>Ga0067045_1027831_pt1 | contig 57060 bp, 52 predicted proteins | sample TerdegcTABiofilm_FD_59184 | JGI IMG/M metagenome (GOLD analysis project Ga0067045, IMG submission 59184) | Combined Assembly of (Gp0054472, Gp0054536) Wastewater bioreactor microbial communities from Singapore -Terephthalate degrading...
TACATAGTCCTTGCAAACATAAGGAAACAAGAGGCTTAGAGAGTCAGATTACTTTTAGATAGTAGTAAAATCAATAATCCCTGCAAATTTAATCTCTAAAAATACCAAAATTTTGGGGTATATTCAGTAAGAAATTATGTTTATCCGTAGACAAAGAATGCTCTTCATTCTTTTCTTTTTAATTGTTCTCTCAGAACGTTTTTCAGGACCTTGCCTGCAGGGTTTCTGGGCAGACGGTCCATAAAAGAGACGGATTTCGGCTTTTTAAAGCCCGCTATCCTGTCTCTGCAGAAATCAATAATCTCCTGTTCGCTGAGTTTCTCATTCTCCTTTGTAACCACAACTGCATGAACCCGTTCTCCCCAGACAGGGTCCGGAAGGCCGATCACAGCGACCTCGAGAACCTTCGGGTGACTATAAATCAGGTCCTCCACCTCTTTTGGGTATATGTTCTCTCCGCCCGATATTATCATATCCTTCTTTCTGTCAACAATATAAAGGAATCCCTCCTCGTCGAAACGCCCCATGTCGCCCGTATGCATTCAGCCCCCTTTGAGTGCCTCTTCGGTCATTTCACTCTCTTTGTAATAACCCTTCATCATCGTCGGACCCCTGAATATTATTTCACCTATCTCTCCGACACCAAGGTCTCTGTCCTGTTCGTCAACAATTCGTACTTCCACGTTCGGAAACGGCTTGCCGACTGAGCTGGACTTCCTTATTACATCATCAGGTTTTATTGTGGATATGGTGGCCGTACTTTCGGTCATCCCGTATGATTCACCGAGTTTTGCGTTCGGGAAGAGCTCAATAAGTCTTTTCTTCATCTCGAGGGGCATAGCCTCTGCTCCGGATGAAATGGATTTTACGGATTCGAGATTATATCTCTTCAGATCCTGAACATTCAGAATGAAATTCCATACAGTAGGAGGAAAGGTCATACGGTTGATTCTCTCCCTTTCGACCGTTTCGAGTACCATTTTAGGGTCGAACGACTTCATAACCACTGTAGTGCAGCCGATGAAGATGTTTGTATTTGGTCTTAATAAATAGCCGAGTGTGACTTCCATAAAGACCTCCGTGCTTTCCGGATATGTTTTTATATCCCCGTTTAAGATAAATAACAAGGGATAAGAATTTACGGAATAATATAATTAAATATGCTATAATGTCAGTATGCAGGGTTATGCCGGAAAAGCTGAATCCGAATTCCATATCATTCATCATAATTATATGAGCGGTTTTATCAGAAATATGCCGTTTTTTGCGGCTTCTGTGGGTATTCACATCCTGTTGCTTATGTTAATAACTCTGAAACTGAATGCCGACCTGATAAAGAGGTTCCTTGATAGTGAGAAAGTGATTGAAGTCGAATTGATTCAGAAAAATGCAATCAGGTCTGCTGAATCAGTGACAGACTTTATTAAGGAAAAATCAGATATGCCCGAAATTGTAAAAACAGAACCGGTTAAGGTTTTTAGTGAAAAGTTCTATGTTAAGAATATAGACCTGAAATCTGATGTGAAAATTCTGTATAAGGAGAAGATCGCAGATAAAAATATTGTCAGGTCAGAGAACGTCGTAAAAGAGGTTTTGACAAAGAATTACGAAGAGCCATCTGTTAAGGCAAAGATTCTATACTACGAAAAGACAGACTCCGATATAAAAAAGGATTTTAATAAAAGCAGCAATAATTCAGAGACCTCTGTAAAAAAGGGGAATCCCGAAGAGTCAATCGACTCTTCTTATGGTCAGAAAGTTGCCCTCAGGACTTCGGATTTTTCTGCAGTCTCGGATAGTGCAAAATATCTTGCTGATATGGCTATGTCCCAGAATTATGAACTTGTCAGGCGGCTGATAGAGGAGAAGGCAAACAGATTTGTACCCGTAATGTATCAGAAGAAACTTCTTGAGAAGAAGAAAAGGACGGCGATTGTGGAGATTGTATTGGGAGAAAACGGATATGTGAGCAACCATATAATTAAAAAATCCACAGGTCTTGCGGAAATGGACAAGAGCATAAAGGCAATACTTCACCTTGCAGAGCCTTATGTCTATGTTCCGAGGCCTGTTGATATAGAACTTGTATTTTATGAATAATTTTTTAAGGAGGTATGTTATGAATATTTTCAGGTCAGTTCTGGTTCTTCTGGCTCTCTTTGTAATCCCGCTAAATGCGTTCTCGTCGAACAGCTGTCCGGTATCGGACCCCGTTAGTTATGAAAACTGTATGATCGAGAAGATTTCTTCGCTTGTATCCGAGAAGAAGTATAGCTATGCAATCGACCTTTTAAACGGATATGAGGACTGGTACAGGTCTCAGAAACAGGTCGATTCCGGTAGCATTGCAAGGATTCTTTCAGGGAAGGCGGCTGTATATTATCTCAGGGGAGATTATGAGGAATCGCTGAAATGGTTTAATGAGGCGCTGAAATTCTATGATGCACAGAAAAATGCCGACAAGATTGCGGAGACAAAGACCAACATCAGTATTGTAACCGCATCTCTTAACAGATACGAGGATGCCCTGAAGATTATAGGAGAGGCAGAGAGATATTACAGAAACAGCAAGAAGGATATTGACCTTGCCGATGTGCTCTTCAACAGAGGGATATTCTACTATTTCTCGAACGATTTCGGGAATGCACTTAACTCATTTAACGAAGCCGAAAAGATCTATCTCAGGAAAAATCTGAAAATCAGGTACCTCTCTGCGCAGGTTCTGAAAGGTATTATGAAGGCAAAGACGGGAGAGTACAAGGAGGCCCTCTATCTCTGCAAAGATAATATGCTTTCCTTTTCGCTCAAGTACTACTGCATTGCTGTGGCAAATGACGGTCTCGGAAACAGGGAAGAGGCAAAAAAGGCATATCAGAAGGCGGTTGAAAAGATAGACAGAAATATAAATTCGGCAGTAGAGGGCTCAGGGGACCAGACGGCTCAGGCACTCTCCGAAAAGTATGCTCCGGTCTTTACCGATTATCTCCTCTTTATGCTGAAGAACTCGATTAAATGATATGCAGCAGGCTAGGGGTGCAATTTTATATAACTTATTACCATAGACCCGGTCCGTTAAGAGGCTGCTGAATTAATAGCTCATCCTACGACAGGAAATTTTCTGCGTGTTTCGTATTCATCCATCTTCTTCTGAAGACGGTTTACGAGCTCGTTGTAAATTCTGTCAGTCTTTTCCTGCTCGGACATAGAATTATTTGTTATCTCGCCGGGATATATTGGCGGCAGAATCTCTATCTGGCATTTTGCGGGGAGGGGAAGATGGAATATGGGTCCTACCGAGATTATCCATGGCAGTGCAATACTCAGCGGAAATGCCTTCGAGCGGAGAAGTTTGTCGGTTTTGAGCCGCCTTGCCAGTTTTTCTCCTCTGTACAGAACGATGAAAGTCTCGTGACCTCCGACAGAGAGCATCGGGACGACCGGGACGTTTCTTGAGACAGCGAGTTTTGCAAACCCCTTATGCCCTCCCATATCAATCCTGAACCTGTTCTTAAATGTCCTGAAGGCTTCGTGGTTTCCTCCCGGGAAGACTACAAGCTTCCTTGAGCCGTTTAAGATTCTGTATGAATTTTCATAGGATGCCCTGACGCACCCGCACTTGATAAGAAAGTTCTTTACGACGGGTATGGCTACCATGGCATCGTGTGCAAGGAAGTAGAGCGGGTCATTGTATCCGTTTCTTTCGTAATATTCGGCCGCCATCATCATTGGTTCCAGAAAGGTTATTCCGGCATTGTGATTGCCGGCTATTATGGCAGGACCGGAGGGAATATTCTGAAGACCGTAGACCTCATATCTGAAATAGGTCTTAAAAAGCATCTTGAGCGGTTCCTTGATGATTTCGATGAATTCGAAATCTATATTGTCCAGAGTATCCGGACTGAGGTCTTCTTTCAAAAGTGACAGAATTTCATCTTTCATTATTTGTGTCTGCATATATCCTCTCCGTTATTTTGTCTGCGGTCATTCTTATATTGCTTTCACACCCTACAATAAAATCCATATGGTTGAATCCCTCGAATGTATAAGGTGTGATATTCTCCGGATGCTGGAATTCCGGCGGTACCAGAAAATCGTTCCCCGACTGAATACAGAGGAGTATCTTCTCTTCTGCACCTCTGATATTTTCGATGAGGTTTTTATGGGGAAGTATATCTTTTGCAACCGGAAGAACGGGTCTTACAAGACTGGCAATATCCGTCCCCTTAAAAGGGGTCGCAAGGGTGATTATACCTCTGAACGCCTTCGTATATCTGCCGCCGATGTCCATCTCCAGTGCAAATAACGGTATGAGTCCGCCGTTGGAATGACCAACCACATAAAAAGTATCAACGGGGAAGTCGGCCATAATTTTATAGACGTCCTGAATGAATACTCTTGCCGCATCTCTTAAGGGACAGGTATTTGCAAGCGGTCCGTAATAATACGGTATGTCGGAAGGCAGGAATATATTGAAGCCGTTCTTTTCCAGCATCTTTCCGAGCCTGTTCATAACCGAGGAGGTGCAGAAGGCTCCGGGTACGAGAACTATGTTTGTCCTGCCTTTTACAAAACTGAAACTCTCCTTCTTCCCGAAGGTCGCTGCTGTCTGAAGCACAGAGCCTACAAGAAATCCGGGCAACCTTTTGCCTCTTTGTAAAATACCTGAAATGTCCATAAAGACCTCCCGTGCGACCGCATAATATATCCATTATGACGCACTGTGTCAATTGTTTTCTTTTTTCCGGATATCGGTCTCTGACAGGAATTTCATGTGATTTTCTGTATTTGTATGCAACGGTTTTTCCAGCCCTTCTGCCGCATTATTCCTGATGCCGTAAACGGGTTTGTGTTTGGAAATAAGACTTCTGTCGTGTGTTTCAAAGTCACGGAAGACGGTGATTAATACCGAATGAATTGAACAGACAGGTTTTTGAATACAGGTTTTGATTTTAGTTTGACTTTTTTGCGTTCATCTAATAAATTATCTGCCATTGTAAGGAGTTTCGAATGAGAATAATGCCGATAGTTTTATTGCTTGTCCTTTTTGGTTTTAATCTTTATGCCGGTCAGAATGATCTTAATCTTTCCGGCCTTTCGTATTATGATTATTCTAAAAGGGCCTATGTCGGAGACGAAGAGGGGTTTTTCAGGCTCGCAAACGAACTCGGTGTTGCGCTTGCCCCTAAACTTCTTTCTCCGGGTTCCTCGCTCGGGCAGGCAGGGTTTGAACTCGGGTTTGAGACATCTCTTACCCCTATCAATTCGAATGCAGATTACTGGAAAAAATCAGTTGAGGGCGGCAGACCTTCGGATATGCTGACTGTTGGTTCCTTCAGACTCAGAAAGGGCTTTCCACAGAGCTTTGAGGTCGGTACAACGGTATCCTATATATTCCTGAGCCAGATGTTTCTGGGAGGAGTGGAGGCAAAGTGGTCGCTTAATGAAGGGTTCTATTATCTGCCTGATCTGGGAGTAAGGCTTGCCGTCAACAGGCTCTTCAATGCAAAGGATATGGACCTTACGAACGGCAGTCTCGATACCATTCTCTCCAAGACATTTGGTCTCGGAGGATTTATGCAGCTGACCCCGTATTTTGCATACAGTTATATGACGGTTATAACCAGCAGGAGAACGATCAATGCTACACCGTGGGATTCAAGGGATAACGGAGGTTCTTCTCTCTACCCTGTAGACCAGTTTACTTTTGATTCGAAATGGCAGTGGAATCACCGTTTCTTCTTCGGCCTGAAGTTTAAGGGTCATATAGTTACAGCATATTATGAGTTTGCGCTAGTGCCTGATGCAGTAAATTCACATTCCTTCAAGCTCGCTGCAGATTTTTAGTCCCAGAGTACCTTTACCGGTCTCAGTTCTTTAATACCATACAGGTTGATATAGTTTCTGAACAATCCCTCACAGACGGAATCGAAGACACACTTTTTGCAGACAGGGGATTTCGTCTTTAAAAAGTTCGACTTTCTCTCTCTCCAGCTGAATCTGTCTACGAAATCTGGGTCTGTTCTGCTTGCAAAGGTTGTAACAAAAGTGTCGAGGTCTCTGAGTTCACCGATATATTTTTTTAATAGCTCTCTGTTCCTGATGAGAATATCCGGCAGCAGGCAAAAGGGTATATCGCCTATTGCTATGCTGATTTTATCGTTTTTCTCACAGTAATTTATCAGTCTTCGGATGCTCTCTTTTGTATCGCTGAGTCTCGGAATTATCTTTCTGTCGTACTGGGATTTGTTCTCCGGTCTGATAAAGTTGAATCTGAAGTCCCGGATTCCGAGGTCTGAAAAAAAGATTATAAATCGGTCGAGTTCGGTGTGATTGAGGCTGTGAATACAGGTATTAAGTGAAATTCCGTGTTCGATTCTTCTTTTGCTGTCGATGTCAATAAGATTCTTTATGCCCTGTATCTTCTCCTTAAAGGCATTCTTCCTTCCGTTAAGGTAGTTTTCTGTCTCTTCCCTGTGAGAGTGTATGGAAATCATAAAACGCGTTGCGCCGGCATTTACAATCTTTTTGGCAAAAGAGAGGTCCGATAATCTTCTTCCGTTTGTACACAGGGCTATTCTTGTAAATCCGATGCCTTTTGCATATTCGATTATTCTGATTACATCGGGATGAATGGTGATTTCTCCGCCTAAGAAACCGAGGGACCTGAATCCGTCATTGTATGCCTTTTGTATCTCCTCTCTGATTTTCTCGAATTCCGTAAACCTGTTTTCTTCCTTGGATACAAGACCGTTTGCACAGAATATACAGGAGTTGTTGCAGAGTTTTCCGATATTTACCTCGTAGTTTTTCTCTGTATTTAATGGTACCGCCTGAAATCTCTTCTTGCTTCTGCTCTCTTCTCTGCCGATCGGGGTTAGTGGTATGTCATTTGTTCTGATATATTCTTTATAAATCCCTTTGCACCGGTTCTTTGCCGTACACAGGGAACAGATATCTCTGACATAATCCATATTCTTGTAGTCAACCCTGAAGAATCTCTTTTCGAATGCCTCTGACATATACAGGATATTCTCCGAATACATATCCCTGTTGTATTTCTCATAATCCGGTGAGAGGCATACGGGGAGTCCGTCGTGGAATATCAGTGTGTCGGGGTTGACCTTCTCTGCCTCCCTTATTCCCTCTGCGATTACGGAGGCGCTTTTTGAAAGCGGTATAACGACATCATCGAAATTGGCAAGTGCATTTCCTTTGGGCTCGGTTACAGATAGTTTTATTATTATTCTGCCGTTACCGATAAGGGCCAGTTTACAGGCAGTGTCAACTACTTCGTCAATATTCTGTTTTATAACCGGAATGTTGACTGTGAGCATCAGTGAGGATATATTCAGCATGTTTGCAACAGCCTGTAATGACTGATTAAGTCCCGGCAGGCCTGTTATTTTTCTGTATGTTTTCTGATTCAGGCTGACGAGTGACATATATACATATCTCAGACCGAGACTGTAGAGTCTTCTGAGCCTCTCTCTGTCAGCGAGCAGCCTGCCGTTTGTAATCAGTCCGGAATACATCTTCTTCGAGAAGGTATATCTGATTATTTCTTCAAGGTCTTTTATCAGGAGCGGTTCGCCTCCGGAGAAGAGAAGAATCTTTGTCCCGAGTCTTCTGGCAGAGTCGACTTTCTTTATTATCTCATCTCTTGAGAGAGACTTTTCTTTTCTGAATCCTGCGCTGTGGCAGAAAATGCAGTCATTGTTACATTCATACCCCCATTTAATTATTGCCTTTTTAAGTCTGTCGAATGCGTACTGATTCTTTTTTACCACGAGCCGTGAGAACCGTGAGAACCGTGTGAGCCGTGTGAACCGTGTGAACCGTGTGAGGCGTGGGAGCCGTGAGAGGCGTGTGAACCGTGTGAGGCGTGAGAGCCGTGAGAGCCGTGTGAACCGTGTGAACCGTGTGAGGCGTGAGAGCAGTGGGCTACTTCATTTCCGGTTGCCGAAGAGGCAACAAGTGTGGCGGCATCAAAGGAATCGTGGGTACCCGGGGTAATATCTTTCTGGTGAGCAGCATCAACGGCGCCGCCGAGGAGCATTAGTGAAGTGGAGATAGCGAGCGATTTTCCTCTCGTGATCTTACCTTCCTCGCTGTTTAAGAAGAGCTTTGCATTTCTCTTTAACTTTGATTTTTTGTTTTTCATTGTAGTCCTCTCTTCCTACTCTCTTGACCTAAATATAGACCATTTTTTGAAAATTTGCAACATTTCATTTGATATATTATGCATTTTGTTGAAAAGATACCCTAAAATCGCCTTGTTTATGCGGCATTTGCTGCTGTGTTCCATAGAACCGAATATGTCGCCCTGCTCCATATAGTTGATAATCGGACAGATTCCGCAATACGGCTTGAAGGCACACCCCTGACAGTACGGATATGCGTCCAGAAGCGATGCAACAAGTATCGAGCGGGTTATAGGAGAACCTACAAGGTCGACATACAGGTCTTTGCCGGCAGAACCCAGCAGAAAAAGGTCTTCACCCATTTCGTGCATCATCCTTGCCTCATCGCAGGTGAAAATCTTTCCGTCGTAGTTATATGCCATCTGGCCGATTCCTGCCCCGCAGGGGGAACGGAGGTCCAGAAAGTTCGGGTCTCTGTCTGTAATCATTTTGATAATGAAGAGTGCCGCGGTCCTCTCCTGAATCTCCACGCCTTTAAGGTTGAGTTCTATGACATAGTCGAGTATCTCAAAGTAAAACTTTAGAAATTCATCGGTTGTGTATCCTATCTTTGACCACGTCTTGGAGGCAAAGCCGAGCGGATTGAGTGGTCTTACATGGATTACCTTTATACCGTGCTTTACGTATTCGTCTACTATCTCTTTTGCATGGCCGAGGCTCTGCCGTGTGGTAGTCATAAGTGCATCGACGTGATATATGTTCGTGTCAAAGCCGCGTTTTTTGTATTCGTTGTTGATTCTCGTCATCCACTTTATGGTTTCCCTGTATGAGCTGTTTTTTGAAAAGGGTCTGTTTGCGTCGTGAATCTTCTGCGGGCCGTCGAGCGAGGTGCAGAACAGAACGCTTCTGTCGAGAAGATATTTCATCTTCTTTTCGTCGATCTTGCTGAGATTGGTTACTACCGAGAAATAGAGTTCCTTCTGAATCTCCTTATTCTTTTCGAGGGCGTATTCGATAATGAATCTGACTATTTCAAAGTTGATGAGAGGTTCGCCGCCCTGAAATTCGATTGTTATCTGGGGTGATGTGGTATCGAATATGGTATCTACTACTTTCTTTGCAGTATCTTCAGTCATATCAAACCCTGTCCTGCTCTCGTCCCTTCGGGATGCGTGACAGTAAAGACACTGCTGGTTGCACCTGAGAGTCGGTATTACGATATGCAGATTGGGTCCGGCATTCAGAAACTTCATCTTCCTTGCAAGCCATATGGCCATCTGGTCTTTATCTATTCTGCCCGGGAAGAGATTCTTTTCGGTTAGTATTTTGCCAAGAGATGAATCCTCTTTAATTTCGCCTTTGAGCAGTTTATAAAATTCTCCCGGTGAAACCGTATGAAAATCTCCGGCATCGTTTGTAAGTACTATTATCTCTCCGGTATCAAAGAAGTACGGAAGACCTTCCCTGAATTTATATAACTTCAACTGCGAATTGTTTGGAATCCGGTATCTCATCTTCTCTTTTCCTCTATTGTGTAGAGCAGAACCATACTCTCGAAGTGGTGAAGTTCTGCCTCGTCTTTTATCTCCGGCAGTTTAACGATATAATCTTTGCCGGATTTCTCTATTTTGCAAGACTGGTTTTCTGTAAATTCCGAATACGCCTTTTTTATTGCGTCTTCTGTATAAAGTTTTCTGTCGAACCTTACAAGCATATTCCCACCTGCCTAAAATATTGTGTAAATAAAAGGTGCGGCGGCTGTCTGCCCCAGAATGATGATTATTGCCGTAAAGAGCAGAATTACAATGATAGGGATAAGCCACCACTTCTTTCTTTCTCTGAGAAATCTGAAGAGTTCGGATATTGTCGATATGTATCTGCCTTTCATAGACGACCGATTTTATTATATGTCTGCCGGAATTACAATATTTTTTTATTGCCAAGCGGCATTTTATAAATAAAATGATTTCCGTACCTGTTTACCGGAGGTTTGCAATGTATAAGTTAATGGTCCCGATATTCTGTGCAGCGGTCTTAATCTTCTTCGGATGCGATGATTCAGAGAGCAAGACAGCAGATGCCGGTATTACCACCGAGGCAACCGAAAAATATTTCGGATTCGTGGACAAAAAGAAAACAACCTATGAAGGGACCCAGACGGTGAATAACAATACAGCACCGGTTGAGTTTGATGTGGAGATTAATGTCGATACGCAGACCCTCTCGAAAAAGACCTTCAAAATGACGTGGAAATCATCTATCGGAATTCCGTTTGAGGAGTGGTATGAGGTAAAAGATGACACCGTTTACAAGGTGGCACAGAAATATACTGAGAACAGTCAGGAAAAGAGCATAATCTTCTCTACGCCCATATTATTCGGGAAGAATCCCTTAAAAGACGGCGAGAATCTTAAAACCGAGACAAACGGAGCCACATATACCTATATAATCAGTAATTACAACTACAAGACCTTCAAAAACGATTTTGGTGAGGTAAAGAGAATAATCGGAAGTGAGAACAATGCATCGAACGAATATTATCTCAAGGAGAATGAAGGGTTTGCGGGATTCAAGTTCAATAATCACCCGGGGCTTCTTACAATAGACGTTGAGAAAAAGAAATAGATATGCCGGTCAGCTCGGATATTCTTATTATAGGGGGCGGAGTTGCGGGACTTACCCTTGCCCTCAGGCTGAATCAGAAGTTTGATATATCGGTTGTAGTTAAATCCTCACTGTATGAGTCAGCCTCTTCCGTTGCACAGGGAGGGATTGCAGCGGTCTTCGACAGGGAGGATTCTTTCGAAGACCACATTCAGGATACACTCAGGACCGGAGAGGGACTCTCTGACAAGGAGGTAGTGAGACTCTGTATAAAGACGGGTCCCGAACTGATAAAATGGCTGGAAACGCTAGGGGCTGAATTTTCGAGGAAGGAAAATTCAAACGAACTCGACCTCGGACTTGAGGGAGGGCATTCCCACAGAAGAATTGTGCATGCAAAGGATATCTCGGGCAGAGAGGTGATAAGAGTACTCTCAAGAGAGGTGTTGAAACGGGAGAATATACGGGTCTTCGAAAATCATTTTGCAGTTGACCTGATATCCACGAAAAGGCTCGGACTTGCGGGCAGAAACAGGGTTCTCGGTGCGTATATCCTCAACTTAAAGACAGGAGTAATCGAGACATTTTTTGCATCAAGTGTGATACTCGCGACAGGCGGAGCTGGCAAGACATATCTCTATACCTCCAATCCGGATATCTCGACCGGAGACGGACTTGCAATGGGATTCAGAGCGGGTGCGGTTGTGGAAAATCTGGAGTTTGTCCAGTTTCATCCGACCTGTCTGTATCATCCTGATGCAAAGTCATTTCTTATATCCGAGGCATTGAGGGGAGAGGGCGGAAGGCTGCTCAGACCTGACGGAACGCCTTTTATGCATATTTACCATCCGAGGAAGGAGCTTGCGCCGAGAGATATTGTCGCCCGTTCGATAGATTTCGAGATGAAGAAGAACGGTTTTGATTATGTCCTGCTGGATATAACGCATCTGGGAGGAGAGTTCCTGAAAAAGAGATTCCCGTCGATTTATCAGAGGTGCATGGAATACGGATTTGACCTTGCTGTAAAACCTATACCTGTCGTGCCGGCAGCCCATTATTTCTGCGGGGGAATAAAGACTGATTTATTCGGTCGTACAAATGTCGGGTCACTATTTGCAATAGGAGAAGTAGCCTCTACAGGACTGCACGGGGCCAACAGACTGGCGTCGAATTCACTTCTTGAGGGGCTGGTTTTCGGTAATCAGGTGGCGCTCTTTCTGAACAGGGAGAGAAAATCGGAGTTGCCTGAGAAGAAGAAGGTTCCTGACTGGGATGCGGGGGATGCCGTGGATTCCGATGAGGCAGTCGTTGTGAGCCAGAACTGGGATGAGATCAGGAGACTTATGTGGAATTACGTCGGGATAGTGAGGTCTGATAAGAGACTCAGAAGGGCCATGAGGAGGATAAACCTTCTGCAAAGCGAAATCAATGAGTATTACTGGAATTTCAGGGTTACAAAGGACCTTTTAGAGCTTAGAAATATTGCCCTCGTTGCAGAACTCGTAATTAAATCGGCCATTAGTCGCAAGGAAAGCAGGGGATTGCACTATACTATCGATTATCCGTCGAAGGATAAGAGGTTCGAACGGCCTACAAGAATGATCAGGAAACTTTAATTGCAGAACACATTTTTATCTAATTAAAGCTGTTAAGAGGCAGAAATCGTTTTCTGCCAGCCCTTAAAAATGTTAAAATCCAATAAAAACAAAATGTTACAGAACTGCTATGTCAGTTTATACCTGTCACCGGTTGTTGCGGTAGTTAAATTTTTTTGAATCTGTTTCGGGCTTCTGGCATCATTATAAATACAGGAGGTTTTATGGGATTTCTTGATTTTCTGACAGGCGGACCAAAAAAGGACCCGGTACATATTAATGATACAAATTTTGAGGATGAAGTACTGAAATCAGAGCAGCCGGTTCTGCTCGATGCTTGGGGACCGGATTGCCCGTGGTGTATGAAGATGGTGCCAACGATAAGAATTCTTGCCGCCAGATATGACGGGAAGGTAAAAGTGGGAGAGTTCAACGTGTCCGATGCTGTAAAGACGGCAAAAAGATTCGGTGTGCGGGGAACACCGACTATCCTTCTTTTGAACAAGGGTGTACTCGTCGGGAGATTCTCCGGTTATCAGCCCGAGCATGTGCTGGATGAAGAGATCAGGAGAAAATTCATCGAAAAGGAAGAATAATATTTTTTCTGCCCAAAAGGGCCTCAATTTCAATATCCCTTTTTAACTGCTTAAGCTCTCTAAATGTTCGTCCTCTCATAATACTTTATTTTCACTTCTTTATCCTGACAAATATTTTGTTTTGGTCTGTCAGGATATACCTGTATTACTTATCGTTTTTATAGGTTTTAATTGGTTGTATCTGATACTTTTTATTTGTTCTTCTTCTTACTAACCTTTGTAGTAACGCCCTGATATATAAAGAGTGCGGTCAGTAAGAGAGACATAATTCCGACGGAATACATCAGGAAAGAGCTCTCTGCCTTCTCGGGCGAACCGTCTGATGCAAATGGTGTAGAAACTGCTTTATACAGAAAGAATGCCGATATAAGAATCGTTATTGCTGCGTAGATAAAGTACTTCCATTTCTCCATTTTTACTCCTTTACAATGAATCCGTAATATCTTGCCATCCAGTACGGAGCTAGTACATCGGCTCCGTCCATTTCAATAAACCCTCCCATCCCTCCGTCTATGCGGAACTGGTCCGTATTCCATCTGTCGCACCTTCTCTCGTTGTATGGAATAATGTGCCCGTCCGAGCGGATAGCCGCATCCTTATAGTAATTGACAGGCGGAGGTATCAGGTCTTTTCTGTGGGAATTGTGCATATTCCATCTTATCATATCGACAGGTGCGAATCTGAGCCACCTTGCGACTACATCGGTTTTATAATCATCTGCCCCAACAACCGCATTTACCATCTCCCACCACGCCCCCTGATGATATTTGAGTGCATTCTCATAGGTCTTCCTCCATCCATTATACCATCTCTCTCTCAGTTTCGGGTCCATCTCGTATCTTAAGAGCACAAAGAATGCCTCGGTCCCCATTTCATCGCCGTCAGAATTTCCCTTGTGGAACGGATAATCCCACAGATTCTCGATATTGTCGTCATAATGGTGCTTTTGCATCAGAAACTTCTTTGCATCGAGGAATCTCTGCTCACCTGTCATATAATATGCCAGATTAAGTCCTGCAATCATTTCGGCGCTTCTGACTCCGCCGTCACCGTATTTTCCTGAAGGGTTTTCGTTTACGTATTTAGGGTCGAGCTGTCCGTATGTCGTCACCTTTCCAGTTACAGGGTCGATGAGCTGATATCCGTGGTCGATAAGTCCCCCCACTATACCCGCAATATGTTTCCTGATTCTCTCCTTCTGGGATTCGTCTGCACAGAGGTCATAGGCGTGACCCATCATAAAAATATGTGCTATCACCTCATCATTGCTTGTGTCTCTCTTTACCCACCACTTGCCATCGGGAGAGGTATACCACTTGCCGTCGTCCGGATTGTCGCAGTCGTCGAGCTGACAGCCTTCTTTGCGGATTACCGCCCTTGCCACGAAGTAATCAGTACCTGTCAGGTCCCTGAGTCTCAGCATTGCATCGAGGGATTTGTCAAAATTTGCCTTTGCAATCGGGTCATTCGTGACCTTGTATCTGAAGCATTCCGCAAGAAGCCAGTAACTCGTCCAGCTCCCGTCGTTGTCGGAATCCCACGGGATATTAGTACTCAGGTCACCTCTCTTAATCAGGTGTGAATCCGCAACAGCACCATCCCTGTCGTGTCTTGTCATAATCCTCTCAACGAATAATTTCAGTTTCTCCTCCAGAGTCTCTCTCTTAAACTCCACATAGGACAGTCCCTTTGCTGTTGCAAAATAGAGCGTAGATAACTCCTTATTCGGGTTTACAAGGATATGTCTTACGTCCTCTGACGCAACCCAGCGCTCGTAGTTATAAACCCTCCATTCCAGAAAGCCATCTCTGTCTGTAATCCTGTACGCACCACCATCGGTTGCTACCACAAAACCGCCGTCCCACATCTTTGTGACATATCTTGGATTTGCAAGGGGGACTCTGCCCAAGGTAAAAATCTCAGGTGTCTTGATGTCGAAGGCTTTGCTTACATCATCGGCATTCAGACAGAGGAGTCTCTCACTTCCCGCTACAATCAGGTCACAGTTTTCTGGGAGCAGTATGTCGCCTGTTATGCCTGCGATTATTCCAGCAGATTTATCGCCACTAAGCTCGACTGAGAAGTCCGGTTTCGAGTCCACCGCAAACGGTCTTGTGAAGGCATAAACCCTATTTTCCGATGCTGCAAAGAGGAATTTTTCAGACTCATAGGCGGTTTTGATATTGTAATTTCCTGACAAATCCGGGAGTGTGATTTTATCTTCGTCGTATGTACCAATCCCTTTGTCGGTGAGAATGTATATCTGATTATTACCGCATACGAGAGAATTGAAGAGTATTTCATCATAGTGGCTCTTTTGCAGTGTATTTGATTTTGAATCGTGAATGATTATATCCGATTTTGTGATCATTATCAGTTTTTCGTTTATGTATGCAGCACTTATCAGATTCTCCGGTTCGGATATTACTTCGATGAGTCTCTCTTTTCCGTCTTCAGTGATAAAGAATCCCTTTTTCGAAACTTTCAGCGGATACGGGTAATATGAACTTCCGCTGGTATCCGCAAGTATGATAAGTTCCTGCTGACTTTCATCATAGACAGAGGGATTGGAGTTATACTCTTCGATAAAAGGCCTGTCTATATACGGATTCTCCGGCTTTTTGGGCATAAACGGAATAAAGGCAGGCTCAGTATCATTTACCTGTGTGTCGTCCGGTGAAATATCCGCTGATGCATCTGATGACAGGTCACTCAAAGATATATCCGTCCCGTTCGTCGAAGAATCAGAACAGGCCATAATAAAAAGGCCGGAAAAAATGATTAACACACTGAGTAATCTCTTCATAAATCACCTCAGAAAGTAATATATACTTTTGATGCAGCTTTATCAATCTTAAAGGGATTGAAATGTTTAAGGATTTCTGGTTTTATGTGTTATATTAAATGCAGCGGAGGTGAATGAGTTTGGAAAAGATGAAGAAGAAAATAAGATGGGGAGTTGTCTCGGCGGCAAATATTGCATCGAAGGTAATCCCTGCAATTGTGAACAGTAAGAACTCGGTCGTTACGGCGATAGCATCGAGGGATTTGGGAAGGGCAAAATCTCTTGCAGAGAGATATCAGATTGAGAGGGTATATGATTCCTACGAGAAGGTTCTCGACCCGGCTGTTGTGGATGCCGTCTATATCCCTCTGATAAACAGCCTTCATTATAAATGGAGTTACGAGGCACTCAAAAGAGGAATAAATGTCCTTTGCGAAAAACCATTGACAATGAATGCCGTACAGGCAAAGAGACTTATTGATCTCGCCTCCCGAAAAAAGCTGTTAATTAGGGAAGGTTTTATGTACCGGCATCACCCGCAGTTTAGACTAATAAACAGGCTGATAAGTAAAAATACAATTGGTAAAATCAGAAGTATATACTCTGCTTTTACATTTTTTATTGATGACCCACACTCGTATATATTGAAAAGAGAATACGGCGGAGGCTCACTGATGGATGTCGGTTGTTATTGCGTGCACTTTTCAAGAATGATAACAGGAAGAGAACCAATAAAAGTATTTGCATTAATGACAGGAAATGATGCTGACCTGAATATGAAGGGGCTGATGGATTTAGGCAGAGGGACTCAGGCCATTTTTGAATCATCAATAAATGAGTATGAGCATCATTTTGCAATTATCAGGGGAGAAAAGGGAGAGATTGAACTCAGCAACCCGTGGACAGTATTAAAAAATACCGAGGTAATTGTAAGAACAGACAGGCAAATCAGGCAAATAAAATTTCCCTGCACAGATTCATATAAATTGCAGATAGAGGCTTTTGAAAAAGACCTGATTAATAAAAATTATAAAAACATCTACGATCCATACTTCAATATGAAGGTGATAGATGCACTCAGAAAGTCAGCAAAGTCAGGAAAACCGGTATATATCAGGTAATCAGGCCTTTTCTATCTCGCGGTTAAACTCCATAATAAGCTCATCGAAGTAGGGGGCCTCTTCTTCAAAATAGCTTCTCCAATACTCGGGATTCCACTGTTCAAGTATCTCCTCATAAGTCTTACCCTGTTGCTCAACCCAGGTATAATATTTGAGATTATGAATCCTCTTCTGGTCGTTATATGTAAGTTCAATATAATTGTCTGTCTTCTGGGAGATAAGACAGGAATCGAAATCCTTGGCGGCCTGTTCTGATGTATATTTACCTCTCTCGGCTGTGAGTTCGGCAACACGCGATTTATACATCTCTGCCGAATCGGTAAAGACAGTGAATATTATATCGTTTTCGCCAAAGTCATAATACTTTGCCGTCTTTATTGACGAGAGCAGATTACTTATACTGGATATTCCGAGCAGTTCGAGTCTGCTCACTGTGTTTTCATCTATTCCGCTCTTTGCAAGATAGCTCTTCCCTTCCGGTTCATTAAAGAGCCTCAAAACCCTCATACAATCCTCATCATCAATCGCAGAAACATTATTGGTATTTCTGATATTGTGTATCCAGGGAACGTGTTTGTCTCCGATTCCCTCGATTCTGTGTCCTCCGAAACCGTTCATCAGAAGAGTCGGACACTGAAGTGCCTCACCGGCTACTACTTTTATATGAGGTGATTTTGTGCGCAGATAATCTCCTGCGGCTATTGTGCCGGCCGAACCTGTGGCAGAGACAAACGCCGCAAGGTGTGATTTCTTGTTCTTTACCTCAGAATACACCTCAAATATTGCCGGACCTGTAACATTGTAATGCCAGATAGGATTTCCGAATTCCTCAAACTGATTAAATATGACATTCAGCGGGTCCTTTCTGAGTTCCCAGCATTTGTCGTATATCTCCTTGACATTCGATTCACAGCCGGGTGTTGCAATAATCTCTGCACCAATACTTTTAAGCCATTCGAATCTCTCTTTTGACATTTCCTGCGGCAGGATTGCAATGGCAGTACAGGCAAGGAGTGCACAATCAAATGCACCGCCTCGGCAGTAGTTACCCGTGGATGGCCAGACCGCCTTATGCACTGTTGGATCAAACTCACCGGATACAAGTCTGGGGACAAGACACCCGAAGGCAGCACCAACCTTGTGGGCCCCTGTCGGAAAATATTTACCTATAAGCCCTATTATCCTTGCCTTTACTCCCGATAATTTCTGCGGTATTTCAAAATAATTGACTCCATTAAAGAGCCCGGTTCTAATATCATTCTTCCATGTTATCCTGTACAGATTGAGCGGATTTATATCCCACAACCCGATATTTTTGAGTCTCTCCTTTATGTTGTTTGGAATCAGATTGGGGTCCTTCATCTGTCCGAATGTCGGAATAGTGATTCCTCTCTCCTTACACCTCTTTGCCGTCTTCTTTATTACTTCCTTGTTAAGTTTTTTTATTATTTTTGACATATTTCACCTCTTAATTTCTTACCCTTTTTACAGCTTTCCTCAGCAGCATATTCAGTGTCTTCACAGGCTCCTTGAAGCGGGAAGTGAGAATCATAGCAGCAATTACAAAAGGCTTGTACGAGGCCTCGTCATAAGTGTGGATTCTGTATTTTTCGAAGACATCCTTAGAGACCTCACCCTCCTTACAGCTTACACCTGTGATATCAGCAGGCAGGCAATGCATATATAAAGCACTCCCATTTCTGGTCAGTTTCATCATACTTTCATTGCACTCCCAGTTCTTATATTTTGCATTGTTCGCAAGACACTCCTTCTCAAGTTCTTTTAAGCCTTCTTTATCCCCTTTCTTCAGAAGTTCAGTTCTCCTCTGCATTACTACAAATGGTGCCCAGGACTTCGGGTATACCACATCGGCATCCTTAAATGCCTCCTCCATTGAGTAGACCTTCCTGAAGGAGCCGCCGTATTTTCTTGCATTTTCCGAAGCGATCTTCTCAACGTCTTCAATCAGGTTGTATCCCTCCGGATAGGCGAGCGTCACCTCCATTCCGAATCTTGTCATAAGTCCGATGATACCCTGAGGGACAGATAGCGGTTTGCCGTAACTCGGTGAATACGCCCAGGTCATTGCGATCTTCCTGCCTTTAAGTTTTTCGAAACCGCCAAAGTAGTTTTTGAGTTTCAGGAGGTCTGACATTGACTGCGTGGGATGGTCTATATCGCATTGCAGATTTACAAGTGTTGGTCTCTGATGAAGTACCTTCTCTTTGTAACCTTCCTCGACTGCTTCTGCGACCTCCCTCATATATTTATTGCCCTCACCAAGAAACATATCGTCTCTTATACCAATGACCTCGGTCAGAAAAGATATCATATTTGCAGTCTCTCTTACCGTCTCGCCGTGAGATATCTGTGATTTCTCCTCGTCGAGGTCAGAGAGGGCCAAACCCAGCATATTGACGGCAGAGGCAAAACTGAATCTCGTCCTTGTTGACTTGTCTCTGAAGATCGATATTGCAAGACCTGTGTCAAAGAGTTTTGTGCTGATATTCTCTCTGTGCATAAGTTTGAGAATCTCCGCAACTGTTGCAACGGCCTTAATTTCATCCTGAGATTTCTCCCATGTGAGCAGAAAATCCTTCATAAACAGGTTTGTCCTGAGTTTTTTGAGTTCTGACAGTCTCTTTGAAATCTCCTTTGACGGCATAAAATCCTCCTTTCAAGGAAAGTAGTATTATATTATGATACTTCTGATATGTCAAAAGAGTTAGAACGCTGTTTGTCTAAGAATCTGTTTACTGATTTGTCCGCTTTTTTCTTATTGAATCTTTTACTTTAATGTGCAATCTAAATCCGTCAGGGATTTTTATGGGAAGATATAAACACATTTTCGGACCGGTTCTCTCCAGAAGACTCGGTCTCTCCCTTGGTATTGACCTTGTGCCGTATAAGACCTGCTCACTTAACTGTGTGTATTGTGAGTGCGGGCCGACTACACTGCTGACGGATGAACGCAGGGAGTATGTAAAGACCGATGAAGTGCTAAAAGAACTCGCAGACTTTCTGAAAAATTCACCTGCGATAGATTTCATTACATTCTCCGGCTCCGGAGAACCTACGCTGCATAGCGGAATCGGCAATATAATAGATTTCATTAAAACGGATTTTCCGGATTACAAAATTGCACTTCTGACGAACGGGACACTCTTTCAGGATGAGAGGGTCATTGAAGAGGTAAAACGTGCAGACCTGATAAAGCCGTCACTTGATGCTGTCTCCGATGATGTCTTTCTGAGAATCAACAGACCTTACAGGGGAACAGGTCCGGAGAAGATAATCGGCGGGCTTGTGAATCTCAGAGAAAGATACAGCGGTCAGATATACCTTGAGATATTTATAGTGCCGGGTATCAATGACTCACCTGAGGAAATACATAGACTCGCCGAGGCAGCAAAGAAGATAAGACCGGAGAAGATTCAGCTTAATGCCCTTGACAGACCTCCGGCGGTTTCAGGAATAAGAAAGGCGGAGTATAAGGATTTACTGAAGATTGCATCCCTTTTTGAGCCCTTAGCAGAGATTATTTCGAGGTATGACACGAAACAGCTGAATATCCTGCCTTCAGACATAGAAGACCTCATTTTACAGATGGTAAGCCGCCGTCCGTGCACAAAAGATGAGATAAGAACGCTTTTCAGTCTGCGTATAAAAGAGGTTGATGGGATTCTCGAAAGACTGCTTCAGGAAGGAAGAATCAGAATTGTCAGAGGCCCAAGGGGAGATTATTACGGGGGTATTTGATTATGGAGTTGTTTAAGAAAGTACTGGATGAATCTCTGACCGTCACTGTCTTTATCTTCGTTATGATGGTGATAATTGATTACATCAATGTCATCACAAGAGGGAAGATGCAAAGGGCCATAAAGGGCGGTGGTTTCAAACAGTATATACTGGGGGCGCTTTTTGGTCTCATACCTGCCTGTCTGGGACTCTTTTTGGTAGTAGGATTTTATGTCAGAGGTTTGATCTCGTTTGGTGCACTCTTTGCCACAATGGTGGCAACTGCCGGTGATGAGGAACTCTTTATGCTGGCCCTTTTTCCGCAGAAGGCAGTTTTGCTCCTCTCGGTCACATTTACACTCGCCGTCATATCAGGCTTTATCGTTGATAAATTAATTCCCATTCTCAAGATACAGACCTGTAAGGAGTGTGAATTATCCGCAATACACAATGAAGATGAGCATTTTCACTACTTCGAACTGAAGGAGACGCTTAAGATACTGAAGAATATGTCACTTGCAAGATTTCTCCTTTTACTGCTGCTGGTCGGCTCTGTGCTCTTCTTCTCCATCAATCTCCTGATTTCAAAAGAGGTTCATATCGAGATTATAATACTGATAATTGTGAACCTGATTGCAACATTTGTAATTCTGACCGTCCCCGAGCATTATCTCAATGAGCACATCTGGAATCACATAGCCAAAAGACACCTCATAAAGATCTTTGTAATCACTCTTGCTGTCCTCTTGTCCATCGAACTGGTCGATGAATATGTCAACCTGAAATCATTTGTCTCGGAACATCACAACCTTTTATATCTGAGTGCAATCCTGATTGGTTTAATCCCGCAATCGGGACCACACCTTATATTCGTTATGATGTTTGCAAAAGGGATAATACCTTTCGAGGTTCTTCTCGTAAATACCGTTATGCAGGACGGACACGGCCTCTTGCCGCTGATTCCCCATTCGCTAAGGGACTCGGTATATATCAAGCTTTTCAAGCTTGTGATTGTCGGCCTGATACTCGCTGTTTTTTATGTTGTAAAATAATCTGCTGCTATACGGATTTCATCGGTATCCGGACAGTCTCTGCTGAAAATCTGACTACGGTAGCAGAATAATTTATGCATGAATTACATTATTATAAAGTTTGCAAAATTTCGGATAAGTCCGTTTTGTCTGAGGCAGATGCCCCTGATATGACTGTTACTTTTTCTTCCCGCCCTTTTTGGCCGGGGCTGCCTGAGGTTCGGGTTCACTGCCGCCGCCCTGTTGTGCGGCTATCATCTCCATAACCTTCTGGTCGAAGAAGTCCATCAGTGTCTTGTAGGGTTCATACATCAGCTTTGGCTTCTTTTCTGTTGCCTCTTTGTAATTGTTTATGAAGACCTCTATATTTTTCTGGTCGAAGGCCATAAGGGCGTTCCAGATCGCTTTTTTGAACGCAGTCTGGTCATACTTCAGAATAATATCTGCGAGAAATTTTAACTGCTTGATTGAATCTTCGTTCATCTGTTTTGACAGGACCCTGATTGTTGCCTGTTCGGCATTGCTGACAATCTTTGATTTTGCCTTGTTCTTCTCCTCGTCCGGATTTGAATTGAGCCATTCGTCGTATAGTTCGAATGCCCGTTTCAGGTCACCTTCCTTTTCAACTTTTTCCGCTTTATTGTATTTTGCCATCAGAAGTCCTGTTTTTGCCATCGAGGCAAATTCGGATTTTTCGTCAACCTTTATTGCCTCTTCATAACGGGCGATCGCCTCGTCGAGTTTTCCCTCCTCCCTGAATTTGTCACCTTCCTCGACAAGAGATTTCTGTTTGTTGCAGGCAGAAAAAATCAGTGAAATGACAACGACGCAAAAAAGGATCTTCTTCATATCCTAACTCCTGTTTGGGTTAATAAATGCCATATACTACTTATCTGCAAAAATTGCAAGATATACGGCGATCTTGCCGGATGCGAGTTTTATGGAATGAGGCATTGAAGAGTCGAAATATGCCGAATCGCCTCTGTGAAGTATTTCGGACCTTCCCATTATTTCGAACTCAATCTCCCCTTCAACAACATATATGAACTCTTCTCCGGGGTGTGTAAGACTGACCTTGTTGTGTGTCTGCGATTCCTCTGTAAGGGTAACCAGAAACGGTTCCATCAGTCTCTCGCGTTTCTCGAAACCGAGTGAGAGATACTGCACACCCATACTCTCCATATTCTTGCCCTGAAATCTGGACATGTATCCGCCTTCATCCTTGCGGACGAGGGAGTATGCCTTGCGCGGACCTTCCTCAAAGAATCTCCCGACTTTGATGTTGAGTGCCTTGGCTATACGGGTGAGTGTGCCCAGAGGCGGGCTTATTTTGTGGTTTTCGATATCACTTATGAGTTGTTCGGGAATACCTGATTCCTTTGCGAGCATCTGGAGACTCATATTCATTGTCTCCCTGAATTTTCTGAGCTTACTGCCCACATCGATTTCAACAAGCATTCTGGTTGCTCCTTTACTTTTTTTCTGCCTGTGTTTTGAATGCGCTGAGCATCTGCGGCAGATTTACCTTCGTAAGCATATCCACAACAGAGCCTGGCACGAGAAGCCCGAATTTTATGTCAACCTGATATGTTACCTTTGTTTTACCGTCTCCTATATCCTCCACCTCCCACGAACCCCTGTTGTCCTTCATCATATCTCCCTTTACGAATGTCCATTCAATCCTGTTACCTGACCGCTTCATCCTGAGCGTATATTTTACTCTCTTGATCAGGTCTATTTCGTAGGTGACTTCGCGTTCGTCAGGTTTTATCTCCTTTGCATCGATCGACCTGACTTCCTTGAGAAAATGCGGATATTCACTGAAATTCCACACGGTATCCAGAAAATGTTCCGGGCTGCATTCAACTATTATTTCGCTCTTTACCATAACCTTATCTCCTTGATGGTTGTATGTTAATAGTTTTTTCTGATTTTGTCAAAATCAAGTTAACACCTTTTTTGTCAGTACTCTTCGGCATTTCTTATGTTCTCCACCCTTCTGGCAACGATATCCGTAATCCCCGAGATGATACCGAGGTTATAGTTTGAGTTGCTGACAAACTGCATTATCCTGTTGTATGCCTCGTCGATTTTTCTGAAGACGGAGGCAAAACCTTCTGTCTCGACGATATTGAAGGAACCTTTCTTATCCTGTCTGTAATCGAGTATATCATCAGTCAGCTGAAAAATCAGTCCGAAATCTTCTCCGAATTTTATAATATCGTGTTCCCTGAAATCCTTCCCAGAGCAGATGGCCCCGGCAAGAGAGGAGAGAATGAACATGTTTGCGGTTTTGAGTCTTATAAGTCTGTAATGGTCGGTTTTTTTGCTGTGAATCTGGGATTCGATATCGAGGACCTGTCCGCCTATCATACCGGATGAGCCGGCATATTGTGAGATTAGTTTAACAAGTCTGCATTTTACGGTATCAGAGATATTCTTCGCATCTGCAATAATGCCAAAGGCATCTGTCAGCAGTGCGTCTCCAGCAAGAAGTGCCATTGCCTCTGAATATTTTTTGTGGACGGTCTCTCTTCCCCGACGGTAATCATCGTTGTCCATACACGGAAGGTCGTCGTGAATAAGAGAAAAGGTATGTATGAGTTCTATTGCACTCGCCGCCGGTAGGGACGGCTGAGGGTCTGAGCCCATCTCCTCACAGAATCCGAAAACAAGAGCGGGTCTTAGCATTTTACCGCCGGGAAATACCGCATAATTGATTACCTCATAAAGTGTCTCGGGTATATCTTTTCTGGCAGCAGCGTAGTATTGCTCAATATAAAGGTCCACACGGCTTTTCACAGAGGAGATGTATGAGTTGATATTATTTTCCATCATTTTTCAGAAGCTCCGGCGGAACATAGTAATATACATTCTGTTCATAGTCGTAGTATTCCCAGAAACCGTTGTAATGATATACCCATTTTCCGTCGTACCATCTCCTTTCGTGACCACAGAATTCATCGTGAATATGTCCGTCATGCATATAGACTTTTTCGGAGCTTGCTCTGGCGGAAAAGGGGATAAAGATGAAACCGAAACTGATATTTGTTCCCCTGCCGTGGCGGATACATCCCGTGGTCAGAAAGAGCAGAATCAGAAGAGAAAAGAATATAAATCTGGGTCTCATAATCTGTCCACCTGTTCGACAAAACCGCGGTAGACGATTATCATACGGGCCGACTGTGTGCCGTCTGCCGGATAAAGTGTAAATACCGCCGCATCATCTGAATAATCCGGAGATATGCCGGATATGCTGCGGTCGTCCTTGAACCGGACATTCAGCCTCTGTCCTTCTGCTCCGGTGCCCTTTTCTCCGGGGTGTTTCATAACAAAAATGGCTTTTATATCCGATATGTGTATCCTTGTGGAATTGCTGAAGGTTTCGTCGTCAAAGAGCTCCACTTCATTCATAGTTTCCCTGAGCTCCTTTATGATTCCCCTTCTTGCATCCCCGTCAACCATGTGCACGGCCGCCTTGGATGGTGAGTCTATAAACACTCTGTCAGGTTTGGTGGTATTTGTCTCTGCTGCCACCGTAATAAAATCTGCCGGCAGAATCTCTTCAATGGAGATATTAGGCTGATTATCGGTGTTGACCTGAGATTCCGGGGCAGGAGGTGATGTCTGAGGCGCTATCCCGAGACCACTCAGAAAGTCTATCTGCAAGGGGTTCGGGCCTGTCTGAGCAGGCATTTCAGGCTTAAACTCTTCGGTCTGTGTGTTCGGTACGATCTCGTCGATATTGATAGGCTGAGAAGCGATGTCCGGTTGAGGTGCATCCGAAGAGGGAGTGATCGGCTTCAGGAGTTCATCGATATTTACGCCCGGTCCGGTAGTTACAGGCTCATTGACAGCTGGTATAACGGGAGCCGGTTCGGCCTCTTTTGGTGGCTGGGTTTCCAAAACCACTTCTGTTATATCAGGGAGTTCAGTGGTTATACCTTCTGCCTGAGGTTCTGTCCCCTTAGCCCCGGTAATTGTCTGCGGGAATTCGGGAAGGATATTCTCGAGAACGACTTGGTCCGCGGTCCTTCCGGGGTCTTCCGGTGCAATTACGTTATCGAACGCATTGTCAATGTGTGATACAAGCTCGGTCTTCTCTGGCTCCGTCCCGGCCGGAGTATCCTGCAGGAGAACAGTATTGTCTTGTGTTGCCTGTTGGGTGGCGCTAATATTATCTGGATTTTCGGCAGTCTCGGGGATAACAATGTTTTCAACCGCCTCATCGATTGCATCGACCATATCCAGAACTTCTTCCTTGTTGAGCTGGGTCTGCGTCTCGATAGTCTTTAGGTCTACCTGTGGAGCCGGAATCTCCTCCGGTTTATTTACAGGAAATTCCGTCTCTAAAGAAGCCGGGGCTGCGGGTGTCTCGCTTACCGGAAGTGATGTCTCCGAGATGACCGAGACCAATTCCTGTGCCACTGAATCGGAAGGCGGTGGTTCTGATGGTTCGGTCAGAGTCTCCTCTTTTATTCCGGCTGATATGATTTCCTTTTCTATGTTTTCCTCTGCGGGTTTATTTATCTCAGAAGTTGAGACAGGTTTCTTCTTTTCGTAGGACCTTACCTGTTCGGCTATCTTTGCTGACGGAAGAGGAAAGAGGTCGAACTCAAGAAAGAACTTCAGTGCCTGATATCTTATCTCTGCCTGAGGTTCCAGCATCCCGCCGCGCTGACTCCGTCTCATCTCAAGTTCTGAATATTCTCTGACTAAATCCATTATACTCGGCATTAATTTTCTCCTCCTTCACAGGGTTGTCCGGAATTCTATCCTAATAATAGCGTTTTTCAACCAAAAAGTATTCATCACAGCGGATTATGTTAGTGTATTCACGTGTTATGGTAACCGTAATATCTGATTCCGGCATAGTTAGGGAGTAAAAGACAGAAGAGGTATTTTTCATGCTGACCCCGGTTACTTTGCAAAGAGGCGAGAAATGCATACGAAAATCCTTGAATTTCAGCAATTTATGTATATTATCCGCCGAGAGGTATTAAATATGCTGATTGACCTGCACGTTCATTCAAACCGACGGAAAGATTCGACCCTTGAGCCCAGAGAGATTATCGTAAGGGCAAAGAATACAGTACTGGACGGTATTGTATTTACGGACGACGGATATTTTGAGGGAGCAGATGCGCTGCGCGAGTATGGCCGCGAACTCGGCCTTGTAGTTCTTTTCGGTGCAGAGGTCGAGACAGAGAAGGGACATATGCTCATCTATCTGCCGGAGCCTTCAGGACTTAACGAATTCTGTAGGACTGAACATAAAATAAGCGAACTTGTTGCAAAGATAAAGGAACTTAACGGCGCAGTAATCGCTGCCCACCCGTACAAAAAGGATATTGACAGACCGCTCGGAGACGGACTGTTTAACATCGAGGGGCTTACTGCGATCGAGACTGAGAGCAGTTTTTCCGATAATACGGCAAATATGCTGGCTTATGATGCGGCCTCGAGGCTGGGAATATCGATGACAGGAGGGAGTGCAACCAGAACCGATTTTGAGAATCTCGGTGCATATGCCACATTGTTTTCGGGAAAAATTAATAACGAAAAAGAACTGGTTGACAAACTTCTTCACAGCAGATACTATCCGGTAACAATAAAATGACCTTTGGTGTCATTTGGGAAACAGGAGGATATGATGAGAAGCGTTGCATTAATATTTATAGTTCTGATATTTTTTACTGCCTGCCCCAAAAAACAGGATACCGCCACGCAGAATATGACTTCTATAGCAAGCGAGCAGACAGGAAAGTCAGAGGTTGACGGACTTCCATCCAGAACATTCGATATAAACGGTGACAACAAACCTGATATCTGGGAGTATTATAAAAAGGGAGAAAAGGACGGTAAACAGACAGATATTGTTGTGAGGAAGGAGTTCGACCTGAATCACGACGGCAAGGTGGATATGGTGAAGGTCTTCAACGACAAGGGCGAGACAGTAAAAGAGATGATTGATTTCGATTTTGACGGTCGTTTCGATACAACGAACTATATTGAAAAAGGACAGCTTACGAGGCAGGAGATGGATCTGAACTGGGACGGAAAGCCCGACATAGTCAAATTCTTTGAAAAGGGGAAGATTGTAAGGAAGGAACTCTCCACAAAGATAGATGGCAAGATGGATTACTTCGAATACTACGATGACAAGGGTTCCGTCGACCGTATAGGTATAGATAAGAACGGCGATGGAGACGTTGACCAGTGGATCAAAAAATAGTTATTATGCACAACTCCCACTGAAACCTGATGTTTGAAATAATAGTCAATTTCAGCGGCGGCCTGGCAATATTTCTTCTTGGTCTCTATTTTCTTAAGGAGGCAATTCAGCACTTTGCGGGGGAGAGACTCAGGCTGGTAATTCAGGAGTTTACTTCCAACAGGTTCTTAGGGATGTTCTGGGGGGCCGTTTTTACGGTTGTGCTTCAGAGTTCAACGGCAATGACCGTAATGCTTGTCGGTCTTACGCAGTCCGGATTAATCTCACTTGTTCAGGCGATGCCTATTCTTCTGGGTGCCGATATCGGTACTACCGTTACAGTTCAGCTGATAAGCTTCAGACTCGACAGATATGCACTTCTGATGGTCGCAATAGGCTTTGCACTTTTCTTCTTCAGCAAGAGATACCGTAACAGATTTGCAGGACAACTGCTGCTCGGATTCGGTCTGATTTTCTATGGTATCAGGGTTCTTATAGACAGCAGTGTGCCTTTGCAGAATTCCGAATTCTTCTCTGTTGTCCTCAGGTATTTTGGTGAAAACAAAATGCTCTGTCTGCTCTTCTCCACAGTAATAACTGCACTGATACACTCGAGTGCCGCGACGCTCGGTATTGTGATTTCGCTTGCAATCAGCGGGAGTATGACCCTCGAGGTGGCTATACCTTTTATTTACGGGGCGAACATAGGTACCTGTTTTACGGCGCTTCTGGCCGGAATAGGTTCTGATGCGAACGGGAAGAGGACTGCGGTTGCTCACGTATTGTTTAAGGTGGTTGGTGTTGCCCTGTTTTATCCCTTTACGGAATATTTTGCAACACTGGTTGGTTTTACAGACAGCAGTGTGGCAAGACAGATAGCAAACGCACATACGATCTTCAACTTTTCCATTGCACTCATTTTACTGCCGTTTTCGAAAGTTACCGCCGGGCTGCTCAGCAGATATTTCTTCAAGGGTTCTGAAAAGGAGAGCGAGGAGTTCAGACCGAAATATCTCGACCGTACCGCACTCAACTCCCCTGCGCTTGCACTCGGATATGCCTCGAGGGAGATTATGCGTATGTCGAGTATCGTTGAGTCAATGCTGAGAGACACGGTAAAGGTCTTCATCGAACATGATATGGACCTCCTCGAGGATATTCAGAAGAGAGACAACAAGGTAGATATACTGGAGAGGGAGATTAAGTTATATATAGTCAACATGGACCGCTCTTCTCTTACAAAGGAACAGACAAAAAATGAATTCGACCTTATCTCGTTTATAAGCGATCTGGAGAATATAGGTGACCTGATAAACCGTACTATACTTGAGATGGCAAGGAAGATGATAAAGATGGGTTATCATTTCTCCGAAGACGGTAAAAAGGAGATTATCGAGTTCCACAAGGATGTAATGGAGGGATTCAGACTATCTATTACGGCCTTCGATACAGGCTCGGAGGAACTTGCCAGACAGGCTATCAGGCACAAGGAAATTCTTGTGGAAAAGGAGAGGGAATTCAAGGAGGCTCATATACAGAGACTTCATCTCGGTCTGCAGGAGAGCGTCAAGACGAGCTCCATTCATCTCGAACTTCTCTCACATCTCAGGCGGGCAAATTCAATTGCAACGAGAATCTCATATGCGATATTAGAGCGGAAGAAAGCCGGCAATGATTAATAAAATCTACGACTTTATTCTGAATATCCCCCAGAGAATAATGTTTCTGTCGGTCTTTGTAATAGTTACGATACTTGCGGTCAGCCTTTACAGTTATACCTCCGTCTTTTCCTATGTCCTGTTCGTCCTGCTGATTCCTGCCGGTCTTCTCGTCTCGATGACAATAGGCCCTGTGATGTTTCTCATAAGCAGGGAGTGGCACTATGAGTTGATATTCATCTGCTCTCTTGTTCTGACAATGCTCTTTCTGTATTTTTTCGGACTGAGACTGGACCGGAGAGAAGAGAAGGAAGAGAAGCAAGGGAATATCACACCCGCCGGATAATGACCGCCTCACTGATTCTCCTTACCGAATTCTCGAATTGTTCTGTAAAATTGATTCTGAATTCGTCGGGAAGCGTCAGGCAGACCTTCTTCCCTGAGTCATTTACAAAATTTATATTTACGGGTGTCTCTCCCTTGAACAGTGTTATAACCTTGTGCAGGTCAAAGACTTTTTTGTGGTCAAAGCCGTTTACGGGGATATCGATGGCAACTCCTTTCAGGGACTTCGTTTTGATTTCATTGAGCGGTTTTATCTCCCTCACGTTAATCCGTACAGAGCGTCTTATTTCCTCTTCCGAGTCGGTTTCAAGTACGCTGACCGTTCCGCTGATTATTACCGGATACTCTGTTTCGAGAACTTTCTGATACGTCTCGTATACCCTCGAGGAGAGGTATGCGCTTGCAGAACCAGTGTCATCCTCGATAAATATCATAGCGTATTTGTCCTTGTTCTTTCCTACCTTGGCATTTATCCTTATTATCATTCCTCCGACCTTTATCTCAGAGCCGTCGTCGAGTGTCTGAACCTCCGCGAGAGTGGTCTTTGTCTGTTTTCTGATTTCGTCGATAAATCTGTTTATCGGATTTTCGGAGACATAGAAACCAATTGCATCCTTCTCCATTTTGAGAATCTGTGCATCGGTGATATCGGTGGTATTGAATTCGAATTCGAACTCTTTTTCTTCCTGACAGTCAAAGGATAGCCTGAGAGTCTCACCGTTTTTTTTCTCTCTGGTATTTATACTCTTAAGCGCCCTTTCTGCATTTGCGGCCATTACAGGTCTCGGGACTTTTATAAAATCCAGCGCCCCCGAGTATATCAGGGCTTCAAGAGCCTTCCTGTTGGGCTTAATTCGTCGTATGAAATCAAGATAACCCGAGAACCGGCAGTCTTTCCTCCTGCTGATGATATCTTCGGCAAGACTCTGTCCTATACCCTTGATGCACATCAGTCCGATGCGGATGCCGTCTCTGTCAATTGAGAAACCCTCTTCTGATTCATTGATGTCAGGGGGGAGTATCTTTATCCCCTTCTTTTTCAGATCCATAAGGTACTCTGAAACCTTCTCGGCATTCCCCATTTCGCTTGATAGTGTGGCACACATAAAGTATCTGTAGAAGTGTGTCCTGAGATATGCGGTCTGGTAGGAGATTATGGCGTATGCCGCCGAGTGGGATTTGTTGAATGCATAACCGGCGAATTTCTCTATCTGTTCCCAGAGATGACGCGCATCCTCTTCCTTCATCTTTGAGACAGAGACGGCACTCCTGATGAAGTCATCCGACAATTTCTGCATTGTGTCACGGTCCTTTTTACCCATCGCCTTCCTGATAGAGTCGGCCTTTCCCATAGTCCAGCCGCAGAGTTCGACACAGATATTCATTACCTGTTCCTGATAGACGATTACGCCGTACGTTTCTTTGAGTATATGTTCTACCTTTTTGTGCGGATATGTAATCTTCTCGATACCGTTTTTACGGTTTATGTACTGGTCGACAAGACCGGCATCGAGCGGACCGGGTCTGTAGAGGGCAAGTGCTGCTATCAGCTCTTCGATTTTCTGGGGTTTGAGTCTCTTGAGCATATTCTTGAAGCCGGCAGATTCACACTGAAATACGCCGTTTGTATCGCCCTCCGAGAGAAGTCTGTATACCTTTTTGTCATCGAGAGGTATCCTGTTTATGTCAAAGTCTTTGTACTGCGGCTCTTTCTCCTTTATCATCTCTACGGCATTATTTATAACGGTCAGAGTCTTGAGCCCCAGAAAATCGAATTTTACGAGTCCGGCCTTCTCTGCATCGTCCTTCATAAACTGGATGACGACCGCCTTCTCCTCTTTTACTTTTCCGTTCTCCTGCTCGTCGTCGTTCTGCCGGGAGGAGATTTTTGCGAGAGTCAGAGGGGCAACCTCGATGAGTGGCTTATCGCTTATCACCACGCCCGCCGCGTGAATGCCTGTCTGCCTGTTGAGTCCTTCGAGTTTTCTCGAGATATCTACGAGTTCCCTGTTCTTTTTCAGGCGGGGTTCGATCTCTACGGCCATATCGACTGTCAGCTCATTTTCACCGACCTTGTTCGGAAGTGCCTTGGTAAGTGCATTTATCTCTGCAAATGGTATCGACAGTACGCGTGCGACATCCTTGATGATGGACTTTGCCTTGAGTTCGGAGAATGTGACTATCTGACAGACCCTGTCATCTCCGTATTTTTCGCGCACATAATTAATTACCTGTTCTCTCTTGTCCTTGCAGAAATCCGTATCTATATCCGGAAGGCTCTTTCTCTCGGGATTGAGAAATCTTTCGAAGAGCAGGCCGTACCTTAAGGGGTCGAGTTCCGTTATTCCGATAGAATATGCAACCAGAGAACCTGCGCCGGAGCCTCTTCCCGGGCCAACAGGTATGTTGTTCTTCTTTGCAAAATTGATAAAGTCCTGCACGATGAGGAAGTAACCGGCAAAACCCTTTTCATTTATAATTTTGAGTTCGTAATCCAGACGGTCATAATATTCTTTTTCCGATGCAACGGGAGTTATCTCCTTGAGCCTTTTTGCGAGTCCCTCTTTTGCAAGTTTCTCGAGGTATTTTTCTCTCGTATATTTTTCGGGCACCTTATAATCGGGAAGCATAGGCTTGTTCAGGTCGAGCTCGAGATTTATCATCTCCGAAATCCGGATTGTGTTTTCGACTGCGTCGGGAATATCCGAGAAGAGGTTTTTCATCTCTTCGGGACTCCTGACATAATACTGGTCTGTGTCGTGATGAAGCCTGTTTGTATTCTCCACTACTGAATCGGTCTGAATACAGAGCAGTATGTCGTGGGCCTTGGCGTCCTCTCTCTCGAGATAATGGCAGTCATTTGTGGCGAGCAGGGGAATATCGTGTTTTCTGGCAATATCTATAAGAACCGGATTGTTCTCATCCTGTTCTTTCAGACCTGTGCGCATAATTTCGATAAAAAATGAGTCCTTCTCGAATATGGCTTTGTACTCGAGAGCCGTCTCCTCGGCCTCCTTTATCTTTTTTGCGGATATCAGACGGTTGATTTCGCCAGCAAGGCAGGCTGATGCACCGATTAAACCCTTCGAATGTTCTTTCAAAAGTTTCTTGTCTATCCTCGGGACATAATAGAAACCCTCTAAATGTGCTTTGGAGACGAGGTATATAAGGTTTTTATACCCTTCCATATTTTTTGCTATCAGGAGTATGTGGTTCCTCTCTGAATCCTGTCTCTTCTCCGTATATGGTCCGGACGGATTGAGGTAGAGTTCACAGCCGATAATGGGTTTGATATCGTTCTTCTTTGCAGCCTCATAAAATTCTACTGCGCCGTGCAGATTGCCGTGGTCGGTAATGGCGACGGCATTCATCCCCTTCTCCTTAATCTTTTTCATCAGCTCTTTAATCTTTATCGCCCCGTCCAGAAAAGAATACTGTGTATGTAAATGCAGATGCGTAAATTGACTCATTGTTCTCCCTCACGAAAGTACTAAAAAATCTGACACAAACTTTTATTTATGTAAAGAATTTTTTAAAAAATTTTATGTGGTAAAAATCTCATCTCAGAAAATTATTCGAAAAACGGTGTGTAACTAAAAATCTTTTAACAGCAGATTCAGTTTGCCGGAACGTGATTAGGTTCAGAAAATTCTATCATTCCATAATTTCTCAATAAATTCACGCCAGGGTATAATCTCTATCTTACCGCTGATTCTTTTCTCTCTTTCATTACAGATAAGAATAGATTTTTTTGGCGAATATAATTCTTTAAAGGCGTTTAAGCCTCTCAAATCCAGTGAGTCTATATTATCTTTCCCCTTAACCTCTATTGCTATCTCACCATCTCCAATGATAAAATCAACTTCAAGTCCGGATTTTGTCCTCCAGAAATTGATGCGATAATCACACCTTCTGTATGAGTTATACGCTATTAGTTCCATAAGAATAAAATGTTCGAATGCCTTGCCGAATTCACTTCCCTTCTCCTCAGTCAGACTTCTTTTGCACAGATAATTTGCGACACCTACATCAAAAAGATAGTATTTAACTGCCTTTGAAATAACCTGACGGGATTGTCTCTTCTTAAAAGGTTCTATTCTTACGGCAACCAGAGTATCAACGAGTATCTGATAGTACTCTTTCACTGTCTTTGAGTCTACCCCGCAATCTCGAGCGATGTCTGCATAATTTGTAAGTTCTCCGTGAGTATAACTTATAGCATCAAAGAATCTTGAAAAGGCCGGGATATTCCGTGTCAGTCCTTCAGCAAATATCTCTTCTTTCAGATAGTCATGTATGTAAGCTTTAAGTGACATCATGGCATCTTCCCTGTTCTGAAGATAATGTGCGGGTATCAGCCCCTGATTTAATGCGCGGAGCAGGTCAAAATTGGGTATTTCGGCACTAACAAGTGGAAGCATTTCATAACGCCAGGCCCTTCCGCCTAAAAGATTTGAATGACCTCTCTTCAGTTTTCTTGCGCTTGAGCCACACAGTATAAATCTCAACCCATTGTTTTCTATTAACCGATGTATCTCATCAAGTATATGTGGAACCTTCTGAACTTCGTCAAGTATTACAGGATATTTAAGAAGAGATTTTTCCTTGGCAAGAATCAGTTCTCTGAAAATTGCAGGATTTTTTGAAATCCTAAAATAGAGGTCAGTATCAAGAAAATCGAAGATTATGCTGTTCGGAAAGTATTGTTTTAAATAGGTACTCTTACCGGTCTTTCTTGCACCCCACAGAAAGGCTGACTGTTTTGAAGGAAGGCTGATATCAAGAATTCTGTCAAAAATAACCATTTTGGAATATCCTCCATTATAGTTATACTAAACAGGAGTATATTACATAATGGTTTTAAGGTCAAGTAAATAATATAGCTAAACCAATGCGGTATAAATTCAGTTGGAAGACTATTTACCATATTTCAATTTATTATTGAGCCTACTATTAGCATCGGGATTGAAATTGTTCTGGTTGGGAATTGTTTCCTTTTTAAGCCCGAGGGTGAACAACTCATCTTCGGGCTTTATTGTTTTTTTAAATAACTTATCAGCAAAAATGTTTCTCTTTTCTATTTATTGAAAAGTCTTTTTTGACAAATAAAAACGGAATTTTTATATTATAAGTGGATTCGGTTATCTGGGGTAACAGATGGGAATTTTGAGAACTAACACTTCTTCTCTTCTCGTATTCTATTCAAATTCCAGAAAAACAGAAACAGAAATAAGAATTTAAACAATATAAAACAGAAAGGGGGTGAGGGGTATGAGTGTAGTAAAGTACTACTTGAGTAAACAAGATACATACTTATTCAATGAATTATTAGAATTAATGTGTAAACAGGTTAATATGAAAAAAATGTCTTTATTTTGACTAAGTAAACATCTTTATTTGAGAGAAACAAATTGTATAGGTATAAAAATATGTTGGAGAATATAAATGTTATTATTTATAACAATTGGGCTTAGCGAAATAAAGAACAATTTTTTAATTCATTTCCACCAACAAATTGGTGTTGGGAATGGATAGAAGACTAAAGGAGGTTTACTATGAAAAATACACTATTTTTCATTGTTATCCCAATTTTTTTCTAAAAAATCTTTTAACAGCAGATTCAGTTTGCCGGAACGTGATTAGGTTCAGAAAATTCTATCACTCCATAATTTCTCGGGAAATTCACTCTATGTTGCATAATGGTTTTAGGGTTTTACTAAAAAATATAAAAATGAAAAAAGTCGGACACTGTTTGTTTCAATAATGTTGAATAATAAGATGATTGTTATATACTGTTTGAGAGATGATTAAACGTTTATTATATTTTCTGAGAAATTTTGTTTATCGTCAGACCCTTGAGGCGGTTAGGAAATATTCGGGAGGAGATATTCTGGATGTCGGTGGAGGTGATTTTTATAAAACATTTCTTGGGCTCGGCTGTGATTATAAATCTTATACAATAGCAGATAAAAGAAGAATCAGTTTGTCAGAAAATTCCGGAGGCAAAATCAGATATCAGTATACAGATGCCGGGAATATGGATTTTCAGGACGATTCATTCGATACAGTTTTGTGTATTCATATGCTGGAGCATACTTTGAAGCCCCTTGAGGTGATATCGGAGATAAGAAGGGTTTTGAGAAAAGATGGTGTTGCAATATTCCTCCTGCCGCAGACATCAGTCCCTCACGATATACCTAAGCATTATTACAACTTTACAAGGTATTTTATCGAAGAGGCATTGAACGAAAACCAGATGAAAATAACCGAAATTAATATGCTTGGCGGGGCATTTCAGACTATGGCATCTCATATCTTTCACCTCCCTCTGTTCCTGTTTGGTAATCGTGATTACAGAGATAAAAGAATCAGGCGGGGTTTGCTGTTTTATGTTACACTGCCTGTAAGGGTTTTACTAATCCCACCTTTGTTTATTCTCTCGCTTATCCTGTCTTTCGGGGATATAAAAGAGGTCGCCAATAATATCCTAGTTGTTGTCAGGAAGATATAGCCTGCACTGTTTTATTTACTAGTATGTTTTGTATTACATTTAATGCTTACAGGTGGAAATTGTTTTTAGGTATTTAGGGTTTTAATGTATGATAAAGATAAAAAAGCCCGCATATCAGATGCAGGCTCTTGTAAGAAAATTTTGCAGAGAGAATAATTACTGGGTCTTGTTGTTTGCGAAGTCTTTGATAGTCTTCTTGACACTGCCGGTGAATTTTCGGGTCTCGACCTGAACATTCTGGTCGCCGGCAAGGGCGTTTGTAGAGGCCTTAAAGAGAGCCCTGATATTATCTCCAAATACAGTAATGACACCGATTGCCGCAATCGCTATGAGCGCAACGATGATTATGTATTCGGTCATACCCTGACCTTCTTCTCCGTAAATAAGATTTTTAATCCTTTCTTTCATAGTTACCACCTCCTGATTATATATTACTACAATAACTGCAAATGTATATACGACATTATGGGGATATTAGCCGGATGCAGGAAATATCTATAATTATTCGAAAATATGAAAGATTATCGAACTGTTGCCGGGTGCCGTTTTAAGACCTGTTCTATCCGGCACCTGTGTCAGACTACGTAATTTCGATGTGTTATTACCGGATTTTCTAAAGAGTTGTTCGGTACCTCAGACTGTGGCATTTTGATTATGCTGCAATAAATGGTTTTACTAAACTTGACATAATCTAATTTTCACTCTATTTTACACCTTGAAGCGCCCCCGTAGCTCAGTTGGATAGAGCGAGGGATTCCTAATCCCTGTCAGCCGCAGGTTCGACTCCTGTCGGGGGCGCCATTTTGAGAGGGGCTGAAAATGTCGGAAAAGAGAAAGTTCAAGAGAATACCTGTGGGGTTTCAGGTAAAGTATACTATAGGAGAGACATCGGGAGTAGCGCAGGCTGTTGACGTATCAAGCGGCGGTATATTTATAAACATTAAAAACCTTCCCAAGGTAGGAGATAAGGTATATCTCTCATTTATTCTGCCCGGCACTACGGCAAGGGAGCAGATCAAGATTATCGGCGAGATTACACGGGTTGCAAAGGAGGACGAAGAGAAGAGGACCGGAATAGGTGTTTTGTTCGTGGCAGTCCCCTCGGCAGCCAAGAAGACGCTCGAGGAATATATCAGTTTCGTTGACCAGCTGGAATCGACAGGTATTATTTCGGATTTCAGGGGGAATAATCTTATAAAACTGGAATAAAGAGTATGTCAGCAAAAACCTTGTACCTCTGTCTCTTTATTTTTCTCTCGGTAAATCTGTCTGCGCAGGGCAGTGACCCGACTTATGAGGATAAAGAGAGTGCAAAGATTCATTTTGAGGCCGCAAAGAAGTTATACAAGAATGACAAATATTCTGAGGCGCTCGAACTCTTTATGAAGGCCTATTCGCGCTATCCGAGACCGGAGATTCTTTATAACATCGGCAAATGCTACGATAAGCTCGGGGATTATCATAACGCAATCAAGTTCTATGAGCAGTATGTCCTCCTGAATCCTCAGGCAGAGGACAGAAAAGAGGTCGAGGAACTGATAAAGAATCTTAAAGAGGCAGTAAAAAGGCCGGAAGGGGTTCAGACCGTTCCGGATATCAGAGAAAAAAGAGGGACAAATAAGATTATCGGGTATTCTCTTGCATCTGCTGGATTGCTGTTTGTTGCACTCGGACCTGTCTTTTATATGAAATCCGACTCGGTTTATAATGATGTAAAAAAAGAAGATTACAACGAGAATATAAGGTCAGAAAAGATCGATGAGATTCATTTTTATGACAATCTCTCGGTCGCAAGTTATATTACCGGGGGAGTGTTGCTGGGAGCTTCAGCATATTTCCTGTATAAAGCGTATTCGCCCGCAAGTACTGCGGTTTTTCTTCCGGTAAAGAACGGATTATTTCTCTCTTTCTCAGGAGAATTCTGATGAAAAGGCTATCCGCATTATTGCTTGTCTTTACAATGGTTTTTTATATCTCCTGCACACACGACACTTCAGAACTCGAAAAGACAAGGGATACTGCTTTATCTGATGTGATTCCTGCAGATTCTTTGATACAGGACATTCTTTCATACGATATTAATGACGATATCTTTGACGCGGGGCCAGAGGATACTGATTTTTCTGATAGTGCTGATATTTATATAGATTCGGGCGCAGAAGAGATTCCTGTTGCTGATATCTCTGATACTGATTTTACAGGTGATATAGAAGATGTGACAACTGATGTTCTCTCTGAGGAGATTCAGGATACCGGTTATCCCGACGCTGATGCTTCCTATGATATCATATCAACTGATGCAGTCTGCAAAAATGAATGCGAGAAGTCAGGAGTAAGAACCTGTCTGAAAATCGATGACAAGGAATATGTGAGTGAATGCAAGGATGTGAATGAGGATGGTTGTCTTGAGTGGGTCAATGTGGAATTCTGCAAGTACGGGTGTGCCGAATCTTTCTGTAATAACTGTCTGCCTGATTGCACCAATAAGGAGTGTGACAGTGACGGATGCGAAGGGAGTTGTGGAATATGTAATAAACCGCCACCCAACTATTGTAAGGACAACAAATTACTTGTTGAATATAATAATAATGGTACCTGTTCAAATTATAAGTGTGTTTATAACTATAGCGAAATCACCTGCGAATATGCTTGTGAGAATGGTTTATGTACCAATTGCAATAAAAACTGTACAAATAAGGTTTGTGGTTCTGATGGATGTGGGGGTGTTTGCGGAGTGTGCAATGAATTGCAATTCTGCAATGCGTTGGGTTTATGTGAGTGTCTTTACGAGATATGCAATGGTGTATGCTGTAAAGAGAACGAAGTTTGTTTTAATAGTAGCTGTTGTCTACCTGATTGTATTGGTAAGGAATGTGGTCCTGATAAGTGTGGAGGTAGTTGTGGTGCCTGTGAGTCACTATCCTTCTGCAAGCAGGGAATCTGTGAGCAACTTTAAAAATGCTTAGTGAAGATTGTGCTAATAAATTCTTATGCATTTGCTTTACTAACCAATAAGTATTCTCTGAGTATTTTTGTCATTCAAAACCTTGTCAATTTTTTTATATTGAGATTTTATTGAGTTGGTTCTATATAAAAAAACGGAGGTGTGTTTATGAAGTCAATGTATATGTTTGTTTTATGTATTATTATCCCATTTTTTAATTTTGCCTGCTCTGGCTCCGAGGAGTCGGGTGATACGAGTTTTCCGGATGCTGCTGCTGATGTAATAGCAGGAGATGTAATAAGCACAGATAATTATGTCCCTGCTAAAAAACCTGATACGACAGTCAGGAGAACATTGAAATCTGAGCTTCCGATTGCAAAACAGGATCCTACTCTCTCCGACAAGTTCGGGGAGTATGATATGAGTGGTGCAGGTGAAGAACATATTGTGCGGGATGATCTGGGGACCGGCAAAGGAGGAGAAAAAGAGAAGTCATTTTTTTATATGGTACACCTTTCAGACCTGCATATAACGGATTTTCAGTCACCGAGCCGTATGGTTAAATATGACAGTCCGTCGATTCCGTCAGCCTACAGACCGTTTGAGGGGTATGCGCCAAGAATTCTGAATGAGTTTATCAGAACTCTGAACGATTTTCATTATTTCAGGCCAATTGATATTCTATTGATATCGGGTGACGGGATTGACAATAATCAGTACAATGAGACAAAATGGCTGATTGATATTTTGAATGGTAGAGAAGTAAATCCTAATTCCGGAGATTATAAGACGTTGATTGATGGCCCTGATAATGAGGTTTGTGATTCCCTGAAACCCGCAGGGGCAAAGTTCCCGTGGATATATGTACTTGGTAATCACGATGAGCTTATTGTTGGAAATTTTCCAGCAGTAGACAGAACGCTTTCAGCAGACGAACAGGAGAATGCCATAAAGGAAGGGAATTATTATAAAAAGGCAGTGGGAGACCAGAGCGAGGCGGTGATTGCCTGCAAGTACCCTGTAGATGTTCAGAATGCGCGGGCGGGTAAGGTAAATGCGAGTGATGAGAGAAGACCACTTACTCACAGACAACTGATAAATATGTATTATACGGCAGAGGGAACGGTTAAGGGGCACGGTTTTTCACAGGATAATGTGGCAAATGACGACGGTAATTATGTATATAATCCCTCTTCAGATATCCCTCTCAGATTCATAGTTCTCGATACCCCGAGTCCGGTGGGACTTGATAAGGGTTATTTGTCACAAAAGATGTTTGACGAGTTCCTGAAACCACAGCTCGATAAGGCTCTTGAAGATAAGGTGCTGGTGGTTATTTCTTCTCACCATCCGACCTGGTCAATCGATTCAAAATCAGAGAAGAGCGGGAGTGATTTAATTGCCCTATTGAATCAGTATCCAAATGTTCTTTTGCACCTCGTAGGACACGGGCACGAACATCGGGTGGTACCGCACCCCTCACAGGATTCCGATTTAACCAAAGGATATTTTGAGATTGAAGCCCCTTCCACACTCGACTTTCCGCAGCAGGGGAATATCTATGAATTCGTCTACTCGGGGAATAATGTCGTTACGGTTTACAAGACCGTCTTCGACCATAACTCAGAGAAAGGGAGTATGGCCTATATCGGGAGAGGTATAGCGATTGCGGATATTCAGGACGGGAGTAATCCGGATAACGGGATGAAGGATAAGACCGACAGAAATGTTGTTCTGAACATAAAAATACCCGCTGATATCGCAGATAAACTCAAAGCACTTCCCGACAGGTCACCGGAGACAGAGAATTTCTACAAGTAATAATGTGATTTTCCGAATAGCATATCGAACCTCTCGAGCCGGATTTTTGGTCTTGCAAAAGGACGATATTTCTAATATTCATAATCAGTGGGAAAGAGTTCAGGATATATGAATCATTCCGTTCAGTATGAGCGCAGACTGATTATCGCACTTGTGAAATACACCTTAAACAGAAACTTCAGGGTCAGTGAGATCGATGTCGGGGAAGAGACGGATTATCTGCTGAGGGTAAGGTTTAATAACAATATTGTCTGGATATGTTTTGCCGAAGACGACGTCGCAAATCGGGTCAGAATGAGCGAAGACGGCGAGATTGTCCTGATAAGGTACAGTCTGATAAATACCGATATCAGCAGATCGACTTACGAGATCACATTTGTCAGGCCTGATGGCGAGCAGATTTTCAGGAGTATAGAGACCGTCTCGCCCCTGAGGATAATGTCGGAGAAATGATTTATTTTCCCTCGAGTATTCTCTTCGCCTCGTCCTTTTCCGAATTGAAATCGAGCTGATTGTATATCTGGTAGATATTCTGGGGGTCGGATATGTGTCCTTTTATGATTGTAAAGAATTTCTTTCTGTTTGAGGCAAAGTCAACCTGTTTGAGAAGGGAGATAACCTGAGAGACACTCAGATATGCACCGGAATTCATAATACTCTCCAGAAGCCGCAGTTTGTCTTTGTCCATTGATGCCTTTTTGAATTCGGCAAAGAACTTCGAAAAATCAGTTTCGCTCATCTGATTCGGAGGATTCTGCTGCGGTATCTGAGGGCAGGGAGGACAGGGAGGACATCCTATCATCGGGCATTTGCAGTCCTTTGCCGGTGCCGGTTGTGAATAATCCTTTATCATAATCCTTACATCCTTGATTTTCAGCATAAGGCTTTCATTTTTATATTTTGCAACCTCTTTTTCGATCTGCCTAAGAAGAGAGTCAATCTTCTTTGCCTCGTCTGTGTGTTGTTCTGTCTCGCTTATAAGTGAAAAGAGTGGTTTCGGCAATAATGCGATAGTCTCGCCGGCATCATTTAGTGGCCCTGTGCGTGAACAGAGTCCGGTATAGAATGCGTCATCTCCGTATGTAAATACGAGATATTTCTCACCAGCCTTAAACGGATATCCGCAGGCGGCCTCGCTCTTTGCTGTTTTGACAATAATAAAGGACTTTTCGTTTATACCCTTATAGGATGCGAGGACATCGAACTTGACTTTCAGATAATTTGCCTCGCTCTCAATCGAAACGACCTCTCCTATGAATACAGCGGTTGATTTTTTTATAGTCTCTTCAATCGGAATCGAGTTCGGGTCTATGCACTTGCAGGCAAAGAGTTCATAACTGTAAAAAAACGATAATATAAGGGCCAGAGCGACAAGTCCTTTTTTCATAACTATACCTCCTGAAGGATTGTTCGATATTAGGATTATATTTCTGTTTTTGCAAGAAACATCTTTGCCCTTAAAAAATATGGCTTGACTGAGTGAGATATTGTGTTACAAAATAGTATGAGAAGCGGAATGCGGAGGATTTAATGTTATCAAACAAGGTTGTTGTTCGTTATAAAAACGGGGCCGTGCTCAAAGGTATTACTACTGATTTCAATCCCGAAAAACCGGTATTCCATATTCAGATAAAGACCGGAGAGAAGGTAAATCTGAGGGAAGTGAGGATTGAACACCTTAAGGCAGTCTTCTTTGTCAAGACCTATGAGGGGAACAGAGATTACGAGGAGAAGAAGTGTTTCGATGGACCGACTAGCGGAGGAATCAAGATAAAGATTTTCTTTATAGACGGGGAGATGCTTGTAGGGACGACAAACGGATATAAACCGGACAAAACAGGGTTCTGGTTCTTTCCTGCCGACAGAGGGTCAAATAATGTAAGAGTATTTATCGTCAATTCCGCGGTAAAAGGTGTCAAGATAGGAATTGATGCAGACAGATAAAAGAAAAAAGCTGTTCATTTTTTATTGGACAAGGTAGCACAAATTTATATAATAGTGCCAACGTTTTTTGATAGGAGAAAGTATGCCCTCTGATTTCATCAATTACACTTTCAGTAAACTTATTGAGGATTTCAGAAAGATTGTGCAGACGGGGGTTGCCGGAATTATAAACGAGATGATCGAAAGCAGATTCAGGGAGATAGAGGATATCCGCAGGAGGATTGCAGAGATTGAAAGGATATTGAGTGATATGAAAGAGTCTGGTAGATATCGGACAGCAGAATCTGCAGAAAAAACACCTGAAGATAAACGGCAGATTGAAAAATGTATGTATGAAGGTTGTGAGAAGACGGCATTTTCACGAGGATATTGCAAGAATCATTATTACCAGCTCAAGAGGAAGGGACTTCTGAAGAATATTGAGGGCAAAAGAGAAAAGAAAAGATGTTCTGTTGACGGCTGCGGTAATACCGCTATATCAAAAGGTCTGTGTAAGAACCATTATTATCAGTATAAAAGGGGAACACTTGTTTTAGAAGGTGGGAGATACATAAAGAAGGAATTATAGTTCTTTTCTTCTTATTTCAAAAAATGTGATCTCGGGAGGGGAGAGAAATCTTATCGGAGGACCCCAGTAACCTGTACCCCTTGAAACATACAGATGCATACGGTCCGATATCCTGTAAAGTCCGTGAAAATATTTATATACCTGCCTTACAAGCAGACTGAAGGGGAATATCTGTCCTCCGTGTGTATGTCCGCTGAGCTGAAGGTCAATTTTATCCTTTACGGCATCGCTTACAAAGGGTTTGTGCTTGAGTAGTATTGTAAAACCGCTTTCTTCGGTGGATGCAAGCAGTCTTTCTTCGTCCGTATCCGAGTAGTGCGAGAATCTGCTCCCGTTTTCATCGTCGACACCGGCAACAAGAATCCCTTCGGAAGGTGTAACTGTTTCACCCTTGAGAAGCCTGAATCCGCACATTGTGTAGAAATCCATAGACATTTCGATGCCGGCGTAAAATTCGTGATTCCCTGTAACAGCATATTTGCCGAGAGGCGGATTCAGTGAATTGAATGCGTTTATAATTCTCTTGTTTTTTCTCGGGTCGATATCTGTAACATCTCCCGTGATGACAACTATATCGGGATTCAGCGAATTAACTTTTGCTGCGACATCTGTTATAAAGTCTCCGCCCAGTGTCTGACTGATATGTATATCGGAGAGTTGGGCAATCTTAAGTAGCGGAAAATCTGCCGGAAGATAATGGCTTTCGAGATTTATTCTCGTAATCCTTACATTCTTTGCCTCAAAGAAACCGACCGAGGAGGCAAGGAGTGAAAGAATAACTGCGAACAGAAATGTATATTTGTTTATGTGCTTGAGGAATTCCTTTTTTATTTCGAGAAGGGCTAAAACCTTTGCGGCCGCCAGATGCAGTATGTCCAGAAAGAAGAGGGAAATGACCATTATCGATATTATGCCCATCCACATATATCCCGTGTAGGAGAAGAAGACAGACATGAGTGACAATCCTCTGCTCTCTGAGATTCTGATGATAAACGGGGAGAATATCATTACAATGAAGAAAATCCCGATAATCAGATTTGCTATCTTCCCCAGTTCCAGAGATGTCCTCATTCTGTAATAAATGTAGGCGTGTATTGCAACATATACCCCGATAACAATCAGCAGAAAAGCCACAAATGCAAGGGTTGAATGATGCATACTATTTAATCCCCGGTCTTTTGCCTGTTTTTCTGTATGTGAAATAGTCAGTGAGAATATCGTGATGGTCGAATACTATGTCCTTTGGAAGGGTATCTTCTGTGAATACCTGTGCCTCGAGGGCGTCGTCCCTGCCCTTAATCTCCCCCTCACCCCTTGCAATGAAGACTGTCGAGATGGTGTGAAAACGCGGGTCTCTGTCCGGTCTTGAATATGTGTAGAACTGTTCTTTAAGAGTAACGCTGAGCGATGTCTCTTCACCTGCCTCTCTGACTGCGGCATCGGGCAGGGATTCCCCGTAGTCAACAAATCCGCCCGGGATTGCCCATCCTGAGGGCGGATTCTTCCTTTTGATCAGGACAATGCCGCCTTTGTATTCAATTATAATATCAACGGTAGGATACGGATTTTTGTATTCAGCCATAATCACCTCATCTCCTCTTATACATTTTGTCGGGCAATCAAGTCAATAATAAATGACTCGTGTTGTTGAATGTATTTTACTTTTCGGCTTTGGCTCTGAATTGGTATCCTGTATCTGTATATATGGTCAGTGCTCGATTTTCATAATATCCTGTTCGGCCTGAGGACTTTTTGCCGGAGGTTCTGTCCCCTCCCTGAAAGGAAGAAAGCGGCAGTCATCGGACTCCTCTTCACACCTCGTGCCTTTGTGGATATCTGTGAGTATGAATTTTACAGACGGGGGAGGATTGAAGTCCGATGTCGCATTTAGCCCTGACAGGGCAGGGGTTTTCAGAATTCTTCTGAAAAGAGGTGCAGCAAAATTACCTCCTGTGGCCCGTTTCCCCATTGTCCTGTTGTCGTCTCTTCCTATCAGAATACCGAGTGTTATGTCCGGGGTATATCCTATGAACCAGGCATTCGTGTAGTTGTTTGTGGTTCCTGTCTTTCCTGCAATACTCAAGCCCTCTGTGTTTGCGGCAGTTCCGGTTCCTCTCGTTACAACATCCTTAAGCATCCTCGTAACTATAAATGCCGTCTCGGGCATAACTATCTGTTTCTCGGAGGGGCTTTCACTGAATAGTTCGGTGCCGCTCTCGTCCCTGACCGACATTAATATCTCCGGACTCTTCATCTTTCCCTCGTTTGCAAGTGCAGAGTAAAACCGGGTGAGAGATAAGAGTGTTATTTCGAAGGCGCCGAGTGCCATTGAGGGGTATGGTCTGACATCAGTCTCGAGTCCGAGGCTGTTTACAAAGGATGCGACATTGTCAAGTCCGAGGTTCAGAACTAGTCTGACGGAGACCGTGTTCTTTGATTCGGTGATTGCATCGAGAAGTGTCATTTCTCCCCTGAATTCGTCCTTGTCATAATTTGAAGGTCTGTAAACCTGCCCTGTCTGTTCGTCTGTATATTCGACAGGTGCATCATTTTCTATTGAGACTATATTGTATTTTCCGCTCTCTATCGCATAGGAGTACAGGATTGGTTTGAAGGCACTTCCCGGCTGTCTTCTTGCCTGTACGGCACGGTTGAATTCATTTATTACATACGAATATCCGCCTGACATAGCGAGTATCTGGCCATTTCTGTTATCTGTGAGAACCACGGCTCCCTGAATAAACGGGGGACTGGCGATTCTGAATTTCCCGTCCGATGATATGAAGTAGAAATAGACATCACCATACTTCCATAAAGATTCCTTCTCTTTTGGCCTTTTTGAGACTGAGATCTCTTCTACCGATTCACCGGTAAATATTCTGACAAAATTATTGCCTGTCTCCGTAATTATGCCGATGTATATGTTTCCTTCCTCGATTGTGGAGAGTTTTGTATGTTTTTCAATGTATTCCTGAACAGGGATATCTGACTGAAACGGTTTTTGTATCCTGAAACCGATCTTTTTGTTGTTTAAGTGATTTTTTGAGCCAAAGATATCGCTTATGTTCTGGTAGTGTTTTCTGAATTCACTTGCCTGATTTCTCATATATTTTTCTGTCTGAAATAACTCTTCCTTGTTCAGAGTGGCAAGCGGTGTTGTCCTGTCGGCATTGAGTTCGTTGAGATAGAGGGTCAGTTCGTTCTGAACGGCCTCATCGGTCTTTTTCTCTGTTGTCAGATATATCTTATATCCGCCGCTATAGAATTTCTGAGGGTCTATCTTCTCTTTCAGACTTTTTAATGCGTAGGAGACCGAGTAATTTATTTCGCTCTCTTTGCCGAATACAAAACTGACGGGCGAGCTTAGGGCCTGTTTCGATTCTTCCGGTGAGATAAAGCCGTTCTTCTCCATCTGTCTTATGATGTAGAGCTGACGCTCCCTTGTTCTCTGAGGGTTTTTGAATGTGGCAAAAGGTTCGGGGGCCTTGACGAGTGAAGCCAGAAAAGCCGCTTCGGCAATTGTAAGGTCTTCCGGATGTTTACTGAAGAAATATTTCGATGCCTCGCTGATTCCGTAGTTTCCTGCGCCGAAATATATCTGATTCAGATACAGATGAAGAATCTCGGTTTTGGAGAGATTCTTCTCGAGTCTGTATGACAGAATCGCCTCTTTGATTTTCCGGTTTAACGTCCTCTCGGGATTCAGAAAGAATGTCTTTACAACCTGCTGCGTGATTGTTGAGCCTCCCTGCCTAACTTTCCCTGATGTCAGGTTGACAACAAATGCCCGTATGATGGTTGAAAAGTCGATGCCTTTGTGTCTGAAAAAATCCGCATCCTCTGCGGCAAGAAATGCGTTAATGACGTGTCTGGGTAATTTCTCCACATCGCAGAGAGTCCTCTTCTGGTTGTAGAGTCTGTAAAGGAGTTCTCCGTTGCGGTCGTATATTTCTGTAGTGGTGAGGGGTTTGTAATCTTTTACCGACTGGATTTTCGGAAGGTCAGACGAATAATAGATATATATTACAAGGATGGTATTGACGGCAATCAATATAATAAGAAAGAATAATATAAGGATTATTTTTATGAATCCTCTGGTATTCATAGACTCTGCGAATATATCACAAAAATATCTGTTGTAGAATTTTTTTGAAATGTAAAATGCCGATTGAGTTGATTAAAAGGGAATTTGATTGTATATATTACAGAGTCTGGTCTTTTGTTATGAGGTGCATTTATGTGCAGAAGCGGAATTTTCAGAATATTGATATTGTCCTTTGTGGTTCTGGGGGCAGCGCAGGATTCGAAACCGCAGTTTACAAATACATATAATCCGAGAGTCTTTTCGCACACGCTCAGGAAGGAGGAGTCAGACCTCTTCTCACTCCTTATCAATTCCGCACAGGATGAATACAAGGAGTTTTTCGAAATAGACGGTAAACTGTGTGCGGCATCGAGGTATCTTTCCTCTCTTTATGCAAAGAAGGGGGAAGTCCCGAAACGGGTGGAGACCACTGCTCTGAGGCCTCTTTTATGGTCATACGGTGTGTATGATTTTCAGTATCTTCCGACTGCTTTCGTCTACAGGTCCGAGGAGGCCCTGAAGGATTCTATAAAGACATATCTTCACCTTGCGTCAAAAAGGGGGTTTTTCAACTGCGGGACAGGTATCGCCGATTTTAAGGATGAAAAGAGGATTGCAACTGTTATCTGTTCAAAGAGGATTGTCGAGACCTTTGACATCCCGAAGATTCTGACCGTAGGTTCATATATCAATCTCAGTTTTCATATCAGGCCGGGTTATAAAGAGCCGGTTGTCTATTATTCACCGCCGTCAGGGGGAGTTAGTAAGATAAGACCCGCCGTAAATGAAAAGGGGGAATTCTTTGACTCGTATCAGCTTGAGGGTGGCTCCGGAAAGTATCTGGTTCAGATAATTGCAAAGGGTCCGAGTGGTGCAGAACCTGTATTCCTCATCCCGGTATATGCAGGTATGGATATAGGTGAAATCAAAAAGGAGCTGATGACATATATAAATCTGGAAGACAATACCAAGAACGTCTCTGCTGAAGAGGGGAAGGAGATGCTCTTCAAGGCGATTAACTATGAAAGAAAGAAGATGAATATAGGTTCGGTAAAGCTGAATCCCGTCCTCTCACAGATTGCATACGAAAAGAGTAAGATGATGGCAGAGAAGCAGCTCTTCGGGCACGAGGTGGAGGGCAAGAAGACAGAGGATATGCTCAAAGAAAGGAAGATTAAGTTCGGTAAGATGGCAGAGAATATCGGGCTGAACAGTTCTCCGCGTATGGCACATTTCCTCTTTATGTCTTCGCCGTCGCACAAGGCAAATATTCTGGAATCCGCATTTTCCGAGGTAGGCATCGGAATATACAAGGCGGGAGACGAGGACCCTCAGTGGTTCATTACCGAGATATTTATCCTTCCGACGGAGTTCTGAATTGGCAGAGATAAGGGTTACAAAGGAATTCGAAGGCATAAAGATAGAAAGACTTATAAAGAGATTGTATCCGCAGCTGCCGCTCTCTTTTATCTTCAGGCTTTTGAGGAAGGGAAAGGTCCGTGTCAATAAGAGGCAGGTTGATAATAATTTCAGGGTAAAAGAGAATGATAGTGTAATTCTTCATATCCCTCCCGATGTTCTTGCCGGAGGGCAGATAATCCGCGAGGAGCGGTTGCTCTACGAAATCACTGCCCGGGATGTGATTCTTGAGAACACTGATTTTCTGGCGATAAACAAGCCGGCCGGTTTTGCAGTGCACGGAGGAGAAGGGCACACCGAGGACGTAATTCTGAAGGCTGTCCAGAAATATCTTGGGTTTGACAGTTCCTCACTCAGATTCCCCCCTACACCTGTTCACAGACTTGACATAGATACATCAGGTGTGCTGATATTTGCCAGAAACTACGAATTTCTGAGATACTTCAATGAACTTCAGAGGAGTCAGAAGGTTTATAAGGAATATCTGGCGCTCGTCTCGGGGACTTTTTTTGAGAACGAGAAGAGTATCGTTGCACCGGTTATAAGAAGGGACAGACCGAAAGGGGTATCCGAAAACAAGGCAGGCAGGACACTGATTTACAAGGCAGGGTTTTCTGCCAAGTTCGAATCTGAATCTGCACCTTTTACGCTTCTGCGTGCAGTTATAAGGACCGGAAGGACTCACCAGATTCGTTCGCACCTGATGCAGACTGGTCTGCCGATAGTAGGAGACCGGTTATACGGAAATCCTGAAATAAACCGGTGGGCCAGAAAGGTTTTGTCTCTCAGAAGACAGTTTCTTCATTCGTTTGTCATGAAGTTTGAATATCAGGGGCACTCACATACTCTGAAGGCCGGGTTGCCCGAGGAACTTGCGGGGGCGCTCGAAATACTTGAAATAGAATTTCCTTTTTGAAACGGAGGTCTTGCCGTGAAGAGTCTATACAGGGCTGTTATAGGAAATGAGTTTGCTGATTCGGAAGAGCAGATGGATATTATCAACCCTTTTACGGGCCTGCCGGTTACGAAAGTGACGGTATCCGACGAAAATATGTATAAAAATGCACTGAGTCTGGCTGTCGAAGCCCAGAAGAAGTATGTCAGGCTGCCGCTATATGAAAGGGCCGATATTCTGCTGAGGGTCTCTCAGGAGATACTGAAACTCAAGGAGAATCTGGCGAGGGTGATAACTCTCGAGAGCGGTAAACCGATCAGGGATGCAAGATCAGAGGTGGAACGTGCGGCGACGGTCTTCAGAGTAGCATTTGCCCTCTCGGAAGAGGAACGCGGGGAGTTTATCTCCCTTGAAAAGGGTCCTCCCTCGAAGAGACACTTCGGCATCGTAAGGAGATTTCCCCTCGGCGTAGGAATGGGGATAAGTCCCTTTAATTTTCCGCTCAATCTGGTTGCACACAAGGTGGCACCTGCGCTCCTTTCAGGGAATGCAATAATAATCAAGCCAGCCTCCCGTACCCCTCTGTCTGCACTTATGCTGGCAGATATCCTGAACAGCTGCGGACTGCCCGATGGAATGCTCTCGGTCCTGCCCTCCAGATCAGAGACCGCCGAGAAGATACTGAAGACTGACGACAGGGTAAGATTTCTCAGCTTTACAGGGAGTGCCGATATCGGCTGGTATCTCAAGTCTTTGTTGCCGAAAAAGAAGGTCGTTCTTGAACTCGGCGGCAATGCAGGAGTCTATGTCGACGAAGACTGTGATATCGATTTTGCGGCAAAGAGGGCAGTATACGGGGCGTTTGCCTTCTCCGGTCAGGTATGTATCTCGGTACAGAGAATCTTTGTCCATTTCAGGGTATTCGATAAATTTCTCGACAGATTTCTGGCATATACTTCCGAACTCAGGACGGGTGACCCGCTTTTCGAGAATGTGGATGTAGGTCCGATGATAGACGCCTATAATGTTAAGAGAGTTATGCAGTTAATCGATGAGGCCAGAGCAGGCGGGGCAAAGATACTGACAGGCGCAGAGGCTGAGGGGAATATACTGAAACCGACGGTTATCACTGACTCGTCTCCCGATATGAAGGTAAATGCACAGGAGGTCTTCGGACCTGTGGTTACAGTAGAGAAGGCAGAATCACTGGAGCACGGAGTCGATATGATAAACCATTCCGTATACGGATTACAGGCCGGGGTTTTTACCAGTAATATTAACCGGGCATTCTTTGCATACGAGAATATAGAGACCGGCGGAGTGGTTATCAATGATGTTCCGACTTTCAGGTCCGACAATATGCCTTACGGCGGTGTAAAGGAGTCCGGCTTCGGAAGAGAGGGTGTCAGGTATGCCGCCGAGGAACTGACTGAACAGAGACTGATGGTTCTTAATCTGAATGTATGAAGGTACTTAATTATCTGTTCGTCTTTCTGTTTCTCTCTTCTGCAGTCTCTTCTGCGCCCCGGTATATAGAGACAGATGTTAAGAAAAAGGGATTATTGCAGAGCAGAAAAATAAGGATATTCGGAAATAAAATACTCGGGACGGACAAGATAAACGGTATTCTCGGATTCGAGAACAGGGAGATTTCCAGAAACGAGATGGAGCTTGCTCTCAGGAAGCTGGAGAAATATTATGTCTCGAACGGTTATGACCTTGTGGATATTAGTTATCTCTTTCTGATGGATGAGTGGTATATCTTTATCAATGAGGGAAGAATAGGCAAAATCATAATCAAGGGAGAGAGTGCACTTAATACCATTCTTCTGAAAAATGCATTTGTCTTCAGGGAGAATATCTTCAATTCATTTGAAATCAGGAACATCATCGAGGGCATTAGAAAGAATTATGGTTTCAAGAGAATCCAGTACAGACTCCTGCCTGTGGACAGAGACAAAAAATCCCTGCTAGGTTTTACAGAGAAGATTTCAGGTATTATAAGGACAGAATCGGCGGAGTCATACATTGAGCCGGAATTCGACCTGCTCGTTCTGGTAAAGAAGAAGGAATGGGGTGACGGATTCGGCGGATTCATTACATATAATTCCTTCGGGCTTGTCTCGGGGCTGAGTTACTCCGACAGTTCTCTTCTAACCTCCGGCGACAGATTCAGAGCCGTTTTAAAGGGAGGTATCAATTCAAGAGGTGATATCGATACCGGTGAGCAGGAGATAGTTTTTACGATAGGGTCTCTCGACCTTGTTTATTATCCGTCGTTTCTGCGGTTCAGGTATTTCAAACCAAGTATTGAATCTGTCACATCCGATACAAGCTTTCAGAGGGCAGATATCCTTCTCAACGAATATCGGATCTTCTCTCAGGATTTTTCCCTCTTTGCTGGTTTTGAACTGAAGAAGAATATGATTCTGTCGTACGGTTTCGGAGAGGAGTTTATTCTCACGCACGGGTTTGATTATTCTGTGAAGAGCGACAGAAAGATAAGCGAGATAAGATTGTTCAGAAGTTATCTCTCACTGACACTGAATTATCTGATACTGGAACCAAGTCTGAGGACGGATTTTCAGGAGAATCTCAAAACAAGGGTGAGGTATTACATCCCGTCGGACAACAAGTCACACTGGCTCTTTTCATCGGATTATACAAAGAGTATATTGTTTGGCTATGATTATATGAAAATAGCGGCCGGATTCAAAAGTCTTACGGGTGATGTCCCGTTTTTCGATGAGTTTTCGGTAGCATATTCCTCTTTCAAGTCTTCATTCTCCGACAGCTATTATGCAAGGGATGCTCTCTATACGGGACTTGAGTATGATTTTTCACTTTACAGGGATATCTTTCATCTGGGACTCTTTACGGATTTTACCATGTTTAATTACAGGAGTCAGGAGAAGGAAAAGATGTACTGGCTTGGCGCTCTGGATGCGGGCTGTGGTCTGAGGTTTCTTCTGTATGATATGTTTCTTCTGAAGGCAGATTATGCCTATGCCTATGCCTTCAACGGCAGAAGTGATGCTCTCTTTCTCTTTTCAGTAGGCAAGGTCTTCTGATGTTTTCATGCAGTTTTTCTGAATGTTCTGTTTCGTCAGAACCGGGGAGAAGTTCCGGGCAGCTAAGGAAAGTATAAATGGCAATCTGAGGCGACAGAACTGATGTACTATTTGACATAATCTCTCTTTTTCAGTATCCTGTATGCAATGCAAGAGGTAAGAGAAGGCTTTGAAAGTCTTTTTGTTAAGCCCTATAATATTTTCAGGGAGTATATTATGATTTGCCCGAAAAAAGTATTATTGAATCTCTTCTTTTTTGTACTGCCGGTATTTTGTTTTTTAAACTGCAGCAGCGGTCAGTCAGGGGGTAGTCAGGATACGGGCATTGCTGATACGGTTATTACGGATGTTACAGTTGCTGATGTGACCGAAGATGCAGTATCGGATGTCCTTCCTCCTCTTCCGGACAGACTGGAGGTAAAATACACAAGGGAGAAGAAGGGAGAGCCTCTTACGGCAGAAGAGATTACCCGAAACACAAAGAAGATTTTAGGTTTTCTGAAGAAGGTGAGGTATTTCGATTATGTCCTCTATACGACTCACGGTGTAGATGCCTCAACAGGTAAAAAAGACTACCAATTCTGGTTCAACGAACACTTTAAGAAAGAGGAAGATACTGTAACATTTTATCATCCGGTAAACCCGAATGACGGCGGACATAACCTGCACATACCTATGAGCCGTGTACTGGGAGATGTGATTGCTGCATATATGCTGACAGGAGATAAGACGGCGGGACTCGCTGCCGAAAAACTCTGTAAGGGTATGACGGCTTCAATGCTTGGTATGGTCTATGACGAGAATGATACCGTAAGGCATCTTATGACAAGAAATATCGTGACTTTCAATCACTCGTTTCTGACACACGACGGGAAGAAGAAGGCGGTCGATTACAGCGGCTGGTATTCGCCTTACAAAAGATGGAACTGCTACAGATTCAGGTACGATAAGAATCCTTACTGGGGAGAGGTCTGGGTTACCAATATGCGCTCGAAGGACGATGTTCCGCATATATTCAGGGTTGTTCCGGTTATGAGGTATGTCTCGCTTTATGGAAAGGATGAGAATGTAAAGTCCGCCTGTGCCGAGGCGACAGAACTTCTTGAGCTCTTTGCAAAGGATATTGTTGACTCTGATTACAGGATAAGGACAAAGGATGAAAACGGTAAGATATTCATCCCGGGTTATACTGACGACCCGGAGGTCAACAAGCAGCAGGGGGACCTCGCCTCGTTTATTGAATACAGGGAGGCAGTACCGAAGGGTGAGTGCAATGCCAGAAGGTCCGCTGAACTGATAGGTTATCATAAGCAGATAAATGAGTGGTGTGGCAGGGGTGAACCCAATGAATACGATGAAATTTCCTTTGCAATCAACAGTTACAACAGGAGGATATGCAGGTATTTTCATCTCTCCCACGTTGCCAACTCGCTTATAAACAGGGACTATAAGGCATCAAGGCTTCTTCTTGACGGGCTCTCGGAGAGAATGGAGATAGAAGAGACGATGCCCGAGAGCAAGATGCAGACGTCAAAGGATGACTGGATGAGGGATGTGGCTCTCTATCTTGTCCAGAGTCACTCATTCGGGTTCCCGATAACGGATGAGGAGGCAAGACTTGTCCACACTTATTATCTCAGGGCAGTCGATGAGTTTATAAACTGGAAATACTGGGACCCGTGGGATTCATCGGTCCCCGACGGAGATCTGGGTTCCTACAGGCCTCCCTCCTGCAAGACCGTTGATAGCGTTGAACAGTGCTGGTTCAGGGTAGAGGATATGGCACAGATATTCGAGAACTGCTGGTCCCCCCTTGTAAATCCCGAGAGTGCAAAACTCTTTGATTGTGATGTTGTAAGAGACCCTTCAAAATGGGAATAGTCAGAGGTCGACAAGAGGAGTTTCGGTACAATAGATGTCCGTGTTGCATTTCTCGAATAAGACTGTAAGTTCTTTATTCGAAGGGAGTTCGGCGGCGCTGAATCTGAGAATCGATTCTCTGTCTATGTCTATTCTGACCTTTACTCTGATAATTCCTTTCGGTGCCTTCGTAATGCCCTGAATCTGAAGAATACCCAGAATCTCGTTTGCCTCCAGATACGGCGAGTCTCCCTGATATATCACGACCTCTATGATTTCTGAATTGTCGATATTGTTTAGCATTACGATTTCCTTTGTTACCGGCAGCTTTGAGTTTTTGGGGACGATTCTTACATATCGCTTTGAGTCCGGGGAGAATCCTATCGATTGCGGGAGCACGTCGGTAAAGTTGATAAGGGTCTCTCTGTAGATTCCGTCAGCCACAATCGCTGCCCCTATGGCTACTGCCTCGGAGGGGTTTATCCTGTATAACGGCTCCTTAGAAAAGAAATTCTTTACCCTTTTCCTGATGAGAGGCATTCGTGTCTGTCCTCCGACCAGAAGAATATCGTCAAGGGAATCTCTTGGGATATTTGCCTCTGAAAGTATTGAATCACATATCATCATACTTCTGCCGATAAGTTCCTCTGTCCTCTGCTCGAATTCGCCCCGCTTAATTTTTTCACTTATGCTGAGGGAAATGCCATTGGAAGATGCTATTGCAGGTACTATTATACGTGTCTCGTCGGCAGAGGAGAGCTCTATCTTTGCTATCTCGGCAACTTCCATTATTCGTTGCATTGCCACAATGTCGTTTCTGAGAGAGACAGAGTACCTTTTTTCGAATTTTTCGAGAATCAGGTCGACGAGTCTTGTATCGAAGTCGTACCCGCCGAGAAAAGTATCTCCGCCCGTGCATTCAACCTCAAAGTTCTCGTTTTCAACCGATAAAACCGATATATCGAATGTCCCTCCTCCGAAATCATAGACAAAGACCCGTCGTTTGAGGTTTCTGCCGTATCCGAAGGCTATTGCCGCCGCTGTGGGTTCGTTCAGTATCCTCTCAATTCTGAGACCTGCGAGTTCACCCGCACGTCTGACTGCGATTCGTTGTGATTCGTTGTAGAATGCGGGGACCGTTACAACCGCCCTCGATATCTCTTCATTCAGATATTTCGATGCAATATTTTTGAGTTCTGTAAGAATGATTGCAGCAATCTGTTCGAGAGATATGACCGAGCCGCCGATACTGACTGCACAACTGCCGTTCCTGTCCTCAACTATTCTGTATTTGAAGTATTTAAGTATATCCTGAACAGCCTTTGAACGGTATCTCCTCCCGATGAGTCTTTTGGAGCCGATGACCGAATTTTCGGGGTCGATAAGCGTATATCTCTGTGCTTTATATCCGGTCAGAATCTCGCCGTCCTTTGTGTATGCAACAACGGAAGGTATGGTATTATATCCTTCTCTGGAAGGTATGACAACAGGCTTGTTATTTATTACCGCAGATACGGAGGAGTATGAGGTTCCGAGGTCAATACCGATTACTCTTGGACTGTTCATACGGAAATTCCGGTTTAATAATATGCAGACTTATGCAAGGCACCCATAGTTGATTAAAACAATGAAAACCGGAGATTACTTTTATTTCAAACTCACTCTGCTTTCAAGAAAATTCTGTCTGTTTTTGAGTTTTATTAGTTTTTGCAGGGCGGTGCCGGTAGACTATCTGTAACCGGAAGGAATTTTTTGCCGTGTTTTTGTATTTATACCTGGCACCTTTGCGACAAACACCAATAATATCAATGTGTTAGATGTGATAGTCTTATCTCTGTGTCTGGCACCCCACGAGTTGTTAACGGGTTTTTTCACTTATCATACAGTATTTATATTCTGAATATACCCCAAAATTTTGGTATTTTTAGAGATTAAATTTGCAGGGATTATTGATTTTACTAATATTTGAAAGCAATCTGTCTCTATAAGCCTCTTGTTTCCTTATGTTTGCAAGGACTATATAAACAAAATGCCCTTATTTTCGTAGGGTTTATGTAAGTGATATTTTCAGTTTTTCTGATTTTTTGATAATTTAAAATACTCCTCCTTTCTGCT
>Ga0067045_1002672_pt1 | contig 57058 bp, 46 predicted proteins | sample TerdegcTABiofilm_FD_59184 | JGI IMG/M metagenome (GOLD analysis project Ga0067045, IMG submission 59184) | Combined Assembly of (Gp0054472, Gp0054536) Wastewater bioreactor microbial communities from Singapore -Terephthalate degrading...
ACAGAAAAGTACGAATATATTTTTTGCCCAATTAAGCAAACGATTTACTAAAATAAAAACTACAAAAATAAGAAGGAGGTAGTGAAATTGGCAAGTGAGAATTGGCCAATAACATATCCACATTATGTTCCGGCATCATCGAGCTTTATAGAACTGATGAAAGGAGCGACAAAGGCTGTAGTACAGTGTGCCGCTGTGAAACCTGGGGAAAAGGTAGTTATTTCGACAGATACCAATAAGATGCGAATTGCAGAGGCGCTTGCAGCAGCTACCGTAACGGCAGGAGGCGTACCGATCATAGTAGCAATAGTACCTCCAGGGGTACATGGAGCGCAGCTTCCACAACCTGTAGTGGCTGCATGCAGAGAAGCAGATGTATTCTTTCTCCCGACATCATACTCCCAGACTCACACAGACGCAAGGATAGAAGCGATAAAAAACGGAGCTAGGGGAGCGACCATGTGTGATGTTACGGAAGATGCCTTATGTACGGGTGCCATACTGGGAGATTTTGAAGAATGTGATCGACTTGGGAGGAAACTTGGAGCTATCCTGGATAAGACCACCGAGGTAAGGATCCGAACCGAACGCGGTACCGACATAAAAGGCGTTATAAAAGGACGTCCGGTGCAGTATGAGACGGGATTGTTCCGTGAGCCGGGCAGATTTGGGGCATTTCCGGACAGTGAGATAAATATTTCGCCAATAGAAGGGACTGCTGAAGGAGTAATTGTTGCCGATGTGAGAATAATGTCTGTGGGAGTTACCAGGGAAACCCCTGTAACTATAGAAGTGAAGTCGGGTAATATTACAGACATTAAAGGCGGATCTCAGGCAGAAGATTTCAAGGCCATATTAAAGAACCTGAACGACCCGACGGCATATAACATAGCGGAGTTCGCAATAGGGCTCAATCCCTGTGCAAGGCTATACTCAACGAACTTGGAAGACTTAGGCCGTTTGGGCAATGCCCATATCGGGATAGGAAGCAACTATAGCATAGGGGGAAAGGTCAAAGCACCGTGCCACATTGATGCCATATTCAAGGATGCTGTGATTGAGTTTGACGGCAAGGTGGTTATGGATAAGGGTAAAGTTATGATCTAACTTTGAGAAAGGGAGATAAATATGTATAACAAAAAAATGTTGTCACCAATTAGCATTGGAAAGGTTGAGATAAAAAATCGATTGGTTTCGTCTCCCACAACTGCTAACTATGCAAGCCCGGATGGAATAGTCACAGAACAATTGCTGAAATTTTATGATCAGAAAGCAGCAAGCGGTGTGGGTCTGGTGATAGTAGAGGGAAGCTATATTTCCCAAGAAGGTAAAGGATATGTGTATCAGATAGGTATTGACAGAGATGAAACCATTGCCGGTCTCAGCAGCTTGGCGGATACAATAAAGAAGCATGGGTGCAAGGTATTTATGCAAATACAGCATTGCGGAAGGCGGTCTAAAATTAAACTGACAGGCCTGCAGCCGATAGGTGCTAGTGCGGTACCCTATAACAGTGAAGCGGATGTGCCTAGAGAGATGACCAATGATGAAATAGAAGAGACTATCAAAAAATTCGCTGAAGCTGCAAAGAGAGCGCAAAGCGCTGGGTTTGACGGTATAGATATTCATTCCGCCCATGGATATCTGCCTGCAAACTTTCTCTCTCCATTATCGAACTTTAGAACCGATAAATGGGGAGGCAGTATTGAGAATAGGTCAAGGTTTTTAGTGGAAGTTGTAAAGGCAATAAAAAGCGCTGTAGGGAAGGATTTCCCAGTAACCATCAAGATAAGCGTTGATGAATATCAGATGAATGGATTAACACTAAACGATAGTGCTCAACTGGTGAAATTTCTTGAAGACGCAGGGGCTGACGGTATCCAAGCTTCTGCAGGGGCACCAGGCGACAATAATCTATGGTCGTTAGATAATCCCCATACTTTTATGCGGACACTACCCCTTGGTACCAGCCAAGGATGCCTGGTATACCTGGCAGAGGAACTGAAAAAGCATACAGATCTCCCGGTGATTGCACTAGGCCGTATCAATACGCCGGAACTTGCAGAAGAAATCATAAGTAATAACAAGGCGGATTTAGTTGCTCTGGGAAGGCCTTTATTAGCTGATCCGCAATGGGTTAATAAAGCCGCGGCAGGGAAAGAGGAAACGATTCGTCCATGCATTGGGTGCAATCAGGGATGCTACACAAAAATATTAAAGCAGGAAAAGATATGTTGCGCTGTAAATGCTGAAATCGGTTTGGTTGATAAAGAATTGATCGATTTCACTCAGACAGTTGATAAGAAGAAGATCCTGATTGTTGGTGGAGGGGTTTCCGGGATGGAGTGCGCTCGCCTGTGTTCGATGAAAGGTCATGAAGTTATTCTACTCGAAAAAACCGACAAACTGGGCGGACAGATCAATATTGCTTCGGTACCTCCAGACCGGGGAGAACTGGTGCTTCTGGTGAAATATTTAGAGCGTGAACTTACTCAACTCAAAGTGGATATTAGATTGAACACCGAATTAACTATGGACTTGCTGGAAGATGCTATGCCTGATATTTTAATTTGTGCTACAGGGGCTCATCCGAGGGAAATGAATCAGATCGATTTTAAAGATATGCAGGTATTATATGCCAATGACGTGTTGGCAGGCAAGAAGTTTGATGCTCAGCATGTTCTTATTGTTGGAGCAGGCCTGGTTGGGTGTGAGACAGCGGATTATTTGGCTCAGAAAGGTCTCAATGTGAGTTTGGTAGAAATAATGGGAGACGTTGCGTTAGACGCATTACCGGAAGAAAGGGAATTCTTAAAGAAGAAATTTGAACGATTTAATGTGAAAGTGTTCACCAATTCGCGAATATCTGGAGTAAATGGCGAATCCGTCGATATCGTTACAGGAGATGAAACATATAGAGTTAAGGCTAATGCAGCTATTATCTCCATAGGTTCCCAAGCAACTCTGCCAGAAGTACTGGATTTGAGCAGCAGACCAGCAGAGATTAAATCTGGCAATAAAGAAGTGAAAGTTTTCTACATTGGCGACTGTGTTAAACCACGCAGAGTAATTGATGCCATACACAGTGCTTACGATGCGGCGCGGGAGATAATCCATCAGGATGCTTTTTAAGCAGATTTAGTGGGGCTACTCATATGGAAGAGGGTGTATAGGTTGGAAAAGGTAATTTTTATTGAAAATCTTGATGATGTAAAAAACATGTGTTCCGGATGCAGGCTCTGCGAATTAATATGCGCTTTTGAGCATTTTAAGGTGGGTAATGCAAAGAAATCAAAGATAAAAATTGTGGAGTTTGATGACGGAACCAGGATTCCGGTGGTATGTCAGCACTGTGCTGACGCTCCCTGTATCAAAGCATGCCCTACCGGCGCTCTGTCAAGAAAGGACAAGGAATCTCCGGTAATGGTAGATGAGGGCAGGTGTATCGGATGCAGCACCTGTGTCAATGTATGTCCCGTTGGGGCAATAACTGTTGATAAAAGGATTGGGGTGTCTCAAAAATGTGATTTGTGCAACGGAGACCCTCAATGCGTCAAATACTGCCCTGCAAAGGTGTTAAAGTTTGGTACCGATCAACAACTATCAAACACTAAGAAAAAGAGATATGCAAGGGCAATAAAGGAAAATCAGGAATAGCCTATACCGGTATCTTGCCAAAAATCACAGTTACTGACCAAGCAGATGATGTGGAGACAAGAACCATGATTGAAAAACTATAGAATAGGTGAGGAGGGTATTTATGAAAAACAGACTGGTAAAGAGATTTATAATGGGGTTAATAGTTCTCAGTATGATAGCGGTTACCAGCTGCTCAGGACAAGATACAGGAAGTAACGATCAAGGGTCTCAAAAGGTAGAGCACTACTCGTTTGTGAGCAGCAATCCTGGGGGTACGTGGTACAACATGGTCGGTGGAGCGGTCGCACTGTTCAATGAGAATATTCCCGGAGTTAATTTTTCTATAGAAGCCACGGGCGGTTCTGTTGAAAATACAAGACGCGTATTGACCGGAGAGGCTGAATTTGGGTTTGCATATTCTTCACATATGTATGAAGCCTGGAATGGCAAGGGTAACTTTGAAGGCAATACTAAGCAGACTATTACTGCATTATGTGAAGTATATAATAGTCCACACTACTTTGTCACCCTGAAAGGCAAGAACATAAAGTCGATGAGCGATCTAGCCGGTAAAAAAGTGGCATTGGGGGCTCCTGGGTCCGGCACAAGCGATAATTCCCGACGTGTGCTGGAAGCACTGGGTATTGAAGTGGAAGGGGTTGAACTTTCATTTGCTGATGCAGCACAGGCAATACAGGATGGAAGGATTGATGCATTGGGCCAGGGTGGAGCTCCGGCTGCAGGCGTGGTTGAACTGGCAGCATCTAAGGATATACTGATAATCCCGTTTAACGATGAAGAATTGGATAAGATTGTGGATCTGGCACCTTACTTTGAAAGGGGAGAACTGCCGGCTAATACATACGAAGGCCAGGATCAACCGGTTCCAACCTTTTTCTTCAGTGTTTATTGGATAGCCCATCAGGATGTTCCGGAAGATATTGTAAATAGCGTTCTTGAAACTTCATTCAGTTCTGAAGGCTTGAAATATTTGTCCGACGTACATCCTCAATGGAAGACGTTGAGAGACAATCCGGAAGGGCTGGCGCTCATTGAAATTCCATACCATCCGGGAGCAAAAAAATACTGGGGTAAATAATGTAATTATGCTGCAACTAACCAAATAATGGAATAGGTGCAAGTTTATCTTGCCCCTTGATAGAATTGCCAGGAGGAGGCAGTTTATATGTCAAATCCCAGTAAAGACAAAATAATCAAGATAATTGCCATTGTGTTTGCTTTGTTTTACTTTTATTCAGCAGGGTTTGGAATTATATCGACAGAGAGCAACCGGGGTTTATTTTTGTTGTTCGTCAATTCCCTTTGTTTGCTGTTGTATCCTGCCAATAAGAAGAAAGCTGATAGCAAGGTTTTAGCTGTTATTGATCTGCTAGTCCTGATTTTGGGTTCGGCCTCCATAATATATTGGATCAACCAATATAGTAAATACTGCCAGTTTAGGTCCGGCATGCCGAACCAATGGGATTTATTGTTTGGTGTGATTTTAGTCATTGTGTCTCTAGAAGTTACCAGAAGGGTTACCGGTAATGTTTTGATGGTTTTAGGGTTTGTTTTTGTTGTGCAGTTATACCTCGGACCTTATCTGCCGGGCATTTTCGCCCATAAGGGGTTTACCATAAGCCGGATTATTGAATTTAATTTTTCGACAATGGAAGGTATATTTGGCACAATAGCTTCGGTTTTTGCTACATATGTTATGCCATTCCTGATATTTGGAGCTTTCCTTAATAAGACGGGCGGCGGGGAATTCTTCATCGATCTGGCCAGGGCTTTAGCCGGGCGCATATCAGGAGGTCCTGCATTAATAGCTGTTGGCGGAAGTTGTCTATTCGGCAGCATATCCGGCAGTCCTGTTGCAAATGTGGTGGCAACAGGCTCCTTTACAATCCCTATGATGAAACGGGTAGGTTTTAAACCGGAGTTTGCTGCAGCAGTAGAAGCAGCAGCTTCTACGGGGGGGCAGTTTATGCCGCCGGTTATGGGAGCCGGGGCCTTTATACTTGCCACTGTTACCGAAACTCCCTATTCAAAGATTGTGATTATGGCAATAGTACCGGCGCTTCTTTATTATATCAGTCTTATTTCCATGGTCTACTTCAATGCGAGAAAGAATGGTCTGCAGGGTCTCAAAAAAGAGGAGTTACCAAAAGCATCGGAAGTATTTAGAAAAGGTTGGTATTTCAGCTTTGCGGTAGTTATTGCGATAGTACTGATTATGTCTGGATACTCACCGGCCCTAACTGCTTTCTGGACAACGATTTTTCTAATCGTCTGCGCCTTGGTGCGTAAAGAGAACCGTTTTACGATGAATGACTTCATAGAAGCCCTTAACGAGGCCGCCAGAAGCTCATTGGTTGTAGGAGCCACAGCAGGCACCCTGGGTCTGGTTATGGGAGGCATCACTTTGTCGGGCCTTGGAGTTAAGTTCTCGGCCATGATATTAGCCCTGTCCCATGGAAACCTTATTCTCAATATTATTTTGATTAGCTTGGTTGCCACTATAATCGGCATGGGGCTGCCGACAACAGCTTCTTATATAGTACTTTCTATTCTTGCAGCGCCGTCTCTGATACATTTGGGTGTTGCCCCGGTTCAGGCGCATCTGGCCTGTTTCTGGCTGTCCATGGCATCAAATATAACGCCCCCTGTTTGCGTGGCTGCGTTTGCGGGGGCCAGTCTGGCAGATGCTGAGCCGATGAAGACCGGTTTTGCTGCTTTCAGGTTGGGGATGTATCTATATATAATGCCCTTTGTTTTTGTATACCTGCCGCAGCTGCTGTTAATCGGCGCTATCGGTGATATATTGGAAATCCTTATTGCCCATTTGATAGCCACATTTACTTTTTCCGCTGCAATGCAAGGATGGCTGTTCCGCAAATTAAATGTTATAGAAAGGCTGGTTTTTGCAGCAATTACCGCCATGTTATTTGTCCCATCCATAATGGTTGATTTGATTGCGGTCGGCATACTGATTGTAATCGCCGCCAGTCTTTACAGAAAAACTCATACTTCAATCACGGTATAAGGAGGATATACAGTGGAAACTAAGGGTTATGCAGGTAAAATACTGAGAATCAATCTAAGTACCGGCAAGGTTGAGAAACAACCTACACCGGTGGATTTGGTCAGCAAATATATCGGAGGGAGAGGCTTTTCTTCATACTTTTTGTGGAAGGAAGTAGGCCGTGATGTAGCTCCCTTTGACGAAGAGAATCTGCTTATATTTTCGGCAGGCCTGTTGAGCGGTACCCCATTACCGTCATCGGGTAGGTTGGTAGTAGCATCCAAATCACCGATGACCGGCATCCTTGGAGATGCGAACGCCGGCGGCTTCTGGACGCCGGAGCTCAAATGGGCCGGATATGATGCCATCATTGTAAAAGGCAAATCCGACAAGCCTGTCTATATCTGGATCGACGATGATAGGGTTACATTAAGAGATGCTTCACACATATGGGGGAAAACGGTGAATCAGACCTGTAGCCTGATAAAAGAGGAGTTGGATGATGAAGATATTCACATTGCTGCCATAGGGCCTGGAGGCGAAAAAAGGGTCAGGTATGCCTGTGTTATAACCGATGGGCATGGCGCAGCCGGAAGATGCGGCATAGGTGCGGTTATGGGCGACAAAAACCTCAAAGCGATAGCTGTCAGAGGGACGCAGGATATAAAACTTTACGACCCCGAGGCCTTCCACGATCTTCTTGATGAGTATGTAAAGGATATTTCAAATGAGGGTTGGAGCAAAGGGTTAACCGATTATGGCACATCCAACCTGGTTGTTCACAGACAGAAGTTAGGGCTGTGGGGTGCGAAAAATTTCCAGGATGACCTTTTGGATAATTGGGAAAATGTAGGGCCTGAGAAAATTAATAACGAGCATGTAGAACGAATAATGGGATGTATGGGATGTATGGTGAGATGCAAAAGATGGTCCCATGCCAATTACCATGGCAATGAATGCCTGACCAAGGGGCCCGAGTATGACGTAATAAATGCACTTTCGGCAAAGACGCTTGTGACCGATTCCGATGCGCTTATCTATGGAAACCATCTGTGCGATGAATTGGGTATTGATGCCCAAACTGCAGGTTCTACCATTGCCATGGCTATGGAACTGTATGAGCGTGGTATTTTAACCAAAGAGATGACCGGTGGTTTGGAATTCAGATTCGGAGACGCTGAAGTTATGATGGAGGCCTTCCGAATGATAGCATCCAGAGAAGGCATAGGGGATTTATTGGCTGAGGGTGGCAGAATTATGGGACAAAAACTCAATGCCGGATACTATTCAGCTGATATAAAGGGATTGGAGATTGATGCTACCGACCCAAGAAGATTCGTAACAAGAGCCCTGGCATACGGAGTATCCACAAGGGGTTCCTGCCATCTGAGAAGCTATCCTTATGTTGATGAATTCATCACAAGGGAGGAAGCGGAAGAATGGTTTGGGGAGCCCGAGGTTTCAAACGCGGCAACTATTACCGGGAAAGGCAAACTGATTGCCTGGACCGAAAACTGGGTATCGCTGTCCGACATGTTAGGCATATGTAAGTTTGCATGGTACAGGTCAAGGCAGTTCACAAAGCTTATTGATAGAGGTATAACCTTGCCGGCCAAGCTATTCACCGCGGCAACAGGGATAGAGATGACCGATGAAGACTTCTTAAAATGCGGGGAAAGGGTTTATAATGTTGAGCGCTTGTTTAATTATGAAAACGGCGTCAGAAGGAAGGACGACTATCCTCCGCAGAGATTCTTCGATGAACCTTTAAAAAGAGGCCCCGGGAAGGGTATTAAACTTGATAGTGTGGAATACGGGAAACTTCTTGACGACTATTATGAAGCTCATGGATGGGATAAAGAAGGCAGGCCCACCGAAAAGAAAATAAGTGAACTAGAGATTGAATAGGGAAGTGCTGTAGAGATGAAAAAGCTTAATTTCGATAGCGACAAATGTATGGATTGCGGATTATGCGAGCTGGCATGTTCGTTGGCCCATTCAAACGGCAAAGACATAGTCGATTGTCTTTGTGAGTTTGAGAAATTGCCTTCACGGATTGAAATTAGAAAAGATGGTGTAAACTGTATCGAAGCCCGTTATTGTCATAGGTGCGAATATCCGGCATGTGTGGAGATTTGTATAATGGGTGCAATTCACAATAAAGACGGATGTATTAGCTACGATACCGAGAAGTGTGCCGCCTGCTGGTCTTGTATTATGGCCTGCCCCTTTGACTCAATAAAGGCAAAGGATGATGGACAGGCTACAGTCAGATGTGACGGCTGTAAAGACTGGTCAAATCCGGTTTGCTCGGCAATATGTCCTACCGGAGCGCTCTATTTTGAAGATGTTGAAAAGTTGACATCAAAGAGAAGGAAGGCTTATGGCAAACACCTGTCTTTACAATTTGATGTCAATGATATCATCTGATCTCAATACCGGGCGCATAAACATATTTTTATGGAAAGAAGTGATACAAGATGAATTCTCCAGTGGATGAGCTTAAAAAAACATTTAAAGGCTGTGGATTTGGAGTATCGGGGAACTGTTGTAATATATGCTTCTTAGGGCCATGCAGGTTGGATCCGTTCACAGAGGCACAACATGGAAAGTGCGATTTCAACCGTTTGAAGATTACGATAGCTGACTTGCTTTTAAAGTGCAACTACCAACTGGGAAAGCTATTAGATGATAGTCTGTCTGATGAACAGATGAACATGAATCTGCCGAATGATACCATCGCCAAATCGGTAAAATGGGTATCCCAGGGGGGAGAGGCCGATGAGATGGAAGGCGTGGATCTATTTATAAAGGCATCGCGTATCTTGCTTGATGCCAGCTTGTACAATTATAAATCCGGCAGAGCAGATAAGATTGATTCTGAGTATGAATCAATATATTGTATTAAAAATGAAGGTATTAATATTGACAAAAATATTCTGAAAGACAAACTGCAGAACTGTAAAGAGGCCTCGCAGAATACAGTATCTTCGCTGCTTGGCGCCGATGATTTCATTAATTCTAAAGATGGCATAGCCCTAATCTGTGATAAGCCTGATTGGAGTATATGGCCAATTTTATGCGGGTTTGGGGCTGCTGGCTTTACCGTTGTTGCCGAATTACCTTTACCGATAAAGATTAACCGCCGGTTTTTGGCCATTATCAATGAATTGCTAAATTCAAGCTCGGGCGGAAGGATTATAGAATTAAGCAACAACCAATAGGACATGGTTTGGAGAATGAAGGGAGATTGTTTATGAATGGAGAGCATTTTAAATATACAATCATAGGAAATGGACCGGCCGGGATATACGCTGCGGAAATCTTAAGGAAGGTAAGCAAGGACAGCATATTGGTGGTTTCATCCGAACCCTGTGAAAGCTACTCTAGATGCATCTTGCCGGAGATCCTTGTAGAAGAAGATATAAATATCAAGCTTAGAGATGACTCGTGGTGTGAGGAGTACGGGATAAATCAATACCTGGGTACCACGGTAAAAAGTATAGATACCGAAAACAAGATTGTGTTCGGTGGCAACCATGAAATTGAGTATGACAAACTGCTTATCGCTACCGGCGCCGATCCAATAATGATACCGATTAAAGGAGTCAAATCCAAGGGCGTCTATGGTATAAGACAATTATCCGACGTTGTCGGTATTAAGAAGGATTTGAACTCAGTTTCAAGGGCGGTAATAGTCGGAGGCGGCTTTATAGGTATTAAGGTTGCAGAATCTTTAAGCCAGTTGGGGAAGCAGGTTGTAATCGTTGAGAAGCTGCCACAAATACTGGGCAAGGTATTGGACAGCTCGGCCGCAGGGATATTGACAAGGCTTTTGGAGCAACACAACATATCGGTTGCTACCAATAAGGGAGTTACCGAAATATTAGAACAGGACGGCAGGGCCAAAGGCGTAGTGTTGGATGATGGTTCAACGCTGGATGCCGAACTGGTAATTCTGTCTGTAGGAGTAAGGCCCAGTATTGGATTTTTGAAGGATACCCCGGTGGACACAATGCAGGGGAGAGGCATAGTAGTGGATGATTATATGAGGACAAATGTGGCGGATATATATGCAGCCGGGGATGTAACAATAGCAAAGAGCCATTCGACCGGAGCCCTTGTAAATCTCCCTATCTGGCCTGTTGCCACTCATCAGGGGAGGATAGCCGCTTTGAACATGGCAGGCTATGAAATGAAATATGAGGGCGGATTTGGAAGAAATTCGGTCCGCGTTTTCGGGTTACCCTTTTTGACTGCCGGTGTAACAGTAAAAGAAGAAAACGATATAGAATTTATTGAGAGATGTGACATTGATAATAACATTTATGTTAAGAACATCCTGTCACAAGAAGGCATCCTTAAAGGATACGTGTCTATTGGCAGTTTGGATAATGTAGGACAAAAACTTAGCCTTATAAGAAAAGGCCAAAGCCTATCTACACATTAGCTAAAATTATTGATACAGGGGGTAGTATTGATGAGCGGGTTTAAAATTGTACTCAGTGAAGCAATCGATTGTTCAGGCATATATATACTGAGAAATGACGACAACATTGTTGAAATATGTCCAGATGCAAATGAGAATACAATTATTAACAGCATTGCTGATGCCGATGCATTAATTGTTAGAAGCACTGCAGTAACGAAAAGTATTATAGAAGCCGGTAAGAAATTAAAAGTAATAGGGAGGCATGGCATTGGTGTCGATAATATTGATTTGAAGGCTGCACAAGAACATTCAATTGTAATTGTTAATACACCGGATGCCAATATATTATCTGTAGCTGAACATGTTATTGCATCCATGCTTTGTTTGAGTAAGAGATTAAAAGAAGCTGATAGTGCTTTGCGTAACGGGGAATTCTCTGGAGCAGGTTCATTGCCTGGAATGGTAACCCAAAAGGGGTATACCACAAAAGAACTTCAGGGCAAAGTTTTAGGTTTGATAGGTGTAGGGAAAATAGCTCGAAAAGTTGCATCGATTTGTATCAATGGATTTGAAATGAAAGTCTGTGGTTATGATGCATATATAGACGCCGATACAATAAAAAAGTTTGGCATTGAGCCTTGTAGCTTTGAAAAAGTTTTTGTCAAGTCGGATTATGTTTCAATACATGTCCCTTTAACAGAGAATACAAAAAACCTTATTTCAGAAAGAGAACTTAAGTTGATGAAACCAGGTGCATATCTGATAAATGCTTCAAGGGGAGGAATTGTCAATGAGGATGATTTATACAAAGCTCTTAAGAATAGAAAAATAGCAGGAGCGGCAATTGATGTCTATGAAAAGGAACCTCCTTCTGATAAACATCCGTTATTTGAGTTGGACAACATTCTGGTTACCCCTCATATAGCAGCAATGACAAATGAAGCGCTTGTCAGGATGGCCGAAGATGTATCTAAAGATGTAATTTCAGTTTTGCACAATGAAACACCTAAACATTTAGTTAGATATTAGATCTATAGTGCAAAAGGGCCTGACCCAAAAGGTAATTAACCTGGAGGGCAGCCCCTTCCGCTTTTTATAAAAAAATGGCCGTTATCTTGCCAGGATGGTGGCCATCTTTGCCATATTATGTGCTATGCATATGAGTCCCCATTCAGTTTTTACCTTTTCAAGACCTCGGAGAAGAAATCGTCGGAACCCCCAGTTGTTTTTTATTCGTCCAAAGACAGACTCCACCTCTATTCCTCGCATGGACCGGAGTTTGAGCCCTTTTTCCGAGTTCAGGTTGTCTCTGGCTTTTGTCTTGAGTTCGTCCAATCGAGGATTATATCGGATTTTACGATTTCCTTTAGATTTGGTGCATTCATCATGAAACGGACAGCTGCTGCAATCTTCGCACTCGTACACACGAATTGTTGATTTGTACCCCCGTTTGCTTTTTTCTTCATAGGTATAACTAAAGAGAAGTCTTTTATTTTCCGGACAGATAAACTCATCATTTTGAGTGTCATACTGAAAATTCTCATACCGGAACTTCTTTTTCTTGAAGCTTCTCTTTTGCTCCGGGTGAAACATATTGTATTTGACATAATTTCCAAGCCCTTTTCCCTTAAGGTACTCGTAATTCTCTTCACTACCGTAACCTCCATCCGTAACCACATTTTCCGGTAGTGTACCACTTACCTTCTCAACATGGTCCAGATGTTCCTTCATGCACTCTGTATCCGTAGCTGACTGGTGTATGCTGTAACCTAGCACAAACTGTCCCTCTGTTCCCATTCGCACATTGTAACCGGGTTTTAGCTGCCCGTTCTTCATGTGGTCTTCCTTCATCCTCATGAATGTGGTATCTACATCTGTTTTGCAGTAGTTATTCCGGTCCCCCAGGTTTTTTTCGTGCTCTTCATACTTTTTGCAGCGGGGTAGACAATCTTCCTTGAGAGTCTTTACCGTCTTTTTAAGTTTCCTGTTATCAGGCGTGGAAGAAAGCCTCTCATCCAGTTGCTTGACCATTTCCTCCAATTTTTCCGAGGATATAGGCTCCTTGCCCAATCCATCCAGAGCATCATTTCCATATGCCTTATCTTCAGCAGCGTTTAACTTATCGATTTCTGAAAGCAGCTTTTTTACCTTTTCTTTAAGCTTCTCCCGGTTCTTTGCAACACTCTTACCCCAGACGAAGGTATATTTATTGGCATTGGCTTCAATCTTTGTTCCATCCAGAAAGTAGTTCTCGAATTTGACAATATATCCTTCATCGATTAAAAGCTCCAGGACACTTGCAAACACCTCATCCATGACATCTTTTAAAATGGTGGAGCGAAAACGGTTAATCGTTCTGAAGTCAGGCTTGTTCCCACCACTTAACCACATGAAATATATATTCTCGTAAAGGGCTTTAGCGATTTTCCTTGATGAAAATGTCTTTTCGATGTATGCATATACCAGGACTTTCAACATCATAATCGGGTTGAAGCTTGAAGTCCCACCACCTTCGTACTTTGAAAGCAGGGGTTTAATATCCATCCTTTCAATCGCATTGTTTACAACCCTTACCGTGTGGTTTTTAGGAATGATGTCGGAAAGATTCATAGGTAGCATCATCTAATCCTGCTGATATTCCTTGAAGGTCACTTTGTTGTGAAGCTTTTTCTTAAGCTTCTTTTCAGGGGTATTGTCATTAAATAAATTAATCTGTTCTATAGTTATATCATACCATAAATACTATTTTATGTAAACTATATAATCAGAAAAGAGACTGCCTTTTTAGACAGTCCCTTTTATCTAATATGTATATGCCGAAGAATTATCACACATATGCAAACAATCAATTATTTTATAAATCAGCCGGATTGAAAGGAAAAGCGGGTTGTTTGTAGAAATAGTCTAATAGATCTAATAGTTGATCTGTTGAAGACTGGAGGGAATATTTTTGCAGATGACGCCAGCGGGAGAGGGTAATAAACCGGTAGAAGTATCAAGAAACGATGCACTTAAACTGTTTGCCATGATAACCATGCTGATAGATCATGTCGGGCACATGCTTTTTCCGCAGTACCGATTTTTGAGGTCGATTGGAAGGCTGGCATTTCCAATATTTGCCTATCAACTGGCCATAGGGTATGAGAAGACCTCAAGCCTAAAGGATTATGCAAAGAGGCTGTTTATATTTGGCCTCATATCCCAGGTACCCTATTCTTTTTTTTCACCGGATTTGGCATTCAAACCTTTACACCTGAATATAATGTTTACCCTGCTGCTGGCACTGGGGGTAGTCCATCTTTATGATTCGGGTGTGTCAAAGATAAAAAAATATAGCGAAAACAAAGGCGTTAAGCATCTGTTTTACGGTTTGGCAATACTGGTGTCAGTTTGTATCATAATATTTGTTCCTGAGGCGTTGAGTATAAGATATGAGGATTTCAGCCTGGACTATGGGTTTTATGGTCTTGTTCTGGTACTCATATTCCACCTGCACAGGGATAGCAAGCTTAAAACGGTTGCCAGCTATATAATACTTACCTTTGCCTACACATACCTGTTGGGGGCTAAGATATTGTCCGCCAATTCGGTACGGTGGGTGGGAAGGCCCTTGGATATCTGGGAAAGCCTTGCAAGGTTCAGTTTTGTATGGCAGAATATTACAAGATATAATAACGGTTTGGTTAGATTGGAGGGGTATTTCTTTCAGGCAAGGAGTATTTTTGCGCTGATTCCCATATATGGCTCATATCATTTCAATGATAAGGTCAAGCTTAACAAATACGTGGGCTATTGGTTCTATCCAGTGCATATTGGGATTTTGGTAACCATTGCTTACTTAACCAATTATTAATAATCATAAGATGCAATATGGTCAAGCAGGCTGACGAGAATGGAGGTTCTCTTAAGTCTGCTTGAATTTTATTGTGAAATAATATAAAAAAATTTGACATTTATAAAGGAAATGGCAGTTTTTGCCGAATATTATATATGATGTAACCTGTACCAGGTATTATTCACAAATGTTAAGGAGGGCCTATATGAGAAGGGGAATATTTGTTACGGTTTGCATTTATTCTATTGCAGCTGTAATTCTAGTAAGCGTGTACAGCGCAATATGGGTGCCATCTTCGGTATATAAGGAACTAATCAACCAAAACTCAGTTCTTTCCGAGCAAGAGATTGATATTGTTAATACAACAGTTAAAGGAGTAGGAGCAAGCACTATACCACCCATGGCAGTACTGCTTCTCTTACTGGCCTGTATATCCTATATAACCTTATCTAAAATGACCGTGGGGAGACTGCGCGGATTGAAACACACACTTGTAGAGATTACTGGCGGAGCATTCCACAAAGTAATAAGGGTTGAACGGAACGATGAGATTGGTGTAATATCGGAATTGGGAATTAAGCTATCAGGAAGTATAGCGGAGTTGAAGGGCAAGGTAAAAGAGATCAATGAGATAACCACAGCGGTATCATATATTAGCGATTAGACCAACCTTCTGTCTTTGAATGCTGCGATAGAAGCCGCAAGGGCGGGAGAAGCAGGCCGGGGCTTCAGTGTCGTCGCGGATGAAGTCCGGAAGCTGGCAGAGCAATCAACCGGTTTTGCCGGAAAGATTAAGGTGCTAGTTGAGGGTATTATGTCGGAGATTAATGAGATAGTAAAGGAAATGGAGCTTCAGGTAGCTTCTGCGAATGACAGTATAGAGTTTGCGGATAGTGCAAGAGCCTCGTTCAACCAGATACAGGTATCCGCCCAAAAGGCAATGGATGCAGTCGCAAGCATACACAGCCTTGCTTTGGACGAAGCCAGGGAGGCTAAGAGTATTGACGGTATAATGGAAGAGATATCTGCTGTTGTAGAGCAGTTCGCTGCAAATACCCAGGAGACCTCTGCATCGGCAGAAGAGCAGACTGCTTCAATGGAGCAAATATTCAGTTCAATAAAACAACTCAACACCATGACACAGGAGATATTTGATGTATCAAACAGTTTAATCAAAAATTTCAAATATACTGAAGAATCTCAGAAACTCGTAAAAGACTCAATGGAGATAATTAAAGAAGTTGCCAGGGACCCAGCCCTTGGCAATAAGAGTTGGGATGCCAGCAATGCCATAATAAAGAAATACCGGGAGAAGCACAGTCAATTTATTCATTTGGGAATCATGGATGAAAAAGGAATTTACTGCAATGATATTGAGGGTTTGGAAAGGGGTTTGGACTTTTCCCATAGGGATTACTTCAAGGAAGCAATAAAAGGTAACGAATATAAATCCGAGCCTAGAATTAGCGTGCCGTATTATGTATACAATATCACAGTATCCTGCCCAATAAAACAGGGGGACAGGATTACGGGTGTGGTAGTGGGAGAAGTTGCACTGAGTTAATCCAGGCCCGCCTTGATTATACAAACGGTACGGCTTTGGGACTGTCTGGTGGTGTGACAGTTCCTTTAATTATTTTATGAGATTCCTGTGTATTTATAGTATAATAGCATTTGGACGTTGGGGGTTATGATAATCGGAAATGATAATAATGAGAAGATTGATTTCAAAAACTTGATGAACCCGGGCATCGTTGGAGCAGTATTGGGGTTGATGCTGTTTCTCCTTTCGATAAAACTGCCATGGCCGCTGTATAGATCGCTGGAAATCCTGGGTAGCACCACGACACCCCTTTCGATGATAGTGGTAGGATCCATACTGGCAAACATAGATGTGAGAAAGATGTTCGAGGACCTGAAGGTATTTTGGGTATCCGCCATCAGGCTAATCCTGCTCCCGGTGGCTGTGTTCTTTATTCTAAGGGTCATCGGCTTTGAAGGGCTTCTCGTGGCAATACCGGTGTTAATAACTGCGATGCCCGCGGCCGCCAACGCCGCCATAATGGCAGAAAAATACGGCGGCGATTCAGAATTGGGATCAAAGATAGTATTTGTTTCAACAATGCTTTCACTGCTGACAATGCCGCTTATAATAGGCTTGGTATAATTGAATCATGATTTTATCTCCCCGGCAAGATTTTCAGCAAAAATACGGGCTCTTTCTTCTATTCCCGGAACCCTCTTTATTGAACCGGGGTCGTTGGCCGTTGCCATTAGTGCAAAATACGGTGGAAGCCTGAAGCTTTTGTTAATGTTGAGGGAACCAATAAGCTGCTTGGCAACGGAGTCGCTCCCCGAGTTACCGGACACTATAATGCCAAACACGCTCTTATCAAAGAACTTGGTCTTGCGGTACAGGGCTGTCAGCCTGTTTATTACCGCCATCAGATTCGCGGATATCGAATCGTTATAGTTGGGACAAATCCATACCACCGCATCGGAGTTTTCTATGGCCGGTAGTATTTCTTCGACCATAACACCTCCGTAAAAGCAGCTGCTCTGAAGGCTGTAGTGCTTGCATGTCCTGTATGAGCAGCCTTTACAGTCGAGGACAGTGCCGTTTTCCACGTGCAGTTCTACAATCTCATGTTCACAGAGGTGTTTTTTCACCATATTCCAGAGCATGAGGGTGTTTGAGGTTTCATGGGAGCTGGAGTGGAGGGCAAGTATTTTCGGATTCTTCACGGTTATAGGATTATCATCTAATAGCCTGCTGCCAAGGGAAACGCAGAGTTCAAGACATATTTCCTCCAGGGACATGGAGGTTTTCTTCTGCCAGGTTTTCAGATTGCTTAGGCTTGCTGTGGCTTCAACGAGGGGATTTCCCGGGAAACGGCATCCCAATGTATTGGCCAGGAATATCAGGTTTTGGGCGGCACTTTTCGTATAGAGTTCGCTGCTGCTGTGGACAAGAACGGCACCCGTAGACCCGTACAGAGAGGTGTTGCCTCTCCTTGCTATGCAGGCAACAGCCTCCAGCATTGGTATGCTGTTTCCTAAGTCATCCAGTTCAACCGCGAATAGTATTTTTTTACCCTTCAGGTCGGGAAGGTTGGACGGTGTTTCGATAATCCTTGCAGCAGCGCAGGAGGTAGCAGCTTCTGCCATGGACATCAGGCGGCGAGATACCTTCCCCGGCATTATCAGATATATTTCGCTCATACAATATCACCCAAATTCTTATAGGTATTTCTAATCCTTTGAAATAAAGGTTCAGGCAGGTCCAGCCTTTCGATTTCCGTTCCTGATTTGTTCAACCTGTTAAGCGAGCCCATATATACCCCGCCTATAAAAGTTGCGCTGTAGTGCCATTGGCCGCTCATTGTTGCTATCAGGGAAAGGCTTCCGGAGGACAGGGCTGGAGCTATATAGGGCTTGTATCCCGTTGCCCGGACGTCCAGGTTTGCCTTTCTGGCCTTTTCGGTCAGGTACAGGGAAATCTCCTCGCTGTAGTTCTCTATGCTGTCTGCTATGACCAGGCCCTCTCCGTGCGGACCGAAGGCCCTTCCTTCTTCAAGGTAGTGAGATGTCCGGGGAGACTGCGCCGCATAATACGCAGCACGGGCATGCATAACACCCAGCCCGTATCCGCGGATCTGTTCAGGAGCCAAACCCTTATAATCCAGGTTTCCTGCCCTGTCGGTATTACTCGCAATAAAGGCGGTTTTGCACAGGAGGTCCACGGGGTCCGATACCACTGCGAATATCCCTTTGAAGCTTTTCTGCCGTGCTTCCCTTGCAAACTCGCTTATTATCTGTGAGTTGCCCTCAAACTGGACCATTCTCACATCTTTTACAGCACTGCCTATCTCAGGTACTCCTACCGAAATACAAAACACCAACATATCGCAGTCGAAAATTTCGTCTTCGTTTATCATATGGACCCCGGGAAGGGTTTTATTACAGCAGGGAACGGATATTTGGTTTGCCTCATATTCCCATCTCTTGAGGTTCTCTTTGTTTCTACCCCATATTCCTATCTTTGAAATATGGTCTCCGCCCAACAGTTTTAATCCGATAAGAAGCATACCACCTACGTCTCCAAGGCCCGCAATATTGATTCTCCATTTATCAGGAAAGGAGTGATATAATACTTCCTGCCAATTGGGGTATCCGGTATTAACGGAGGTCGCCTTTCTTGAGCGGATTTTGGCGGTTAGCCACTGGGGAAGTTTACAACTGTAATTTGCATCGATTTTTAATAGTTTTACCCCTTCTTCTTTTAGAAACATCAAGGATGGCTCCGATATGGAAAAACTCCTCCTGGATTTTGCAGGGTCAAGGCTTGTAAGGACGTAGACAGTTTCCCCGGTCTTTTTTGCTTCATCTTCAGGTATAGTGTTAAATTGCGGATATTGCACATCTGAAATCAATATTCTATTTCTAAATTGATAAAAGAACATCATCAATCACCTCTCGGTGATATTATAAACAAACAGGCTAAATAATAAAAGAATGAAAGGCGAACCTAAGTCAGCGCAGAAGGTTTTTAGTAGGCATAAAGGCTGCCATAGGGCCTTTTGTTTACAGATACCAGCTTAGTAAAGGGACCTTTAACTATATCTTTATAGTCGTTTTTAAAGTAGCTGCAGAATTTTCTCAAAAGGGGTTCCAATTTTTTGTAATCATTTTCTTTCATCTCTTTACGTACAACCTCTGCGCCTAACTGGTGGTTTCCCACATGCCCCCGTACATATATGACACCTCCGTGCATACCTGTCCCACAGTAATTTCCGACGATAGAATCACCTTTTCCAAGGTTCAGGCCCAGGACAGCCACTATTCCGCCTGCCATGTATTCCCCCAAAAAATCGCCGGCCTTATTGCCGATTATAATGGCAGGAATGCTGCTCTTATACTCTTTCATATGAATTCCCACTCTATAGCCTGCGTTGCCGCTTATATAAACAGAGCCTCCCCGCATTGCATACCCTGCCGTGTCGCCGGCCATACCGTGGATAATCACTTCGCCTGCGTTCATGGTATTGGCAATGGCGTCCTGGCCGTTGCCATTGACAGTTATTCTGGGTCCGTTTAAGAAAGCGGCCAGGTCATTGCCGGGAAGCCCCTCGATAGTAATATTTACACTACTGGACAATCCGGTTCCGATGTAACGCTGGCCGTTAACATTGATTAAGTTTATATACTTGCTTTTTTGAGCTGCCAGCTTAATCTGCTCATTAATCTCCCGGAAGTTTAAGTTCCTTGAATCCACTATTATCACGATTTCACCCCCTGATACCCTGCTTCATATTTGAGTCATTGCCTGCTATTCACCTGCTGCTTTTATTCCCAAGATGTCAAGTTCTTTCTGGTTTAAGCCTATACCCCTCAGCATATCACGATTGCCACGGAGGCTGTCAATAGAATTAATGCCCATACCGCCAAGAAATTCCTTTATCTCGTTTATCCATGCGGTTATCAGGTTTATGAGACGTTTTGACCCTATGTCAGGATTCAGGCGTTTTACAAGGTCCGGATTCTGGGTAGCTATACCCCAGCTGCATTTGCCTGTATAACATTTCTGGCATACGTGACACCCGAGAGCAATAAGGGCGCCGGTTGCTATATACACTGCATCGGCGCCGAGGGCAATTGCCTTGATTATGTCGGCGCTGTTCCGCATGCTGCCGGATGCTATTATGGAGACCTGGCTGCGGATTCCTTCATTTTTTAAGCGGGTATCCACCGAAGCTACGGCCATTTCAATGGGTATCCCCACGTTGTCGCGGATACGTGTGGGAGCGGCGCCTGTGCCTCCCCGGAAGCCGTCAATAACTATAATGTCGGCGCCTGCCCGAACAATGCCTGAAGCAATAGAGGAGATGTTGTTGACGGCAGCTACCTTGACCGCTATTGGTTTCGCATAGCCGGTTGTTTCCCTCAGGAGATATATCAACTGCTTCAGGTCTTCGATGGAGTAAATATCATGATGCGGAGCCGGTGAAAGGGCATCGCTTCCAACGGGAATCATCCGGGTTTTTGAAATCTCTTCGTTAACTTTTTCTCCCGGCAGATGGCCTCCTATACCGGGTTTTGCTCCCTGCCCCATTTTTATCTCCACCGCCGAACAGGCATTCAGGTACTCTATGTTGATTCCAAACCTGCCCGAGGCAACCTGTGCAATGGTATTTCTGCTGTAGTTGTATAAGTCTTTATGAAGCCCGCCTTCGCCCGCGTTGTAATAAATACCAAGCTGAGCTGCAGCCATTGCCAGGGCTTTGCACGCGTTGAAGCTTATTGAGCCAAAGGACATCGCTGAAAACAGAATGGGAGCCTCCAACTCGAGTTGAGGGGGCAGCTTGACCTGAAGGTTTCCGTTTGCGTCTATATCCACCCTTTCCGGTTTTCTGCCGAGAAAGGTTTTTAGCTCCATTGGCTCCCGCAATGGGTCGATGGGAGGATTGGTAACCTGGCTTGCGTTGATAACAATGCGATCCCAGTATATGGGATAATCTTCCGGGTTTCCCATGCCCGACAGCAGGATGCCCCCGGTTTCTGCCTGTTTGTATATCTCTCTGACCGCTTTTACGGTCCAGTTCGAGTTCCGCCTGAACGCAAGGGTATTTTTCCGTACCGATAGCGCGCGGGTAGGGCACATGGTTACACAGCGGTGGCAGCAGATACATTTCGTTTCATCCGATAGTACGGTCCCTTTTACTTTATCGTGTTGGTGAACTTCAAAGGAGCATTGCTTGACACATAATCCGCAGCTATTGCACCGGTCTTTGTCCCGTTGTATCAAGAATTCAGGCTGCAGGAAGCTTAGCATGCTTTGTCCTCCTTGACATCCACTGTTCCAAATCCGGTCTCCCCGGTTTCCAGCCTGCCTATCACGGGCTCGCTACCCCTTGGCGCCCATATGTGTTCGGGTTGGGGACAGACGGTGCGTATCGCTGCTTCTTCACTCGCTATGAACAGCATGTCGTCCTTGGTTGCGGCAACCAGAGAGCGAAGCTTGATCCGGTCATTAAGGGCCATGATTCCGTTATTCCATGCTGCAATGATAGAGAAGGGTCCGTTCATCAGCCCCTTTCCATAGATTATTCGAAGGGTCTTGTATAGCGCGCTTTCGTTACTGCCCATTCTTTCGATATCCTTGAAAAATGGGGGTGCTATAATCGAGCATGCAATATCTAAAGGCAACCTGTGCTTTCTGAGGAGTAAGTCCAAAAGGTAAGTGATTACCTCTGTATCAGTCTGTAGGGTACAGCTATACCCGAGCTCTTCGAGGTATCTCCTGTTGGTTTGATAGGACGACAGCTCCCCGTTGTGAACTATTGAGCAGTCAAGCAACGAGAACGGGTGGGCTCCACCCCACCAGCCCGGTGTATTTGTTGGGAATCTGCCATGGGCTGTCCATATGTATCCCCTGTACTCATCGAGACGGTAAAAATCCCCTATATCCTCCGGATACCCAACTCCCTTGAACGTTCCCATATTTTTGCCGCTGGAAAACACATAGGCGCCCTTTATTTTTTTGTTCACACTCATCACACACTGAACTACATACTCCTCTTCATCCAGCTCTGACTGGTCAAGCCTGGCGGCTTTGGGCTTTACAAAATAACGCCAGATTAGGGGAGCATTTTTTATGGAAGGCACTTTTCGGGTGGGGATTTTTCCGGCATCACTTACATCGAAGTGCCTGTTAATAAAGTGCTCGGTATCTTTTTTACTGGCGATACTATCGAAAAATAAGTGCAGTGCGTAATAGTCCCTGTACTCAGGATAAATTCCATAGGCTGCAAAACCGCCGCCCAACCCGTTGGAGCGCTCATGCATCACCGATATGGACCGTATAATATATTCACCGGGAACGGCCTTCCCTTTCTTGTTCATAATGCCGCTGATTGCACAACCCGATGGGATTCTTACTTCGCCTTCTATCTGCATTGTTTTCTACCTCCTCGGTTTAGATTAGGTGCATCATGAATTAATTAATAAATATACATGAAATTTTGAGCATAACAAATTGCATTTTCTTAACAGTCAAAAATTGGCGCCGATCATGACAAATATATCTATATACCGCGGAAATAAATATATGATGTATATTATAGCAGCGTTTAGGATAAATTCAATAACTTTATTGAATTTCAGTAAATATTGTGTAAGTATTATAAATATGCAAGTAAAACAAATTAATTTGCAGTTTGCCAAAAATTACGAACTTTTAACCTGTCTGCGCAATGATTATTCAATTTTTTTTGATGTTGACAAAGGAGGAAAAAGGGGCTATAATTTCTAAATATAAAATCAAACAAATAAATATGCACCCAAAATAGGCAAAGAGGTCTATATCTTCCCTTAGGGAACATATGGGCCTTTTTATTTTACCGCTGAAGCATGAGAGGAGGAAGGCTATAATGTGCTGCTAAAAAATTTGGCATAATTCAAGTACAATTATTATTACGAGGAGGTCTATAAATGAGTTTACTTGAAATTGGCAAGGCGATCGACACCATATGGGTATTGATAGCATCCGCATTGGTATTCTTTATGCAAGCCGGTTTTGCTATGGTTGAGACGGGTTTTACAAGGGCCAAAAATGCGGGAAACATTATTATGAAGAATCTTATGGATTTTGCCGTAGGATCTTTGGTGTTCTGGTTTTTGGGGTTTAGTATTATGTTCGGAGTTTCTAAAGGGGGGCTTATCGGGGAAATCAATTTATTCTCATCCGGGAGCTTTGAACATTTGGGACTGGGTATCTCAAAGGAAGCATTCCTTATTTTCCAGACGGTTTTTTGCGCTACTGCCGCGACCATTGTGTCGGGAGCCATGGCGGAGAGAACCAAGTTCATTTCGTACCTGATATACAGCTTTTTCATAAGTGCGGTTATTTATCCGATAGTGGGACACTGGGCCTGGGGAGGCGGCTGGCTGAGCAGCCTGGGCTTTCATGATTTTGCAGGCTCCACAGTGGTTCATTCGGTTGGAGGATGGTCAGCCCTTATAGGTGCATGGATTGTGGGTCCAAGAATGGGCAAATATACCAAAGACGGTAAAACAGTAACCATTCCGGGCCACAGCATAACCTTAGGCGCCCTTGGGGTATTTATACTGTGGTTTGGGTGGTTTGGCTTTAATCCGGGGTCTACTCTATCGGGCATGGATGCTGATAGTATTTCCCACATATTTGTAACCACAAATCTGGCCGCTGCAATGGCCGCTGCGACTGCAATGGTAATTACATGGGTAAAAAACGGCAAACCCGACGTAGGCATAACATTGAACGGAGCCCTTGGGGGTTTGGTCGCAATCACCGCGGGAACCGATATAGTGAGCGCAGGCGGTGCAGTTGCGATAGGCTTTTTAGCCGGTTTTATAGTTGTGTTCGGAGCTGCATTTATAGATAGGGTTCTGAAGGTTGATGACCCGGTTGGTGCAGTGACGGTACACGGCCTTTGCGGTGCGGCCGGCACCATTGCGGTGGGCATATTTGCTCTGGAAGGCGGACTGCTGTACGGCGGCGGAGCAACGCTGCTCTTAGTCCAAGCGGCTGGAGTTATTACAATAGCCATATGGACACTGGCGACAACATACCTGTTGTTCAGCGGCATCAAGGCAACGGTTGGACTCAGGGTAAATCAGAAAGAAGAAGAGCTTGGGCTGGACATGGAGGAACACGGTATTGACGGTTATGCGGATTTCGAAATCAGGGGTGTGCACGCACATAGCTTCAGCTAATTAAATAATTAGAGACAAAATTCAACAGGATGTTAGCAGTAATTGAATAAGGGGTTTATGCCCCTTATTCAATTACTGCTGTTATTTGACTATTATTTTCTGGAGGCGCTTAAGCAGTTCCAGATCGTTGTACAGGTATCCGGATGGATTCAGGGTCAGGTCGTACATCATATTGTTTCCATGGTCGGGGCACCTGGGGGGATTTATCACTTCACCCAAAAGATCAAGGGTGAGGGCCCTTTCGTTGTAATATTGATATTCCTCCTCAAGGGTTGTGATTATATCGATTGCATTTTCTATGCAGGTACATGAAAGATGATAAAGGGCTTCGCTGGAGGCATCGCTGATGAAGGTGGGGGAAGTATAGGGCATAATGAGGTTGATCGATGGAATCAGGTTCCACTGCGGATAAACCCCCCTCCAGAGGGAGTCTCCTCCAATGAACGGATACATTGAACTTTCATTGAACCATGCCTTCAGCCTGGGCACGAAATAGGCGCTGTCAACCTCCCTGTTCTGTATGTCCATCAGCTCTTTACCGCGGCCTGATAATATCCCGACGATTATCTTTCTCACATCCAGGCCTTCCTTTTTTATCAGGGGGTCCAGGGCTTTAATCCTGTAGCCCTTGTTGAGCAGATCATCAACGAGTATTACCGGTCTGTTGAAAGACCGGAGCATCCTAATCTGCACATCCAGGTCAAGGTAATATGGAAAAGGTCCTATGGTGAAGCTTCTCATATCCGGCCGGAACAGCTTTTCGGTATGCATTGACTTGGTCACCGTGTTAGGCACCACCTGGTTGTTGAGTATTGTTCCAAAGGGTACGCACATCGCCGGTCCGAGGTTGCGAGGATAGTGAACGGTTGTATCCACTTCGTTCTCAGCGCATATCTTCTTGACCAGGGTTTGGTGAAGCATATTCCTGTCGAAGGAGAGAATAAGCTGACCCGGATAGAGGCCTGCCAAAGCCCTCTGCAGCCTCTGCCTGGCACGGTGTATTGCATCCTTAACCGCCGGCAGGCCTCTGAAGGGTTCCTTTATTACCGTATCGCAGTCCAAATTCAAAGTACAGGGTGCGCTCATATTAACTATATATATAGGTTCCTTTTCATGCCCGAATATCATTCTCTGGAATCCCTGGAGCTCCAGAATTTCTCCCATGGAAGGCGACGAATAGCTTTGTATTGCATTTTTGAAAACCGCATAGTTGTAGTCTTTGGTAAGGCAGTATGTTAAGGTTTCGGTCAGTATCACCTGTTCAAGATTTTCTATGCCCGGGTTTCTTTCCGCAAAGATGCCGTCCATTACGAGTATTCTTCCCACTGCGTTATCCCTGATATGCTCCGAAACCATATTGTTCTGAAACTCACTGAAAAGCATGCTAAGTCTAACCCAGTGAAACGCGGAGAATCCCAGTATCCTACCGCCTGCGCTCAGGTCCTTTAACAGGAGAATCCTTGGATTGAGCTTGCGGGAAAACTGGGTAAGCCTTTCCAGGGCCTCTTCCCGGTTGGCAAAAAACTGACACGCCAGCTTCTCCATGAGGGTAGGTGTAAGCTCATTTACAATCTCCACATCGACCGACACAGGCTGTACCAAAGTTTTATACTGCGGCTCCCTCCTGTACAGTCCGTTTTTATAGATGAATTTTTGAGCAAGGGGGTCCACCAGTATCGATATATCCCTGTTTTCATCTATATAGTTCCTGATCTGTGTCGAGCTTATATCTTCATACTGTGGAGGCAGGGACAACCGGATTATTTCTCCCTCCAACTTGCCTATCTCCCGGTCCAGCTTCCGGTCATCCTCTTCAGAAGAGTGAATGCTGTGCCGGTCGAAAATGATATGCGGGAAGTGGTGTATAGAGTTTTCTTCCTTGGAAGCCCTATACCCGGAAGCGTGGAGCACCACATCGCTTCCCACAACTATATAAACCTTGGAGTTGGGGAAGCTCTGCTTCAGTGTGGCCAAATCACAGGGGTTTGCTATGTTTATCGGAATATCTTCCGGGAAAAGGTATATGTTGAGTTCATCGGCTATGGACATGTTTATTATGTCCCTGCGTATCAGGTGGGGCTGTGTCCTTTTGGACCAGGAAAACTCGTCTATCGCAAGGTATACTTCGAACCCCATATTCCGAATTTCCTTGGTTATTTCCTTATGACTGAGGGAGAATGGGTCAAAGGTACCGGGGAAGAACGCTATTCTATCGGGATATTCTAGGTCCATTTTCCCGTTGAAAAAGGAATAATCCGAGATAAACCTGTACATATGGTTAAGGCCCGAGGAATTTGTAAGAAAAAGCAGTTCCTCATCCTTGCTGTCGGTCAGCAGTGTCAGTATCTTTTTTGATGTCAGGTTAAATATATGCTTTTTCTGCTCCAGGTCAAGAGCCCGTGAACCAAAAATATCCTTGCCGAGAACGCTGAAAGCAACCTGCTTTATCTGCAGGTTATAGTTCACAAGGCCGTTCAGGAGAATTCCAAGTATTCTTATCAGCCTTCTCTCATTGGACGGGTTATCCAGGGGGAACAATTCCCTGTACTTTGTATAATTGGATACGGTCACCCCCAGGGTTTTCAAAAGCAGAGAGTTTATCTGAGGCCCGGACTGCTTGATCTTTTCAATCAAATCGTCCAGTACTTCGTCAAGCTCGATGGGCTGAAGGTAGAGAATAATCTGCCCGAGATAGTAGGGTATATATTTGGTGAACTGGTAGCCTTCTATCTCAAGGGCGCGCAGAAGTTCAATGGCAATATCGTTTCGCTGCTCCAGGGATAGGTGGGGAGTAAGCTTTACCAGTGCTTCCCCCGCTGCGATCCTTACATCTTCCACCGGGCTTACTTTAATAAGGTTGCAAAAGTGCATTGCTGTGTATAGGGCGTTTCCCTCGTCCTTTGACAGGGAGTAATCCAGGAGCAGCTCTACCTGCACTTTTTTGGTTGCTCTGTGGGTTGCTGTTTTAAGATTGCTCAGGAAAATGTCCGATATTTTTTTTCTATCTTCACAGCATAAGCTTTCAAGTTTATCAATTGTTTGGGCTTCCGCACCGAGTGTTCTTGCCAGCTTCAGTTTAAGATAGTTCTCCGCCGGTGATTCCGATGGTTTAATATCCTCAACGAGCAGGCTTTTCAATTGCTCAGCCTGTTCAGGGCCATAAGAAAGACCGGGTAAAATCCTGCACAGGGCATCCAGGGCGGAGAGTTTCAGATTGGCATCATCGCTGCCAAGAATATTTAAAATAAAATCCAATAGCATCCCGGCAGCACCTTCTTCGCATGATGCTGGTATGAACTTAGCCGCTTCCAGGAGGTATAACCGTGCGCCGCTTTTCCAGGGAAGACTGCCGCTGTAGTATTTGAGAATCACTCTAATATAACTGTTGACCATACTTTTTTTGCAGTTCAAGAACAGCGATGCCACCATGGTACCCAGCCCGTAGCCTATCCACAACCTGTGGGCAGGGATTATCCTATGGTCAGGGTTAATAAAGGCATCCATGTACCGGTCAAGGAGTTCACAGCTGGTGATTTCAGGAGACCCTACGTCTGCGTCAGCCGGAACTTCCTTTCTGTATTCCTCGTCAAAGGTGGCGATCAGCGCCCCTATCAACTCACTGCAGTGCCTTCTTATATCATCCTCCGGGTGTATCAGGTTTTCGTAAAGGAACTTAAGGGTGATGAGTTTTTGCTTCTGGGTAAGGTAGGTTGAGTATTCTTCGAATATTCTGAGGTATTCCCTGAGGTTTTTCCAGTTTTTCTCGCTCCTGGCGGACTCCAGGATTGTGTTAAGCGATGATTCATCCCTCAGTTTATACATGAGGTTTATATTGTGATATATTGAAAGGTTCTTAAGACTTTTGACAACCTCGTCCCCATGCATCAGAGAGTAGTGTTTTTCTGATGTCTCCCGTTGGGGCCCGTGTAATTCTGTATCATCGCCGTTCAGCCGTATTCCCAGGTGAACCATATAATCCTCGAAGTCCTTCAGCTTGGCAAAAACCCTACGGTATCTCTTCTCTTTAGCTTCATTTACGTTATCCAGCTTACCCAGCACAATATCAAAGGATTCATCGAGGGAAAATATATGCATGTTTCCCGCGCCATTTCTTTTCACCCGGAAATCCGAATATATCAGCAGCAGGGATTCCAGAGGCAGGTTTTCGATTTCCAAATCCCAGGTGGAATGGTTAAGGGCAATGTTCCGGATGTATACGATGTCATGCTTTCTGAACCATAAGTCGGTATAGTAATAATGAAGGTAAGGAACCCTCTTCAGCTCTGAGCCTTTGCACCCGTATTTTCCTATATCATGGCCCGCCGCTGCACCCGATACCCTTCCCAGGTCGAGGGGAAGCCCGAGGGCGAGGAGCTGCCGGGCAATTGATAGCGCGAGGTGATGTACGCCGCATACATGGTCAAGGGTATTATGCCCCAGCACCTCCTGGTTTAGTTTCATCATCTCGTATATATATTCGTCCTTGAACGCTTTGATAAACTGGCTGTATTCGGATGGATTTTCCAGGGCCTCCCGCTCGCTGTCGGTAAGGAACAGAAGGGGATACGCACTCTGCCATGTGCCATCATTGGAGATTTTCTGAAATTCGCAAATCTCCCTTAACACAACAAGATACAAGCTGCAGGCTTTATCCAGGCTTTTCTTAAGCGCTATCTCCCGTGCCTGGGGAAAAGACATGTCCACTGTGAATTGATATATATAATTCAACCAGTCCTCCGGCGCATCGCTTCCTGCAATTTCATCAAGTAAACTGCGGCATAAGCCTAGAACTCCGGCGCAACTGTAGTCCTTGCCGCTGACGATTGAAGCCACATCGTTGATGAACTGCGCTGAATTCACGTGTTTCTCAACCGACAAACGGTCGGCCAGAGGATAGCTTGCCATATGTTTTGAAACAGCATCCAAGACTCTGTTATAAAGCTGATTGGATAAAGAAGTGCTCATATTATTCCTCCCCGGACCTCTAGTTGATTTCTTATGTGTATTATACCTGCATCTGAGCCTTTTTTCTATCTCTCCTATTATTATATCATATAGGATTAACGCGTGTATGCGCTGTGCCTTCGGCGGGCGAAGGCGTTGCATAAGAAAGCATACTTTTTTATGCAATAAAAAATGGGCAGGTTACGGAAGCGAATTGGGAAGGGAGTATCGCTTTCGTATTTACCTGCCCATAAAATAAAATTGTGTTTTACATAATCCTTAGACGCTGTCTGTGATGCTTTGTTCCCCGGGTGAGTTCCCAACGGGAGCTAATTAAACCGTCAGGTTCCCACTTCGCTTATATTGGTACTGTCAATAAGCTTGCTTTTAGTCGCTTCCGCAAGTTCCGGAAAAGCATCCCCGTAAAGGTTGGACCATTTGTCAAACACAGCCAAAGCTTTGTCATAGCTGCAGGTCTTGGTGTGAAGATCAATCAACACCAGCAGTTGGTCTGAAATGTTTTGATTGAAGCTTTCCAGGAAATTTATCTCTTCCTCAATATAACCCGATGCTTTGAAATAGTCCATACTTCTCATATAGGATTCCGCAAGGATCCCGGCAGCCCTGGACGCAATGGTATAAATCTCAGCCTTTTCAATCTCATCGTTTGTCGGACGGGTTGCAGATTTTAGCTTGCCGTAATAGGTTTCGGCATCGGCCCTTTTACCCTGTTCCAGGTATCCCTCGACCAGTGAAAATATTGCCCTGGATACCAGGATTCTGTCGCCGGAACTGCTTACAATATCCTTGTAGGCGGCTTCTTTTTTTTCCCAGGAACCAAGCCGCTCAATCCTTTCCAGCTGGTCACCGCCTTCATGTGAGCAGGATGCCACAATAAATACAACCAATGACAGTGCAGCCACTAAGGCGGGCCTGAATATAAACCTCATGCATTTACCTCCATCCCGGACAATGTTTACTATATAGTATTCTTTACCATTAGGATAATTCCTTCATGGTAAACTATGGTAAACTATGGTAAAGCGTAACGGAATTACCTGTGAAGTATGCCGGAAAGGTGTTTATATACCATGAAGGTAATAGCTGAAAGGACCAGTCCCTTTAGCAGGTTGAACGGTACAATTCCGTATATGACCAGCGATTTCAAGTCAACGACCGCGGAATTCGCCTGCTTGCCCATATCTATGATTACATCCAGGGGAAACAGTTTCGAGTAAAAGGGAATGAGAATATAATAGTTTGCCAACCCGCCGACAATACCCATAACAACGGTTGCGGCAGCCATGGATTTTATTGCGGTAGCCCGGGTTTTATTTTTGCTGTAGATCAGGCCCGCAGTAAAAACAAAGGATGAACCGACGATAAAGTTTGCCAGTTCTCCCACAGGGGAATCCATTCCCCACTTAAAGACCAGATGAAAAACGTTTTTCACCACTTCAACCAGTACCCCGGCTACAGGACCTATTGCAAAGGCTCCCAGAAGCGCAGGCATGTCGCTTAAATCAAGCTTCAAAAACACCGGGAAAAGCGGGATGGGAAACTCGATGTACATGATGATGAAGCCGATTACTCCAAGCAGCGATATTTTTGTTAAATTTGCTGTGACTGATTTTTTATTCATTTTCTTAACCTCCCTTGTAATAAATAAAAAACCCCGGAATCTCCGGGGCTGAATGCAAAATACAGGCATCCTCGTATCTTCTCCCATCCAGACTGTAACTGTCGGCTCCGGAATCTCACCGGGTCAATTGCCAAGGCAACTCGCGGGCTTTACCGCCGGTAGGGAATTTCACCCTGCCCCGAAGATACAAAAATTGAAATATTCAATTTCCTTTTAAAATTATGCATCAAAAACCATCAGACTGTCAAATATATTTTTGAAACTTTATTGCAAGATGAAAAGAAAAAGATTAAAGAGTCCAGCGGATAGCTATCCCAATATTGTGCTTGCTGTTTCTTGATGTTTTTTATAAAATTTTTTTTGTTTTAAAGGAATTTTAAATTTTATGTCGAAGTGGTATAATAAATAAAAGGTAAGACCAATATACCATTAAACCAATGAAATGTTTTGACAATATAATACTTGTTGGTCTTATCAATATTTTAAATTCATGGAGGTGTATTATGTTAAAAAGACGTTTTATCTTACCGCTCATCCTGCTCATCACCCTAACGCTTATTGTGGCAGGCTGTGCCTCTAAGAAGGGAGATGCAACCGACAACAAGAACAGTGGAAGCAGCAGTGCGACAGTAATCAAATTTGCTCATAATGGACCCAGCATACCGGAGCATCCGATGAATGTTGCCGCAAACAAATTTAAAGAGCTGGTTGAAAAGAATTCAAACGGACAGTTGAAAGTAGAAATATATCCTGCCGGACAGTTGGGTGATGCCCGTACCATAGTAGAAGGCGTACAGATGGGAACCATTGAAATGGGCGATGTAGAAAACGGGCCTATGGGCAGATTTGTTCCCGCTGCTATGCTTTGGGATTTGCCCTACCTGTTTAGGGACCTAGACCATGCCCATAAGGTTTTAGACGGTTCTGTTGGACAGAAGATAGCAAATATGTATCTTGAAAAGGGCATAAGGCTGCTGGCGTATAACGATGGAGGATTTAGATACTTCACCAATAATAAGCGTCCCATTAACACACCCGATGATATGAAGGGCTTGAAAATAAGGGTTATGGAAAGCGAAGTCATGATCGATACTATCAATGCCTTTGGCGCTACAGCCGTTCCCATGGCCTTTGGCGAGGTTTATACGGCTTTGCAGCAGGGTACCGTCGACGGCCAGGAAAACCCGTTGGACCTAATAGACAGCCAGAAGTTTTACGAGGTACAGGACTACCTTTCTTTAAGCGAGCATTTTTACTATCCTAGGCAGTATATAATCTCGGAGAATTTCTATAATGCTCTTTCTTCCGAACTTCAGGGAGTAGTGGCTGACGCTGCTAAAGAAGCATGCAGAGTACAAAGAGAAGAATTGGCCAAATATAGCGCCAATATGCTTGGCAAGCTGAAAGAAGCAGGCATGCAGGTAAATGAGGTGGAAAAGGAGCCCTTCATGCAAATAGCAAAAGAAAAGGTCTATAAGAAATTCTACGGTAAGATTGGCAATGGTGATGAAGCCGCAGGCAAAGCATTGATCGAAGAGGTATTAAATGTCAAATAATTTGCGGGAGGTATAAATACCTCCCGTATCTGTGAAAAAGGAGGGGTGAGATGATACGGCAGAAAAAGGCAGGATTGTATTACGGCATTAACCGAATCTTGCAATATTTTTTGGCGGTTTTGATGATGGTAATAACAGCCCTTACATTCTATCAGGTTGTTATGAGATATGTATTTAAGTCAGCTCCTTTCTGGTCGGAGGAGATGGTTCGATTCCTATTTATTTGGGTCAGTTTTGTTGCGGCAGCCGTCGGAATAAAGGAGCACGTTCATATAGGCATAGATGCCTTAGTGAACATCTTCCCAAAACCCGTACAAAAGGTAGTAAATATTCTGGTCTATTTGGTTATTTCAATTTTTGGCGCGACCCTTGCATACTTTGGATGGCCGGTGGTTGTTATGACCCACAACCAGCCCTCTCCGGCCCTGGGAATTCCTATGAGTTATGTGTATATCTCGGTACCCGTCATGGGTGCAATGATAATTGTTTATTCGCTGTTTGAAGTTATTGCGATGCTTAGAAATGCAAAGGAGGGTTAGGTTTGCTTACGGTTTTGCTTGTAGTATTAGTACTATGCTTTGCTTTTAATGTACCCATAGGCTTTTCACTGGGGATAGCATCTATGGCTTCTCTGATGTATTCCGGCAATCTTTCCTTGAGTCTAATACCCCAGAGAATGGTGGCAGGAGCAAATTCCTTTCCGCTTTTAGCCATACCCTTCTTTATGCTGGCCGGCGCCGTGATGGAAAAAGGCGGCGTGTCAAAAAGGATAGTTCACTTGGCCAGTACACTGGTCGGCCATATAAGAGGGGGGTTGGCAGCAGTATCCATACTTGCGTGCACATTTTTTGCCGCCATATCCGGTTCGACCCCGGCTACCGCTGCTGCTGTAGGAGGTCTAACCATTCCGGAAATGGAAAAGAGAGGCTATGACAGAAGCTATGCTGCCGCCGTTGTAGCGGCTGCCGGCTGTTTGGGCGTTATCATTCCCCCAAGCATTACTATGGTACTTTTCGGCGTTACGGCAAACGTTTCTATAGGAAAGCTTTTGATAGGAGGAATAATTCCCGGGCTGGTTCTTTCGGCCATGCTCATCGGAATGAATTTTATAATGGCTTCAAAGCTGAATTATCCCACCGAGCGCAAGCATTCGATAGGGGAAATATGGAGGGCGTTTGTCGATTCTATATGGGCCCTTTTAATGCCTATCATCATCCTGGGAGGCATAATGACGGGCATATTTACGCCTACCGAATCCGCAGCCATTGCCGTGGTATACGGGCTGATAGTAGGTTTCTTCATCTATCGCGAGCTTACCCTCCATGATCTTGTACCTATATTTTACAAGGCGTCTGTAAGCTCGGCCATGATAATGCTGTTAATAGCCGCTGCCAACCCCTTCGGATGGATAATGACAGCCCAGCAGGTTCCGGCCATGGTATCCAATGCAATACTTTCCATTTCCAATAACCCAAATGTCATCTATGTATTGATACTGGTTCTGTACCTGATACTGGGAACATTTATGGAAACCGCCGCCATAATACTTTTAGTGGTGCCCATTCTGGCTCCCATAGTTCAAAACATGGGTATAAATATGGTGCAGTTCGGCGTTGTTACAGTAATAGCTTTGGCCATAGGCATGGCGACACCTCCCGTTGGAATAGCATTGTTTGCAACCTGCGGAATAGCGGATGTTAAAATGGGCCAGATATCGAAAAAGGTTATTCCGTTCTTGATAACCTTGATTATAGGTATGTTTTTGCTTGCTTTTGTACCGGCCATTACGACTTTCCTGCCGGATTTGCTAATGGGGAAATGAGCTGGCAATAATTTTTTTAAAGGAATGGTATAACCACTAGACAACTATAACGGTACCATAATTAAATAAACTACCAAGGGGGTAATAACATGACATACAAAGTGGCGATGGCTGATACCATCTTCCCGGATTTCAGCATAGAGGAAGAGATATTGAAGGAAATCAATGCAGAACTAATTCTTGCTAAAGACGGCGGCGAGGAAGCGATCCTGGAAATAGCTAAAGACGCCGATGCCCTGGTGACCGTCTATGCGGAAATCACCCGCAACATTATTGAGAAGCTGGAAAAATGCAAGATAATAGTACGATGTGGCATAGGCGTGAATAACATCGACATGCAAGCGGCTTCGGAAAAGAAAATTTATGTGGCAAACGTCCCCGATTACTGTTGGGACGAAGTTTCGGACCATGCCTTGACCCTGGCACTGGCTCTGGAAAGAAAAATTTTCCAGCTTGATAAAGCGGTAAAATCGGGCGAATGGAATCTCAACATTGCAAAACCTATTTTTGGATTAAGGGGGCAGACCTTTGGACTTGTAGGCTTTGGCAACATCCCAAAACAGGCTGCCAGGAAAGCCCAGGCCTTTGGATTTAAAGTAGTGGCGTACGACCCCTTTGTGAGCCAGGAAGTTGCCGATGAGCTTGATGTAAAGATGTTAACGCTGGAAGAGCTTTTAAAGGATTCGGATGTAGTATCCATTCATGCACCGTTGGTAGATGCCACCTATCATATGATAAACAGGGAAACCATAGCATTGATGAAACCCACAGCATACCTCGTAAATACCGCCAGGGGCCCTCTTGTGGATACACAGGCCCTGTATGAGGCGTTAAGAGATAAAAAGATAGCCGGTGCTGCATTGGACGTGTTGGAGGAAGAACCACTCCAAAAGGATAACCCCTTGCTAAGTCTTGAAAATGTAATCCTCACCCCGCATGCGGCCTTTTACAGCGAGGCTTCATCGGACAACTTGAGGAGGCTAGCCTTTACCGAAGTGGTTAGAGCATTGAAGGGCGGTACACCAAAGAACTTCGTCAACAGAAAATACTTTGAGTAAGCAGTGAGCAAAGCTCATTGGAAATAAAAAAATTTAAGGAGGTAACATAAATGTCAGCAACACCTTGGAAAACAGAAAAATGGTTTACAAGTCCCTGGAACTTTGCAGAGGAAGTAACAAAAGACTTTGACTTTGCAAAAAAGATAAAGCTCCATGACGTTACTTTAAGGGACGGAGAACAGCAGGCAGGATTGATATTCAATAAAGACCAAAAAATAGCCATTGCAGAAAAACTGGCAGAGGTGGGCATCCACAGGATCGAAGCTGGAATGCCAGCTGTATCAGATCAAGATGAAGCAGCTATAAAAGAAATAGTAAAAAGAAACCTCGGGCCTGAAGTATTCGCCTTTGCCCGATGCATGAAAGAGGACGTAAAGAGGGCCGCGGATTGTGGAGTAAAGGGTATTGTAGTAGAGATACCCTCCAGTGAGCACATAATAAAATATGCCTACAGATGGCCGCTGGAAAAAGCTATTGAGCTTTCCATCGAAGCCACTCAACTGGCGAAAGAGTTCGGTCTCTATACCGTATTCTTCCCCATTGACATGAGCCGTGCGGAAATGAACTGGGTATTAACCCTCATCGAAAAAGTAGCAACAGAAGGCCATATGGATGCCCTGGCTATCGTAGATACCATGGGTGGTCTTGCTCCATCGGCAATACCCAACCTGATCAGGAAAGTAAAAGAAAGAATAAATAAACCCGTGGAAGTGCATTTCCATGATGATTTCGGCATGGGTGCGGCCAATACCGTGCTTGCGCTGGCAGCCGGAGCCGACGTTGCCCACACCACCATTATGGGTACCGGCGAGAGGGCAGGAAACGCCTCCTATGAAGAAGTAGTCCTGACACTGCTCACAATGTACGGTGTAGACCTTGGACTAGATTACGGTACGATTTTTGAACTAGCAAAATACGTAAAGGATATTTCCGGATTAAATATCAAGCAGAACCAGGGTATCTACGGCGAAAGTGTTTTCGATATCGAATCAGGGATAGTATCAGCATGGTATCAGAACGTTAAGAACGACTATCCCTTGGAAGTTTCACCGTATTTGCCAGAATTGATCGGCCAGAGGGCTCCCAGACTGGTAATGGGCAAACACAGCGGAATGCCGAACGTGGAAGAATGGCTTGAGAAAATAGGCAAAACCGCAACCGAAGTCCAAATGCAGGAGATCGTACAGAAGGTAAAGGAAAAAGCCTATGAGATATCAAGGCTGTTAACCGAAGATGAATTTAAGGAAATCGTAGAAAAAGTTGTGGGCTAGTTTTGTTGAAGGCCATTGGATGATATCTGTCATCAATGGCCTTCCCGCAATAGGTCTTGCCGCCTGCTTGCAAGCCAGTATGATATCAATATCAACCATAAACCATTATGGAAGGCTGTGGGTGGCCTGGTTGCCGCGCCTTTAAAGGCATAGACCAGGCTGTTTGTGGGCTTTTACAATATGTAGGAAAATTGAAGAAATTGTTGAAATAACTTTCTGTTGAATATATACTATTCATGTCAGATTGTTTAACAAAATTTTAACCTTCTTCGTTTTGGGGAGGACTGTGATGTTAAAACCATTGAAGAGAAAAACATTGGCAGAGGAAATCATCCATTCAATCAGGGAATTAATCGCAAACGGGGAACTAAAACCGGGAGATAAATTGCCGGGAGAAAGGGAATTGGCAGAACAGCTTTGCGTTAGCCGCGCTTGTGTCCGGGAAGCCCTTAGGGCATTGGCCCTTGCCGGGGTTTTATCAATAAGACCCGGGGATGGAACCTATTTGAATGAAAACACATCGCAATATTTTAGTGACATCTTGAATACCAAATTGAATTTCATGCTGGAAACCAATGATTTCGTGCAGCTGATCGAGGCGCGAAAAATCATAGAATCACAGCTGGCGAAGCTTGCCGCTAAAAGAGCAACGCAGGAAATGATATCCATCTTGGAGGATTCGGTTATTAAAATGGAAAAGTATTTTGACGATTTAGAAACCTTCATAAGGGAAGATGTCAAATTCCATGTAACCATTTCAGAGGCGGCTGAAAACGAAATTTTGTTTCAAACCCTTTCAACTGTAAGAGAACTATTGACCGATGTTCAAAGAGCGGTATCGCAAATAGAGGGATTAAGACCCAGATCGTTGAAGTATCATAAAAAAATATATGAATGCGTTCGCGATAGAAAATTCGAAGAAGCCGCGAGAGTTATGGATGAACACATATCCGATGTGGAAAGAACATTGTGGGAATATTTGGAAACAAAGAAATGTTAATAAGAACCAAGTGAACCAAGTGAACTATACTTTTAAAAGTATTGATTATAGCTTGCCAAAAAGTTATAATATAGATTGGAGTTGCGGGTATAGCTCAATGGCAGAGCACCGGCTTCCCAAGCCGGCGGTGCGGGTTCGATTCCCGTTACCCGCTCCATATTCGGGGCGATAGCTCAGTTGGGAGAGCGCTACCTTGACATGGTAGAGGTTTCGCAGGTTCGATCCCTGTTCGCCCCACCAACATATTTTTCAATTCAAAAAAAATCATATTTACATTTATTTCTAGAGGATTCCCAGAATACTTGTCCAATATTTAAAATGGATAGTTCTTCCCGTTTGATTTTCATTTCCGGAGGTAAACATGAAAAAGGCATTTACCAAAAACAAGGACAAACACATAACCCTTATGCTTTTTTCCAGCCCCGATAAAAAGGCAAAAAAGATCCGTTTAAACAAAACCATAATAAAATCCACGGCATTGTTCACAACGATTGCCCTTTCCTATAGTATTGCAGCCACCACAGGGTACATGTTTCTGAACGAGAACTATCATGTCGCCCTGGAGCGGATCGAGTACCTGACAGAGGACAATATGCGGCAGCAAAATGAGATAGCAAGCCTTTATAATTACAGCAATGAAGTAAGGGACAAAATGGAAAACCTGATTAAGTTTGACGGTGAGGTACGGAACATGGTGGGGCTGAAAGACCACGCCGACAAGAGGCTTGAGGAGTTTAACGGCACCCTTATTGCGTCAAGGGGAGGTGTTAACAGGCCAACCGGAGTAATAGCCGCTGAGATGGTAAGCGAAACAGCTGCACAGCCGGTGATGATGAGTTCCGTGAATTGGTTGAACGATTCCGTACATGTTTTGTCAAGCCAGATGGATGTACAGGAAGAAGAACTGGAGACGCTGCTGAACGATGTTGATGCAAGGCTTGCCTACCTCGAAGCAAGACCTTCCTTTCTACCGGTTTACGGCCAGATTACTTCAAGGTTCGGCGGAAGAAAGCACCCCTTCAGTAAAACGTACCAGTTCCATGAGGGCGTTGATATTGCTGCAAAGTCCGGCACACCGATTAAGGCGACAGGCAAGGGAGTGGTGGTATTCTCCGGGTGGCAGGGAGGATACGGCCAGGTTATAGCAATTAGTCATGGATACGGGCTGAAGACTGTGTACGCACATAATAGCGCAAACCTTGTGAAGGTGGGCGACAAGGTGAGCAAGGGCCAGGTTATAGGTAGAGTTGGCTCTACAGGGCAGAGCACAGGCCCCCACGTTCATTTTGAGGTCCATGTAAACGGCAAGGTAGTTGACCCGGTTAAGTTTGTGAATAGTAAAAGCTAGCCATTGTCGAGCACCGTGAAGGAACGGTGGATAGGCAAACAGCAGGAGAAAAGATGGGATGATTACCCATCTTTTTTTATTGTCTAGGAAAGTATAAATTTTTTTGGTAAAATAACTATGGTTTAATGTAGTAATAGCAAGGGCTATCAGAATAATGTAAAAGATTAACAGGAAGTATGTGGAATGGCAAGAGGGATAATAAAGCAGATATTTTCTGACCATTGGGATGAATTTTTAAATAGATTTGGTCATAGGGTAAGACCTGTTGTAATAAAAGAAGTTAAGAAGATGCTTGAGTGTGGCTCATTTGCTAACGGGTACGCAGAATATGAGTGTGAGAAGTGTGGGGAGAAGAAGAAAGTACCGTTCAGGTGCAGGAGTAGGTTTTGTGGATCATGTGGGAAAGTATATATAGACAACAGGGCAGAGAATATGGCAGAGAAGTTGATACAGGCAAAACACCGACATATGGTGTTTACCATAGCTGAAGAACTTAGAGAATATTTTAAGAAGGATAGAGAACTACTGGCGTTATTACCGCAGTGTGCAGCGGAGGTAATAAAAAGCTGGTGGAGAGAACAGAACAAGAAAGAGAACTACACGCCCGGAATAGTGACAGTAATACATACATTTGGAAGAGATTTAAAGTGGAACCCTCATGTGCATGTATTAGTAACAGAGGGTGCTGCAGGTGAAAATACAATATGGAAAACAATAAAATTCATTCCATATAATATGTTGAGGAAGAGATGGCAAAAGCTTTTGCTAGATGAAATAGAAAAGAGAGTTGCTAAGAGGGAGTTTAAGAAGCTAAAGAATCGACTTTATAAAGAGAAGAGCGAGGGTTTTTATGTATACGGTAAAGGGGAAGTAAAGAGTGAAAAAGCTGCAATACAGTATGTGGGAAGGTATACAGGAAGGCCGCCGATAGCGGAGACGAGGATAATATCATATGATGGACAAAAGGTGAAGTTTTACTATGTAAGGCATGAAGATGGGAAAAGAGTAGAGGAAGAAATAGATGCAATAGAATTTATCAAGAGACTAATTGTGCATATACCGGAAGAACAATTTAAGATGATAAGGTATTATGGAATATATGCACAGCATACTAAAGACAGGCCGAAATTAATAAAGATGGTGAATGATAAGATAAAAGAACTTAGGAGAAAGATGCGCAAGTGGAGAATCCGGATAATGAAATCCTTTGGATATGACCCATTGGAATGTGAAAAATGTGGAGGCAAAATGACGGCTGTAGATGTATATTACAAGGAGTATGGTAGCGTAATGGAAATATATCGTAAACGGGTTGAGGCAGAAGTAGATAAAAAAATTAAGGAAGTAGAAGAAATGGATAAGGTAATAAGGGAGATAACAGGAGGTAGAATAGAACCATTATACGTATAGAAAGAGGAGATTAGGGCAAATGTCAAAGAAAAAGAAAAACAGAAGCGGCAAGGCAGCAGTAGAAGCACGGAAAAGGCGCATATTAGGCGATACCATTAGGTATAAATGTTTGGAATGTGGGATAGAGGAAGATATTCCAAGGGGGGTAGTAGAAATGTTTGATGCACTTGATGATGAAGGGGACCTCACTGTTCCACCGAGATTTGATTGCGAAGAATGTGGAGGCTTAATGGAGCCTATAGAGTACACAGGAGTTCATGGTGTTGAATATAAAATAGCTGACAAAAAAGAAGATGATGAAAAAGGAGACTGGTTATTTTAATAGTTGCTTAGGATACAGGGCAAAACTCCTCAAGAGGAAATCTGAGGGAAGTCTTGGAGTGCTGGAGGTCAAACTAAAAACTCCCCCTCATGCCTGAGGGGGCTGGGGGGAGTTGGAGGTGGCGAAGCCACCTTTTTTATTCAACTTCCGGGAGTTTGTGGTAGTATTAGAGATAGGGGTCAGGTCGATTGAAAGCAGAGGTATAAAGATGTCAAAGGGCAGGTTGTTTTACACAATTATAACGTTGGGCCCTCTGGGTGCCGTTGTATTATATCCGGTCATAGCCGTCTATACAGTCTACAGTTTGATTAAGGATGGTTCAGGATGGCTTAGGGAACGCATGAGAGGGGACAGGCCTCTGACGTTCTTTTATGCTTGTGTGATGCTGTCCACTGTATTTTCACAGGATATACTGATAAGCCTGCTGGCCTTTTCGATCTTCACAATACAGGTGTTTGCCTATGTGATCGCCGGAAAGCTGGCCGGTAAATTCCAAGACAGGCTTTTAAATGATGTCCTTCTTGTGGGGAGCGTTGTATCCTTGATTGGCATAATCCAGTATCTTTTCATAGACTTTACGATACCCCAAAGGTGGCTTGACAGGACACTGTACAATCCGGAACATTACAAAAGGGTTTTTTCCACCTTTTTCAATCCGAATGTTCTTGCAGGCTACCTGATATTGATTATATCGTTGTCTCTATCTTCTTTGAACAGAAAAGAGGCAATTAAAACGATAGGCCTGGTCCTGGCGCTTCTCTGCCTCTTTTTCACCTTTTCACGGGGGGGATGGATAGGCGCTATGGCAGCTGTTCTGACGACGGTTGTACTGAAAAGGGATAGAAAATCGCTCGCGGTTTTCGTCCTTTGCATGGCTGCCATAACAGCCGTATTCTGGGCAGATATCGCGGGAAGAGCCAACGGTGCGCTTAACGACAGCACCTTTGGCTACAGGGTGGAGATATGGAGGACAGCCTTAGAGGTTTTCGGGTGGTATCCGCTATTTGGCTGCGGGTTCGGCACATCGTGGAAAATCATACCCACGATATCACCGGAGATTGATGCTCTAGTCGGACATGCCCATAACCTTTATTTGAATTTTGCCATGGAAACAGGAGTAGTAGGTCTTTCCGCCTTCGTTGTTTTCATCGCTTCAAGGATAGCCAGGGGATATCATAGGCTGAGAACTCCGGAGGGTAGCGGCTGTGACATGACTGCGGGTATCGTGGGAGGAGTGGCCGGCATGCTTGTCCACGGCTTTGTGGATGCCGTGCCAATTGCTCCCCAGCTTGGTATAGTAATCTGGCTTCTCCTGGGAGCTGCCGGGATATGAAAAAAATTGCCCGGTAAAAAATTTTTTCTTGACATTTACCCGGATATGCTGCATAATAATTTTTAAATTTACCTGAAACAAGGCTGTGAAGGGAAATAGTACGGTGCAAAGGGTTTTAGAGAGCCGGTGGGTGGTGTAAACCGGTACTCCTAAGCACAGGAATCCGTCCCGGAGCCCCGGGGATGAAGCTCAGTATTCCCTGGCGGATGACCCCGTTGAAGGTCTTGAGATTGCTGAAACTATGCAAAATTAGGTGGCACCGCGTGGGATAACTACCCCCGCCCTATTGAGGGCGGGGTTTTGTGCTTTTAAGGTTAGGGGACACACCTCTTCATTGAAGCCGGGCTCTAGGGTGGGAGGAATGTCCCCAATATATAAAAGGGGGTATGTATCAGTGAATATGAAATTAATGACGCCAGGGCCAACTCCACTGCCTCCGCAGGTGGTCGATGCAATGGGACGGCAGGTATTGCACCACAGGACAAAGGAATACGGCGAGGCCTTCGATAAGCTGTGCAAGGGCCTGAAGTACGTATTTGCAGCGGATTACCCTGTTATCACATTTACGGCGTCCGGAACCGGGGGGATGGAAGCGGCGGTTGTGAACTGCTTCTCTCCCGGCGACAGGGTGCTGCTGATTTCCACCGGGGTGTTCGGGGATCGGTTCGCAGACATCTGCCTTTCCATGGGGCTGGACGTTGACAAAATGGATGTAGCCTGGGGCAAAGCGGTACAGCCTGAGGAAGTGAAAAGCCGGTTAAGAAACGGTGTCAAGGGCGTAATACTGACGCATAATGAGACCTCCACAGGAGTGAAAAATGACATTGCTGCCGTCGGTGAAGCGCTCAAGGGTATGGATATACTATACGTAGTGGATGCGGTGAGTTCGCTCGGGGGAATGGAAGTGAGGCCGGAGGAATGGAACATAGATGTGGTAGTTACTTCTTCACAAAAGGCCCTTATGTGTCCTCCGGGATTGACTTTCCTGTGTGTAAGCCCAAGGGCGGTGGAGGCAGCAAAAAGGAACAAAGGCTCATTCAGGCATTATTGGGATTTTCGCAAAGCCCTTGATTTCATGGACAGGGAACTGCCCGAAACCCCGTTTACTCCGGCTGTCAACCTGGTAATGGCTTCCTCGCAGGCTATCGGCCTCATAATGAAAGAGGGCATCGAAAGGGTTTGGGAGAGGCACAGCAGGATGGCGGAAATGACCAGGGAAGGGGTAAAGGCCATGGGACTGCACCTGTTCGCAGAGGAGGGGTCCGCCTCTGAAACCCTCACGGCAATACAGGTGCCGGAAGGGATTAAGGCAGGGGATATCAGGAAACACATGGAGCAGCGGCACGGGATAATAATAGCAGGTGGAAACAAGAGCCTGAAGGGTAAGATCATAAGGATAGCGCACATGGGGTACATCTTTGAGGAAGATGTGCTTGATGCGCTGAACGCCCTTGAAGACGCCCTTATATCATACGGGTACGGCCTGGAGAAAGGCAGGGCCTGGGAAACGGCACGGCAGGTATGGGACAGGAGGAGGGAAAAGATATGAAAGTGATAATAACCGAGAGGATTGCCCAGGCGGGCATAGATATACTCAGGGAAAAGGCCGATGTTGATATAAAGCTCAATATATCCAGGGATGAGCTGCTGGATGCTATCGGACAATACAACGCAATAGTTGTTCGCAGCAGCACAAAGGTAGACAGGGAACTGATGGAGAGGGGAAAAAACCTGAAGGTAATTGGGAGAGCCGGAAACGGCATAGATAATATCGACCTCGATGCGGCTACCGAAAAGGGAATAGTGGTGGTAAACACGCCGGAGAGCAATTCAATATCGGCGGCTGAGCACACAATCGGGCTCCTGCTTGCTTCCATCAGGAACACGCCTCAGGCCAACAGCTTTATTAAGGCAGGAAACTGGGGAAGAAGCCAGTTCAAGGGAAATGAACTCAACGGTAAGACGGTCGGCATAATTGGTCTGGGAAGAATCGGGGGACTTGTAGCTGCAAGGCTTCTGGCCTTCAACATGAAGGTGACGGCCTATGACCCCTATATACCGGATGAGAGGTTCAAGTACCTGGGTGTGGAAAAGAAGGATAGCCTTGAGGACCTGCTCAGGGAAGCGGATATAATCACCGTACACACCCCAAAAACCGAGGAGACCTATGGCATGCTGGGGGAAAAGGAATTCACTTTGATGAAGGACGGAGTCAGGCTGGTCAACTGTGCCCGGGGCGGTATCATATCCGAGAGGGCGCTGCTCAAAGCGCTGGAGAGCGGCAAAGCGGCAAGCGCAGCGCTGGATGTCTTTGAGGAGGAGCCCTGCCCTGACAACCCACTGTTCAAGCTGGACAATACCGTAGTGACACCTCACCTGGGGGCCGATACGGTGGAGGCCCAGGACAATGTGGGCATCACAATAGCCCGGCAGGTGCTGAACGCATTGGAGGGGAAGCTGGTATCCAACGCAGTGAACATGCCGAGCCTTCCCGACAGGGATATGGAATACCTGAAACCCTACATGGTACTTGCAGAAAAACTGGGGAGATTATACTATCAGCTAGAGAAAAAATCGGTGAGCAAGGTGGAGATAAAATACAGGGGAGGCATTATTGACCATAAGACCGGCCCATTAACCCTCGCATATCTGAAGGGACTCCTCGAGCCGGTGGTCAAGGAGAGGGTTAACTACGTGAACGCCAAGCACCTTGCCAAAAGCAGGGGTATAGACGTGCTGGAAAGCCTGGACAGCACATCCAGCGAGTATACCGATCTTATTGAGGTAAAGGTAAGCAACTGCGAGAGCAGCTTTGTTATGGCCGGTACGCTGTTTGGAATGAAGGAACCGAGGATTGTGGACCTGAACGGTTACAAAATAGACATGGAACCCAGCTCCCATATGCTGCTGGTTAAGAACGACGATAAACCGGGTGTCATAGGGTGCATAGGGACGATTATGGGTGTCAGCAAGATTAACATAGCAACAATGAGGGTCAGCAGAAATGTAAAGGGAGGCAAAGCCCTGATGGTGCTTAACGTGGACAGTGTGGTGCCAAGGGACGTCATAGAGATGGTTAAGAAGGTTGACGGGGTCACCGAAGTAAACTTTATAAAACTGTAGCGTTTCTGTTATAATACTAATAGTAAGATTAGTCATGGCCAGAGTATATGGTATATGCTCTGGCCGGGCACTTTTATACGGTACTGAGAGGCGATACGCATGAAGGTAGAGGACATTAAAAGGGACTGTATCATGATAGATGTGCGGTCACCGGGGGAATACGAAGACGGTACAATACCCGGCGCAATAAACATACCCATATTTGATGACGAGGAAAGGGCTGTAATCGGAACCCTGTACAAAAAGGTAGGAACCCGGGAAGCAAAAAAGAGGGGCATCGAAATAGTCTCTTCTAAGCTGTCAGACATATACAGCAAAGTTGAGCAGCATGACATCAAGGGAAGGGATATGGTGCTGTTCTGTTCGAAGGGTGGCATGAGAAGCGGCTCCCTTGTTCAGCTCCTGAAAGCTTTGGGACATAGAGTAGAACAGCTTGAAGGAGGATATAAAGCGTATAGGCGGTATATACTTGATAACCTGGGTGGGTTGATTAGGGGGAAGAATGTCGTAGTTATTCATGGGAACACCGGGGTTGGAAAGACAGAAATCCTTAAAAGGCTTGAAAAGGAAGGCTTCCCTTCGGTGGACCTTGAGGAAATGGCCAACAGCAGGGGCTCTATCTTTGGTACCGTAGGGCTAGGCAAAGCCAGGGGACAGAGGGATTTTGACGCCCTGCTGTATGACAGGCTGCGTGATATTGATGCGGATTACATCATTGTGGAATCGGAAAGCCCCCGGGTGGGCAGGGTTTACCTGCCCAATGAACTTGTGGAGGGAATGAAAACGGGCATTCATTTACTGGTGGAATGCTCAGAGCAAACCAGAATTACACGTATTGTCAATGAATATATAAAAATTCAGAGCAGCGAAGCCCTTGCGGAGATTCAGGATTCCATCAACAGGCTTGAGGGGGAAATAGGCAGGAAAAAAACCGCAGAACTCCTTGGGCTGCTTGAGGAGAAAAAATACAGGGAAGTGGTTCGCATACTCCTCGAGGACCATTATGATCCCAAATACCGCCACTCAGAGAAAAAATACGATTACGACCTGACTTTGAGCAGCGAGAATATTGATGATTGCGTATGCCGGATCATGAATTATCTTCGGCAAAACCTATAGAGGTCCGGTCTGATGCTGAAAAGATTGGTGAAGTTATTTTTGGCAGTTATTTTTGGCATCCATTGACAAGGAAAACAGGGTATGATAAAATATTAACAAATATAGGTTCAGACTGCTTGAGGGCATCCCTTGAGTAATCTGTTCTTACAAGAAGGCTAATACCTGACGGGGAAGATTTTTTCCAACCCGGAAGGGAATTAGGACTAATCATGTTGATTCCTAACTTCCGTTCCGACGGAAGTTTTTTATTACAAAGGCCAAAGGGACAAAGGGACAGGTACCTTGTCCCACCCGTTGCCCCCGGGGCATGGGACAGGGACTTGTCTAATCAAAAGGGGACATTCCGCGGCTCAGTTTCTAGTTCACAGATCACAGATCACAGTTACCAGAGTAAGGCTTACAGGTTTTTCCCATAAGCACTTCCCTGACGTCTGTCATCTGTTAACTGTTAACTGGCAACTGATTGAAGGAGGAAAAACGATGGCAAAAAGAATAGCTGTGATAGGAGCCATACTGGAAGACCCCAGGGGAGTACAGCACGAGTTTAACAACGTAGTTGCGGAGTACAAAGAAATCGTCAGGGGCCGTATGGGAATTCCCTTTGACGAGGAGGGCGTATCTGTAGTCGCAATAACGGTTCTGGGAGATCTGGACAGTATAAACAGCCTGACGGGAAAACTGGGAAACATAAAAGGAGTAAGCGTTAGAACATCAATATCCAAGAAGGAAATCTGAGTGTATTTGGGGGAGGTACAATATGAAAGGTATAAGATTTATTACAAGGACAGCGCTGCTTTTGGCACTTACCGTAGTATTTCAGATGATGAGGCCCTTTATTCCCCTTTCACCGCTGGGGTCCAATTTCATAATAGGCAGCCTTGTCAATGCTTCCCTTGCCACAGCATCGGTCATGGTCGGGATGTGGGGAGGTATAATAATAAGTGTTGCGGCTCCGGTAATCGCGTTTATGCAGCAGCATATAGCCTTCGTATGGCTGGTTCCGATAGTTGCCGGAGGTAACGCCGCCCTTGTTCTTCTTTACGGGTGGTGGTACAGGAAGAATAAATGGACGGGTATTGCACTATCCTCGGTGGTAAAATTCGTTTTGCTCTTTGCCATGGTAAAAACAGCGGTGAGCGTACTCGTTGTTCCCCCGCCGGCAGCGGCGATGTTAACCCTCATGTTTAGCTGGCCTCAGCTTGTTACGGCAGTGATAGGCGGAATAATTGCAGTACCGGTTATTGAAAGGCTGAAGGATTGGAGCGGGAATAACTAGGCACCGGGTAGTTGAAATCCACGTTGTGTTATATTATAATATTCGCTGAAAGATTCTATATGCAGGATTGCAGGTGCCCCACCGGGGAGAATAGGGAACCGGGTGAAATTCCCGGGCGGTCCCGCCACTGTGATTGCAGAGCCTGCCCGATATTGCCACTGGGAGACTTCCCGGGAAGGCCGGGGCAAGGCGAGGAAGCAGAGCCAGGAGACCTGCCTGTTGATCCTTATGCTTGTGAGGGATGGTAAAACTCACAGTTCCTTTGAACTGTGAGTTTTTATTTTTGGGGCACCCAAACCAACGTTTGGAGGTAGATAATCATGGAACTATTCAAGGAAGTGAGCAGCGGTATAAGGCCCCTGGACCAGGAAAAGATGAAAGCGGCCAGGGCCAGGGTGGACAATCTCACCAAACCGGTGGGAAGTCTTGGGAGGCTCGAGGATATTGCCGTACAGCTCAGCGGAATAACGGGAGAGATGTTTTCGCAGGTTGACAGGAAAACCCTGATAGTTATGGCCGCTGACAACGGGGTATACGACGAGGGGGTCGCCGCCTATCCCCAGGAGGTTACAGGTATAATTGCCCGGTGCATGATCCAGGGTATTGCGGGAGTAAGTGTTTTTGCAAGGCTGTGGGGTGTAAATCTTAATGTGATTGATGTTGGTATTAAAGGAGAAGAGGAGTTGAAGGGAGTAGAGAACAGGAAAATCATGCACGGTACCGGGAATATGGTTAAGGGGCCTGCCATGTCGAGGGAACAGGCGGTAAAGGCTATTGAAACGGGTATTCAGGCGGTTTTTGAGGCAGTGGAAGGGGGAAGCGGCATAATCGCTACCGGGGAGGTAGGCATAGGAAATACAACAACCAGCAGCGCGGTCCTGTCGGTGCTTGAAAACGTCTCCCCTAGAGAAGTAACCGGGAGGGGAGCGGGGCTTGACGATATGGGACTGGAGCAAAAAATCAGGACTATAGAAAAAGCCATTGAGATAAACGAACCTGACCGTGAGGACGTAGTCGACGTGCTCAGCAAGGTAGGAGGGTTGGATATTGCCGGAATGGTAGGCATCTACCTGGGTGCAGCGTATAAAAGGGTCCCGGTTGTTATCGACGGGTTCATTTCGTCGGTTGCCGCCCTTGCAGCGTGCAGGCTGAACCCCCTTGCGCACGGGTATATGTTTCCTTCCCATCGTTCTGCTGAAAAGGCCGGGGATCTGGTCATGGAAAGACTGGGGTTTAAGCCCTACCTCGATATGCAGATGCGGCTGGGGGAGGGAAGCGGTGCCATTATTGCCATGCAGATTATTGAAGCCGCCGCCAGGATGATGCAGGATATGAAAACCTTTGATGAGATCGGGATAGCGAGACAGAGCGGTTAACCTGGATGAAAAACAGCGTTGCGTATAATAATAGTATAAATATGTGATAGAGAATCTTCACTTATGATAAGATAAAAACGATATAATATATAGTAGAAACCAAAGGGTCTGTTAAACGGGACCCTTTAACACTAGAACCGAAGGGGAGCAATACAATGAAAATACTGCTCGCTGCTCTGAATTCAAAATTCGTTCACTCATCCCTTGCCCTCAGGTATTTGAAAGCTTTCTGTCCGGACAAGCCCAATAACATAAAAATTAGGGAATTCACTATCAACGATCCGATGGACTTTATTGCCGGTGAAATATTCCGGGAGGATGCCGACGTAATTGCTTTTTCTACCTATATCTGGAACGTCCGGGAGACGCTTCAGGCAGCCCGGAGAATAAAAAAGGTCAGGGAGGATGCAGTCATCATACTGGGTGGCCCGGAGGTATCCTACGACAGTATCAGTATTATGGAGGACAATGAATATATAGACTACATAGTCCGTGGAGAGGGAGAGATTACTTTTTCGGAACTTATGGAACATTTGGAAGGGGGCGGACGAAGGGTTGAGGATATTGACGGTTTGGTATACAGGAAAGGAGACAAAATAAGGAGCAACGGAGAACGCCGGCTGATAGACGATCTTTCCATAATCCCTTTTCCGTATGGTGAGGATGAGAACCTTGGGAACAGGATCGTATACTATGAAGCCTCCAGAGGATGCCCTTTCCAGTGCCAGTACTGTTTATCTTCGACAATCAAGGGTGTCAGGTTTATGCCCATAGACAGGGTCAAGGACGATTTGCTTAGGCTGATCAGGCTCGGGGCGAAACAGGTGAAGTTTGTGGACAGGACGTTTAACTGTAACCCCGCCTTCGCGATGGATATATTTAAGTTTCTGATAGAAACCGGTACGGACATAAATTTCCACTTTGAGATATCGGCGGACCTGATGGATGACGATACCCTGCGCTTGCTTAGAGAAGCTCCACCCGGCCTGTTCCAGTTCGAAATTGGAGTACAGAGCACAAACACCGGCGTGCTGGAGAATATAAAAAGAAAAACTTTCCTGCCAAAGCTGTTTAGTAATGTCATGGCGGTGAAACAGGGCGAGAACATACACCAGCATCTTGACCTTATAGCCGGTCTTCCGGGAGAGAATATGGATTCCTTTGCCCGGTCCTTTGACGATGTTTTCCGGGTGCGCCCGGACATGCTGCAGCTTGGGTTTCTGAAGCTGCTGAAGGGTTCGGGTATAAGGGAGAAAGGACAGGAATACGGTTATATCTACACCGATGAACCGCCCTACGAGGTTCTCGCCAGCAAATGGATGAGCTACGGTGATATACTGAGGCTGAAGCTGGTTGAGGAAGTGCTGGAGATTTTTTATAACTCCCACCGTTTTGACAATACCATAGAATATATTTTAGCTAACCGTTTCGGGAGCCCCTACGAGTTTTTCCTTCAGTTAAGCCGCTACTGGGAAAATAACGGCCTGCACCGGATGAAGCACGGGCCTAAAAAACTGTACTCCATTATGTATGATTATATGACCGCAGAATTGGGGATGTCCGAAGAAGGGGTAAACGGCCTGCTAAAATATGATTACCTGCTGATGGAAAAGGCCCTTGTGCTTCCCGAACCGCTTAAAAAAACCGAGATTCCCAACTTCAAGCAGCGGTGCTTTGATTTCCTTGGGGATCCGCACAATGTTGAAAAATACCTCCCCGGTTATGCCGGTTTTTCTGCCAAGCAGCTGTATAAGCAGGTTCATTTTGAGGTATTCAGCCGTGGGGAAATGGAATATATAAACATGGAGAGGCACAAGGATACGGAAACTGTTATACTGTTTGACTATAGTAATCCTGAAAGAATCAGGGGGAAGGCCAGGATATGCGCGGTTGAGATATGAAGGAAATATGCGTTGCTTGAAGAAATATATATATAAGGGATGTTATAAAGGGGGATGGGGTTATGAAGCATTCCATACTTATCCTGGATGACAGCAATTTTAACCTGGAGATTCTAAAAAGGCAGCTGGGGAGTATTTTCAATGTCATCACCGCAACTGATGCAAACCAGGGAATAAAGATAGCCGTAGAAAAAAAGCCCAGCCTTATACTGCTGGATGTTATGATGCCAAAAATCAACGGGTATGAGGTGTGCAAGATTATTAAGAGCTATGACGATACGAAGAATATCCCGGTTGTCTTCCTTACTTCAAGGAGTGAAATTGAAGATAAGGTGGAGGGTTTGGAAGTCGGTGGGGACGACTATATAACCAAGCCCTATAATGTAAGCGAACTGATAGCGAGAATCAACGTGCATATCAGGCTCAAAGAAGCCCAGGACAAGTTCAGACAGCTGCTGGAAGAAAAAAACCAGCTGATCGAGCAGCTTGAAAAGCTTTCACTGCATGATGGATTAACCGGTGTTTACAACAGGAAATACCTCGAAAGTTACCTTGAAAAGTCCTTTGAGGGGTGCGGGAGATACGGTTTGGATTTATCCGTTATTATCACGGATATCGATTACTATAAAAGAGTGAACGATACATACGGCCACCAGGTGGGTGACGAGGTGCTGAAGAGATTCGTGGACAGAATAAGCGCCAATATCAGGAAAGCCGATGTGCTGGCAAGGTATGGAGGAGAGGAATTTGTTATTATTTCGAAAAACACCGGAATCGAAGGGGCTGCAGCCCTGGCGGAAAAACTCAGGGAGGCCATCCAGGAAAAGCCCTTTCAGGTGGAGGAATACAGCATAAATCTGACAGCCAGCTTTGGTATAGCAGCACTGAGCCGCGGCAACTACACCAGCCCAGCGCAGCTCATAAGGGATGCGGATATGTGTCTGTACAGGGCAAAAAACTCAGGGCGGAACAGGGTAGAGTACTAAGAGAGCATCTCTATAATAATACAGTGCACTAAAGGGAATAATAGCTATAAGGAAGGAGATGATATTTTGGAATATCTTTGCCCGCTGTGCAATGGCCTTGAAGATATTACTTTGGCGTGTAAAAACTGCGGAGGCGTAATGAGAAACGCCGGCGCTATCCAGGATTTTTTTGACGACTACAGCCCTTACCTTGATGCGGATATTACGAGAAAGGTGGACGGAGTAAGCGGGGACCAGTGCCTGCACCTCTTCTACTGTTCAACGTGCAATTCGGACAGGCGTATATCAATAAACCTTGTTGAATATTGATTTTCTACATAAAGAAAGGCCCATGATGATCTTCGCTCCGGCTGATGCACATCCCTGCATACCTATATGCAATCTTTCGACTACACACAGGCATTACGGAACATACACCAACCTTTGCTCGACTATTAAGAGTACCTACGGAACTTACTGCAATCTCTCGACTGCAATAAATCCCAATATCAGGAGACTTTCAAACCTTAATACATCCGGAACCCTTAATAGTCTTAGCTCGAACATTATACATCCCTTTTGACCATATGCCAGCAGTTGGGCTGGCATACAGCCTTACAGGACATATAATGCTCTGCCCGCCGACCAATACCGAACCGCTATGATCCGGTATTGATCTTTGGCCGAATATTATTGAGTCCTTTCGGACCCAATAACACTCTTGGCTCGACCATCATGAACCCTTCGCTATTATTATGTACAGGCCGGTAAAATATATTCAGCTGGAAATTTGGTATATAATTACAAATTAACGCAGAATTAATCAAGCTTTAACGTGATTTTCATTTTCAGAATATATAATAAAAGAACCACAGGACGAAGGGGGAAGAATATGGACGAGTATAAGGTTCTTCTTGAACGTATAATAGAGAATAGAGAGATTACTACAGTCTACCAGCCAATAGCGTCATTGAAGGATGGAACTGTTATAGGATATGAAGCTCTAAGCAGGGGACCCAAGGATTCGCTTCTTGAGCGTCCCGATATGCTTTTTGAAGCAGCAAGTAAATATGGATGTGTTTGGGACCTTGAAGCGTTATGCCGGACCAAGGCGTTGGAGAGTCTCAGCGGAAAAAAGGCTGAAAAGACACTGGTATTTATCAATGTGGACCCTTCTGTTATGAAGGATGAAAAGTTCAAGTCAGGCTTCACAAAAGAAGTTTTAATGAAATATAATATCAATCCGGAAAGTATAATTTTCGAAGTAACAGAAAAAACTGCAATTGAGGATTATAAGATATTTAAAAAGACGCTTGAAAACTATGTGCGGCAGGGCTATAAGATTGCAATAGATGATACCGGAAGCGGACATTCGGGATTATCCATGCTCGCGAATGTATATCCAAATTATGTAAAGATTGATATGGAGCTTGTCAGAAATGTGGATAAGGATGTGTTGAAGCAGACCCTCCTTAGGGCTTTTGTGGATTTTTCCCATGCATCCGGTATAAAGATTATTGCAGAGGGGATAGAAACTGTCAATGAGCTAAATACCCTGATAGACATAGGTGTACAGTATGGCCAGGGATATTTTCTTCAGCGTCCGTCCGCCAACCTGCTCGATATAAACAAATGGGCCTATGAGAGTATCATTAGAAGAAATATTGCCAACAATAAACTGAGCAGTTCGGCGGGGACCTCACTACCCATAGGAGAAATTGCCAGATGTGATGCAACTATTCATCCCCAGGCACCCGGGAAAGATGTATATGACCTGTTTCATAATACAAATATTCAAGGGTTACCGGTGGTGGAAGAGGGAAGGGTTTGCGGACTTATTATGAAGACGAGTTTCTTCAGCCACCTTGCAACTCAATACGGGATGGCGGTTTTTATGAACCGTCCGATTAAACTGCTGATGGACAAGCAGCCCCTCGTAGTCGATTATAATACTCCGATAAGCCAGGTCGCTGGTATAGCAATGTCCAGGAAGGAAGATAACCTGTATGACTATATAATTGTAAGCCGCGATAATTGTTATTACGGAATAATAACCGTTAAAAGCCTTCTCGACAAAATCAACCAGATTGAGTTAAACAGGGCTAGAAACCTCAATCCGTTAACTCAATTGCCAGGTAACAAAATGATAATCGGGAAGATGCAGGAGATAATTGACAGTGGAATGAATTTTACCGCCATGTATGTGGACATTGACAACTTCAAGGCATATAATGATACCTATGGGTTTGCAAATGGGGACAAGGTAATCAAGATGGTAGGAGCAATACTTGAATATGTAACGATGAGCATACCGGACGGGAACGCCTTTGTAGGACATATAGGCGGTGACGATTTTATTGTTATTGTTCCGGGGTTAAATTACTTCAACGAGCTGGCCAAGAGGATTATTGAGGAATTTGATATAAAATCCAGGGATTACTATAATGAAACTGACCAAAGGAAGGGGTTTGTTGTTCTGAAAGACAGACGGTCATCAGGGGTGGATAGAGCATATGACCTGATGTCTATATCCATTGGTGCCGTAGCGGCAAATGGGAGCAGTTTCAGGAGCCCGGAAGAGATAAGCGAGGTTCTTAGGAAGTCCAAGGCAAAATCAAAGGAGATCAGGGGCAGCAGTTTCTTCTACATGGAATGCCTTTGAAAAAATGGCTTAACCATTGCCTTGACATATTGGTCCCGTTGATTTATTATATATATTCCCATGTTTGACAGTTGCAGATAATAAAAAGCCTGATATCCATTGAAACCATTGGATTTCAGGCTTTTGTAAATTTTAAAAAAGTGCACAATGTTATCTGCCTTTTGTTGCCTTAAAAATTTTTTTCATCTGTTTTAATGTAACGATTTCGTAATCTGTACGGAACCCGAATGCTTCGTGCAAGGCATCGGTAAAGTCGGTTCTGGTATATATCGGCTCATAGCCTTCTCCCTTTAATTCCTTAAAGTTCATTTTTCGTAAACTTCGGATAATGGTGTCACATGTGAACTGCTCATTTAACTTCTTTTCCAGAATCCTGTAAATAATCAACGCAATGAAGCAAGTTGTAAAATGCGCTATGATTCTGTCATCTCTTTTCAGATATACGGGTCTTGCTTTGAATTCACTTTTTAGGATTCGGAAGCATTCTTCAATTTCCCAACGCCGTCTGTTGATCTTTGCAATTTCAGTGGCGTCTTCGTCCAGGTTCGTGCATACAGCGTAAAAGCCATCATAGGCTGCTTCACTTTCAATCAGGGTGGTGTTGAGACTGTAGATTTCATTTTCAGCAACTTCTCCGTCGGCGGTGCAAGTAGTTTTTTCAATAAAGCGTTTGTAGTCATTCTGACGGTGTTTTATAATCTTCGAAGGATTTGTATCGAGAGCCTTAAGGGCGCGATCAATCTGTGAATTGCGGATTTTAATATTGTATTCTCTGTATTTAATGGAATAGGTGACAATTAGTTTCTGCTCCAGCCCATCCTCTTTGATCCAACGTTCTTTGTAGAATATTTTCTCTCTGTCTTTCTTTTCATCCAATTCAAGAATATTGTAGGTTTTTGCAATACCGTCTAAATGCCAGCCTTCGGGATCAAGTGCCCATTCTTTTAAGTGAGCTTTTAGCTTTTTAATCGATTGGGTAGTAATGAAGGCCCTGCCTCCTTTATCGTTGAATTTCCGGTTGCTAATCGAGGCAAGTCCTGCATCTGTGCATACAACAAACTTTGAGAGCTTGAAATCGGATAAAATCTTCTTTTCCAGGGGTTTGAGTGTAAGTTGTTCGTTTTTGTTCCCTTCTGTAATACTAAAAGCGAGAGGTATGCCGTCTCCATCCATAAATAGGCCCATCTGGACTACAGGATTTGGTTTGTGATCTTTTGCAAATCCGTATTGCTTCAAACCTTCATCATGTTCAATTTCAAAAAAATAGTTGGTACAGTCATAGTAGAGAATGCCGGTATTCCGCTTGGAAAGGGATAGGCTGTTCTGGTACAGGGATGACTGAATGAAATCCGTTTCTTTTGCTATGACCTCAAGCGCGCGGTAGATATGATGAAGTTCGAAATCTGGCGGTTCAAGCAACTCGGATGAAAGCTCATAAGTGGACAGCTTTGAAGAGGGAAAGAGGATTCTGCCGTAAAGCAGTCTCGAGAGAATGGAGTCCAAATTATATTCAAATTTGTATTTGTCAGAGATTTCTCTGCAGATCCTATTAATCCCCATCTCGTGATAGATTTTCTGCAGAAACAGGTATCCCCCATTAAAGCTGCGCTGCTCACCCTTATTAATCAGTCTAGAGGGTGAATACTTTGCAATTACTACAGGTTCTCTGCCTTCTTTTTCAAGACGGTTCAGTTCTGCAACATATTCTTCAGCCCATTCGTAGGGATCCCTGTCACCAAGCTTAGCCTTAAGTTCTTCGTAGGTTCCAAGCTTTTCATGGATCTTGTTAGTGCGTTTGCCGTTTGCATAAACGGACTTGACCACATAAAAGGAAGCAGCATTTTTCGTTCGGGATATTTGGAGTCTCATGGCATCACCTCTTCCGCAATATATAGTTATTATAACGCATTGTTAAACATTGTGCAACATAAATTTTGAAAATTTGACAAAAAAATAAAGCCATTTCAAGGCTTATATGCTTTTTTTATTCACTTAACTGTCAAACTCCCGATTGCCTTGACATATTGGTCCCGTTGATTTATTATATATATTGCGACCAAATTAAAGACGTGGGGGTATGGCGCAGTTGGGAGCGCGCTTGAATGGCATTCAAGAGGTCAGGGGTTCGAATCCCCTTATCTCCACCATCTTTTTAGGTAAATAAAGATGCCATGCGGCTAAACCCGCATGGCATAAGGCTTTTATGGAGGTAAAGACTCCCATTTTTTACACTTCAAAATCAGAGA
>Ga0067045_1002668_pt1 | contig 57025 bp, 53 predicted proteins | sample TerdegcTABiofilm_FD_59184 | JGI IMG/M metagenome (GOLD analysis project Ga0067045, IMG submission 59184) | Combined Assembly of (Gp0054472, Gp0054536) Wastewater bioreactor microbial communities from Singapore -Terephthalate degrading...
GCCGGTGACACCCGGGATGGAGAATTCTTCCACCAGAGTTCCAGCCATATTATATTTGTGTAATAGGTTGGAAGCCCACCGGGTAGTATAATAGTAAGTGCCATCAAACTCGGCACCAGCATTTCCCAGTGCGCCAGAGGCGATCTGCACATCAAAACTGAACTGCAGATCCCACATGGAATCGATCGATATACCCGAGCGCGTGCTCAGCACTGGAGAAATTTCAGCCATTACCAAAGGCTCTTTCGGACCATAAGTTGGCAATTTTATTTTCTTTTCCAGTGCCATTGGCTGCCAGGAGGTGGCAGCAGACCATAGCAGGTTACTTCCACCGGCATTTGCCAGATTGATAGTAATAGTTGTCGAATCCCCTGGCGGCACAAATACCGGATTCTGGAAATTCGAAACAACCAGAGCTACCGGTGCTTCCACTGCGATTCCCGCCACTTGCGTACTATCCAATGGATGCGCAGCATCGTTACTGGCAACTATGATCCACCCTTCATATGTTCCTGGTACCACCGGAGAAAACGTCACACTGACCGGCAGGTTACTCAGTGGACCAATAGTAAATTGAGTAGTATCCACGGTGAAAACTGGATTTGTACTACTGACATTGGATATAATCAATTGATCGGTACCGGCATTAGTGACGAGTAGTTCCTGACTGGGAGTTAATCCCACAAAAGTGGAATCAAAGGTGAGCATCGCTGGAGTTGTTGCAATAACTGGTACACCAGTGACGTCGAGTGATACTTTGGGTAGTTTCACCTGTGGATTCGCCGGATCGTTGCTGTTGATAATTACATTGGCCAGGTAATTACCCCCAAACATACCGGCTGCATCGGCTTTTATCCACAAATTCAAGCTCCCGCCAGCTGGAATAATAGCAGAAGTTGGATTTTCTGATAACCACTCTGCGCCCTTCGCAATCTTCACCAAAAGCTGATCATGCACATAGGGTTGATCATTAGATACCGCCAGAGCAATGGTGCCATCACCATTCTCGATTCCCACCGTGGCATCGTTCTGATGACCGGTCATTTGATCATAGGCGAAAATAATGGTTGAACTATTCTGCATGAGCACCAGCTGGAAGGTTAAAAATGTGGTGGTTGCTGCCGCATAATGATGCCAATTATCCCATTGAATGATGAACATGTTTCCGATTTGCTGGGTGTAAATATTTCCATCCACGTCACCATCTAAATCATCCCAGAACGGACAGATCAAATTGTTAGGTACGGTGGAGTTGGGCAGGAGTTGATTGGTAAACATATTGGCAAAGAAACTCATATCAAAAGTTACTGCTCCATTGGAATTAACTTGCAGTTGATCATAACTCTGTCCATAAAATTTCACCTGGAACGGGAGATTAACGGTGACCATTCCCTCATCAGTTGGATCAAACGTTCCAGTAGGTACCAGTTGAGAAGTAATATTGGTACCGGTGGTTGAAATGTCATAAAAGACGTAGGTTGGACCATTGGGTTCGTCGCTGTCAATCCATTTATAGCCGAATGGATCCGGACCGCCGGAGCCTTCGATCACGGACGGACCAACCGGATCTTCGACCCCTTTAATGGAATTTTTCGAAGGCATTTGTGGTTGCACAAAAGCCAGCGTTTTTTCTTCGAGGTTCACTTCTTCATCTTCAATATTAGTAATTATGAGTGGGCCGTTGCCGGAATTGGAGATAACCACAATTTGCGAATCGACTTCACCGGTATTAAGAGCAAAATGCAATGAATCCGGAGAAATTCCAATTATCGGCGCTTCATTGGCATGCCCGGTGACCCGCACGCTGTCCAGTGGGGTATCCGGATCATCGCTCGCCACCACCAGCCAGGCCACATACGAACCGGCAACCTGTGGCGCAAAGGTCGCCGTCACTACCTGTGAGGCAAATGGCGCCAAAGAAAAATTGGTCGGTGCCGCACTGAAGGCCGAATTGGTGGCCGTTATCCCGCTCACCGTCAACGGAAATGTCCCAATGTTGGCCACCTCAAAAGTCAAGTTTTGCGTCGCGCCCACCAGCAAGGTATCAAACGCTAACTGCGAGGGCGTGATGCTGATATCCGGAATCCCCGATACCGTCAACCGCACCGGCATATAGGCCTCCGGCGTCACCGGATCGTTACTGCTGATGATCACCTGCGCCCGATGCACACCACCCAACAGCCCCGCCGAATTCACAATCACCTGCACATCAAAACTGCCACCCGGCGGCACCGTCCCACTGGTCGGATTCTCACTCACCCACCCCGATTCCGTCTTAAACACGATCGCCATATTATCATGAATATAGCCCGCATTGAATACCACCTGCAATCCATCTGTCCCGTCCACATTCTCTATACCAATCGTATGACTGGTCGCATTCGTCCCTGTTCCAAAATTCATGGTGGCATATTGCAGCTCAATGGTCTCATTATTCTGGTATAACACATATTGGAAATTTAAATCACCACCCGTATGTCCATAACGATTCCAGTTATGAAACTGAATGATGAATTTGTTCCCAATCTGCTGATAATATACATTACTGTTTGGATTATTGCCGTTTAGATCATCCCATAGTGCCGCTATCAAATTATCAGGATCAGTTGTACTTGGAATTTGAGTATTCGATAAAGCAGATCCAGTATAAGAGGTAGTGAAAGTCAACCAGCCGTTGGTACCAACTCGTACCTGATTATAGGATTGACCATAGAATTCGACATTGAATGGTAAATCTAATAGAGCCGTGGCATCATCCATACTGGAAAAGGTAAGAATCGATCCAGTCGATGAAATATCGATATAATTGGGAGTCGGGCCACCCGGCTCATCACTGTCAATCCAGGTGTACCCGTAGAGATCCGGTCCGCCCGCTCCTTCTGTCTGCGGAGTCCCACGCCGCCAGTCATTCTGACCCTTGGCTAACTCCACATTGAATTCTTCCCGCAGGTAAGACCGATCTGGCGTCCGTTTCAGCTGTATTCCCTCCGACAGATCTTCATCACTTAAGGTAAAATAAAGAGGTCCGGTTCCAGAATTGATAATAGTCATTACGGCAGAATCTACCTGGTTGGGATTCATAAAAAACACCAGAGAGTCTGGTGTAAACCCAACAATTGGAGGTTCATTGGCTAATAGACTCACCAATATCGTTTCCTGTGGATTGAAGGGATCATCACCGGATACCACAATCTCGGTGGTGTGAAGACCGGCACTCAAACCTGCCGAATTAATATCCACATTCAACACCACATTGCTGCCGGGATTTACTGTACCACTGGTCTGGGAAACCGATAGCCAGTCAACATTGGGATTTTCGGCAATTGTGTAATTCAATATTCCAGGGCCGCTTTGATTATTATAAATTCTCATCTGATGCTGGCTCACAGCGCCAATTAACAAGGTATCTGAAATCGTTTCCGGAGTGACCACCATAATCGGCGGATAGCCGCCGGCCATATAAGTGGCAGATACTTTGGAGCTGGTACTATCCAGATAATCTTTGGCCCAAATTTCATAAGAGTATTCCTGATATTGAGTAAGACCGGTGTTCGTGTAGGTCTGCACTCCGCTATTTACCGAATCGATCACTGATCCGTCACGAGCAATGATGATCTGGAAATTAGTAAGAGGATTTCCATTCACATAGGTACTCGGGTCGGTCCAGGTTAACAGAATACTGGTTGGAGTTGACATATCACTGAACGCCACAAAATTGGTGGGAGGTTGTGGATCGGTTGGGTCGGCCAGTGATAAATGAGCGGCATAGACATCAATAATTCCCATTCCATAGGTATTATCCTCACCGGGAGTGCCCAGGTCTACTGCCGTTTGGTACAGAGCCATTTTCAATTCATGACCAGTGAGGGTAGGATGCGCCTGTTTCAGAAGGGCAATAGCACCCACCACATGCGGACAGGCCATGGAAGTACCATCATAATAAGAATAGGTATTATTCGGAGTGGAAGAACGCACATTTACTCCCGGCGCACTGGCTTCCGGTTTAATATCCAGGGAAGAAACGCCAGTAGAACAAGCGGGTACAACCGGTCCGCGACTGCTAAAACTGGCAATAGGATATCCAACGGTATTGCCATTTACGGCACCGGTAGCCCAGAAATGAACTGGATCGATATTTACATTCTTCGGTTGAGTGATGGTTTGTGATCCCGGTCCACTATTCCCTGCTGAGAAAACCACAGCAATTCCAGCGGCTTCTACTGCTCCAATTACATTGATATAGGGATTATAAGCGGGATTACATTCGGTTGAAGCGCTGATGCTGGGATCATACCAGGAATTCCCGATTGCTACTGGCATATCATTTGTTGTCGCCGGGTTTCCATCCGGATTCATCGCCCATTGGAAAGAGGCAATAGAAGCAGAAGTATGGGAACCGGCACAAAGCGAATTCGAAGCAATCCACTGGGCACCTGGTGCTATCCCCACGGTGTCATGGGTAGTAGGTGCCAGACCGTTCATGGTGCCAATCGTATGAGTTCCATGACCATCACAGTCGTTTGGGAAAGTCGTACCAGCAACCGGGTCAAACCAGGCGGCAGAGGCTGGTACTCCCGGTTGGGCGCCTCGCCACTTATAATTTAAAGCCACATGATTACCATCCACGCCGGTATCAATATTCATCACAATCGTTCCGGCACCGGTGTATCCAGCACGCCACATGGCCGGAGCATTAATGGCTGCAATTCCGGGTTCGATACCATTGGGGCTTTCAATCGGAGCTGGTTGTCGACTTACCGGACGATCCCACTCCAATTCAGCATCTAAATCCAGGTAGGCCACATCACTGCGCTGGCTTAACTCCATCAATACAGCTGGAATGGCCTCCACCAGCAGTATATTCGCCACCCAGAATCGCTCAATATTCTTCACTTCAAAAGATGAGTGGTTATTTAAAGAACTGATCACTGCTGGCTGTGTTTCATCAGCCTTTCTCTGCAGGGTAGTGATCACGGTATAGGCTCGGTCCTGCAGATCAGCCTTCCTGGCATATAACTCCTGATCGAGGGCAAAAATATCCACACGATCTTCTAACATCACTAAAGCCCGCACCGGGGCATTATCCTCCAATGCACGATTCATGGCATCCATGAGTCGACTGGAAATCTTGCTCTGAGCAAAAACACTGCTGACACTCAGAACGAAAATAACAGAGAACACTACCAATCTTTTCACGACTCCTCCTTGGTTAAATAATTAAGATGGGATTTATTTAGAGAGACCAAAAATCATCGATAGTATAATAGATTAATCAAATTGATATTTTGTGATAAAAGCAACATTACGATAATCTAAATTTTTCTACAAAAATATAAATAGTTAAATTTTTTTTGCAAGAAGAATCTTTATTTTTGTCGACGACTAACGGGTAAAAAGATCGTTATACCATCCAATTATACCGCTCAATCACCTCAATAGAATCATTTTCATGGTTCGTTGATAGTCTCCGGCACTAAAACGATAAATGTAAATTCCACTGCTCACCGGGATTCCCTGTTCATCTTTTCCATCCCATTGTACATCATAGCGTCCAGGGGATTTTCTACCCTCCTGCAGAGTGAATACTTTTTGACCCAGGGTATTATAAATTTCTAACTTAACTTCAGAAACTCTCGGTAATTCATAGTGGATTATCGTAGAGGGATTAAACGGATTCGGATAATTCTGCGCCAGTGTGTACTCCCGCGGTAACTGATCAGATTCTCCCACACTGACTGGTGGATTGGCAATTCCACTCAACCATATAGTCTTGGTGGCCGGCGGATTGGTTGTTACTGTCAACTGACCTTGATATTGCCCGGGTAAAGCGGGAGAAAAATTTAGTTGAACCGACTGGTAGGTATTGGCAGTAAGTGTAAATGGAAATCCTGTCACGCTGAAAACAGGATCAGGGGTAGCAATTGTTTCAACCGTAAGATCCTGTAGACCAACATTGGCGACAAAAAAACTGGTATCTACTGAGAAGGGCAGATTGGTTTCACATATCAGAGTATCAGGATACAAAGCAAGCAGTGCCGCTGGTAGGCCCAGATAGAAATTATCGATGAACCAATCATTGCGAGGCAACATCGGACTCGATCGTCCAATAACACTCAGCCGAACCTGAAAAGCATTAAAAAAGAACGTCCCACTCCCACTATGTAGAGAGTCCAGATAAAGTACTTCTTGCTGAAAGGGAGTAAGAGCAGTTCCACTGTATGACTTTACCAGAATCCATTGCTCGAGGTTGTTTTTTAGATGAAGCCGCAGACTGTCGGTACTCTGGGGTGGATCGCCCTGCCCCTGCGGTTGATAAGAATAAGCCAGAACAATTCCATTTCCTTGATGTCGAGACAAATCAATTGGATACGATTCGACCCAGTCATCTCCAATTGGGATTCCGGTGCCATTCAGATTCAAACAGAATGGTGGGCTGGGAGGATCAATGGCCTTCCCATTCACCTCCGAATTATAATGGGTCCAAACCAGAGAGTCTGGTGTACCATCTAGAGCGAAATGATCATTAAAAGTTAATCCGATCGGTGTTCTGACAATTGGTGAAGGATCACTTTGATTCAGAGGAACTTCATTATCAACGGCGGTGACAAACCAGTGATAATAGCCAGGCTGAGAGGGAGTGAATTCGGCGGAATCTATTCGGGCAGTGTCGGCACTGGAACGTGGAAAAAATGCCACCAATACACTATCCTGATACCAGTGGACACCGGCAAAATCATCCATGGGTGTTCCATCAATATTGTGCGAAGGATTGATCCATATTAACTTGACATGCTCCCGATTTCCATAAGCGGAAAGTTGAGCAGGAGCTTGCGGGATGGGTGAACCACCAGCAATCCAGGAGGTACTCACCGGTATGCTATGCGCTCCGCTGGAAGTGATACGAGCATAAATGGAATAATGATACTGCTGTCCATCAACCAGGCCGGTATCGACATATTCCTGAACACCGCCATTTACCGAATCAATCAATACACTGTCTCGTTCAATAAAAATCTGAAAATCGCTGGTGTTCAAAGGATCACCGGTGATCAGCAAAGTGGGATCGAGCCAGGTTAAACGCATTGAGTTGGGAGTCTGATAATCACTGTAAGCAGTAAAATTCTTTGGTGGAAGAGGTTGTGGACCATACAATAAAAACTCATAAGCGGCATAGGCATCGATGATGCCCTTGCCATACCAGTGATCCTCACCGCTGGTTTCACCAGCTGGTTCTCCAGGATCATTGACGGCTAAATCGGCAGGGGTCTCTTTTGCTGTATAATAGAGGGCTAACTTAATTTCATGACCGGTCTTATTGGGGAAAGCTTGTTTCAATAATGCTACTGCTCCCGCAACATGCGGGCAGGCCATGGAAGTACCATCTTTATATCCATAATTACCTCCTGGCACACTGGAACGGACGCTCACTCCTGGCGCAGTCGCTTCCGGTTTTATTAATAGGGATCCACTGCCGCCGCAACCGGATGGTCCACGACTGCTGAAGGAGGCAACCGGCAGTGAACTATTCCCACCAATAAGCGCCCCGGTGGCCCAGGTATTCACCAGAGTGGTATTTATATTTTTCGGTTCGGTAATGGTTTGAGCACCCGGTCCTTCATTTCCGGCTGAAAAAACAATCGCGATTCCCGCCGCCTCCACCGAATTGAACAGAGCCGCATAGGTGGCCGCATAACAAAGTCCTGTAGAATTTAAAAAACCCCATGAATTGGAGATGACACAGGGCATATCATCGGTGGTACTGGCATTTCCATCGGGATTCATGGCCCATTGAAAACTCTGGGTAACGGAGTAAATATTCTGGGAAGCAATCCATTCTGCCCCGGGAGCTACCCCGATGGTATCGTGCGTCGTGCTGTCCAGACCGGTAATAGTTCCCATGGTATGGGTGCCATGATCTTCAGAATCGTTAGGGAAGGTCCCATTTCCCTGCCAGGCATGATTCCACGGTACATGATTCCCGCGCCACCGCCAGGCCAATGCCGGATGATTACCATCCACACCGGTATCGCGGGTCATAACTATGGTACCGGCACCGGTCAAACCCATTTGCCAGAGCTTATGGGCGTTGATCAGCTTGAGTCCGGGTTCAGCCCCATTGGGACTTCTCTCCGGTGCTGGTCGTTCGTTCAGGGCCTTGATGGGCGCCGTTTCATAATCATAATCCATAAATCCCACTTCTTCCCGCTCGCTGATGGCGACAAGCATGGCAGGAGTGGCTTTCACCACCACCATATTGACAATCCAGAACGGTTCATAATAGGGTAAATCGTCTTTCGACTGTATGGCTAAAAAATTCAGTAAAGATGGTTGGGTTTTATTCGCCATTTCTTGCAAGGAAGTAATCACCGTATAGGCCCGATGTTGCGGAGAAGCTTTCTCACGGTACAACTGAGCATCCAGGGCCGGGATGTCTACCTGCTCTTTTAACACAATCATGGCCGGCACTGGCTGATTAGTCGCCAGCGCTTCAAGCATTTTCTGCTGCAGAAAAGGAGAAATCTCTGCTCCAGCATGTACATTGGCCAGAGCGATCAATAAGAAAATGATAACTGGTATACGTATCATGGTAAATCTCCGAGATTAAAAGTAGAAAGTGATTGAATAAAATAGATTGCAGATAAACTAGAATAAATAATATGAATAGAAGGGCATATGAAAAAAAGACGCTCATATATATTTGATATTTTTAATATGATCTAGTGAAAAACAGTCAAATTAAGGAATTAAAATTTCAAAGGGGCTTTATCCCTGGCTAACTAAATTCACTTAATCATCACACGGTATTAACGTAAGAATAACTCAAAACCAAATCAAGAATTTTTTACGGGAGAAAAAAAAATTTGTTATGGATAGGTGATGCTGTACAGATGGGTAGAAATAGGTTTTAAACTTTCTCCAATATTTCCAAAATTATCAATTATATTTTATCGGGTGTCTTTGCAGACAAAGAAAAGGCTTTTTACTTTCTCAATAGAATTCTAAAGTAAAAAGCCTCTTAACTGAATTCGCATTTTTTGTGATTCTATTGCGAATGTTTGTGCGTTGATATTTTAAAAGGGGCATATAAAGGACACCACCCAATGAGGGCGGTGAGCAAGGGAATTAAACCCAGGGCTCCCCACCAGCTTTTAAAATATAAACCGAGGAGAATAATGACAATCCCTACGATATAACGCACAATCTTATCAGTTCCACCGATGTTTGCTTTCATACTGTCTCCTTTCTTTTTTTACTTTTAGACTTTCAACAATCTGCTAAGTTACAAAAAGATTCTTTTCTATTGATCACGTTTCACTTTACTTCATCTATTAAAATAGAACTTTTGTTTATTTTCATGTCTTTTTTTTGTCAACAGGACCTTTTTATTCAGCTTTCATGAATAAAAAATAAGTGTGGCATTACTTTACCACCTGAATTTATGCCCCTGAAGATTTAATGTTATTTCAAACCCAATCTGGATATCTACTTATTCATGATCTACTCAATTATCTTTTAGGGTTTATTTTCAACAACCTGGTGATCATGAAGCCCATTCGCCAATCATTATTTTCCACTGGAATATCCGTCCCGGCCAGATATTGTGAGGTATTAAGGTATTGATTATTGGTCAGAAATAGCTTAAAGAAATGCCCACCGGTTTCTAATTCGATTCCAAAACTCAGAGGATTGTTCTCCTGGGCCGGTAGACGCTTATATCCAGCGAGATACGGGCTCCATTCAATCAGTACACTCCATAAAGGTGACACATAGAATTGAATCAGGGTTCCCAAACGCAAAATATCTTTAGTCTCGGTATTAACTGTCTCGGGTCCCCAACGAATATCAGCATTATAGAGATAGGATGGAACCAGACCAATAACCAGCTTCCTCCCAAAACTGCTGTTGAAAATTAGCTGACCAAACGCTTGAAAATTGTGAAGGTCAGTCTTCGAACGGTTAGCAATTTCCCGATAGTGAGGATCAGAATTCCAGGCACCTCCCAGGCGAACCGCCAGCACGGTTGGAACCTGTTTAGAACGAAGCTGCAAAAACCTGTATTTTACTCCTAAGTCCAGATTGTCGTTATAGTTGGTGCGTCCTACGGCAATCACCAACTGATTGCTCAGCGCCAGACCCAGTGCCAGCCGCATATTCACCGGTCCATCCAAACCATAAAATCCGTCAATTCCTGAACTGGTAGTGGGAACAAAGCGGTGAGAGATCTCAAATTCTATATCCCATTTTTGTAAGGTCGAAGCGGTGGGAAGGTCAATTCCATGGGGGGAATGAAAGAGCTGCAGATCAGGTTGGGTAGCTGGAGTGTGGCGTTGCCAGCTGACTCGAGGCTCCTGACCCCAGCTTATTTGAGCGATAAGTAAGACGGTAAAAATAAAAAGGTAATAAAAGGATTTCATATTCATGACTTCTCATCTCCTCATTTAGGGCTTTTCCACTCTTTTTACATAAAAATCGACTTCTACCTGGATGTTTTCATCGAGCTTAAAGAACATAATTTTGGGAATTTTAATTTTATATTCACTCAAGGGAGTAATAAATTTCGCCTGAATGCGAAAACCATCATCCACTTGCATCAGAACACCATCGATAATCATCTCTTTTTCTACCCCGTGGATAAACATTTTACCCTGCGCCTTCGCCTGATAACTGTTTTCAGAAGTTTTCTCGAGGTGAATCAATTTTCCAGTGAAGTGGGTAAAAGGGAAATTACTGGTTTCCAGATAATTCTCCCGCATATGCGTGTTGCGCAGACCGATTCCCGTATCCAGAGAATTCAGGTCAACTTCAAAGTAGAGCTCACTGTTCTGTAGAAGATTATCTCCTTCAAAAAAGAGATACCCATCAATTTTATCAGTCACTCCTTCAAAACTTTCCAGAGGCGCATCAGAAATAAATTTGACCAGGTTTTTCTGAGATTTATCAACCTGATATTCCGCTGTTAAACCGGTATAGATAAAAAAGAGCAATAGTAATAAATGAAATATCATTCGCATAATTTCTCCCTTCCGATTAATTATTTTGTGCCCCTTCATCAATCCATTTGGCAATAGAGTCGATGGTGGCTGAGGAAAGCGGAGCTGCTCCAAATGGCATTCGCGGAGAAACCGTACCGCGTAAAATCCTGACCAACACACTCTCTTCTCCACTAAAAGGATCAACTAATTTGTCACCCGGGACCTTCTGACTGGGTTGATCGACTAATTGTTGATAGGCTTGGGACGGCGTCAGATTCAGATTGGCTGCAGGATTAGCCCCAGCATGACAACCGCTTACCGCACAACTGGGATTAAACACCTGTCGCTGTATCTCACTAAAAGTGCTTAATTTAATTGATGAGGAAGACGATGGCTGGAGCGGTTTATCTTCCGAACAACTGTTTATTATAAAAATCAAAAACCAAATCGATAGCACGAGTTTCATGACACGCATAGGAAGATCTCCTTAGATAATATTAAAAGAATTTATTAATTATGAAAGCCTTTTTCGTCCACTATTTTTAGATCAAATCGTTCAGTAAACGTTACAAACTGCTGTGTGAATATAATTAAAAGCAATAAGGCGACTATTTTCTATGACAATGTCACAGAAAAATTAGATTTTTGTACTGGGATAGAGAGAGAAACTGGAGGGTTAATGGAAATTATACAGGGCTTTTAGTCGACTCTCATTTTCCAAACGGACCATGCCCCGAGCGTTTTGGATGGCGCCGACACGTTCAAATTCTTTTAGTAAGCGATTAACAACTTCTCGAGCGGTTCCCAATTCACTGGCAATTTGTTCCTGGGTAATCCGCACGATGCGGCGTGGCCGACCCTGGTTATGGAACCTATTAGCTAAAAATTCGGCCAGACGTTGATCCATCTTACGAAATACAATCTCTTCAACTAGAGTAATCACCTGCGCTAATCGCTTGGAAAATAATTCAAATACAAATGACCGCACTTCAGGAATGGCCATCCAGTCCTGAAAAGTAGCCGCAGGAAAAACAATCATCTCCAACGGGTACTCCACCGTTGCCGTCGCGGGATATCCTCCACCGGAAAAAGCACAGGAAATGTTCAGCACACAACCTTCTCCTGGATGCACGTGATATAAGGTAATCTCCCGCCCACTCTCTGAAATTTTTGAAACCCGTATTTTCCCTTTTCCCACAAAGCCAATATTCCGGCAGATATCCCCTTCCAGAAAAAGAGGTCGGGTCTCATTGATAACCATATAAATGGCCGCATTTTCAATTTCCCGCTTTCGATTCGGTGAAGCGAGAGTATAAAAAGATAATTTCTGAAGGATTTCAAACTTATCCACTGTTTCTCCTCACTCTCTATGTCACTAAAAATTTAAAAGAACTGGGCACCAGTGATTTAAAATAAAAAGATTAAAATATCTTTAAAAAGAAAAATTTCATTTTTTTTGACACACAAATATCCTTCACAAAAAGCATAGGTAAAAATAAATTTTTATCATTATCACTACTGTCCAAAATAGATAGGATTTATTAAAGAAATTATTTTAAAGTAGGGTTCGTTAGATGAATTTTCAAGGGGTGATAAACCAAGTAGGAAATTGTTTTAAAACATAAGATAAGTGAATTGTGTAGACATCAATCAATTGACCTTATTTTTAGAGGTTTAAAATAAGGTAATAATGTCAATATTATTTGATTGTGCTTTTTTCTACTAAGGTTGAGACTATAAAAAATAAGGTTATCATGAGAATTAAAAACCTTATTCTTTTATGGCAACCTTTGTAGGACAATGATGAATAAAAACTGCCGAATTTATCAGATCATTAGAAAATGAATCATTTATAAACCAAATTCACATAAAATTTTCCAGAAATAAGGGAATAAGGTTGAAAAAAAATTATTTCATTTTGTTTGGCTACTAAGGTTGAGAAGATAAAAAAATAAGGTCGCCGGGAGTGGTGTAATGTTACCAGACTTTAGTATCGGTACAACTTTAGTAACCACTACTCATCTTTTCTATCAACCAAAATTTTATCTGGGATAATAATGAATGATCATACATATAAAAAAGACATTGCTCTAACAAATATCCCTCTTCTTTGATCATCCAATCGTATTACATTTAAGTAAAATTGTCTAAAATTTCGACGATGACTGTCGATAATGATTTTAGCAGAGTGAGAAATAAACAGGTGAGTAATAGATAAACAGTGAGAGGCATCATTTCAGGGAGAGAAATCGAATGAAACAACAATTTTTCATCGCAGCTTTCATGGCTGTGATCTTGCTGGTAGCAGGGTGCAGCAAAGGGGTGATGGAAAGTGGAGATGAAGCTTTTCAGCAGCAGAATTATGCTGAAGCCCTGAAATATTACCTTGAAGCAGCCAAAGAACAGCCCGATAATCAGGCGCTAAAAGAAAAAATTGTCTTATGTTTCTTTCGGGAAGGTGAATCCTTTTATGAAAAACGTCAGACGGTTAAAGCTTTTGAAGCACGGGTGAAAAGCGGTTTAGAGTATCTGCCGGAAAATCCTTCCCCGGAACTGCTGCAGGCCACCAGTGAAATTCATCTTAAATTAGCCGTCGCTTATAAAAATACCAAAGGGGACAATCCTTTTCAGCAGAAAAAAAATTTTGAAACGGCGCTGGCCTATCTGGAGAAAGCCCTGGAATTTAATCCGAATAATACAGAAGCCATTCAGGTGATGCGTCAATTTAAAGAAGAAAACTTTATGGATATCTACGAAAAAGGATTGGCCGCCTATAAAAAAGGAGTAAATGATCCCCTGCAATATATTGCTGCCGATCATTATTTGACCAATGCTACCTTCCTTGATCCGACTCATAGCGAAGCAGCAAAATATCTTTCCTTAGCTCGTCAGAAGGCCTTGAACATTTTAGATCCAGGTCTTGCGGTTCCGATCGCGGTAACGGATCAAATGCAGAATACAGACTATGTGGCTTTTTTAATCGTTGTCTACAATCTACTGCCGGAAAAGTTAAGCGTGTCCGCCGGTGATATTTATCTGGTGAAGAAGGATGGAAAAGAAATCCGGGGGAGAATCAGTGCCCAGTTCTCCACCCCTTTAGTCGATAAGACCATTGCCAATGGGGAGGAGACTGCCGGCGTGGTGGCTTTTCCATTGCCGGCCGAAAAAAATTATGCGCGTCTGGAATTTCGCAAAAACGGCAAGGTGCTGGGTTATAAAAATTTGCCATAATTTTTTTTCGTCAGCTTAATTTACACTTATACTTCTAATGGAATTACTTCGATCCTGATCAACACAGCGCGCTAAAGCTCCATGACTATCTAAATTACCTAGAAAATTTTCATACCTCTGACTCCGCCTGCTGGTTCTGACAAAAAAAATAGCCACAGTTTTTGAATTTCACTTTCAGGAAAGAAAAACTGTGGCGTAAAAAATGTTAAATCTGGGAAACGCTTTTAATTTCAGGCTTTGGCAATTTTAAATGCCTTCAATCCAGCAAATGTGCCTTTGTTCCCGAGTTCTTCTTCAATCCGAATCAATTGATTGAATTTGGCAATTCGCTCACTGCGGCAGCCACTGCCAGTCTTTAAGTGCCCTGCCCCAACCGCTACCGTTAAATCGGCAATGGTGGTGTCTTCTGTTTCCCCGCTGCGATGGGAAACAAAACAATTATATTTATTTGCATACGCTAATTGGATAGTCTGCAATGTCTCAGTAATGGTGCCGATCTGATTGAGCTTAATTAGAATGGAATTGGCAATTTTCTTCTCAATGCCCTCTTTCAATATTTTGGGATTGGTGCAGAAGATGTCATCCCCCACCAATTCGATCTTATCACCCAATTCGGCTGTCAATTTTCGCCAGCCATCCCAGTCGTTTTCCGCCATTCCATCTTCAATCAGAATAATCGGATAATCAGCCACCCATTTTTTCCAGATGCCGATCATCTCATCAGAAGTGACCAGATGTTGATCGGATTTAAAGAATTTATATTTTCCATCTTCCCACATTTCGCTAGCTGCCGGGTCTAAGCAAATGGATACATCCGCTCCTGGTTTGAATCCAGCTTTGGTAATCCCCTCTAAAATAACCTCAACCGCTTCCTGATTGGATTTGAGATTGGGAGCAAAACCACCTTCATCACCTACGGCTGTAGAATATCCTTTTTTCTTGAGAATTTCTTTTAGGGTATGGAAAACTTCCACTCCCATTCGAATAGACTCTTTGAAGGATGAGGCATGATGAGGAGCGATCATGTATTCCTGAAAATCGACGGTATTATCGGCATGTCGACCACCATTGATCACATTCATACAGGGAACCGGCAGGATATATTTTTCTTTATCAGAGAGATATCGATATAAGGGAACTTTTTTGGCGGCAGCGGCAGCTTTCGCATAAGCCATAGAAACACCCAAAATCGCATTGGCCCCCAATTTTCCTTTATTGGGAGTACCATCCAGGGCAATTAACTTTTCATCGATTTCTTTTTGAGAATCGAATTTTTTACCGACCACATTTTTAGCAATCACCGTATTCACATTCCCCACCGCCTTGAGCACACCTTTTCCTTTGAATCGGCTCTTATCTCCATCTCGTAACTCAACGGCTTCTCGCTCGCCAGTGCTGGCACCGGAGGGTACAATAGCCCGTCCAAAAAATTTGTCATCTAATATCACATCCACTTCTACGGTTGGATTTCCTCTGGAATCCAGTACTTCACGTCCAACAATTTTGGTGATTTTCATCGCGTTGACTCCTTTTTGTTATTTTTAATCAGATGTATAATGAACTAATTGTCAGATTCGCTCAGTGTTCATCAAATGATAAATATAATAAATTTTGATAAAATCTACCTGGTAAAAAAAACTTCATCATTTCGATTTTTCGATCCACGTCTGCCCGCCCTTCGAAGGATGGTTTTTCACAAGGGTATTTTTTCCCCAGGGAAGTCCGTCAGTAGACGGACAGACTAAGGCGGGAGGGAAATAAAATAAAAATATTAAATGCAGAAAACCGGTAGTTACCGGGCTTCAGACCGGTGCAGAAAAAGGTGGATACCATGAAAAAACAATTTAATCAACATTTTACCTGCACATGAATACATCGAGCTAAAACTCGATGACTATCGCCAGAACACTCTTTAAAAGGATTTCACTGCAGAGAGAAACAATACAAAATAAAAAAGGCATTGACAAAATAATTCTGTTTCATTATCTTATTTCGCCAATTATCGAAATGAGAGAGAGAAAAAAATGAAAGAACTGGTCAAAATTTATAAAGCTCTATCCGATCCGAATCGCCTGCGAATTTTGAAAATGCTGCAGATCCGTTCGCTATGCGTATGCGAAATTACCTCTATCCTTAATCTGGCCACTTCCACCGTGTCGAAGCATCTGGCTATTTTGCGGGAGGCCAACCTGATCACCGATTCAAAGGACGGCAAATGGGTGAATTTCCAGTTGAATGATTCCCGAGAATCACCCTACCCGGCCGCAATCTTAAAACAACTGACCGGTTGGCTGCAGGAAGATAAAATCATCCAGCAAGATGCCCTGAAAGTTCGGGCCGCTGATCGCTTTAAAATTTGTAACATTAATTAGACTGGTTTTTTAAACTTTTTTAATAACTATGAAGAGATAAATCGCTATGAACTGGAAAGAAGAATATAGAACACTTTTATGGATAGTGGGATTTTTTCTTTTAGCCTATTTTATGCCTCTTACGCTGCCCGGCTTTCGCGAATCCGTAATGGCAGCCCTGCACCTCACCCAATGGTATGCTCGTGAACATGTCCTGCTGTGCTTGATACCGGCCTTCTTCATCGCCGGGGTTATTGCGGTTTTTATCAGTCAGGGGGCGGTAATTAAATATTTCGGCGCTCAAGCGAAAAAATGGGTGGCCTACACCATTGCCGCTGTCTCCGGTTCCATTCTGGCCGTGTGTTCATGCACCGTGCTCCCGCTATTTGCGGGCATTCACAAAAGAGGCGCAGGTTTGGGACCGGCCATTGCTTTCTTATATTCGGGACCGGCCATCAATATTCTCGCTATCATCCTGACCGCCCGCATTCTCGGTCTTGAATTGGGTATTGCCCGAGTTATCGGAGCGGTGCTTTTCAGCATTATCATTGGCCTGATTATGCACTTCATCTATCGCAAAGAAGAAAAAGAAAAGTCGGCTGCCCAGATGGCTTTTAATTCTGGAGAGGTTGACGGACGACCCTTATGGCAAACCGCTCTGCATTTCCTGATCCTGGTGGCAATTTTAGTTTTTGCCACCTGGGGAAATCCCGGAGTAAGAAGTGGATTTTTCGCTTTCATCTTTCATTATAAATGGTGGCTGGTTTCATCATCTGCCATTCTACTGGCTTTATCCTTGATTAAAATCGTAAAAATCAGAACAACTAAAGTTGTCCTGGCCGGCCTTCCGGTCATCATTTTAGCACTGGTTTTTCCGTCTCGACCGCTCATTCCTTTCAGTGCGGGAATCATTTCATTGAGCATTCTCCTTTCCATTTCAGAAGGAGAAGCACAGGATTGGATGGCATCCAGCTGGGGATTTGCCAAACAAATTTTGCCTTTGCTGGGAGCTGGCGTATTAATCGCTGGATTTTTACTGGGCAGTCCCGAACAGGGTGGCGGAATTATCCCTAATCATTGGATCTCATCTTTAGTGGGAGGAAATTCCTTATTCGCTAATTTCTTTGCTTCTGTGACAGGTGCATTTATGTACTTCGCCACTCTCACCGAAGTACCTATTTTACAGGGACTAATTGCCAGTGGAATGGGGAAAGGTCCAGCTCTGGCCTTACTCCTGGCCGGTCCAGCCCTTTCTTTGCCTAACATGTTGGTGATCAGAGGAGTCATTGGAACTCAAAAAACCATTGTATATGTGCTCTTGGTGGTTATCATGGCGACCATTAGCGGATTAATATTTGGAATGTTGTAAGAACAAAAGGTGATAGTCAGGAGATAGTATGCATAAAAAAATTCTCATCCTTTGTACCGGAAACTCATGCCGTAGCCAGATGGCAGAAGGATTTTTGAAATCCTTTGACGGGGATCTGGAAGTCTATTCCGCCGGAACTCAACCCTCCACTCAGGTACATCCGAAAGCGGTGCAAGCTATGCGAGAAATTGGAATTGATATTTCTAAAAATTATCCAAAAAATGTGGAGCAATTCATCCATACCCCCTTTGACTATGTCATTACAGTATGTGATCACGCCAAAGAAACCTGCCCGGTTTTTATGGGAAAAGTGAATCACCGCCTGCATATCGGATTCGATGACCCGGCGATGGCCACTGGCAGTGAAGAAGAAATTATGGCCGTGTTCCGTCGAGTGAGAGATGAAATCAAAGAAGCCTTCTATAAACTTTATCAGGAAAATCTAAAAATAGAGGAGAGAAGTCAATGATTAAGAGTATTCAGGTATACGGTCCAGGCTGTGCCAACTGTCGGAAACTGTATCAAATAGCCGAACAAGTAGTTCAGGAAATAGGGAGTGATATTAAAATAGAAAAAGTAGAGGATCTGGATGGGATGCTGGCGGCCGGTGTTTTTCGCACTCCGGCCCTGGGGTTCGATGGTAAAGTGATTTTGCAGGGCAAAATTCCAACTCCTGCCACACTGAAGAATTGGATACAAAATCATAAGAGTGAATAAAATAAGTCCAATAAAATTATGTCAAAGATTCAATAAATGAATTTACGATCGATGAACTCTCAAAAGATGAAAACAAGATACCTCAGATCGAAGTAATTGAGGAGCAGGTCGAAGTTCCCAGGTACGAAATGAAGAAATATCGTTTGCCATTGATCAATTGTTAGTTATGTAAATAATAAAAGGATAGCAGATATGAGTCAGGTTTCAAAAAGATTAAGTTTCTTTGATCGTTTTCTTACGCTATGGATTTTTCTGGTGATGTTTATCGGGGTGGCCATTGGTTATCTTTTTCCTGGAATTGCGGGTTTCTGGGATCAATTCAAATCAGGTACAACTAACATCCCTATTGCTATTGGTCTGATTCTGATGATGTACCCGCCTCTGGCCAAAGTCCGCTACGAGGAACTCCCAAAAGTTTTCAAAAATCTCAAACTACTGGCCATTTCTCTGCTGCAAAATTGGATTGTTGGTCCTTTCGTAATGTTTTTTCTGGCCATTCTGTTGTTGCCCGATAAGCCCGAGATGATGGTAGGAGTGATTCTGGTAGGTTTAGCCCGCTGTATTGCGATGGTACTGGTTTGGAACGATCTGGCCAAAGGAGACGCTGAGTTAGCCGCAGGGCTGGTGGCTTTCAATGCCATCTTTCAGGTATTTCTTTATTCAATCTATGCGTACATTTTCATTACTGTTTTACCACCCTTATTTGGACTGCAAGGAGCAATGGTTGAAATTTCCATCAGCGAAATCGCAGTAACTGTTCTCATTTATCTGGGAATACCTTTCCTGGCCGGATTATTATCCAGCACCATTTTGCGAAAAATGAAAGGAAATGAATGGTATTTTAAAAGTTTTATTCCTCGCGTGGCGGTGTTGACTCCAGTGGCTCTGTTATTTACCATTTTTGTCATGTTTTCTCTGAAGGGGGAAAAAATTATCGAATTACCGTTAGATGTCATTCGGGTGGCTATTCCTTATACTTTTTATTTCGCTTTTATGTTTTTTATCACTTTCTTCCTGGTCAAGAGAATTGGTACATCCTATGCCAAAAGTACTACTGTGGCATTTACGGCAGGTAGCAATGATTTTGAACTGGCTATCGCGGTAGCGGTGGCCGTATTTGGCATTAACTCCGCTGCTGCGTTTGCCACCGTCATCGGTCCACTGGTTGAAGTCCCGGTTCTAATTGGTTTGGTGAATGTGGCACTGTATTTCCAGAAAAAATATTTCTCTTCAGAAATTACTTCTCCAGTTGGAATAGAAGAAAGGGTAAAAGAAACAATCGAGAATTGAACATTATAAAAAGCGAGGCTGATCTAACATGTTTGAAAGAATTCTAATTGCCACTGATTTATCCCCTGCCTCTGATGCCATTCTTCACTGTGCGGGTGGATTTAAACGGCTGGGAGTTGAACAGGTTTATCTCTGCCATGCTCTGGGTTTGCGTCATCTGGATGTTTTGAGATACGAATTACTCCCGAAAGTAGAGCCTAAACTCGCCCAGCAAAAGCAAATCTTAGAAAATCAGGGTTTGGAGACTTTTATTGAAATTCCCAGTGGGATTCCCTCCGAAGAAATCAATCGCGTGGCACAAGAAAAAAATGTTTCACTCATTGTCATTGGTTCACATGGTGAAAGCATGTCCAGGCATCTTTTATTCAAATTTGGAGGTGTGGCGTCCGAGATTCTTCATAGTCATCAGCGCCCTCTTCTGCTGGTGCGAACCCGGGTGCTGGCGGACCAGAAAGGGGAAATTTGTGTGGAAGCATCCTGTGCCGATTTCGGCGGGCATATACTTTATGCGACCGATTTTTCCGATACCGCTCAACTGGCGTTTATGTATCTAAAAGAAATTGTCAAAAATGGCTGCGATACCGTGACCCTGATCCATGTGCAGGATGTAACAAAAATTAAAAAATATCTGGAAGATAAATTAGAGGAGTTTAACCGAATCGACACCGAACGATTGGAGATGTTAAGATCTAAATTAATAGAAATCGGTGCCAGAAGGGTGGAGATTAAAATTCCCTATGGGAATCCGACTACCGAGATTTTGGAAGAATTAACCAGAGAAGATTACTCACTGATCGTGATGGGCAGCCAGGGACGTGGATTCATTAAAGAAGTTTTTCTGGGCAGTGTGAGTCACAATATTGCTCGACAGGCTCAGATTTCAATGCTATTGGTTCCGGCGATTCGATGAAGAAAAAGTAACAAATTGATATGACTTAAAAATCAGGAGAGGATGAATGAAGCAGATTTTTCAACTTATTTTTATTATCACATTTGCCATTGGTGGATTAGGCTGTTCAGCTGGACAAGAAGATACTTCTTCTCCGAAGGATTCTGCAAAAACCACCAGTAAAAAAAGTGAACCAACTCACACCGAGAAATCCAAAACCACACCTTTGATCACCTTTATTGAGTTGGGCTCCGTGAGGTGCATCCCCTGTCAGATGATGCAACCAGTGATGAAGTCAGTGGAAAAAAAATACGGTGATCAAATTGCGGTAGTTTTCTATGATGTATGGAGACCGGAAGAACGGCATTACGCGATGCAATATAATATTCGGGTCATTCCCACCCAGGTATTCCTTGATCATACCGGTAAAGAAATTTTTCGGCATGAGGGTTACTTCCCGGAACCAGAGTTAGATCAGTTTCTGCAGTCGGTCGGATTAGTAGTTAAAAATCCATCAACAGGGAGTAAGAAATGATTGAGCTGTTTAACACATTGACTCATGCCATGAGCGGTAGTTTTGAAATGGCATTGTTAGCCGCATTCAGCTGGGGTGCGTTAAGTATCTTGCTCAGTCCATGCCATTTGTCCAGCATCCCGCTGGTAGTTGGATATATCAGCAGCCAGGAAAAAGTCACCACGCGACGTTCTTTCCATTTGGCCTTCACTTTTGCGATTGGGATTCTGATCACCATAGCTGTCATTGGTTTGGTAACTGCTTCCATGGGGCGACTGATGGGAGACGTGGGAAAAGCAGGAAATTGGATAGTTGCCGCTGTGTTTTTTATTGTGGGTTTATATCTGATGGATATCATCAAGTTTTCGTGGAGTGGACCTGCATTCACCACCGGGAAAACAGGTTGGATAGGTGCTTTACTGCTGGGTTTGATTTTTGGAATCGGTCTGGGACCGTGTACCTTTGCTTACTTTGCACCGGTTCTTGGGGTGGTATTTGGAATCTCAAGCAGCAGCTGGATGAAAGCCATTTTGCTCATGGCTGCCTTTGGGATTGGCCATTGTGCAGTAATTGTTGGAGCGGGTACCTTAACTCAGGTAGTGCAACGCTATTTAAAATGGTCATCGGCCTCTAAAACCACCACTTATATCCGGCGGATCGCTGGTGCGCTGGTTTTTTTAGGAGGTATTTATTTTATCTATACCATGCCCTAATTGATGAAGGAAAAAAGTTATGCGAAATCAAATCGTAAGAACTTTTAAAGCTTTAAGTGATTCTCATCGCCTGCAAATTTTAGCTTTGCTAAAACATCAGCCACTGTTTGTCTGTGAGATATCACAGCTTTTAGGTCTAGCTTTTTCAACAACCTCTCAACATCTGGCTATATTACGAGAAGCCGAATTGATAGAGGATTTTAAAGAAGGACGTTGGGTAAAATACGCTCGAGTGAAAGATCCTGAAAATCCATTTATCCAGCAGATATTAAATTTGGTCGATGAATGGATTTCCATCACTCCCCACTATAATATTGATGTAAAAAGGTTAACTAAAATCTGTAGTATGCGGAGAAATAATTTTTTAAAACATATTTCGTCAGTTGACTAACTGTCAAATTAAAGTGAGATAAAAAATAAAGGAGAACACAATGGGCTGTTCATGCTCGTCACCTAAAAGATTTAAATTAATGGTGAATGGAAAAGAGAAAATAATCTGGGGGTTGGATCAAATTGTTTTTTCAACCATTCTCTCTTTCCCGGCGAATGATCAAATAGCCGCCAAAACCTTATGGCGAAATTTATTATTATTGAATCCAGACATTCCCCTGGAGGAAGAGAGCGCCTATGAAAAAGCCATGTTAGATATTTATGAGAAAGCGAAAAAATCGTATGATCTCTATCCAGAAAATTCATAAACATAATTTCTTACGAAACATTCATGAAGGAGGAATAAAAAATGAAAAAAGCCATTCTGATTTGCACCTGCAGCTTTGCCTGCCCCAGTATGAAAGATATTAACTTTGGGGAGCTATCCGAACGCATTCGCATGGAGTTACCACATGATTATATGCTATTGCACCCGCGGATTTGCGAAAAAAACGGTGAGGAATTGTTGGCCGATTTACTGAAGAGTGATGTATACTATGTTACCCCTGCCTGTAAAGAAGAAAAACAGCGAAAGTTGCTGAGGGATGGGTTTGAAAAAGCAAATGTCCCGATGGATAGTAACTGGAAACCGGTTTCCATCTCCTTTAAAAATACTGAACAGGCTTTTAATGATATTCAAAAAGCATTGGAGGAGGCAAAATAATGGCTGGTTCTTATATGGGAATACCGAGAGAAGAGATTCCCTGGTATCCTACTATCAATGAAGACTTGTGCACCAATTGTGGAAACTGTGTAGCATTCTGCAGCAACGGGGTATTCGAGCAGGGAGATCTAACCATGAAAGTAGTCGCACCCTATAATTGCGTGGTGGGCTGCGATGCATGCGTAAGGGACTGCCCTTCCGGGGCTATTTCCTTTCCGGATAAGAAAGAATTGGTGCAAAAGCTACGTGAATTGCGAACCATATATGCAAAATAAATCATAGGTGGGACAACACACCTGAATTTTAAAATAGTGAGGCCATTATGAAAATCCAGATTATTGGTCCAAAAAAAGATCCGGCTTTCCAAATCATCCAACAGCATTTTCTGCAGGCTATTCACGAATTGCAGGTGGAAGCTACTCTTGATGAAGTCACGGATCTCAAAGAAATTAGTAATTATCCTCTTTCTCTATACCCGGCCATCTATATTAATAACAAATTAGTTTGTCAGGGACATAGTATCACGCTTGAACAGGCTAAAAAATGTATCAGGGATCATATCCTGGACAAAGATGAAAGTCATGACTGATTCTGAAAAGGAAAATACCGGATCACGGGTTATTATTTTACGTCTACGCCGTTGTCGACGTAGTGATCTGATTGTTGATTTTTTACAGAAAGAAAGAATTCCTCATCGAATATTCTTTCTGAATGAAGATGAAGAAGCGCAGCATTTGGCCAGAAAATTCCAGATTCTTGCTTCACCTGGAATCATCATCAATGGTCGTGCTATTAATCCTCACCAATTGATTACAAAATGCCAAATGAAGGATCGTAAAATGGTCAAGGCATACATAAAAAAATTATTAGTTCGAAAAGGCGAGGAAGATGATTGAGTTAGTCGACGTTTCATTACAAAAAAACAACAAACTTATTTTAAACAGCATTCATTTGCGGATTCATCCACGAGAGATCCATAGTATTCTCGGAATGAATGGAACGGGCAAATCAACTCTGGCTTATGTCATCATGGGTTTACCAGATTATCAAGTTGACCACGGTAAGATTTTATGGGATGGAAAGGATATTAAAAAACTGAATATAGCAGAGCGAGCCAAACTGGGACTCACTCTGGCGTGGCAAGAACCTGCTCGATTTGAGGGTCTGACCGTGCGAGAATATCTTGGTTTGAGTAAAAAAGGAAAAAATAATTTGCCCATTGAAGAATGTTTAAGGCGCGTTGGCTTAGAACCAAAAGATTATTTGAACCGGGAAGTGGATGCCACTCTTAGTGGTGGTGAACGCAAACGAATTGAATTAGCCTCCGTGCTCGCCATGCAACCCCGACTGGCAATTTTAGATGAACCGGACTCCGGCATCGATTCCCTGTCAATCGATTATATTAAAGATGTTATTAGAACGCTGGTAGCGGGTGGTTCAAGTGTGATGCTTATTACCCATCAGGAGGAAGTGGCGGCTATAGCGGATCGTGCGACTGCCTTATGTGCAGGACAGGTGTTGCGCAGCGGTTCACCAGAAGAAGTCACCCGCTTCTTCCACAATCATTGCCGTCCCTGTCCGCATGTCAATCAACCAGACCAGGAGGTATTACTTAATGACTGATTATACCACTGAATTTGAATTGCTCGCCAGAGCCTATGAGGCCAGCGGGGGGAATCTAAAAGATTTGCAAAACAAACAATACGGCTTGATGCTGGTGAGCGGAAATAAATTGCTGGGTAAGAACGAGATTCCCGGGCTGAGCATTGCAAGCACTTCATTGGCGGATGGGATACAAACAAAAATCACAGTAAAGAAAAATACGATCATTAACAATCCCATACATCTCTGTTTTGGGGTGATCCCCGAGGAGGGTGTGCAACGCATCATGGCAGATTTTATTATCGAAGATGGCGCCCGAGCCACTTTCCTGGCCCACTGCTCATTCCCCAACGCGGTCAAGGTGCTACATATTATGGAAGGAAACGTCACGGTGGGTAAAAATGCCTTAATGGAATATAGCGAAACTCATTATCACGGTGCTAAAGGTGGGGTGGAAGTGCTCCCCAAAATGAGAATTGAAGTGAATCGAGGCGGTCGCTACATCAGTACCTTCCGCCTGATTAAAGGCGCCGCCGGGGTGGTAAACCTGGATTATGCGGCAGCTCTAAGCGAACATGCCAGCACTGAAATGTATGCCAAAATCTATGGCAAGCGTAAGGATGATATTCAGGTTAAAGAATCTATTTACCTGAACGGTGCTGGATCAAAGGGATTGGCAAAAAGCCGCATTGTATTGTCCGAAGAAGCCCGGGCTGAGGTGTTGGGAGAAGTGATTGGCCAGGGCGCTTATTCTCGTGGTCATATTGATTGTATGGAAATTGTGCAGGGTAAGAAGGCCCTGGCTTCGGCAGTGCCTAAACTGCAAGTAGTAGACGAAACGGCAAAATTAACCCACGAAGCCGCCATTGGTAGCGTGGACAAACGACAGATAGAAACTTTAATGGCTCGTGGTCTTTCTGAACAAGAGGCAGTGGATGTAATTGTGATGGGATTATTGCGATAGATTTTAGATGAGAGCTTTCGAAGAGTACCTATAATATGAATGAGAATGAAATAAATTAAAAGAGGCGAAGACAATGAAGGCTGTCCAGATTTTGGATCAAAAAAAGATTTATGCATTAATTGGTGCCTCCAATGATATGCTGAAATACAGCTATGAGCTTTTATTTACTCTTTTAGATGCTGGATATACAGTGTATCCAATTAATCCAAAATATAGCGAAATTGAAAATCATACCTGTTACCCGGATTTGCAGACACTACCCAAAAAGCCAGAAGTGGTTCTGGTGGCGCTGGCTCCTCCCAATACAGAAAAAATAATTGAGCACGTAATTGCCTATGACCCAGAAGTTATCTGGATACCACCCGGTTCCTGGTCAGAGGCAGCAGTAAAAACCTGTGAAGCCGCCAGCAAACAGGTGCTTTACAATGTATGCCCTATCGGTACACTACGACAAATGGGAAAAATCAAATAAGTGGAGGCAGGTTATGCCAACCTATGAATATAAATGTATGGACTGTGGTGAGAAATTTGAAGTATTTACTTCCATCAGTGAAAAAGAAAAGGGGCTGGATTTAAAGTGCCCTAAATGCGGTAGTGAAAATATCGGACAGCTATTTGGCGGACTGGTATTGATTCATAAAACTGGTGAGATTGTCCCCAGTGGTGGCGGTTGCTGTTCCGGTCGCTCCTGATCCAGGTAAAATGAGAGCATTGAGATGCAAACTGAAAATATTAAAACTGGTCGGGTTACCCGAGTGCACGATCACCATGCCATGGTCCAAGTTGACCATGCCCTCACCTGCTCTGGAGCGGACCCGGGTTGTCCTTACAATGCCATGTATTTTGGGGTCATCACTCCTCAAACGATAGAAGTAGAAGCTGAAAACCTGGTCCAGGCTGAAGTGGGCGACTGGGTAAGAGTGGCATTATCCTCGCGGCAAGTAACTCAAGCGGTAATCTGGACTTATGGAACTGCCCTAATCTTGCTTATTTTGGGGGTAGGGCTGGGTGCATTGTTGGCGGCTTGGCTTCCGTTGATTCCAGAACTGACCATGAGCATTAGCGGACTGGGGGCACTGATTCTATCAATCATTCTTATTCGCCGACTGGATAAGCGATATAAACCCCATTATCGTATAATTCACATTCTTCAAGCGAAAGATTTTTATGAAAAACAACTACACCCGGGTTTGCATCCTGACATAGGTCAAGATCGCTTAGATAAATAAAGGAGATTCAAAAAACGAGTATAATGATATCCATTTATTTAATTTATTCCGGAATTATAATGATTGCCGCGTGGGTAGGAGGATTGATCGCACTGTTTTTTCGGAACAAAACTACCGGATTCCATTTAATGGTGAGTTTTGGTGCCGGAGTACTTTTAAGTACGGCCCTCTTGCACATGTTTCCTGAGGCAGCTGAATTTCTGAAGGAAAAAGCTGGCTTGCCGATTCTTCTTGGATTTCTTCTACTTTATTTATTAGAAAAATTCATGATGACTCATCCCTGCCCGTCCGGAGAATGCCAAATTCACCACCTGGATGTGGGGGCACTCTTTGGTTTATCCATACATAGTATAACTACAGGTCTAGCATTGGGAAGTGGGATAAAAATTCCACAACTGGGAATAGTAGTTTTCCTGGCCATATTTCTACATAAAATTCCCGAAACACTGTCCTTAACTGCATTACTTCTCAAAGAACACTGGAAAACAAAAAATATATTATGGATTATCCTGGCTTTTTCTTTACTGGTGCCAATTGGCGCTCTAATTGTTTTAATGTCTTCTTCCGTTATAAGCATTAGCCTGATGAACTATCTCATTGCATTTTCAGCGGGAATTTTTCTTTACATTGCTATAGACGACCTGATGCCGGAAGTTCATCATGGGACTTACTTACGCAAAACTAAACTGATGTTTTTCTTTCTGGGCATTGGCGTCATGTTTTGGTTGAAAAACCTCCATTAAAATGAAAATTAGATCAAAATTTTTTAAAAAAAAAAGGAACTAAGAAATGGTAAAAGACTTCAGCAAAACCGATTGGCATGGGATTCCGCGAATGGAAATCCCGTGGTATCCAACTATCAATGAAGAGACCTGTATCGGTTGTGGTTTGTGCTATGTATCTTGTGGACGGGAGGTGTTTGGATTTGATAATACTGCCAGAAAAGCAACCGTCTCTCGCAAATTTAATTGCATGGTAGGTTGTTCGACCTGTGCCACAATTTGCCCGGTGGAAGCAATCGCTTTTCCCGGCAGGGAATTGATTCAAAAAATTGAACGAGAACATAAAATACTTAAAGTCGTCAGGGAAAAAGCTAAAGCGAAGCTAAGTAAGGATGAATTGATCAAAGCGAGAGCAGCGATAGAACAACAGCTGGCAGAGATTACCAGCCAAATGCATTTACAGATCGCTGGTGAATTTGGTGAAAAACAATTCCTGGTACAATTATGGGACTTGCTGAATGGTCTTCCCTTTGACATTGTGAACCTGAAATTGAATGTGCCCACGGTTCAGGGCGCTCGGTCTAAGACTCCCTCTTTTATGGAATTTGATGTCATCTCTACTACCCAGGAGAATGTGCTTGGATTCTTGCAGGAATTAAGGAAACTGATTGATAAAAACCACCTAGTGGTGGTTTCGGAATCAAAAATATAGATCCCGTAGGTCCCAGCAATTTCATCCAAAGCAATATGAGACCAAATTAAAGCAAAACCCTAAAGGTCATTTTAATAACAAAGAAAGGACCAAGATGAATCGAGACAAAACCTTTGGATTTATTGGTGGAGGAAGAGTAACCCGTTTGCTGTTAGAGGGATTGAAGAGACAATCCGTTCTCCCTGGAAAAATTCTGGTTTCTGATCCAGACAACCAGGCACTGGAGAAGGCCATCGCCATAGCCTCAGCGAATATTCATTCATCTGATCTGAATCAAATAGCAGCAGAATCCGATCTAATCGTACTGGCCGTTCATCCACCACAAGTAGAAGTCGTGTGCCAACAGCTGTCTGGAAAAATAAAACCAGATAGCATCATTTTATCTTTAGTTCCCACGGTGCGTCGTTCAACGTTACAACAGAAGCTAAACAATTTTTCACGCATTGTACGGATGATACCCAACGCTCCATCGATTATCGGTAAAGGATTTAATCCAGTAAATTTTGCAGAAACCCTCCCGGAAAAAGATCGGGCTTTCTTACGGGTGCTCTTCGACCATTGGGGGCAATCTCCAGAAGTGCCGGAAGAACATCTGGAAGCTTATGCCATTCTCAGCGGAATGGGTCCCACCTATTTCTGGTTTCAATGGCTGGAACTTCAGCGTCTGGGAAAAGAATTCGGCCTGTCGGAAGAACAGAGTAAATATGCCCTGGCCGAAACTCTAAAGGGATCAATAGAGACTCTTTTTCATTCCGGGTTGGAAGCTGAGCGGGTTCTGGATTTAATTCCATCTTACCCTTTGAAAAAACATGAAGAAGAAATACGTCAGATTTTTTCGGAACGCCTTCGGGGACTATGGGAAAAGTTAAGTAATGCCACACATTAATATTTATTCTTATTGTGACTCAAATAGCTTGAATGTAAATAATAGAAAATGCATTTAATAAAGAAAAAAAACGGGTCAAAAATTAAATTTCATTTAAGAATAATTAAACTGCAGGAAGGAAATTATATGAAAACCAAAAATCACTATCCACCAGAATGGGCCTTCGAATTTCATGGGCATCGCTGTCCATTTATGCCTATCGGTTATCGTATGGGAAAACTGGCCCTTGAATATCTGAACATCCAACCAGAAAAAGATCATGGCTTCTTTGTCTTTCCGGAATTAGGCGAAGGACATCCCCAAACCTGTTTAATGGATGGCATCCAGGCAGCCACCGGAGCCACTTACGGCAAAGTGTTGATGGCCAAAACTTTCTGGGGAAAGCTGGCGGCTACTTTTTATCATCCTCAAAAAGGAGCAGTTCGTTATTCTCTCAAAGTTGACTTTATTGATACCATGGGAAAATTTGAATTTTTTAGTTATCGCAAACGTGGGGTGGAACCTTCTTTGATTCCATCGGAGGTAACCGAAGAGGTCATACAGTGGATGTATGATCAATCCGATGAAAATATATTTAAAATAGAACCAAAACCTGATTACAAATTCACTCCTTTAAAGGGATCATTCAATAAAACCAAATGCAGCATCTGTGGGGAATATGTATTTGAACGCTATGTGCGCATTAAAGATGGACAGCCAGTCTGTATTCCCTGTTCTGGATACAAAAAATAAAATTTTAGTGGTAAAAGTCTAAAGCAAAGTTAATAAAATTTTTCTTCACTTTTTGTCTTCAAATTTTAACAAATGCTGGAAGAGAGAATTACTGATGTTAACATTTATTATAGCGGCAGTTGTCACTTTCCTGTTTACCACCGTGTTAACCATCGCCGGGGTGGGAGCGGCTTTCATTCTCATCCCGGTCTTTCTGGCATTGGGCATCCCTCTGCTCACCGCCATGTCTACTGCCCTATTGTTGAATTCCATTGCCATGACATTCGCATCGATGAGTTTTGCTAAAGATCAACTAATCGTGTTCAAAACCGCACTGCCCATCTTGATTGTGGCAACAATACTCTCGCCCTTGGGTGCACGAACGGCCGAGCATCTTCCGCGAGAAATACTGCTCTGGCTCTTCGTGGCATTTCTGCTGTTTGCCGGTTCGATGATGCTGTTTTATAAGGCGAAGGAAAAACCGATCGAAGTCAATACCAAAAAATTGGTGGGATATGGTGTGGGCGTCGGTTCATTTGCCGGATATTTAGGCGGACTTTTAGGAGTGGGTGGTGGCAACTTTATTGTACCGGTACTGGTTTGGTTGGGTTTTGATCCCAAAAAAGCATCGGCGACCACTGCTTTTATTGTCATTTTCTCGTCTCTGGCCGGATTTTTAGGTCATGTCACCATGGGTAATATCAATATTTGGCTTTTGGTATTCTGTGCGATAGGATCAATTTCTGGGGCACTGGCCGGTGCCTATCTGATGAGAAAAAGGTTAAGCCGACAGCAGGTGAAATCAGCCATTGGGATAATTCTTTATTTAATTGCCCTGAAAATGATCGGGGATCTTCTGAAACCATGATTCTGAGATGCCAGCGAGTGAAAACGATTGACAATGAAATTTTTAGTTAAAAAGATGATAGCAAAAAAAGTGGTGGCAATAACTTTTTTAATCACATTTGGATCAATAGTTTTTGCTTTCCCAGCTTTTGAAAATGTGCACCAGCCAAAACTTTTTCAGGATAAAAAGCAACTTAGCTGGAATCTTGGACAGACCACCCTTTCCCTGAGCGGTAGTTACCGCCTGCGTGGTGAGTTCCAGGATGAATTTAATATAAAAGACTTCGGCACCGGTCAGGTTGAGGATTTTCTGCTTTCCCGCCTCCGCCTGGAGACTGATCTCCGGTTTAGCCAGCGATTTCGATTACATTTTCAGTTGCAGGATGCCCGGGTGTCCGGATCATCTTTCTCAGACCAGGATTTTGCCTCCGGCAATAACCCCTTTCATGACCCCCTGGACATCAATCAGGGCTATTTCGAAGGACAACTGATCCCCTCATTAAAGATCAAAATAGGAAGACAGGCCATTTCTTTTCGTGACCGGCGGATCTTTGGACCAGGTGACTGGGGCAACACTGGACGCTATGCCTGGGATGCAGCCGTTGTCACTCTGCAGAATCGCTGGATAGAAAGTAACGTCATTATCGGAAGGTTCATTCAACATGATCCCAACCGCTGGCCTAATAAGTGGGTCGAAGGTCCCACAGCGTATGCAATTTATAATTCAGTTAATCATCTGCCATTTCTATTAGATGTCTTTTATGTTTTCAAATATGATGATCGCGGTATCACAGTTGGTGAAGGGAGTACCGGAAATCTTGCCTCTCACAGCCTGGGCTTCTGGCTCAACGGTAAGTGGCGATCGTGGGAGTATGGTCTCACTGCCGTTGGACAGCTTGGAAAATGGGGTTCCGATGACATTCGGGCCTACGGGCTGGTCGGCTTTCTGGGTTATCAGTGGTTAATCAGCTGGCAATCCCTGCTGAAGCTTCAATACGTTATCGGTTCTGGAGACCAGGATCCCGGCGATGATATTCATGGTACCTTTGATGGGATCTTCGGCGGCGCGGATACCGATCTGTATGGCTGGATGAATATGTTTTTCTGGCAAAATCTTCGGGAATACCGTGTCGATATAAAAATAACACCTATCAGGGCTATTCATATTAAAAGTGAATATCACTACTTCACCCTGGATCAGACTAGTGATGGCTGGTATTTTCCAGGCTCCATTCAGCGTCAGGATAAAACGGGTTCTTCCGGGAAAGAGTTGGGTCAAGAGATCGATGCCATTATCCAGGTAAAAGTGACCGACTACGTGACTCTGTTGGCAGGTTGGTGTCTTTTTATTCCAGGAGAATTTGTAAAAAGCACCGGTAAAGCACCGATTGCCCACTGGTATTTTCTACAGACAGATTTTTATTTTTAAGAAATGTAATGAGCAGGTAAAAATAATTTCAGGTGGCTTTTCATATTTATTAAGGAGATGACTATGCAAAATCTAATGTCAATTAAGACCATTATGTTGTTGACGCTAATCCAAGTTGCTTTACTTCTTCAGCCGGCTAATACTATTCTGGCTATACAAGAAGAAACAAGAATGGGCTATTCGACTGAGCTGAATACTTTTGATGACATGGTGCGTCAGAGTCGGCAGGAAATGCGGAAATCGTGCGCAATCGTTCAGGATTTAATCAAGCAGTCGGATGCCCAAAAACAGGCTAAAGGAGTGGAGCAGATCCGTCAGTCTATTGCTCTTTGGGAAAAAGTCCAGCAGAAATTTCAAAACACACCACCGACAGAATACCAACAAGATTCTAAATTCAGTTCACGTTTAACTGCTATTTTGCAAGGAATGAGAGATATGGAAAAGCAACTGGTCGATGGAAAATTTAAAGAATCTCTTCAAGTCTGTGGGGCAACCTGTGGTCTGTTTGTGACCATGCATGAAGAAAATGGATTAGTGTATGCCGCCGATCGATTGTTTCATTTGCGCAAGCTAGCGAAACAGATGACTGATACTGAACAAAAATCAGGTTTACAACCCATTAAAGGAATGCTGGGAGAGTTACTTAAACTCCGTAACAATGTGTTTTTAGCTCCATGTCCAGCTCACGACGATGAAGCACGTTGTAACGATTATCGATCGGCCTTAAAAAGCCTCTCCGCTCAATTGGACAATCTTGCTTTAGCTATACAAAATGATGATCAGGTTACTACAGAAAATGTTTTCAAAAATCTCATCTCATCCATTAATCTGGTGTATGGGATTGCATTATAAAGTGAATTGTGTCAATGAAAAATTGAAATAAGAACGGATTTTTTATGAAGATGAAAATATTTATTTTTTTGCTTGTAATATTGCTCCTATCGTTCCCTTTTATCCTTTTCTCTCAGCCACAGGCGATCGATTCAATTGCCATTTCTTTACAGGACGCCCAAGAGGAAGCAATATCTCATAATGACTTGATGAAAAAAGCCGAAGCACATATTAGAACAGGGGAAGCAGTACTACAACAAGCAAAAGGAGAAATGTTGTCCAAAGTTGATTTTACTTTTAGTTACAGCTATCTGGATATTGTTCCGGGTTTTAAAGCGATAAAGCTTGGAAATATTGAACATGATATTTTTCCAATTATTACCATCAGCCAGCCTCTTTTCACTGGTGGCAAACTCCGTTACGCCAAGCAGATTGCTGTAGCTGATGTGCAATCATTAGAACAAGCATTTTTATCTGAACAATTAAATCTTAAACTGGCGGTAACTCTTGACTATTTCCAGCTACAGTCCTTAAAAAATCAGGAACTGATTTTACGAGAAAACCGCAAGCAATTAGAAATTCAGCACCGATATGCGCGTCTGCTCGTGGAAGCGGGTCATATGTCCCAACTGGAGTTGGACCGTATTGGAGTAGCCATTGCTACAAGCGATGGAAATCTCCTTAAAATTCGTAACGACTATCAAGCGGTGTCTTTTGATCTAAGTCTGTTGTTAGGTAGAGAACAACCTCAGCTTCTGCTGCCTAAGGATTCTTTACAAGTAGTACCTTTTGAGAAAAGCATGGAATCCCTGGTGACAATTGCCCTAGAGCATAATCCAGTTTGGAAACAATTAGAGTACGATTTACAAAAAGCCGAGGCTAAAGTAAAAGTTCAGCAGGCAGCGCGATGGCCGCAGGTATCGGCACAGGCTTATTATGGATACGAATTCGGTCTGGAATCTTTTTCTCTAAACCGAAACAAACGCTATTTCTGGGGACTGAGTGCTAAATTGCCTATCTATGATGGCAATATTAAAGGAGCAAAAATTGATGAGGCAAAGGCCAATCTGGAGCAGATTCAATGGCAACGAGAATACTTTCGAAAAAATCTGTTCACACAAACTCAGAACAGTTATACTCGATTGAAAGAAAAAGAGGAGCAGATAGGTATTCAACAACGAGCGGTGGAGCAAGCCCGGCAGAGTTATCGACTGGCCATGATTGAATACCATGCTGGAAGACGCTCCAACACCGATTTGCTTGATATACAGAAAAGTCTGCTCAACAGTCAATTGACACTAAATCAGGCTATCTTAGAGTATAACATTGCCCGCGCCCGACTGCTGGCCGTGATGGGAATTCAATAACCGGTAGAGGCTAATGAGTAACACAGCGATCTTGATCAATGTGATTGCCATATTGTGTTTGGTTTTTTCTTTAATCAGGGACAGACAAAAAACTAGACAGGCTGTAAGGGCAGCAATAAGTGCATTCTTGAGGATATTGCCGCAGGCACTGCTCATCATTGTGCTGATCAGCTTGCTGATGGGATTTATCTCACCTGTGATCATCTCCCGCCTGCTCGGTCAACAGAGCGGGCTGGTCGGAATAGGGATTGCCGCCGTGATGGGCTCGATTCTGCATATCCCATCGATCATTTCCTTTCCGCTGGCGGCTTCGCTGCTAAAACAGGGTGCGGCGGTGACGACCATCGCCACCTTTATCACGACGCTGACCATGATCGGTATGGTTACCCTGCCTCTGGAGATCAAAGAGCTGGGCATGAGGCTGGCGCTGCTGCGGAATGGTATCAGTTTTTTGGCTGCCCTGCTGATAGGTTTATTCATGGGGTGGTTGGTATGAAATCAAATTCCAGATCCAAACCGGGCAAATCATCACGACTGGACTGGCTGCTAATGGCATCTGTTCTCGTGATTGCCATCGTGCTTTTGTCCTTGTTCCCGGATCACCTGAATATCGCCAGGACAGCGGCACGCCGTTTTGCCGTGGATATGTTTTCGATTTTGCCGGCAGTGATGCTGCTAATGGGATTGTTCTCGGTGTGGGTCTCACGGGAAACTGTGATTAAATATCTTGGTAAGAGTGCTGGCATAAAAGGTATGGCACTGGCGCTGTTCTTCGGTGCCTTGCCCACTGGCCCCTTGTATATTGCTCTTCCATTGGCGGCTGGCTTGCTCAGCAAAGGCGCGCGGGTATTCAATATCGTGATCTTTTTAACCGCCTGGGCCTGCATCAAAATTCCCCAGGAGATGGTGGAACTGCAATTTCTGGGTGCCCGGTTTATGCTTGTCCGATTGAGTCTGACCATTCTGGCAGCGATTTTGATGGGCTGGATCATTGAACATATTTATTATATGGCAAAGGAGAAAGCGGATACCAATTTAATTGGAGGAAAAAATGAAAGTTTTTGATTTGAACACGATGAAAACGTATCCGTACGAAGAACGGGATAGAAACGTATTTTTTCAGACGCCAGAGTTTAAGGCTCGGATCATCGAACTGCCCGCGGGTGGAGAAATGCCGACATGTGAAATGGAGTCGTATGTCGTGTTCTTCGTAATAACTGGCGCGACAACGGTGACAGTAGATCAAAAAGAATCCTTGCTTCAAGCTGGCCAATGCCTGATTACCGAACCAGGTACCCTTTCGATGAAAACGGAGATTGGCGTCAAAATGCTAGGGTTGCAGGTTACAAAAATTAAAAATAATTTTATTCACACTCAATAAATTTAGAAGAAAAGGAATACGATTAAGATGAAGCGAATATTAATAGTTTTTATTTTACTCATATCGATGTGGCTGAACTACAGCTGCGGTTCGAAACAGGAGAATCCGGCAGAAGCCAAGAAAGCTGATGCCAAATTGGTAAAGGTGCAGCCGGTGCAAACGAAAAAACTGGTGGAAAAATTACAATTGCCTGGCACGCTGCGGGCGGAAAACGTCGCCAACATTCTGGCAACTGCGGAGGGGAAAATTTCCAGATTACTGGTTCGCGAAGGCGATCAGGTGCAAGCCAATACTGTAGTAGCGATGATCAGCTCGCTGGTACGGGAGGATATTATCAACTCCGCGCGGTTATTGGTGCAGGCGAAGCAGGAGGCGCTGAAAAAAGACCCTGGAAAGTTGGATTTAAAAAAAGAGCTGGAGCAAGCTCAACAGGATTACCAGTTTGCTCTGCAACAGTACAAGGAAATTCCAGTCACTTCACCCATTGCCGGTGTGGTGTCACAACGCTGGGTCGATCTGGGCGATATGCTGCCGGCTAAAGCCAGGCTGTTTGAGATTCAAAGCCGCGGCAAGCTGCTGGCGGACGTGCCCGTCTCAGAGCTGGATATTCGTAAACTGAAGCTGGATCAGATAGCTGAAGTCTATGCCGATGCCTGTCCCGAAAAACAATTCAAAGGCGTCATTCAGCGCATTTACCCGCAGGTGGAGGCCAAAACCCGCAACGGCATGGTCGAAATACGCATCGCTGATCCCTGCCCCAACCTGAAATCTGGTATGTTTGTGCGAGTTACCTTTTTTACTCGAACTATTAACAATACCATTGCCATCCCCATCCCGGCGGTTATTGAGCGGCCGCAAAAAAAGGTCTGTTTTGTCGTAGATGAAGGCAAGGCGAAAGAGGTAGTGATAAAAACCGGACTCGAGACCGAGGGCTGGGTAGAAATTCTGGAAGGACTCGCGCCAGGGGATAAGCTGATTGTGGAGGGACAGGAACAATTGAAAACAGGTAATCCAGTGAAGGTTCAGGGGGTAGAGAAAAAAGCCGATCAGTCAGCAGGAGGAAAAAGATGAAACTAACCACTATCTCCATTCGCCGCCCGGTGGCTACCCTGGTCTTGATGGCAACGGCGCTGGTGTTAGGTATCTATGGTTATTTTCAATTACCCATTGACTTCCTTCCAGACATCACTTATCCGATGATAAAGGTCTATGTCTACTGGCGGGGAGCAACACCTGAAGAAATAAATGACAATATCGCCGAACCCGTTGAGCGCAATCTTGCCACCGTAGATGATCTGGACTATCTCGAAGGATCATGCATCGAGGGCATGTATCAATTGCTGGTCAATTTCGAATACGGCACTGATGTGGATGTGGCGTATCAGGACGTGGTGGCGAAGATGGGCCTGGCTACCCGCAAGCTGCCACCGGATGCTGATCCGCCCATCATGTTCAAAGCCGATCCGTCACAATTGCCTGTTGTGCAATTGATCATCATGTCGGAAGGTCGTGATCTGGTGAAATTGAATACCTGGGTAGAAAACGTACTGCAGGATCAGTTTCTGCCAGTCAAAGGGGTAGCTGGGACTGAAATCGTTGGTGGGCTGGCAAGAGAAATCCGCGTCCATCTCGATGCGGAACGGTTGACGGCGTATGATTTGACATTGAATCAGGTCATCAAACGGTTGCAGGAAGAAAATATCGAGCGGCTGGCTGGCCGCGTGACCGAAGGTGGTCGCGAATTTATCCTGCGCACCAATGCCGAGTTCCGCAATCTGGAAGATATAAGCAATGTAGTTGTGCTCAACGATGGCAAATCCATGGTGCGGCTCAAAGAGTTGGCCACGGTCGAAGATAGTCATGAAGAGCAGCGGGTGATCACCCGGTTCAACGGCAAGCCGGCTATCAAGCTCAATATTTTGAAGCAGGCAGAGGCCAATACGGTGGAAATCGCTGATCGGGTGAATGACCTGATTCGGAAGCTGGAAGAGACGGTACCGCCGGACATCCAATTTGACACCATCGAGAATCAGGCGACTTACATCAAAGGCGCTATCTCCGGGGTTCGTGATGCGGCCATTGGCGCCATTGTGCTGGTCATTCTGGTAATCTTTTTGTTTCTGGGACACTGGCGTCAGGTGGTAGTCATGCTGATCGCCCTGCCCATTACAATTTTGCTCAATTTTTTCTTAATGAAAATACTCGGTTTTTCCATCAACATCTTCTCCCTGGGCGGGCTGGTAGTGGCCATGGGCGTGGTGCTGGATAATTCCATCGTAGTGATTGAAAACATCACCCGACGACATCTGAATCAGCAAGGCAGTGCCGATGCGGTCGCAGACGAAGCCACCAGCGAAGTGGCGCTGGCCGTGGTGGCATCCACGTTAACCTTTTTGGCGCTCTTCATGCCGTTCTTACTCATTCCAGGCCTGACCTCCCTCCTATTTAAAGAATTGATCCTGACCATCGCCGGGATCGTGGTGGTATCGCTTCTGGTGGCACTCACGGTGACACCGATGCTCACCCACTATCTGGTAACCAGTAAAGGATATCGCCATGAGAGGCGCAGTATCGCCGATCGCATCATTCAGTTTATCGACCGCATTTATCGCCGGGTGCTGTATGTGCTGCTGTCCCTGCGCTGGATAGTGCTGGTGATTTTTGTCCTGTTAATGGCAGCAGCGATTTATTTCTTTCGACAGGTTGGCAGCGAATTTCTACCCAAAGTGGACGACGGCCGGGCGCTGATCAAAGTCATCCTGCCCACCGGCACCTCGGTGGCACGTACCGACAGCTTGCTGGCACGATTGGAGAGCTTGGTGAAAGACGATCCCCATGTGGATCGCTATTTTACCCTGTCCGGCGGCAAGGTCTGGGGACTTGTCACCTACGAAGTCGCTAATGAGGGAGAGATTGATATTGAGCTGAAACCCAAAAATCAACGACCATTTTCAACGGAACAATACGTCGAGCGGATCCGGCCGCAGGTGATGAAATTTATGCAGCCCGGCGCCCGGTTGGTTGTGGCGCAGCAAAAGATGAAGGGCATCCGCAAGGTTGGCGAATCTGATGTGGAGATCAAGGTGCGCGGCTTTGATCTGGAGCAGATGCACCAAATCGCCCAGCAGGTTGCGACACGCATTCAGAACATCCCGGGACTCACCAATGTGCGCATCGGCACCCAGATCACCAAGCCGGAGTACCAGATTCTGGTGGATCGACTGCGGTTGGCTGATGCCGGCTTATCAACCCAGACCGTCTCACAGGCCGCCCGCAATCTGGTGGACGGCGCGGTTGCCACCCAGTTCCGCGAGGCTGGCGAATATTACGACATCCGGGTCATGATCCCGGAGAGCAACATCCGTTCCCGTCAGGATATTGAAAATCTGTATCTGGATGCCCCGGGAAATCTGAAGCTGCCGCTGCGCACGGTGGCGCAGGTCGTCCCACGATTGGGCCCGGTGGAAATCGTGCGCGAAGATCAAATGAAGCAGATCGTTGTCTCCAGCGACGTGACCGCTGGCGTCAGCGTCGGGGAGATGGCAACTGCGGTAAGTGCAGCTCTAGCTGAAATTCGTCTGCCCGAAGGATATTCATTCGATCTCGGCGGTCAGGTTTATATGATGAAAGAGAGCCAGCAGGTCATGGTGCAAATTATTCTGTTTGCTTTGTTCTTTGCCTACGTCATACTGGCCATCCAGTTCAACTCTTTCACACAGCCACTTCTTATTTTGCTGGGCGTGCCATTCTCATTTGTAGGAGTGGTTGTAGCCTTGTTACTCACCGGTTTTTCGGCTGGCGCTACCGTTCTCATCGGAGTGGTAATCATGACCGGAGGAATTGCTACTCAGGGGGTGGTGCTGATCTCGTTTATCAATGAATACCGCCAAAAAGGGCTGGGATTAAAGGAAGCCATTCTGGAAGCGGCGCCCTTGCGCGTGCGGCCGATTTTGATGACTCAGGTGACCACAATTCTCGGATTGCTGCCATTGGCGCTTAACCTGGGCGAGGGCGGTGACATGCTGCAGCCTATGGCCATCGCCGTCATTGGCGGATTGTTGTTTTCTCTACTGGTTACATTGCTTTTACTGCCTAATTTGTACTATATATTTGAAAAAGGGAGAAAATTGTAAATTGAAAAATAATTAAAAAACTTATATTTTCAACTTTCTTTGATTATCTTCAATTTAAATTCACTATTTATTTTAAAAAAGGAGGAGATGAATATGAAACATTCTTTTATCCTGAATTTCCTGTTCCTATTAACATTGAATATTGCAATGGTAATGGCACAGGCAAATATCGGAACCAGTTTGCATTATACCCGGGAAGGAAAAAACACTGCCTATCGGGTAGAAAATGGAGGAATGCAAACGATTACCGGTATTCCTATGGACAGTCTCACCTGCCAGAAATGCCATTCTACCACCGGGTTTTATCCCAATGGCAATCCAATCAATCCTGCTACTTATACCCCTAGTTGTGATGATTGCCACAATTTTTCCGGAGGCACTTCTGTCGAGGAAACCACCTGCTTGAATTGCCACAACCGACAAAATTATGAGAGACAAGCCTATCCAGGACTGGATGTTCATCAGAATCATGGGATGACTTGCCTTTCATGTCACACCAGGCAAGAGATACATGGAGACGATGGAATTGCTTACGCATCTTTAAAAGAACCTGGGGCGATTAAAGTGCACTGTGAAGATTGCCATACCCCTCTTCCTGCGAACAGCTCACACCTTACCCATAATAACAAAGTTGACTGTGCGGCATGCCATGCGACTTCAGTTTTAACTTGCGCCAGTTGTCACTTCGAAAGTCTTTTGGCATCAGGCAAAAATAGAGCAATAAATCAATTAAAAGGCTATCGATTTCTGGTCAAAAAAGATGGTAAGGTTCGTTTAGGAGCATTCATGACCCATACCTACAACGGTATGTCTAATTTTATTATTTCTTCTTACCATTCCCACATCATTCAAAAAAATGCAACCACTTGCTCTGATTGCCATTATAATTTAGGCGGTTCCAATGTCGCTATTGCAGAATATAATAACACTGGTTTTATGACAGTGGCAACCTGGAATGAAGGAACGAAAAAGATTGTAGGACCTTCTGGAGTCGTTCCTATTACAGAGGACTGGAAGACTGCATTGAAGATGGATTATGCGGTGTATAACGGCGATCCGAATGTTTTCCCTTCCGATCCTAATGCGTGGGCCTATTTAAAATCGACTACTGATAATTCTCATCTTTTTTATGCAGAACCGTTGGACTCGGCTACCCTGAGCAAACTGGGATTTACTCGTTTTCCGACTGGAATCGAAAATAACGGCCATACGATTCCCATCTACTTTACACTCAGACAAAATTATCCAAATCCTTTTAATCCAGCAACAACTATCAGCTTCGATTTACCAAAGACTGAAAGGGTTACCCTAAAGATATTCGATACTATTGGACGTGAGGTTGAAACACTAATTAATAATGAAACCCTAAACGCCAACACCTATACAATACAATTTAATGGAGAAAAACTCAGCAGTGGTATTTATATGCTGGTTTTAGTTACTCCCTCTCATCAACAATCTCGTAAAATGGTTCTGATGAAGTAAAATCTGCTGCCTCCCGGGGGGATTACTCTCTCCGGGAGGCTATATTTAAAAAAAATAATTCAATCTATTCATCCACTTATAGGATTGCTTTTTGACTCACCATTTTCCTTTCTTCTATCAAATACTTTAGACGTGAACACATTTTTTCCCATCGTGTGCTAAAAAGATGTTCTACAACTGCTTCACATATTTTCCCAGCTTCTTTTTTCCACCTTATTAATAACGTCACAAATAATTAAGAGATTAGTATATTGGAGGAGACAACCTCATATTACTACCATAAAGCTTCTTTAGAATGAAGGCTCAACACTTGTACTAATCCGTAAGGTTTTTCGGAAGCAACCTGGCAGATACTTACCAGATCTCTGTCCTGAATTCCTGAAACACATTAACCCCATTTTATTTTATGCTCAACGTTTGTAATCCCAGATTGAGCAATAGGCTAACGATTATCATGCGAAGCAATAGAATAATAGTGAAGTAATTTATTGATATTTTTACATTTTCTCCTGCCCATATATTTCATATTTTTCAGGAAGGAAATCTTACGAGAGAATAAATGGAACTCAAGATCGCTTTCACTGATAAAGAAATTACTCCCTGGGGGGTATAGTATTGCTCAAGAATCTGCTGGATTAAATCGGATTAAGAGAAGTGGTGAATACCTGCCCGGATTTACTGGGTCCGGGCTCGAATCGCGGGTACTCTTCTCTGAATATTATCGAGGCATTCCTGGTGAGTGTATGGTGTAGAGCAAATCGGTTTTTGCACCCAGAGGTCACTCGCCATGGTCGAGCGCTGTCTCGGATTTTTGGATGGAAGAAAGCACCGGGGAATGATACGTATAAACGGTATTTTGCTAAATTTTCTCAGCGGATGAATCAGACCATATTTGATCATTTTTACCGGTGGTTTTTCTTTCAGTTACGATTCGATCAGTTCACCCTGGATTTTGTGATGCTAGCCTATAACTTGATGAGCCTGCTCCGGTCGCAGATCTACCGACAATTTATCATGAATAGACGGACACAACATACCCTGTCGACTCTGAGATATTGGACATTTTCGATTGGTACCTACCTGGTTCCAGAATTGATCACTTCGGAAAAAGAAGGAAACACCACCGTATTAAAACTATCACTGGTCCTAAAACGAAGAGAGTGGTTCAGTGAGCTCAGGTCAAAATTAAAACAATTTGAACTACAGGTTCAATTCTCTAATGCGTAATCTGGGTTAAAATGAATGAAGTGAATTTTACCAAAAATTTCCTCAAAAGAATGTGAAAAATCTATAATGCTTAGTTTTGCACCTAAAAAATTCGTTAAAATCAAAATTTAATTGTTGAATTTTCATTGAATTAAATTTTACCCCGAGGACAATCATTCTATTAAAATATTTAAAAATTGATATTTTCTCCAAAATTACATTAAATTAAAAACAGACATTTCACTGATTTGGAAGAAAAAATTTTGGTGAACTTATATCTTGATTATGCCTAGTAGGACTGAGTTTCAAAATTTGATATTAGATTCTCTCACTGAAGGAGTGATTGCTCTTGATAAAAACTTTAACATTATTTTTTACAACCATGCAGCGGAAAAAATTACGGGACTGACCAAAAGTGAGGTAATTGGGAAAAAATGTTCCGAAATTTGTAAGTCTGCCTCCTGCAAAATCGATTGCCCAATTGTCAGGGTTTTAGAGACCAGGAACCCGGTAATCGACTTTGATGCTTTTATCTTTAATAAGTCCGGTAATTCCCTCCCCATCAGGCTGAATGCGTCGATACTGTTAAATCACCACAAGCAACCCATAGGTGGGATATTTTCCTTTCGAAGAATTCTAAACGCTTTACGTTCTAATCACTATCTTCATAACGAGCAAAATTTTTATGGTATTATTGGACGAAGTGAACCAATGAAGGAAATTTTTACCCTGATAAAAGAAATCTCTCAAAGCTCTGCACCCATCTTGATCCAGGGTGAAACTGGAGTGGGCAAAGAGATGGTTGCTAATGCAATCCATAAAACCAGTGCACGGCGTGATTATCCATTCTTAAAAGTAAACTGTTCAGTTTTGCCAGAACAATTATTAGCCAGTGAATTATTCGGGCATGTTCGGGGAGCATTTACTGATGCTAAATCGGATCGAATAGGTAGATTTGAACTTGCTCATCGGGGAACAATTTTTCTCGATGAAATAAGCGATATGCCCTTCCATATGCAAGCCCAACTCCTTCGGGTCTTACAGGATGGTACATTTGAGAGGCTTGGAGAATCCAAAACAAGAAAAACTGATGTGAGAGTTATTTCTGCTACGAATACCGATTTAAGTGACGCCATTAAAACTGGTGCATTCAGAAGTGATCTTTATTACCGTTTGAACGTGATCCCTATATATATCCCCCCTTTGAGAGAACGGCTCGATGATTTACAAATCCTTCTCCCTCACTTTATACAAAAATACGCCGCACTATATGGAAGAAATATCGTAGATATTGATGCGGATGCTTTAAATCTTTTAATGCAACATGATTGGCCAGGGAATATTCGTGAACTCGAAAATGTTATCGAGTTTTCTTGTATACGATCTAAAAAAGAACGATCGATCTGCTTATGTGGATTACCCCCCTATCTCCGAAAGGGAGTCATTTGCCCAGAAAATCGGAAAAATAAAATAGTCATCTCCCAGTTAAAATCCGAGCAGCTCATTACTCTATTAGAAAAACATAACTGGAATCAAACCCAAGTAGCCAAGATTTTAGGAGTAAATCGAAGCACTGTCTGGCGTCGATTAAAGACACTGGGTCTCAGATAAAATCAGCCTGTTGCAAAATGTTATAAAATCACTTCTCAATGCAACATTAATTATTGTTCCTTCTACAATTTTGCAACACTACCAGGACTATTCCCCAATAACAAATTCAAATCAATATCACAAAATTTTGAAAAATTTATCATTTATTTCTGCAATGGCATATTAATTGCCATTGATTCATGTATGAGTGAGATGCTTGCCAATCACTATTATCTTATAAAAAATCATCAATATGCTGGTGTATTGTTTCAGGAAGTTATTGTCAATGAACCTAAAAATTATGAAGTAAAAAAGAAACTCATGGTTTGCTTGTTAAAAGAGGGAATTTTTTATCCGGCATGGAATCTGTATAAAGAAATAATTGAAAATGAACCATGGGTAATTCTTGAGACAACCGGCAGGATGCATGATTGCCTCTGTGTAGATGTTTTAAAAGAAATCCAAAAAATTGCCAACTTTCATTCCACGAATTGGATTTATTTAATTGAACTGGGAATTTTGTATTCCTTTAATGATGCGAAAAAATCAGTATACTGTTTTAAACGGGCTTCGAAACTCTCTCCCTTTAAAAATGAGATCGAAAATTTAATCTCACATATTGAATTATTTATCTACCATGAACCTAAACCTTCATCACCACAAAGAAAGGAGTTTCTATGAAAAGGAAAGTAACCAGAAAAGAATTTTTCCAAGAAGGCGCTAAATATGCGATCGGTATCTCTGCGGGAATGACCGGTATTCAAACATTTTTAAATAAGAAACTTTATGGCAAATCGTCCTATGTGTGGCCCTGGCCTTATACAGCACTGGACGTCGAGAACACTCGTATTTTGGGACATGATAGTTACTGGACTGGAAATGGATGCAGTTATGCAGCATTTCATGCTATCATTGAAGGTTTACGAAATGCAATTGGTGCTCCATTCACTGATCTGCCCTCCGAACTAATGATCTATTGTCATGGAGGTGGAGCAGGGTGGGGAACCTTATGTGGTGCCCTGAACGGAGCTGCGGCGGCAATTTCTCTGGTATGTGTTAAAGCTGATTCAGATTTACTGGTAAGTGAATTAATCGGATGGTACACACAAACTGCTTTTCCAACTGACATCAGTAATCAGTATGCCGTGAATCATACTTTTAATGACAATCGTTGTGATATTTTGCTTCCACAAAACATTAGTGATTCTCCCTTGTGTCACGTTTCTGTTACAGAATGGTGTAATGCAGCCAGTTACGGAGTAGGAGCTCTGGAACGTAAAGAGCGATGTGCGCGGTTATCAGGTGATGTTGCCGCCTATGCCACTAAAATCTTAAATGATTTTTATGCTAATCAATTCAATCCACAATATGTACCACCAGCCGCTATTGCCGCCTGTATGGTGTGTCATGGCAGTGGAGGACAGGCGAATAATGTGGCAGCAAAAATGAGCTGTATCCCATGCCATGGTGAAGATCCGCATTCATCATCAGCTATCAAAGAACCTCAACCTATTGCCAGTCACCACAACATCGAACAAAATTATCCCAATCCATTCAATCCTGAGACCACCTTTACTTTCTCTCTGGCAACCAACGAAAAGGTTACTCTGTCTGTGTACGACATCAATGGAAAACATATTACCAATATTCTACAGAACCAGGCCTATTCAGCTGGTACTCACCATGTTACCTGGAATGGGACGGACCGTTATGGCAATAAGGTTAGCTCTGGAATGTACTTCTTCAGATTTAAAGCAGGGAGTTATGTTAAAAGTAAAAGTATGTTGATCGTGAGATAAGGAAATTCGCGTAAAGTTATTTCAGAAATTTTCTTTTTTTAACCCATGAAGTAATTGCCTCATCATCTTATCTCCTGATGGGATAATGAGGCAATTTTTTATTAAAAATAATTCACGATATTAAAATTCAAAATTGAGCCTCGTTTCATTTATTTCACAAAATCGTAATCATTACAACCTGGTGTATTAAAATTAATTTTTCACCCGCCTAATTAGTTCTTAAAAAGTTTCTTCGTAAATCAAATATAAAAAAATGTGAAGATCACTGTTGACTCATTTTGGATTCAGTAAAAGATATTTAAATACTTATTTCTAAAAAGATGTTGAATCTCAAGTACACTCTATCTTTTTTGATCAAATCAAAATGAGTCATAAAAATGAATATCCGTAATTTTAAGATTAATTTCTTCAAACATTGATAATTATATTACTCCATGATTAAACAGTTTATAAATTATGACATAGGAGAGCTTCATCATGAAAAAGTCTCTGAAAAAATTGTTAAAAGTTTTAAGTGACGGAACAACAGATATTTCTTTTAAAGTGCAACTGTGGGATGATGAAACCCTCCATTTTGGTCCGAATGAACCAGCCTTTATTTTAAAAATCAAAACGAAAAAAGCCGCCCGGCGAATTTTAACCGGTGGCACTCTGGGCTTTGGTGAGGAATACATGACCGGCAATATTGACGTGGATGGCGACTTTAAGAGTTTAATGCGCCTGGGCACCCAAGCTGAAATTGACAATTTGAAGCTTTCCTTCCCCACCAGATTGAGACTCATCTGGCAATACTTGAAAACCCGAGATACCATCACGCGTACTCCAAAAAACATTTCTCATCATTATGACCGGGGAAATGATTTTTATAAACTCTGGCTGGATGAAAGTATGACCTATTCCTGCGCTTATTTTCGGTCAGAAACTGATACACTGGAGCAGGCTCAGCAGCAAAAATATGAGCACCTGTGTCGCAAGCTCCAGTTACAAAAGGGGGATACCCTGGTGGATATCGGCTGCGGCTGGGGAGGAATGCTGATCTACACCGCTAAAAATTATCAGGTCTCAGGAGTTGGCTGTACGCTTTCTGAACCGCAGGTTCAGCTGGCACAGGAAAGGATTAAGCAGGCGGGGTTACAGGATCGACTGACGATTTTAAAAGAAGATTATCGTCAGTTGAAAGGCACGTTCGATAAGTTTGTATCCATCGGCATGTTCGAACACGTTGGAAAAAAGTACATCCGCTTGTTTATGGAAAAAGCGCGTTCGTTATTAAAAGCGGGTGGAATCGGAGTTCTCCATTACATCGGTAAAGAAAAATACTCGCCTGGTGATCCCTGGACCTTAAAGTACATTTTCCCGGGAGGATATATTCCGATTCTGGATGAGGTGGTACGGGCTATGGGTGAAACAGGTCTGATTCCCATCGATATTGAGAATTTGCGTCTGCATTATGCACGGACACTGGAAGAGTGGAGCAAACGATTTGAAGCCCAGGTCGACAAAATTCGAACGATGTTTGATGAATCATTTGTGAGAATGTGGCGGATGTTCCTTAATGGCAGTGAGGCCGGTTTTCGCTATGGAAATACGCGGCTCTATCAGATTACCTTTACCAACGGCTTGAAAAATGATCTCCCATTGACCAGAGAATATATTTATAAGAATCTGGCTTTTCCACAATAAGTATCTGTTATCAAAAACTTTTGCATTTTTTACCTTCTACAAGACGAAAGAGATCGGATATTCTTTAACTTTACTTCAAAAATCTTTTATTTGAATTGCTCGAAACAACTTTTCATTAAAGGTGGTTATCTAATAGAAAATCCATTTTATCGATGAAGGAGTTCTATGAAAGTAGAAATTGAATTTCAATATTTTGAAAATTGTCCAAATCACGAACGAATGAGCCAAATTTTAGAAGAAGCTGTTGTCGGTTTACAGGATAAAATTGAAATCCGCCGAATTTTAGTTAATGACCCGGAAAAGGCAAAAAAAGTTGGATTTCGGGGATCGCCGACGATTTTAATAAATGGAAGAGATCTGGAGGATATGCCGCCCCCTGCCTCACCTGCCTTGGCCTGTCGCTACTACTCTCACGGACTACCCACTGTCAGCGTACTGCGGGAAAAAATTTTACAACAATTAGTCAAATGAAAAAATAGGGCATGTCATGACAATAAAAATAGACACGACTAATTTAATTGAATATTGTTAAAAAATTTGAGTTTCTTTCAGAAATCAGGTTCCATTATTTGGCAAAAATTCGGTCAAAAATGACAATGCTAAATTTCGTAGTAGCTCCGCTTTGTCTTCAGGTATATAGGTTAAAATTAGGTCATAAGCTCAGACAATCTGCTTGATTGATGTTATAAAGGTTAAACGACAGTTGACAGGAATTTTACTATGAAAGGAAAACAGGATTAACAGGATTGATTTAGGAACGTTTTATCGTACAAAGTTTTACAAAAGGATAGACCAGGTCTTTTCTGAATGATGTTAATCCTGTTATCCCGTCTAAATTAGAAGATTATTCAGTCAGATCAGCATAAAGTTAAAGAGCTTTTTTCCTCAATTTCACCGCCGTCCCGTATACAAATAATTCTGCCGCGGCCTGCATAATAGAGGAGGTCGTGAAGCGAATGCAGACGATTCCATCCGCCCCTCTACTTTTTGCATCTTCAATCATTCTGTCCATGGCCTGTTCTCGCGACTCAGCTAACAATTTGGTATACTCCTGAATTTCCCCGCCCACTATGTTACGAAACAAAGCCAGAATATCCTTTCCGATATGTCGAGCGCGAACCGCATTGCCTCGCACTAATCCCAGATACTCGGTGATCTCATAGCCCACTAATTCATCCTGCGTGGTCATCAACATCGGTTTTCCTCCTCACTTTTCCACTTCTTTGGAATATCGGTCTTCTTTATTGCTGGTCAGTCGTTCTTTTAGTACTTTAATGAAGAGCAGACCTAATCCCACAATGGCCAGTAATCCAATTAATCCAGCCGGAAAAGCCACGATCAGTCCCACGATCATGGCGATTAACCAGACAGCGGTCACAATAAGTAAGATGATGTAAGCCGTTTTTTCCATCTTTCAAAACCCCACCTAAAGGTTGATCTTTATTTAATGAAAGCTAAAAATTAAGAAATACGATCCTGTTTGTTTAAAATTTCTGATGCTTATCGCAGCAACAGCATCTTTCGATTCAGAACCCCGAATTTGCTTTCCAGGCGATAGACATAGACACCAGAGGGTAAACTACTGGCATCAAATTTTATCTGATGCAACCCGGCCGACAAATTCTGGTGAGCGAGAACAGTAAATACTTTTTGACCCAGTACATTGTATATTTCCAGATTCACTTCGGCAACGGCCGGCAGAGTAAACTGAAAAGTGGTATTGGGGTTGAAAGGATTCGGATAATTCTGAGTCATGTGATAATCATAAATTAGATGCGGATTTTTATCATCTTTTCCAGTGGGGATAGAAACTCCGCCAGAATAGCAAATCACCTGACCTTCGCGGGTCCCGATAATCATTTCGTAACTCAGATTACCATCTATAGAAGAAAGGGCATTCACTGTATACACTTTATCAGACGGGAAATACTGGTTAAATAATACCGAGTCACCTACTCCGCTCAGGCAATAAAAATTACCATAGGTGGGACTGCTGTTACCGGTTCCCACTAACACATCGAAAACCCCATCACCATTCAGATCGGGGATAGCCGAAATACCGAATTGATATTCCATGGGAAAAGTCCATAGATAGGCGCCATTAGCTCCGCTCAAACAGGTGGCACCCGCCGCAAAGGAGGCTACTAATATATCATCAATCCCATCATGATTAATATCGGGAATGCGATTTATCTGCACCACTGCTGCCAGTCCACCCATTGTCACCGTCCAGATCGGATTACCCGTCTCGCCATCCAGGCGCCGGATTGTATTGAAATATTCTCCTACGATAACATCCGGAGTCTGCCCGGTGATGGGCAATTCCAATAGCTCTTTTGGTTCATGAGTCAGAGCATCTCGCTGCCAGACCACCGCTCCATTTGTTCCATTCAGGCAATAAGTTCGTAAATCAGTGCTGGTATTATTTCCAACAGCAATGATTGCATCCGGGCGTCCATCACCCGTTACATCCTCAATGGAAATAATGGACTTCCCAAAGGCGGGATTTGGACCCGGGTAAGGATATTGCCAAATAATATTTCCGTTGCTGCCATTGAACAGATAGGCACTTTTATAGCCGGTTCCCGACTCATTCCCATCGGCAATCGCCAGGACATCGGGGATACCATCATTGGTGAAATCACGCCGCACATCTACTGCCTCAAAATCTCCCAGGCCGTAACTGTTGGGATCATCGGTGCCAAATTGCCACAACATCTGACCATTGGTTCCATCGATGGCGTACACGTGTTCATTGCCTCCACCGGTCGCAATCACCACATCATTAAAACCATCACCGTTCAAATCGCTGGCAATTCCTATCGCATCCTGTACACCGTATTCGTAATTGGCGCCAATCGATCCTGCACTGTAGTTGGAAATGTAAGTATTAAAGGACCATAGGGTGTCGGCCAGCCCACTACTGGCACCATTCAAACAGAGGATCCAATAATTGGCGGTCGCTATCACCACCTCCATGACTCCATCACCAGTAATATCATTTAGTGGTTTTAAGCCTTCCATATCATAATCTTGATAACTACCCGCCCGTGGATTAGACGGAACAGTATAACTCCAGAATATATAGCCGGTTTGAAAATCCTCATGATAACCATGCCCTCTCAAATACACATATACATAGGGATGAGCCGGATCGGTGGAGGCCACAATCAGAGAATCTTCGAACAATATGGGAGAGGAGGGTTGGAAATACACGGCCAGACGGAATGTGTCATTTGGGACAATTACAATGGGATAGGTAGAAAAACCACCCACTGAAAATTCTGGAATGGAGAGTATCAAATCAACAATTTCCAGATTCTGGTTGCCGGTATTGGCTATCTGCAGATCCCATCTGGCAATCCCCTCTCCTCCTACCCATACATTTCCAAAATCATGGGCATAGCTGCTCAGCCAGATGGTGGGAGCGAAATACTGCCCCTGTCCACTGAGACTCACCGAAACAATCACATGTAAAGGATCATTGCTATGAATATTCATGGTTCCGTTTACTACTCCAGTCATTTGGGGGGCAAAATTTATTTCCAATGGCAAATTCTGACCTGGTTCAATTTGCAATGGATAGGAAGGGATATGAACAAAGTAAACCGCGGTATCAATATCAATAGAATAAATGAGCAAAGTATCGGTACCGGTGTTTGTGATGGTTAACACCTGGGTGGCGGTATCACCCAGAGAAACTAATCCGAAATTCAAGGAATTGGAAGAAAGTTGGATTCGGGGAGTGCCTCCGATTGGTGAAATTTTATAAATCAGTCGGGTATAGTATCCGACGAGCCAGAAGCAGGATCCATCCCAGGTCATATCGCGCGGGGAATCATCCGGATGTTTGATAAAGGTTCCAGTGTAATTTCCAGTGGCGGGATCGTACTTATAAATCTCTTTGCGAGTAGCGCCGAAGCCGGTGTCTTCGGCACACCAGACATACTGGCCGTCAAAAGCCACCCCCATGGGTTGTTCACCCACGGTATGAATAGTCTGTAAAATAGCACCAGTGCTGGTATCCACCTGATGGATGACATTATTGAATGCCGGCGTTGAAGAGTAATATTGAGAAATCCACAGACTGCCGTTTCCATAGGTCATTCCACCGCAATAGTCTTCAAAAGGGCTGCGGATAGAGTCCAGGACCACACCGGTCGTGTCCATTTTATAAATGTAGTCATACGCAGTAGGAGTAGTAGATCCGAAGCGATAGCGATAGACCCACAAATATGAGCCATCCCAGGCCAGACCGCGAATCTCGGCTGCTGCTTCCGGGTGTGGTTCCGGGATTGACGAAATAATTCGGCCGTCAGAAGTATCAATTTTATCAATGGTTCGCAATTGGGAGGAGGTAGATCCCAGCCAGAGATATTGACCATCCCAGGTGAGCCCACCAGGATATTGAGAGGTAGGGATCACTTTCAACACTCCCTCATTTTGGGCATTCGCAAGCATAAACGTGTAAAGGATTAAAACCATCAATAGTTTAAATCTGTTCATACATTTCATGGCAATGCTCCTTTACCTGTATTTTTCTCTAATCAAAATTACTTAAAAATAATTTTCATAATGAGTAAGAATAAAAATCCATTCCTTTTATTCTGATCAACAAGCTTCATTTCAAACGAATTACTATTTGAAATAATTTTTTTAAAGAAATGATCATACCACAAAACTACTTTTTAAATAATTAAACACATGTTGAAAATTCTTAAAATTTTCGGGGCTAATCTGGGCAAACATATTGTAAATCGAAGCATCAGAGTATTGAAGGTGCAGCCGATAAGGTATATTCATTGAACCGACCAGATAACGAATTCGCAGATCCTGTTCAAAATTAAGATCCAGTACCAGTTGAAAATTTTTTTTATTCAGGTCCTCTATAAAATCAAAGTTAGGAAGCTCAAAGCGATCCAGTTTTTCAGCAGGAATTTTCCGGGTATCCAGGAGCATAAAATGCCAGTGCTGGAAGTACTGACGCAAATGCCGGATTAGGGTCATGGCTGGATCTAAAAAATCATCATTTAAAGGCAATAGAATCAATACATTTTTCACGGCGGTTGAGGAAGTCGGCAAATTCACTTCTTTATTATGCAGCTGTAAAAAATTTTTTCTGATTCGCCAGTTCACCAGCCGTTGAGCAATTTTACCTTTTAAAGAATTTAAGATTTGAATTTTCATTTTTTACACGACCAATTTGATGGCAAGGGTATTTCGGGTTACGCTCCGAAAAATTTTTACCGCCGATTTACCTGACAATTGTCTCACTATGAACACCGTATAAAACCAAAAATATAAAGTCAATAAATCGGCTGTCAAATTATTTATCCTGTTGTTGGACATATTTTTTCACACCATACCACAGTTTTTTCAGACGGTTCAGCAGTCGAATCTCTTCCCCTTCTTCTGATGGCTGATAATATATACGATTTTCAAGTTCCGGAGGCAAATATTTTTCTTTTACAAAATGTCCCTGGTATTCATGCACATATTGATAGTCTTTCCCATATCCCAGATCGGCCAGCAGGCTGGTGGGAGCATTGCGGAGATGGAGTGGAACGGGTAAATCGGGAAAGTCTTTTAGATCAGCAATGGCCTGGTTAATCGCATTGATTGCTGCATTGCTTTTGGGGGCAGCCGCTAAATAAGCAGCCACCTGAGAGAGAATAATTTTGGCTTCCGGTAAACCCACATAAGTAACGGCGGTAAAGCAACTGGTAGCCAGCGTCAGCGCATATGGATCAGCATTGCCGATATCCTCGGAAGCCAGGATCAGCATTCGCCGGGCAATAAATTTAGGATCCTCACCAGCCTCCAACATTCTGGCCATCCAATAAATAGCCGCATCCGGGTCACTGCCTCGCAGACTTTTAATAAAAGCCGATGCTAAATCGTAATGGAAGTCCCCCAGCTTGTCATAATATAATATTTTTTGAGTGGCGGCTTTTTCAAAGACATCTTTATCCAGAATAAATTGGCCTTTCTGCTCATGACTCAGGTCCAGGGCTTTTTCCAGCAGTGTCAATGCCCGGCGCGCATCGCCATTGGCCAGGCGGTACACTGCCTGCCAATCGGTTATCTGGATATTTTTTTTCTGCAAAATCTCATCCACTTTTAAGGCTCTTTCCACAATCTGGCGGATTTGTTCATCTCGCAAAGGTAGCATGCGATAGACATGCGAGCGGGAGAGCAATGGCGATATCACTTCAAAAGAGGGATTCTCGGTAGTGGCGCCAATCAAAATGATGACACCCTGTTCCACCGCCTGCAACAAGGCATCTTGCTGAGCTTTATTAAAACGATGTACTTCATCAATGAACAAAATAGTCGCTTTATGTAGATGCTTTCTCAGTCGACTGGCTTCGTCGATCACCTGACGAACTTCTTTTACCCCAGCGGAGACGGCGCTGATGGCCCGAAATTCGGTCTGCACTTCTTCGGCAATAATACGAGCCAGAGTGGTCTTTCCCACACCCGGTGGCCCCCATAAAATCATGGAACGAATATTTCCAGAAGTTATTTCCTGACGCAAGATGGTGCCCTCGCCCACAATTTCTTGATGTCCCACAAAGTCTTCCAATTTTTTTGGACGACATCTTTCAGCCAGAGGCACTAAGGGAGCTTTTCGGGAATGATCGGAATGGTCGTCTGAAAATAAATCCATGGTCTTTTGATTCGATTTGAACGTCTTCATTGACATAAAAAATCTTAGCCATGATCAGAGAAATCAAAAACATCAATATATATTGAGCGCAAGTGCGACTTATGAATCAATGTGTCAATTATAAATCTCAATATGCTTTAAATAATAAAACGTATTGTTCTTATCAGTGGTAGAAATTTCTAAGGTATTCAATCCTCCTTTTATGGCCGAGCTAATATCCCATTCCACTGTCTCGAGGCCATTCAGGTCTTCAATAAATTTAGGAGAGTAATAATAGCTTAAAATAGTATTATTGAATTTAACCAGGATCTCTACCGTAGAAGATACCGATAGCGGGTATTTTTCACGAGAGCTGGCCGCTTTTATTTTCAAGGTAAATTTCTGATCGTAGTCCAGATTCTGCGGAAGATTAAAGGTAATCTTTACAGCGTCATTACCTTTCGGATTCCGATAGGGAAAAGCATATCCCAGTTTCCAATAATAATCCTTCAATTTGTCATTGAATTCAATGGAGGGAGCACCTTCATTGCTGGCGGTAAACGCCCGATCTCTGAAAGTATGGCCAGTGTACACATCGCATTTTTGTGCGTAGACTTTCCCCTGGTTATCCACGCCGGCCGATATGCGCAACTCAGAAAAATAATTCACTTCAATTTCCTGTGGTGATCCTGCTTTTACCATTATCGTTCGATTGCGGGGTTTTTTATAACCGGCAATCTCACCAAAAGAAATAAGATGTTCACCAATAGGCAGATTATCTGAAAACTTTCCCTCCGCTTTGAATTCACCATCAATATAAATCCTGCCATTCATTGGAGAGGTACGCACGGTAACCTGCTCAAATTTCTGGATCAAATTAAAGCGGGCGCTGCCGGCTGGATCCAGACGGGTGAGATTAATTTCCCGAGCCTCCGGATCAGACTGGTACCCTTCCTTCTTCACCTGAATCATATAACTCCCCAGAGCCAACTGAGTAAAAATATGATCGGTTAGTTCTCCGCTATCACGCCCATTTATAAAAATTCGAGCTTTTTTAATATTGGAGAACACTTCGATCGTGCCGATTTGTTCTCGGGAAGTTGCACTGGCCACGCGTTCACCACGAGGGATCGGATCCTGTTGCACGCTTAAAACAGCCGTATCACCACTCACCACATGTACAATACTCTCCACCGGAATGGTTAAGAATCCTTCTTTCTGCACCGTAACCCGATATTGACCTTCCTCTAAATCAAAAATATTATCCTCATCCAGGTGCGAATAAAAAATGTTATTAATAAAAACTTTTGAATCTTTTTGGGGGGCTAGCACTTTTAAATAACCCAATGTTCCAACCCGGATACTTTGAAAACTAAACTCTACAATAGTTAACGAATCGGCCTGAATATCAACTTCCTGAAATTGAGGAATAGTAGAAAATCCATCTTTGATCGCCGTAATACGGTGGATTCCTGTTGGAACGTTTTTGATCTCAGCATTCGTATAGCCAATTAACTTTGAATCATCCAGATAAACTCTTCCTCCCTGAACAGTGGTTTTAACCAACAACCTGCCTTTTTGATTTTTCTGAAAGTTTAGCGACCAGAGAAACGCCAGGAAGGTGACCATCGCTATGATGGAGATGATCGCAAAACCCAATTTCCAAACTCTTTCGTTTCCAAAATCATTTATCAACGGAATATTTTCTAATTCCTGGGCATTAAATGTGAACGACCACTCAGCGGGCAGTTCACTGGCAGTCTGAGGTTGAATTTTTCCCAGATACTTTTCTTCCAGATATTTTCTAAAAAACAAGCGTAGCTCTCTCTCCGCTCGTGGCAATTTAGCAAAATTGATTTTTCGGGAGAGACGAATTTTCCTCTTCACCGCTTCCCAAGTGGAAGGAGAATGCCGAAAATATTCATGCTGCCGGTAGGCTTCGCCGTCCGTCATCCACTGCACTTCGCCTAGATGATTCATATAGAGATGATGGTCGGGTCGCTGAGAAAAAAATCGCTCGAATTCTTCTGCTTTAATCCGCTGGATCGCCCGATAACTGAGAGGAAATTTAGATTTTGTATTCATCATTACCAGGAATATAAAATAGTATAACGTAATATGGTTTTGCTATTAGCTTTCACCGGAATATTAAACTCCACATTGGTGACATCTTTTTGAGTATAAGAATAATTGCTTTCTTCAATTTTCCAATCGCGGTAATAGAATGATTCTTCCACCACAATTGTCACATCCTCTTTTTCCTTATTATTGCGGAGTTCGATTTCGATGGTTTGTCTTTCGGAGCGTTGAGAAATTTTCTTCTGCTCCATGATCCGACGCTCACCCACCAGATCAAAGGCTTTTCCCACCGTAATTTTTACTTCTTCATTCCGGCTGGTGTGGTCAATGCGATCCTCTCCCACGAACTCCAGGCTCTGTTTATCTTTTTGATAAATTCGGAAGGTACCGGCTGGAAGTGGTTTGCCCAGGCCAGCCTTTTCCTCATTTTTAAATATTACTTTCACTTCCACTTTTTTCGGATCACGATTGGCATTAAAGACAAACTTTTTTTGGCAATTTACATCGGCGGGCGGAAAAAGAGAAATTTGTTTTATCTGCCTGTCCTTAAGAGTGGTTAAACGATCCAGTTCATAGATATG
>Ga0067045_1027832_pt1 | contig 57021 bp, 45 predicted proteins | sample TerdegcTABiofilm_FD_59184 | JGI IMG/M metagenome (GOLD analysis project Ga0067045, IMG submission 59184) | Combined Assembly of (Gp0054472, Gp0054536) Wastewater bioreactor microbial communities from Singapore -Terephthalate degrading...
TGTACATCTAGACCGCTGACTGCTTTCATATATCTATAATTTTGTAATTATAATTACGTAAAGATAACTTGCAGCAGCGGTCGATTTTTATGTAGTCTGTGTATAAATTGTATTTTTATGTAAGTTTGATACGGTAGCATTAAGCTATCAAATTGGAGGAGTTAAAAGAGTTTGGTTGTGAAAATCAACAGGATTGTATTGCAGACATTGACTTTCACATTTCAGGATCAGAGGCAAAGCGACAGCTTGCCCTCTTACCTTCCTTTTATCAGACAGTAGACACGGGGACTATCACAAAAAGCCCGCTCCCAAATCACAACCATTTCTTTTTCTCCTCCTTATTTTTTTCCATTCAGAAATCCTATAATCAAAAGTTTCTTTTTGCTATTATTCATTAGTGGTTTTCAGTAATATTCTTAACCCTCAAATAAGAATTTCATTTAAAAAAATTATATTTACTTTTCAAATTTTTTAAGGAATTACTCAGGTCACTGAATAACAGGGGGATTGAAGATTTTAAAACTATTAACGTAAAAAATGAAAACATACATCAGGAGACGGGAAAAAAATCTGGAGCTTGTCGTTTTATACAGTGAATGGGGTACGGATGAAAATTTGTTTACGCCGCTTTGCAATGATGAATTTGATTTTATTCTTTTTTACGATTATTCATCAGCAGAGCCACTTGTTCTTCCTGAAATGAAAACTTACACACGAATTGTATTAATCGGATGGTCATTTGGAGTATGGGCAGCCAGTATTTTATCAGAAAAAACCAATATTAAACCTGATATAAAAATTGCAGTTAACGGTACATCTTACCCGATTGATAAAAAATACGGAATAACCCGGAAGGTTATTGAAGGAAAGCTGAAAAATCTCACCGAAAAAGAAGTAAGAAAATTTTATCTGAATATGTTTGGAGATAAAAAAACATTCCTCAATAATCAGGAAAGATTACCCAAAAGAACGATTAAATCACTGGAAGATGAACTGAGATGGATGTACAATAAAATGCTTGAAGGAGAGAAAATGGATTTCAGATGGGATTATGCTGTTATTTCAGAAGAAGATAAAGTTTTCCCGTCAAAAGCTCAAAAAAATTACTGGAAGAGTAATCCTGAAACAAAAGTCATCCTGCTTCATGAATCTCACTACCTGTTTCATAAATGGAAGAACTTTCCTGATTTTATCAACCATGTTGTAACCTTTAAAGAAGAAGAAAAAATAAAGAAAAAGAGAAAATAAAAACTATACCAGATTCATTTATAATTCACTTAACAGAACGTTTGCACCTGATTTTGAAATCTGCTTATTAAATTTTTCGAGGATGGAAACGACTTTTTCAAATTCTTTATTTTTCTCAAGAATTTTTTGTTCAATTCCCTTTTTTTCCAATCTTGATAGCACGAAATTTATTGTGTAATTATCAATATTTATAGCCGGTTGATAGTGTCTTTCCTTACCATCATCTTTTATTACGGATGATACCAATCCTATAGCATTTAAATCCTGAACAATATCTCTCACCAGTCGTAAGGGAATTTTCAGCTCCGTAGAAATTGCATCGGCACTTAAAGGAGGATTCCCCTTCTCAAAGTTTTTAATAATTAAGCTCATTATCATGATAGCGAGAGCTTTTTTATGATAATAGCTTATATTCTGAGCTTCGAATTCATATTCATATCTTGATACATTCTGGTTGGCAAATGAAAGCTCAGCTCCGAGCAGAACAACTATCCAGCTCATCTGAAGCCAGATGATAAAAAGAGGTATTGCAGCAAAACTGCCGTAAATTGAATTCAGCCTGGTAATTCCAAACTGTAAATCAATATATAGCCATTGGAGAATCTGAAGCATGGTTCCTGCAATAATACCAGCAATAAAAGCTGATGTAAACCTAACCTTTGTATTTGGTATTACTATATAAATAATGGCTAGAATAAACCATGTCAGCAAGAAAGGCAAAAGCTTAATTATAAACGTAACCAGAGGTTTTAAAATTTCAAGCATGCCCGATTGTCCGATAAATTCGCTCAATCTTGTATTGACAAAAACCGTAATGCTTCCGGAGAGAATGATAAATATCGGTGCTATGATCATAATTGTCAGGTAATCTGTAAACTTTCTATACCATGGGCGGGAGCCTCTGATTTCCCATATATTATTAAAAGCACTTTCTATGCTATCGAGAAGTGACATAACAGACCATAATAAAACAAGCACACCAACACCTGCCATATAACCCCCTTTTGTGGCATCAAGAGCATTCCTTGCATTTGTAAGAAGCCAGTCGAGAACTTCTTTTTGTGTCTGGAAGTTTTTAATTAACTGCTGTTCCAGATTCTGATCCAGGCCGAATCCCTTTGCAATTGCAAAACCTATAGCAGCGATTGGAACTACTGAAAGAAGTGAGTAAAATGTAAGCGCAGACGCCTGCACCTGCACCTTATTGTTGATAAATCCTCTGGCAGCAATAATAATAATTCTTAATTGCTTGACAAGAAATATTTTGCGCCTTGAAAGTTCTGAAAGAGGTGTATGCCAGATCAGTTCATTTAAATCTTTTAATTTATTGTAAAACCAGGCAATTGGGCTACTCATTTTGGAAGCATTTAACTATGAGTTTCAAATATATGAAGAATTACAATAATAAAATATTGTAACTTTCCGCGTATATTTTAAAAATAAAATTTACCGGTGAAAATTAAAATTCTGGAATTTACGGAAGGTGCCAGAAAGGCTGAAGGAGTAACAGTTGTTATTGATGTATTCAGAGCATTCTCAGTTTCCTGCTATGCTTATGAGGCAGGTGTTAAGGAAATAATTGTAACAGACAGTGTTGATGAGGCATTTAAGCTTAAAGAAAAATACAAAGAGGCAGTTCTTGCCGGAGAGCGAAATGAGAAAAAAATTAAGGGTTTTGACCTGGGGAACAGTCCTACTGAAATTTTACTTAACGACCTGAAAGGTAAAATATTAATTCAGACAACCACTGCCGGAACAAAAGGTTTATTGTATGCATCTTCAGCAACTGAGCTATTTACCGGAAGTCTTGTAAATGCCGGGGCGGTTGCACGCTATATCAAAAAACTCAAACCGGAAACTGTTACCCTTGTAGCTATGGGGTACAGAGGTATGACCTCAGCGGAGGAAGATATCCTGTGTGCTGAAATTATATCAGACAGAATAACAGGCGGAAATAAAGACTTCTCAGAAAGAATACGTAATCTTTATGAAACTTCCGGAAAGAGGTTTTTTATTCCTGAAAATGCCGATTTTTCGCCACCAACAGATTTTTTCCTGTGCACAATGACAGACAGGTTTAATTTTGTCCTTAAGGCCATCAGAAGACTCGACGGAAACATAACTCTTGTTAAAATTGAAACATAAAATATATGTTAACCGACAATATCAGAAAACCCACACTGGTACTTGATGAAGCAAAATGCAGGCGTAACATCAGATTCATGGCAGATAAAGCCAGAAACTCAAAAGTATTTTTCAGACCACATTTCAAAACACACCAGTCGGTTATTATAGGTAACTGGTTTAAGGACGAAGGCATTCACTCAATTACTGTGTCGTCAGTAACGATGGCTTCTTACTTTTCAACACACGGCTGGCGTGATATTACAATAGCATTCCCATTAAATTTCAGGGAAATTGATGAAGTTAAAAAAATATCATATAACACTCAAATTAACATCCTTACTTCAAGTTATGAACATCTTAAAATACTGGAAGAAAAAATAAATTTTGAAGCCGGTTGCTTCATTAAAATAGATACTGGTTATAAACGAACTGGTGTTGATTGGAGTGATTATAACCAACTACTGCGAATGATTGATTTATTGTTTAAAAATAAACACCTTCGCGTCAAAGGATTTCTCTTACATTCAGGACATTCATATTCTGCACGATCAACTGATGAGATAATCAAAATTTATGAAGATTCTCTTTCAAAAACTGAAGAAATTAAAAAGAAAATAACCTGCCCGGGAATGATTTTTTCCATAGGAGATACTCCATCCTGCAGCATAGTTGAAGATCTGTCAGGCTATAATGAAATAAGACCTGGCAATTTTGTTTTTTACGATCTGATGCAACATCAACTTGGCTCATGTAAAAAGGAAAATATAGCAGTAGCAGTATATTGCCCTGTTGTTGATATAAATTATAAACGAAATGAAGTTCTGATATATGGCGGTGCTGTACACCTTTCAAAGGAATATTTAATTATAAATGAAGAGAGTAAAAGGGTGTTTGGTGAAGTGGCATTCCCGTCTGAAAACGGCTGGTTTTTCCCCGAGGAAAGAATGTTTGTAAAATCTGTTACACAGGAACATGGTATTATATCTGTTCCTGAAAGTTGTATCAGGAAATTCAAAAGGGGTGAACTTATAGCAATCGTGCCGGTACATTCATGCCTTACAGTTGACCTGTTAAGGGAATATCATACCTTTGACGGAAGAATAATTAAAGATTTGTCTCCAAAATAACACTTCAACAATGGCGCTTTCAGAAATCAGAAAACTCGGGGATCCTGTATTACTAATGAAATCTTCAGAGGTTAAACGGGAGGAAATACCGGAACTTATTCCCTCTATTGAAAAAATGTGGTCTCTTATAACTGAATTTCGTCAGGCATACGGACGCGGCAGGGCTATCGCGGCAGTCCAGATTGGATTACTTAAAAGAATTATATGTCTCAACATAGACTCTCCGGTAGTTCTCCTGAACCCGTCAATCGAAACAAAAAGCGAAGAACTTATTGAAATATGGGATGATTGTATGAGTTTTCCCAATCTTCTGGTTCTTGTAAAACGGCACAGGATGATAGACATTTCGTTTTACGATCTCCGGTGGAAGCGCCATGTATGGAGTCTTAAAGATGACATGTCAGAACTTTTACAGCATGAATATGATCACCTCGATGGAATTCTCGCAATATCCAGAAATCCGGATGTGAGATTTATGAAATGGTTAGAATAATAATCAGGTCAACGAAAATATATTTCTTCTGACATGTATTGCCCGGAATGTACAAAACATACTTAATTTGTAAAAGTTGAATAACCACAGCGAAACTTTCGGAGAATCGAGCCTGATCTCCATTCTTTCACGGTAGTGAATAAATATCCATGAAAGTATTATATCTAATTTCAGTGTCTTAAGTTTATTATAGGTCTTCAAGAGCTTGACCAACTCCGAAAACGCTTTTTTATCTGTTACTTTATCATACAGAAGACTGAGGTTTTCGATTCCAAGTTTTGTTTTATTCAGGAATTCCCTGTTTGATTCCAGTCCTTCGTGCATTAAACCGTTATCAATATGAAAAATGCCAATTCCGGCTTTTTTAAGCTGATAGCCTAATAATGTATCCTCATGGCCATACTGTTTAAGTTCTTCATTAAATCTTATTCTGGTAATTATTGATTTTTCAATCATGAAGTTAAATGTCGAAAATGATACGTGAGGATGCCGGTTTCTCTCAGATGCTTTCTTTTGTTCCCTGTACCTCCCGTACTTCCATCGAAGCATCAAATCAGGGTTATCAGGCGGAATATTATGATAAAGTACCCCTCCGCAGATTACCTTATGCTTACCGATATATGGGAGCCATTTTTTAAGATAAGCCTCTGCAGTTCCGGGAAGCATTGCATCAGCATCAATAAACAACAGGTAATCCCCGGATGCATCAAGTGCAAGCCTGTTACGTATTGCAGCCCTCCCAATGTTTTTCTCGGAAACTACAAGCCTGATTCCTTCACCTTCAAGCTTCCTGTATTTCTCACGGTATTCAGGTGATGAACCATCATCACCAATTAATATTTCACAGAATTCGGGAACTTTTAACATTCCGTCCTTCATGCTGTGCACAAGCGCAACAATGTCGTAATTATTAACCGGAATGAGGATAGATATTTTCACCCTGTAACCCCTGAATTAACCATTCAAAAGTATAATTTATTTCTTAATTGCCAAAAAATTATGGTTTGGCAAAAAAATTGCAAATATTAATTTTGTAGCTCTAATATGAGAAAAAATATGAAGCTGCCTTTTATAATTTTATTTTTAACCATACAAATTTCCTTAGTTTCACAGATCAGGAGCGGTTATGAAATAAGTGTCAGGGTAACAGGAATTAGTGATTCAACTTTATTCCTGGCATATCATTACGGAGATAAACAATACCTGAAAGATACGATTAAACTCGACAAAACCGGCTACGGTGTGTTTAAAGGGAAAGAATCACTTCCGCAAGGCATATATCTTGTTGTTCTGCCAGGTAAAAAATATTTTGAAATACTAGTCCCTGAAGACCAGTTTTTTGAGGTAAAATGTTCTTATCCCGATTTTTTTAATACACTGTCATTTTCAGGTTCTGAAGAGAATTCTGCATTTATTGAATATCAGAGAAACTGGATAAAGCTACAGGGTAAAGCTCAGGAACTGGCTGAGAGATACCAGAAAAACAGAAACAACAACGATTCTCTCAGAATTCTTCAGGAGACGCGTCTTAAACATGAAGAAAAAATGAAAGAATATCTGAGGGAAGTAGAAAGTAAAAATAAAGGATCGCTGCTGGCTATGCTTGTAAGAGCAATGATGCCAGTGGAAATGCCGGAATTCAGCATACCACAGGGAATAAAAAACCCTGATTCACTGCGATATATGCTTACTTATTTTTACAATAAAGAACATTTTTTTGATAACATAGATTTTTCTGACGAGCGAATACTTAGAACCCCCATCTACCATTCGAAACTTGATACTTTTTTTAAAAATGTAGTAATCCAGCTTCCTGATTCCATTAATAAAGAGATAGATAAACTTTTTGTAAAGATCGGCAATAACTATAAAATGTTTCAATATACAGCAGTATACCTTTTTAACCATTTCCGCGAAAGTGAAATAATGGGTCATGATGCAGTAATAGTAAAGCTTGCAGATGATATCTACCTATCAGGAAAGGCTGACTGGACAACGGAGGAGTGGCGAGACAACCTCCGCAAGGAAGTTGACAGAATCAGACCAAATCTTATCGGAGTTAAGGCTCATGACCTGATTATGAATACTTACAATAATGTCTTTGTTTCTCTTAATGAAATTAAAAAAGATTTTGTCATTCTTATTTTCTGGGAACCAGATTGCGGACATTGCAAGGAAGCTGTTCCGAAACTGAGAGATTATTATGATAAAAATAAAGATAAAGGAATTGAGGTTTTCGCGGTTTGCACCCAACCCGACAGGGAAAAATGGGAAAAATACATACAGGAAAATAAGCTTACCTGGATTAACGGATGGGACCCAATGCGAATTACCAGGTACGATTATTACTATAACGTCACTTCGACACCTTTGATTTACATCCTCGACCGGGATAAAAAAATCATTGCAAAAAAGCTTCCGGTTGAATCGGTTGAATCATTCATAAACGATTACCGGAAATATAACATGAAATAAACCTTTCAAATTTTCATTGAAAGGCTCCTGAGCCGTTTTATTAGTTCATAAACAGTTCTCAATTTCGCACTTTCATTATTATCTGATTTATAAATCCAGTATAAACCTTCGTCATCTCTGTCAACTGTTACCGATATTGAGGTTTCATGATTTACCACTACAAAACCTGCCCTATTTACCGCTTTTTCTGTCCACAATCTGTTTATCCCATCTCCGATTATCCTTACCTCAGACTTAAATTCCTTTTTAATTCTGAAGGTAGCGTCACTTTCACTGAATATAAAATCATTATCATCAAAAAGTTTGTTCATAAAACCTTTAAGAACCATATCTTCAGGTGAACCATCATATATTTTACCCTCTGCAATCATCCAGATCCTGTCGCTTTGGGCCATAATAAGAGAGAGATCATGACCGGAAAAAATGACTGTTTTATTTTTCTCTCGGGTAAGTGACCTTAGAAGATGTATTATTTCATATTTATTTTTGATATCCAGAAACGCAACCGGTTCATCCATAATCAGAATATCCGTATCCTGTGCTATTAATCTGGCAATCATTGCCTTCTGTCTTTCACCATCCGATAATTCATTTATAAATCTTTCTTTAAGGTCGAGGATACCCGTTTTATCCATGGCTAAAAGAACTTTTTCATTATCTGCTGCTGATAACCGGCCTGACCATGGGGTATACGGGTAGCGTCCCAATTCTACAAGCTCAGTTACTTTCATGCTATCAACTTTTATTTGTTCAGTCGAAATATAGCCTACTGTTTCTGCAAGTTCACTACGTCTGAATTCGTTTATTTTCCTTCCTTTAATAATGACATCACCTTCAAGAGGCTTCAATAATCCCGCAATTGTTTTCAGCAATGTACTTTTTCCTATCCCGTTCCGGCCTATAATTGCAATTAATTCTCCACAGCAGGCAGAAATATTTAAAGGCCCGACCAGGGGGAATAATATTCCTTCTTTTTTGTAACCTGCGGTTAAAGACCTCAATTCCATCACTGTATCTTTAACATCTCCAATCATTTGTCAGGTATATTTTCTGGTTTTCAGGATTGCCCAAATAACAACGGGTATCCCTATCAGTGATGTGACAGCATTTACAGGAAGAACTCTCTCTGAACCCGGAAGCTGGGAAATAATATCACTGGCAAGCATTACGGAGCCGCCGATTAATATTACCGAAGGGAGGAGAACACGGTGATCAGAAGTTTTGAAAACCATCCTTGCAATATGCGGTACGGCTACGCCAATAAATCCGATAGGACCGCAAAAAGCTGTTACCGTACCGGTAAGCAGACTGGTCCCTGTGAAAATTATTATCCTGGCCATTTTTATATTTACCCCGAGTGTTCCCGCATACACTTCACCTATTAACATGGCATTCAACACCTTTAATGAAAAGAAACTGACTATCAGACCGGCTGAAACACAAACAATCATTACCTGCAACTGTTGTGAGGAGACGTTTCCGAGACTGCCCATTGTCCAGATAACATAAGATTTAAGCATTGTTTCACTGCTGAAATACTGCATGATACTAACAACCGATGAAATACCTCCCGACAACATTATTCCAAGTATAAGAATGGCCAGTATATCTTTTATTTTCAGTGAAATAAGCATAATAATAATTAATACGAACCCTGCTCCTGTCCATGCGGCTACAGCAATTGACCAATTACCAAGCAGTTCAAGTGATTTTACTGTAAAATAATCCGAAAAACCAAGGATAAGAACCGCGACACCCAGACTCGCACCTGCACTAATTCCCAGAACATAAGGCCCTGCCATAGGATTACGAAAAATTGTCTGCAGCTGTAAACCACTAACTGACAATGATATGCCTGCGAGAAAGGCTGTTACAGCCTTGGGGATTCTGAATCTTACAATAATTGAATATATCTCAGAATCAGATTTATTCATGAGAACATCAGCAATATCTTTAAGCCTTATTGATACTGAGCCCAAAACAATATCGAGAATAAACAAAAAAACCGTAATTATTAAAACAGCAAGCATTAATAATGTAATTTTTCCCTTTCCTGATAATACATATTTCCCATTATTATTAATCATAAATATCTTCAATGTAAATCATTCAATTTTTTTGTAATAAAACCATTCATGGTCCGGAAACAATTCCGGATGAAGTATCGAAGCGATGTCTTTCAGTATTTTTTGAGGGTAGAGTGCTCCACTCTCCCAGTAATCATTTCCTCCTCCTTCTGAAACCCTTTTATTATTGTTGTAAACATTTCCTTTTATTACCGGATTAAGGTAAGCAAGCCTTTTATCGATTGAAATTATTGTTTTCATATCGGGTGCATCACCTGTATTAAGCCAGAATTCTGCTTTTAAAGCTTTCACAAAGACATTTTCAATGCCAAGAGGAACCGAATAATCTGCTTTCATCTCTTTCCACAAATAATATCCTCCGGCATCTTCTATAATGCTTGATATATATGAGTTACCAGGTGACACATACCAGCTGTCCTGCCATGGTAGTCCAAGCATCACATTTGGCCTGCTTTGAACCCTTTCACTTATGTATGATTTAATTTCGAGATACTCTTTTTCAACAATGGAAAAAATTGAATCAGCTTCCCTTTCGCGGCAATAAAGAGCTCCTAATACTTTCAGCCATTCTGTTCTGCCCAGCGGTAATTCTTCCAGAAAATCTGCATTAAAAAGTATTCTGATGCCTGATTCCTCTAACTTACTCATATTGCCTTTTGCTTCACTTCCCACCCCATAGGCAATAATTACTTCAGGCGACAGCTTGAAAATGAGCTCTTTGTTAAGATTTTCCTCATAACCCACCTCAACAATCTGACCTTCAGTTATTTTTCTTTTCACTAACGTGTCATATACAAAATTTGTCCCGGAAATACCTTTAACTGATTCCACTGCTCCTAACGCCATTATCATTGGCAAATAAGTTGTTGACATAAGAACAACCTTTTTTACCGGAACCCTTATAACTTTTACAGAATCAATATATTCAGGCAATTGAATTCCTCTTTTTACCAGATAATATTCAATTCTGACTCCGGAAGATTTCTGCCAGGGATTAATAATGGTTAACCGTGTGTATTCTTCTTCAGGTGAAAGGTCAAAATGTCGGGCATATTTTACAAAGACGGGGTTATCCTCTGTATTTATATTATTTTTATTATATGACGAAGTACAGTTTTTACAGGAACACAACAAAAATACAATCAGAAAGATTGAACTTAACCTTCCGGGTGTTCGGCGTATTTTAAAATAGTTTTCAGACACCATTTTAATCTTATCGTTTATAACACATAAACCCGGGTATTATTCCGGCTCTGACTGAATCTGCAACTGTTCCGTTTCTGTTGAAAATCAGAAGAAAACCCCTTTGCTGGTAATCCACAGCATTTGTTGCAAAAATCCTGCCGCTGCCCGGTTCAATATGTATTTTATAAAAATTTCGGTTTGCAGACCCTATAAAAGGCTCAACGGGCAATTTATCAGAAAAAATGCTCATTTTCCGGATTGATTTTTCGATATAATAAAGAGTATCCCCTTCCCCATCTATTTTAAGACATGTGGGATACATCAACTTTGAACCGAATTGAAATTTCTTTTCAATCCTGTCGGTAACGGTGTTGATTAAGATAAGTTCCGGGTAAAAGTCTCCGGTATAACTGCCTGAACAAAGGACCCATAAATTACCGTTTCTGTCAATTACCATACTTTCCGGTTCGTGACCGACTTTTATTGAATCAATTACAGTATCATCGGATGTATCAATAACCATTAATTCGTCCCCTCCTACCCAGCAGGAAACGTAAGCTTTACCTCTGCAAAAAACCATTGATTCTGATGTTCTTCGCAGTTCGATATGTTTAACAATGGAATAATCTGTCGGATTTATGACTAATAATTTCGTTGAATACAAACTGGAAACATAAGCTTTATTTTTATTTATGAATAGAATATGTCTGGGCGATATTAAACCGGGTATAACCGCTACTGATTTCATTGTGCAGCAATGTGTTACTTCTATTTTCCCTGAATTATTTACTACGATAAACGCTTTGTCATCCATAATGCCCATAGAATTAGGCACGTCTCCAAGAGGTCTTCCATTGGTTTTACGGAAAATTTCATTGTAAATTTTCATTGAATCTGTGGAATAGAAAGATATTGAACCGTTACCTGACATAAAATTTCCCTCATTAAGAATAAATACTCCTCCTGAGTTGAGAAAACCGTTAAAATACGGCTCACTAACATCATTCAGCCGGGTACATGCCGCTATCCAGAACAAGTTAAAAATCAGTATTTCTGCTATTATACTGTTTTTCTTCATTTGATAAACCTGTAATTCAATGAAACCATGAACCACCTTCCGGGCATGGGATAATAGGCAATTACTTCGTATTCAGTATTAAATATATTTTCAACCCTGACTTTAAGTCCTAAATTGTTCTGACCATGTGGATAATTTATTCCGGCTTCAGAATTCACAATTATATACCCGGGCAGATATTTGCTGTTGTCCACCTCTGTAAACCTTTTGCCGGTATATTCACCGTTTATTGTTAAATATATTCTATTATATTCTAATTTCAATTTTCCGCCTGCCTGATGTAAAGGCACATAAATAAGCTGTTTGTTGTCTGTTTCTTCGGTACCTGATTTGTAAACGGATTTATTACAGGTGTAATGCCCATGGATTAAAAATTTAAAATTCAGCTTATTGTAGATAATGCTAAAATCTGTTTCAAATCCTGTGATATTCACCGAAAGTATATTTTCAGGAGACCAGTAATTATTATCACCCGGAAGCCATTGTATCATATCTCTTATTCCTTGTAAATAGAATGAGGTTTCTCCTGATATCGCAAAATCACTATTAAACTTGTGTATAATCCCTCCGTCAATTTCACCGGCAAAGCTATATTCATTTCTTATGCCCGGATTACCACCCGGATTCCAGTACATATCATTCATTGAAGGAATTCTTGAATTTCTGGAAAGATTTACCTTTATCCATTTGCTTGTTTTGCCCGTAAAATAATAGTCAAATCCTGCAGAAAAATCCGGTAATAAAATTTCTTTGCCATTTATTATTTCACTTGCGAGAAGAGTTATTCCACCGCTATTAAATACATTTTTTCGTGCAATACCTGTTACCGAAAATATATTCTGTTTTCTTAAACCGTCATAATTGACCGATTCGACAATGTTAAGTTTATCATTAAGAGTTATTTTTAATGTTATTCCTGAATTCAACTTTGTTTCAAATGCTCCCTTACTGATGAATGAAACCGACTGGTTCAATGAGTTTATTGAAGCCATTTTGTTTACATAATGCAGTCTGTCGAAAATAACAGCAGAAGTAAAATCATAACTTGATTTATTGTAGTATTTTGAGTGAGAGAAAATTGCACGAACTGCGGCATCCTTTTGACTTTCCCCCGTCTCTGTTCCGATCATGAGAATATTTGGGGGCAGGTTCCTGTCAGCAGCCTGTGCCCACACAGATACAGATGAAACAGAGTTATTTCCTTTGAAATACAGCTCATGCATTATTGCCTGTTGGTGGTATCCGGCATTTTTCCTTCTCTCATAAACAGGTTCAGAAAAACTTACCGCATTCAGGTATCTGTAATTATTGTCGGCCCTCCGGTAAAAAATTCTTGTTACCGACTGATATTTGTTATTTCCGCTCTCAGCTTTCAATGAGGCCGACCATAATCCGAAACTTCCGGTTCCACCGTCAAAATTAATTCTCAACCCTTTCTTCCATTCCGGTTTAGTATTGAGATTTATCAGTCCGCCAAATGCCCCGTTTGTTCTGTACATTGAACTGCCCCCGCATTCGACCGATATTTCATCGGCAAAAGCAGCCGGAATAATTGAAAGATCCGTCTGTCCGAGCATAGGCGAATTAAGTATTATTCCATTCCATGACACCTGTGTATGAACTGCCCCTGTTCCCCTGAAAGATATTGTAGAAAGACTTCCCGGACCATATGTTTTAATAAATAAGGGTAATGATTCAGCCATTATATCAGACAAATTCAAAATCTTTTTACCCGACAGCAGGCCGGAATCAATTATAATACGCTTCCATGAATCCGTAATATTTTCACCCGGATTTGCCCGGATGATTATTTCATTTATCTTAACTGTATCAATACCGGAATTTTCCTGAGCATCTGCCAGAATTGTAATTATTAAGAAAAATGCAATAAATATTTTCAGGTGAATCTTCATTCAATAAATTATAAGTCGGGTTACGTATTGTTTTTTATCTCCGGTTATGATAACAAAGTAAATTCCGGGCTTTATATCTTCAATTCCTATATTATTAATACCATTATCAAGATTATCAAGATGGTACTTTTTGAGAATTTTACCCGTATTATCAACAATTGTCAGGTCACAAAAAGCTGACGTTTTAAAATCAATATTAATCCTTTCTGATGAAGGATTCGGGTAAATTCTTATAAGTTGATCAGCTTCAGTATTGCGAATTCCTGTTACCTGCTTAAGAACAGCAACTGCATCAAGATCAAAACCCGATTGCGGAAATGGCGTAGGCCAGGGATCATTTATTTTGTTGCCCCTGGTATCATAAGAAGCGTACCTGTCATCAATACTGCCTATAACATCTATGATTTTTACATATTTAATATTGTTCAGGTCAATTCCGGCAGAATCTCTGAGTTCATCAATGTCAAAAGGGGTTCCGTAATAAGCTCTGTATTTCCCTGCAAGGTTATGAACCTTCTCCGGGTCAGTTAAACCGAATGTATTGGTTTGAATGTCGGCAGGTGTCAGGGATATTGAAGGGAACCGCACCCATTTAGTGCTATCGGAACTTACTTCAACAAAAGCAAGTTCAAGAAACTGACCGTCGAATGAGTTTTCAAATACTGCAAAGTCGTAACCATCAATATTTTTGACCGGTTCCCTGAAAGCAACAACTGCTATTCCTGAATCACCCAGACTTACCGTAATATTATCGGCTTTCCCCAAACAGGCGTTGTCTTCGCCAGCTGTTGCTTTTCCCAGTTCTTTATCATCGATTCTGATATATCCCCTAATAATTCTGCACTCAGATGCCCACTCTTTTATTGCAGGATCCTCAAAATGTATCGGATGTTCTTTAAATAAATAATTATAAGTTTTTTGTGAATACCCATTTGCATAATAGACAGATAAAAAAAACAAAACCGATATTTTACAAAGATGGAATCTCATTATTTATTCTTTGCCAGTATACCTTTAATATTATCAATGCATACGTATGCAGGAGTGTTCATACCCCATTCTCCTGAATCACTTGATGACATTTCAAATTTCAGCCATTTTATATACCCGAACTGGCTGAGATCTATTGATGTCCATACATTTGAAATGTAATCGTATTTATTATCAGTGAATCTGAAATCTGCAAGGTAAACATCCACATAACCAAGGGATATTCCTTCTTCACTGATGGGAGTAAGTGTTAACTTAAGCCAGTCGGGATCATTACCCGTATCACCTCCGAACTTTTTATTAAAAGCTGTTCCGTTTTTGACTGCTTTATAAGTATAAGTCGTGTTGCAGAATGCTATATCTGTAACTTTTTCAGGTATTTCAAATACAAGTGTATCAGGTTCACCTGAGAAATAAAAAACTCCATACTTAAGAGATTTATCATAACCCGAACCAGCTATTGAGCTGTACTGATTTGTAAAATCACCTGTAGCGGTGTCGCTGTGATTTGTATAGGCAAATCCGCTCCAGCATTTATACACATTGTTATAGTGATTTACAAAAAAGACATTTCCGGATTTAAATCCCCCGGAACCATCTGATCCATTCCATACTCCTGATTCATCGAGAGGCAATTCTTCGAAATCTACCAGGTCGGTTTCAGCTTTTTCTTTCTGACATGAGATTACTGCTGCTGATAAAATCAGTGTTGCGAAAAAAATACATCTTGCACTCATAAGAATATAGTTAAGATTAACAATAAAATCTCATCAATATTCTTAACTGCCAGGAGATTAAGTTTGGAATCATTTTTGATGATTCTTCGCTTTTCTTCCCGAAAGCTTAGAATAATTGAACCTGTATGGCAGGTCTTCTGACTTGTCCCGATTTTTGAAGCCTTCCCATCCCGACCTGTCGGGACAGTGGCAGGTTTTTCAAAAACCATGATCGCTTAGCGACCGGGCATCACAGCAGCGGGTACTGTTACGGATTCCAACCGTATTCCCTTTTAATTGCAAATCAAAATTGCAATACCATACAGTGCAAATATAGACTTTTGGGATAAAACTTCAACATTTAAATCCCGGATTTTATGAACACTTGTTAATTAATTATAAATAAGAACTTTATATTCTAATTACGATTTCAACTTCTGAAGTTTCAGGAAGGTTAATTATTAAGATGTTTTAATCAGAACGATCCACAGGATCTTCTAACTATAAGTTCAGGAGCAATCTTTAACTGTCTCCTGTATTTGCCTTTCCCCGCATTTTTGATCTCCGACCAGATCATATTTGAAGCTTTTAACGCAAGTGCCGATATGGGTTTTCTCAGTGCAGTAATCGGTGGATGGAGAAATGCAAATCCTGGTCCATCTTCAAACGAAATAAGGGCTATATCATATGGTATTCTTATTTTTCTTTTTTCCAGGACAGTCAGAAGCGGATAGACCAGAGATGCATGCATTGTTAAAATAAGTTGAATACTCATAGGCGGGCGAAGGTATTTGTCAATCGGCATGAAATCGAAATACTCTTCAGAAACAGGATCGCTCACAATTTCGATGACAGGTTTATTTATACCTCCTGGTATATTGTTTAATGAATTAACCAGTTCCTTTATAGTTTTTTCCTTTTCCCGGTGATTTTTCTCACTGCATAGAATAAGAATATTTCTATACCCGATTTTACCTATGTATTCAGTGAGCATGTTTATTCCTGCCGATATATCTGTCATAACCGTATTCAGTCTGTATTTTTCGGTTGATTTCTCGAGCAGTACAAAAGGATAATCATTGTCCCTGAGGGCGCTTATAGTTTTTTCATCGGCTGCTTCACCAGCCAGTATTAATCCGCTGAAAAATTTCCTGAATGCCGAGACGAATCTGTTAAAGCGCATATTGTCAGGATCCCTGAGAATTACCGTAAAACCGAAACCAATACTCGAAAATGCTTTCTGCAGATATGGCGTAATGTCATAGACAAACTGGTCACTCAGAGAAGGAACAATCATTCCGATTATTCCGGGTGCAGTTTCTACCGGATAAAGTACCTTCTTTTCTTCCTTAATATCAAAGTATCCCATTTGCCTGGCAAGAGCCAGTACTTTCTCCTGGGTTTCTTTTTTTATTCCGTAAAGGTCGGCTTTGTTATTAAGTACCAGGGATACCAGAGTAGGAGATACTCCTAATCTGATAGCCAGATCTTTGTTTTTAATTTTTTTCCCCATTTCCCCTTTTTAGAAATTATATTTTATAAAATTAAACTTATTCCGGCTTCTTTACAAAATTTTTTTAAGAAATTTAACAAAAGGAAATGAAATAGATTTTATCAACTAAAGATTTTTCAATTAAGAATTTTTATCGTTTATCAGGATAATATTTTCAATTTAAATTATTTTTTAGGAGGTTTTATACCTCTCGCTTTTGCTGCTTCTTCTAATCTTTGCTGCCATTTTGATTTCTTAAGAGGCTTTTTCTTGCTTTCTTCAATTTTAGCAAGAACTTCTTCTGCATTTATAAAACGTTTGGAAATTATATTCTGAATATATGTAAGGACGTTAGCAAGGAAATAGTAATACGTGAGACCTGCTGAGAAGTTATTAAGGATCAGCATAAACATTACCGGCATCATATACATCATAATTTTCATGCCGGGTTGATCCTGTCCTGAAGTTGTGCTCGACATCTTCATTGTAATTATTGTGGATGCCGTCATCAGCAAGGTAAACAGGCTCACGTGGTCGCCGTACAGAGGAATAGTAAAGGGCAAATTCAGTATAGAATCATATGTTGACAAATCCTTTGCCCACAGGAAAGGTTCCTGGCGTAGTTCAATTGATGTCGGGAAGAACCGGAACATTGCATAAAGTATAGGAAACTGCAGGAGGGTTGGCAGACATCCCCCTAAAGGATTTATTCCTGCTCTTTTGTAAAGTTCCATTGTGGCCTGCTGTCGTTTCATGGCATCCTCCTGCTTCGGATACTTCTTCGCTATCTCATCAATTAGAGGTTTTAGAACCATCATTTTGGCCTGAGCCTGATACGATTTAAAGGTAAGGGGGAACAGAATTATTTTGATAATTATCGTTAAAATCAGAATTATAATGCCGTAGTTCGATATATACCTGTTGAGCCAGTTAAAAATCGGAATTATCAGATATTGATTTATCCAGCGTGTAATGTTTTTTCCCAGAGTAACCAGTTGCTCCAGCTCATAACCTTCTTTTTTCAATGTTGAGAAATGATTGGGCCCCAGGTAGAATTTCAGTTTGAGCGGTTCGGGGTTCGAAGGTGTGAAGGGTACTCCTATCTCGGCAGTGAAATATTTTATATATTTTTTTGATGCGGGAAGGCGGGTTGACGAAAAAGAGCCATTCTGGAAAAACTCATCGGTGATTATAACCGTTGAAAAGAACTGATCTTTAAATGCAATCCAGCTTAATCTGGTGGGAATATCAATTTTGTCAACTTCATTTCTCGATCTTTCTTTCAGACCGTCTACTTCATCCTGAAAATATTTGTATTTAATTGTTGTGTACGATTCTTCACTTTGCCTGCTTTTTTCTTTCTGGGGAACATACATTCTCCAGTCCAGAGTAATAGTATTCTGGTTTTGTGCAACCAGATCAGACATTGAAACAAAATTGACATGAAAATCAAGTGTATATTTTCCAGGGGAAAGTGTATATATATATTCGATATATTTACTACTGTCGGCATACAGATAAAGTGACACTGATTGTGGTTTATCCGTAGCAATAAAATGCCTTTCTCCGGAAGGGGATTTAAAGAACAGGGAATTAGTCTGAACAGGCTTATTGTCGGCAGTAAAGAAATTAAAACCGAAAACGGTTGAGTCGCCATCAAAAAGTATCAGAGGCAACGAATCATAAGTCCTGTAATCTTTCAATCTGGCCGAATAGATTCTCCCTCCTTTAAGTGATATTTTCAATTCTATGCGATCGTTTTCGAGAATTATAAAATCGTTTGTTCCACTGGCAGATGCGGAGAAAATCCCATAGATATTAGCCGTTTCAGTAATTTTTTCCGACGATTCTTCTGAAGGTGTTTCTTCAGTTTCCTTTTTTTGAGGCATATTAGTCAAGCTGTCGGGCTGCACCAGACCAAGCTGAAGATTGATGTCGTTTAGTTTAAGGATAATATCTGGCTGATTTGGTTTTATATTAAGAGCATTAATATATTCCGTACGGGCTTTTTCCAGATTCCCTGCTGCAAATAATGAGTCGGCCAGTGTAACCTTCTCATTATAAATCTTATTAAGCCGTGAATTATTATAAATACTGAATCCAATGAAGATGGCAAAAATAAGTATCAGACCTGTTATTGTGTTTTTATCCATTTCTACTTTCTTTTTAAATCAGCAAATTCGATGCATGCTCTGATAAAGCTTACAAACAGGGGGTGGGGTCTTGCAACAGTGCTGCTATATTCAGGGTGAAACTGAACTCCTACAAACCATCTGTGTGCTGGTATTTCTATTATTTCAACAAGATTAGATTCAGGGTTAATACCTGTAGGAACCATTCCGTGTTTTTTATACTCTTCAAAATACCTGTTATTAAACTCATATCTGTGCCGATGGCGTTCAATTACTTCACTCGTACCATATGCTTTAAAAGCTACAGAATCCGTCGAAAGTTTGCATCTATAACCTCCAAGCCTCATAGTACCGCCTTTTTCTGTTATGTTTTTCTGTTCTTCCATCAGGTCTATTACCGGGTGTTTTGTATCAGGCTCCATTTCGGTTGAATGTGCCTCTTTATAACCAAGTACGTTTCTGGCGAACTCAATTACCGCACATTGCATCCCAAGGCAGATCCCAAAAAATGGCACATTATTTATCCTGGCAAATTTTATTGCTTCAATTTTACCTTCCACGCCTCTGGGGCCAAATCCCGGTGCAACCAATATCCCGTCAATATCATTCATCAATTCATCAATATTTGAGGCGGTAATATTTTCAGAATTAAAATATTCCAGATTAACATAACAATCATTAAAGGCTCCCCCATGAACAAATGATTCATGTATAGATTTATATGAATCATGAAGTTCAACATATTTACCGATTAAAGCAACATTTACTTTTTTTTCAGGAAAAATTATCTTGTTAACAAATTTTTCCCAGTCCGTCATATCTGGCTTTTCCTTTTCGGGTAAATCAAGTTTTTGAAGCACAACACGATCCAGCCCTTCTTCAAGCATCTTTAAAGGAACTTCATAGATTGTGTTAACATTAACTGACTCAATAACTGCTTTTTCCTCAACGTTACAGAAAAGAGCAACTTTTCTTCTTATATCGTTTGAAACTGGTCGTTCAGTTCTTAATACGAGAACATCTGGCTGAATACCTGCTTCGAGGAGTGCCTTCACGGAATGCTGAGTGGGTTTTGTCTTCTGTTCACCGGTTGCCGACAGATACGGTACAAGAGTAAGATGAATTACCACGCAATTCCGCGGACCCATTTCCCAGCGTAATTGTCTCACTGACTCTATGTACGGAAGCGACTCAATATCACCAACAGTACCACCGATTTCAGTTATAACAATATCAAATTTTTTACTTAATGAAAGAAGTTTAATACGTCTTTTAATCTCATCTGTGATATGTGGTATAACCTGAACGGTTTTGCCGAGATAATCGCCCCTCCGTTCCTTTTCAATCACGGTCTGATAAACCTTTCCAGTTGTAACGTTATTTGCCTGAGTTGTAGAAATATTTAAAAACCTTTCATAATGTCCCAGATCAAGGTCTGTCTCGGCACCATCAAGAGTTACATAACATTCACCGTGTTCATATGGATTAAGTGTTCCGGGATCGACGTTAATATAAGGATCCAGTTTCTGAATTGTAACAGAATATCCTCTCGACTGGAGGAGTTTAGCCAGTGATGCAGAAATTATTCCCTTACCCAGTGAAGAGGTTACGCCTCCCGTTACAAATACATACTTTGTGTTAACCAAAGCAATAAAAATTTAAAAATTACATTTCGTCAATATTAATCCTGTCAATCAACTTAACTTTTTCTTCAAGTGTTTTAATGGTTTTTTTCGCGTTCTTGATTTTTTCCTCTACTTCTCTAATCATGCTTTCAGCGTTTGGAGACTTAGCAAAGAAGCCAATGTTATTTTCCCAGAGAACAATATCATTTTCAAGCTGTTTAATTTTAGTAATAAATTTTTCTCTTTCATTACTAAGTTTCCGTAACGCTTTCGGGTTTGATTTAAGTGTTTCGAGTTTTGTTTTATATTTAAGAATACTCTTATCAACCTCATCAATTTTAAGTTTGTCGAATTGTTTGTTAAGGGCATTTCTGTACCGAGTATTAATTTCTTCCTTGCGATTAAAAGGCACAAAACCTATATCAGTCCATCTTTTCTGTATTTCTTTCAGCCGATTGAAGGCTTCCTGGACGTCATCACCCGGCTCGAAATTTTCAAGTTCAGCAATTATTGCTTCCTTGGCTTTCAGGTTTTCTTCATATGTTGAATCGAGGCTGGCAAAGTATTCAGCTTTTCTGTTAAAGAAATGGTCACATGCTTTTCTGAATCTTTTCCAGATTTTATCGGAATATTTTCTTGGAACCGGACCTATTTCTTTCCATTCTTTCTGAAGTTTGATTAATGCCTCGGTAGTAGCTTTCCAGTCAGTACTTTCCTGCAATGCCTCAGCCTGAATGCACAGATCCGTCTTTCGCTGGAGGTTATTCATTTGCATCTCTTTGCTGTCGGCATAGAAATTTCTTTTCTTTTCAAAGAAAGCATCACAAGCTTCCCTGAAACGTTGATAAATTTTATTGTTTTGTTTTTTCGGAGCAAACCCTATTGTTCTCCACATTTTCTGGAGATCAATTATTATTTTCGCCTTTTCCTCGAAATCCTTAAATGTTTTTAACTCTTCCCTGTTGATCTCCTCTACCTTTTCACAAAGGGCAATTTTTGCTTCCAGGTTTTTCTTCTGTTCTTCCTTCTGTTTTTCAAAGTATTCGTGATGACGCTTGTTAATTTTGGCTGTTGCTTCCTTAAATCTTTCCCAAATCTCATTTTTCGACTCATGTGGAACAGGACCGATCTCCCTCCATGCATTGTGGAGGTCCTGCAACAATTTAAACGCAGTAACTGGATTGGGTTCAAGTAATAGCTCTTCAGCCTTTTCACACAGTCTTACTTTAGCCTCCAGATTTTTCTTCAGGTCAAGATCCCTGAGTTCCTTGTTAATTTTTATATAATCATAAAATATCTCTACTGCATGATGATAATTTTCCCACAGATCTTTAAGTGCATTCTGCGGAACAATGCCTACCGAATGCCATTCATTTTGAAGAGCCCTAAATTCCTGGAAAGTTTTATTTATTGATTCTTCTCTGTTAACCAGATCTTTTATTTTTTCTATTATCTCATACTTCTTTTTAAGATTTTCCAGTTTCTCGGCTTCCTGAATCTTTCCAAAATCACTCTTTTTGGATTTATACTTTTCCAGCAGCTCTTTTACCTTAACTTCAAGGGGATCAACAAGAACCCTGTAATCTTCAGCTTTACCCCCCTCTTCAAGAAATTTCTTTTTTCTTTCCTCGTTTTCTTTCCGAATCTTTTTGTAAAACAGACTTTTTATTCTTTCAACATCATCTTTTATTTCGTTTGGAGGCCGGTTGTCAATAATCAGTTCAAGTGTCTCAACAAGTTTCTCCTTCGAATAACCGGAATAGTCAACCGGAGGCAACTCTACATTGTCATAATCTTCCAGAAAATCACTTTTTCCCTCTGTTGCTAAACCTGTTGCAGAGAGCCCTGTTAATGAAGCAGATCTTTTTTCCCTGGTTTTTTTTCTGGATTTTTTCCCTTTATCCTCATCTGAAACAGGTTCTTCCCTGACAGAATGCGGTTGTTCTTCTTCTGCCTCAGATGATCCGGTACCTGACATATTTTCACTCTTGATGGGGATTTCTTCTTTAATTTCCTTCTCTGAAACTATATCACCCGCCCCATCATTAGTTTTTATTTCATCTGCAGCCAGGTCCTCCCGTTTATCCGTTTCATCTAAAGAAAAATTAACAGGAGATTCAATCTGACCTCCGAGTACATTTCCTGTATTTTCGCCAGCACTTTCAGTTGCTGCGAATAGTTCATCATTCAGAACTGGATTGTTTGGATCTTTCTCAATCATTTTCAACCCCTTTCAAATATTTTATTCACTAACAAATTACATGGAAACCCATGAAATTTTTGAGACACGAAAATATTGAATATTTTAATAAAACTCAAAGTTTCAATTCAAATATTACATATTTATATGATTTTTCCTTATTTATGAAGCTCAGGTCTGCCGGAAAATTTTGCATAAAACTCATTTCTTATTAATACCTTTGAAGTCGAAAAAATTAAAATTATCCATGAAAGATCATATTTCAACTATCGTTGTTGTTCTGGCCTTTCTGATTGTTGGAATCAGGCTCTATCTCCGCTATAAGGGTAAAGGAATGGCTGATACGGGCAAATCAATGTCAAAAAGCGACACTGGTTTTTCCAGGCAGGAAGAAGAATATGAACCATATAAAAACAAAAAGAGTTAATTATCTCTTATTACGGGAAATCAGATATCTGAAAGGATAAATCATTTTTTCCAGAAGACTCCTGTCGTCAGTGATTATTTCAGCAATACCTGTCATATTCTGTGTAAACTCAAGGGTGCGATTATATAATGTCGTAAGGCTGTTTTTCAGTTCCACTTCTATAAGATATGAATCGCCAGCAGGAACAAGTGCTTTTGAACGAATAACTCCCTGCAGCATACCATATTCCATATAAGGGTACCCGTTCAGTTTGATATTTACAATCTGCTTTTCTCTTACCTTACCTGATTTATACATTTTAAGATAAATTTTTCCTATATAATCTCCAGGATTTTGCGGCACTACCGACATGACTGCTTCATCTTTCTTCACCAGTTGATTTTCAGACCAGTACCTCGAAAATGTTACCTGGCCATCAACAGGTGATATAAGCAGATAGGTATTTTCCCAGATACTAAGTTCCGCCCTCAGATTTTTCAGAGCTTCCCTGGCATTGGAATAAAGCTTTTCAATTTCTTCAGATCGCTTAATAGAATATTCTTCAATAAGTTGCCTTTTATTAATCTGTTCAATGTTTTTGGCTGAAATCTCAAGCCTTACTTTCTGTAATTCAATTTGTTGTCTGATTAATGCCTGCTTTGAATTCTCATAATCTGCCTGCGCGATTGTTTTTCCTGCGTTTAATGCTGAATCGCGTCTGAATTTATTAAGCTCTAACAGGTAGTTTTCATTATAAAATTTTTCGCTTTGCTGAAGACGGGCAGTGTATACCTTCAATTCTTTGAGTTCTTCATTCACTGCATTTATTCTGGCACTGTAGTAATCATTTCTAAGAAAATTGTCAATATCTGATATACTCTTCCTGAAGGTTTCGTAGGCTGTCTGCAATTCTCCCAGTTTATAAAAATCAGGAATAGTTTCAATTTTAACATCCTTTCTCAGAGTAAATGTATCAGTAAAGACTTTAAGTTTTGTAATCTCTTCAAATGATGCCGGATTTTCCATTACCGCAAGTACCTGCCCGACTCTTACCTGCTGTTTGTCAGACACCTTAAGATGCATTATACGGCCTGTTGTTTTTGACATTATTGAAGCCGGGGGGTTCTCTGTTGTTATTTCAATGGGAGCAGGAACAATATCAGGATATTTAATCAGCCATGCGAAAAAAACGAACAGAATAAACCCAATGAATATTATTATGGTACCCCACCTCAGAATTTTTCCAGGGGGACTTCCCATTATTTCCCTGACAGGCTCTGAATATTGTATTTCATGCTTTTTCACCTGTACATGTTTTAAAAAACATTCTTCAATTTCCGAGTTCAAGCTGGTTTTTTACCAGGTTGAAATAAGCTCCCCGTTTTTCAATAAGCTCGTTATGAGTACCCGATTCAACAATTCGCCCGTTATCGAGTACCACAATTTTATCTGCATCTCTTACCGTACTTAAACGGTGAGCAACAATTATAACCGTTTTGTTTTTGAAAAAACTCTTCAGGTTTTCAACTATTACCTTTTCACTTCCTGCATCGAGAGAGTTTGTTGCTTCATCAAAAATGATTATCTCAGGGTTTTTATAGACAACCCGTGCTATAAGAAGTCTTTGTTTCTGTCCTTCGCTCAAACCATGTCCGTTCATTCCCACTTTTGTATTATAACTAAGCGGCAATGATTCAATAAAACCTCTGATGTTAGCAATTTCTGCTGCCGCATACAATTTTTCTTCATCAATTGTTTCAACCCCGGGTGCAATGTTTGCAGCAATAGTGTCGGCAAATATGTATCCGTCCTGCATAACGGCACCTACCTTTTTCCTCCATGTTTTAAGACTTATGTTTTCAAGTTTTGTGTCACCTACAACTATTTCACCGGTTACAGGCCTGTAAAAACCGAGTATCATTTTGAGGAGGGTGGTTTTTCCACTTCCGCTGGCACCCACTATTGCCGTAATCTTATTTTCTTTTATTACAAGGTCTATATCTTTAAGAACAAAGGGCGATCTCGGTCCTTCATACTGATATGAAAGATTATTTATGTATATATCTTTTCTCTCAGGCATCTTTTTTATTTTAGCTTCCGGCTCAGCTTCTTCCTCGTCCATGGCATGAACCTCCGACAATCTGTCGAGACTTAATTTTGCATCCTGTGAGACTCTGAAGAAATAGATTATCTGATTCACCGGCAGATTCAACTGACCGATTATGAACTGAATGGCAAGCATCATACCAAGAGTCATTTCGCCTTTTATGACCGTTGTTGCAGATATAAGTGTGATTATTATGTTAGTAATTTCATGAATTAATGTAGCTCCGGCCGACTGGTGCTGCATAAGACTCAAACCTTTAACCCTCAGATGAAAAAGTCCTGCCTGCAGGTTTTCCCATTCCCACCTTCGTGCAAGTTCGCTCTGTGTGAGTTTAATCTCCTGCATCCCATTGACCATCTGAATGAGTTTGCTGTTCGTTGTTGACATCTGCCTGAATCTCTGAGTATCGAGAATGGCTCGAGATTTCATAAAGAGTGATATCCAACCAATGTATGCCAGAGTTCCAGCCAGGAAAATTAAAAGAATCTTTATACTGAAAATAGCCAGAACAATACTGAAAACAATCAGATTAAAAAATGAGAACATGATACTCAGAGATGCTGATGTGAGAAATTCCTCAATTCTGTTGTTATCATCTATTCTTTGCAGAATGTCTCCTGTAAGTTTTGTATCAAAAAATGAAATTGGCAATGCCATCAATTTGTGCAGAAAACCCGAAATTACCGCAACATTTATTCTTGCACCTATATGGAGCAATAACCAGTTACGAATATATTCCACTGAAAACCTGCCTGCCACAAGTGCAAGCTGAGCGAAAAGAATAAGGTATATAAAACCAATATCGCTGTTATTTATCCCTATGTCAATAACCGACTGTGTAATAAAAGGTATTATCAGCTGTATAAGACTACCAAGAAAAAGCCCCAGTATAAGCTGATAGAAATACTTTCTGTATAACTTGAAATATTTCCAGAGGAATATAAAGCCTCCTTTTTGTTCCTTTTCTTCCTCAACCGCATAAAATGCAGGCGTTGGTTCCATTATAAGAACAAGTCCGACAGGTTCCCCGCCGATAACTGTTCCTGACCAGTTTTTTATAAATTCCTGATGATCATATTTTAAAAGACCAAGTGCCGGATCAGCAACCCATATATGTTTAGGGGAAATTTTATATACAACAATAAAATGCCTTTGTTTCCAGTGAACTATACAGGGAAGGGGTACATTCTTTATGAATACATTGAATGGTATTTTAACACCTATTGTTCTGAAACCCAGAGAATCGGCAGCTTCAGAAAGACCAAGAAACGATACTCCTTCCCTTGTAATATAGCATCTTTTACGGAGAGATTCCAGGGAAAAATTCTTTCCATAGAAACCTGCAATCATTTTAAGGCAGGCCGGCCCGCAATCCATTGCATCTGGTTGCCTGACAAACGGGAATGACATTACTTAATCACAGATAATTTTTAAGTCAGGATAAAGATATTTATTTTTAACAATGTAAAATTTCATTTTTTGGAAAAACTGCTAACAGTTAAATATATTTACACCGGATTAATTGGGGAAATAGTATATTTGTCAATCAATTAAGGCATCATACAGGGGCTTGCTGGGGAAGATATCAGATAAGGAAATAATTGAAGGAGTTCGCCGTCAGGACGAAAAGGTTCTTAATTATCTATACGATAATTATTTCAGGATGGTTAAGAACCATGTTATAAAAAATAACGGCACAGAAGATGATGCTTCAGATGTTTTTCAGGAAACTATCATTCTTCTCTACCGGAAAATATGTGAAAACAACCTGGATCTGACAAGTGATCTGAGGGGATTCTTTTTCGGTATTGCAAGAAATGTATGGAATAATCTTTTCAGGCAGAAATCAAAAACCGAAGAAATTAAAAATCTTGATATTGTCGAAGAAAACGACGAAGAATTATCAGACCACCTTTTCATGAAAATAATGACAAGGGCATTTAATAAACTTAAGCCTGAATGCCAGGAAGTATTAAGAATGTTCTATGACGGATTGTCTTTTGAGGAAATAGCTCAAAAAATGAATTATAAGAACGAGACATATGCCCGCAGAAAAAAATACCTGTGCAAGGAGGCGCTTATTGAGATCATAAAATCTGATCCTGAATATATTGAATATCAACGTTTCTTGAAATAACGGTATATCATAGCTAGAACCAGAGACAGGAATACAAGAATAATGGCTATTTTAATATACCTCGATACATACAGTGGTGAATCATCTCCATATATTACCAGGGTTGACCAGTAATAAGGGTGGGATAACCGCATATCTGATTTATTAAGATAATCAATCCTTGCTTTTTTGAGTGCCCGGCTCTTTCTTAATCCTGATTTAAGATTTTTATAATAGGCTTTTATTATCTCTGCACCTGCCATATCGTCAACTTCCCACAGGGACATTACAACGGATTCGCTTCCTGAAACCATGAATCCTCTTGCCAGACTGAGAACACCTTCACCTGCATAAAATGTTCCGGTTCCGGTAAAACATGAACTCAAAACGACCATTTTTGCTTTCAGTGGTATTCCATAAACCTCATAAAGCTTAAGATAAATATCATCAGCCGAATCTAAAGATGCATGATAGAATATCATTCCTGAGTTTGCAGGTGATGCACCATCAACAATGGTATGCATAGAAAGGTGCACTATATCAAACTTCCCGGCTTCCGATTTGTAATTATCCACAGTAGCCTCTTCATTCCTGAAAAGTTTACCCGGTATTAATTTTGACACATAAACAGCTTCCTGTTGTGCATATTCAAGGCGCGGCAGATAAGAATAGTTGTCATATCTGAAAACTGAATCATATGATAAGTTATCATATGAAGGAGCAAAAATAACTGCACTGTTGAAAAAAGAGGGAGGGCTTCTTCTGATTTCAGATAAAAGAGTTGCAGAATATGTGTATGAGATATCATATTTTCTTATGAGATAGTCAAGATTTTTGTAAAGCATACTGGAGTCTTTTTTTTCTGACATTAACAATACTTCGAACGGGAAAAAAGAAAGCTTATCATCAGGTGAAATGATCAGCTGATCTGAAATAAAATATTCTTCAACTGGCTTAAGCAGAACAGAATAAAGTTTGAACCCGTCTTCCTGAAATTTCAAGAATGCTTCTCTTGCATTTCCTTCTTTTACAGGGTCAGAAAGTTGCTGTCTGAAAGAGTTTACATTTCTGAAAAAACTGTCATCAATCGTAATAGTTTTAATTTTTAAGAATTTACTATTGACAACAAAAATATGAAGCAATGTATCATTTATAATATAACTAAGATAATTAGCTTTTTTACCGGTGAGCACCGGAATCATTTCGGGTGAAACAACCCTTGTATCATACTTAAGCTTATAATATTCCGGAAAACCCTTTTCAAATACCCTTAGCAGGGAATCTTTTCTGTTTTGTGCAACTATCAAATTTTCAGTCCAGAGTTCTATTTTACTTCTATCACTATTATTGTTTATTTCGGTTTCAATTTTCGATTCATAAAATCCTATTTGCAATGACAGATTGTGTTCCAGTTCAACCAGATAGGATGGAATATGAAACTTCATGGCCCTCGCCTCACGAGTATAAGTAAGCAGACTTGCTGCTTTGCTTTTTTCTGAATACTCAAAGACCTTCAAAAGATATGTTGTATCATTGGTTAATTCATAACACTGATTGTAGCTTTCAAGAGCAAAAATATAGGAGTCTCTATATCTTTCGCCAAGAAGGAGGCGGCTTTCCTCCTCACCGATATTCAGCCGTAAATCTTCAAGAATTTTGACCATCAGGTCGGCAATTTCCGCACAACTTTTTAATATGCTGAAATCACCATTATGTTTATATAGTCTTTGCTGAATTAAAAACTTAGATCTAAGGATGTCCCATGTTGTCCTGTCTTTTTTCAATAACCCTATTTCCGGGTTCACAAGCGGGTCAGAAGGAGGTTCCAGATTATTATTTCTGTATAAAATCATTGTGATTGAATCCAACGCTTCTGTTACCCTTCCATTGTCCATCAGGGCAAGAGCATATCCCCGGGCAATCTGGGTATTAAGGTTGATATTCCATGGATGAGTACGGACATATTCATAACATTCCTGGAAGATTTTCAACGACTGAGAAAAATCGATCCTGTTTCTCCACAGATAGAAGGCGTAATTACTCAATAATTCATAGTACTCCTTTGATTTTTCCGGGTAACGGTTTTTTATCTTCTGAATGGTTTTCAACAAAATATACCTGCCTTTTTCTGTCTGATTGATATTTCCTAGAAACATTGCATAATTGCTCATAAAATAATAAGAAGACGGATCATCCATTGAAGATGCCAGAACATAACCTTTTTCAAAATACTCCATACATTTTACGGTATCTTTTAAATAATAGTATGAAGTTGCTATATTGTTAATCAGATTCAGCATATTGGGATTTGCAGGCGCCCCTGATGATTCATAGATATCCTTTGCTTTCAGAAGATTGGTTATTGCATGTTTATATTCGGAAATCATCGAAAGCGCTACTCCCTTATTCTGATATAACAAGGCAAGATCTTGAGGTTCAGGCTTATATCCCATCGTATTGACAATAGATAAACCTTCATTTACATATTCAACTGCACTCTTATAATCACGGAGATTCATCTTTGATACAGAAAGTGAGATATAAACCGGAAGCAACTCAGGGGAATTTTCCCCATAAACCTTTTTTTTCAGATTGAGAGACTGGCTGAAATACTCTTCAGATTTTAAATAATCCCCGATTTTATAATAGGTATACCCCAGAAAATAAAAAATTCTTCCCTTAATATTATCATCTGGTTTTCTTTCAAGGAACTGCAGTGCTTTCTGAAAATACCCGAATGACAGCGGCTCATTTCCAAGAACAACCATAGAAGCCCCCAGCAAATAATACGACCTGATCAGAAGAGTTGTATCATGTACAGTATGCAATTTAATAGCATCTATTAACGAATCCGAGTAGATTCTTATAAAAGAAAGATTGTTTTCGATATATGCTTTTTCTAGTCTGGTGAAGATCGTATTTATATCCTTCTGGCTATTAATATCCTTTGCTTCCTGATTGTTAATGGTAAGATCATAATAAGAAAATTTATGACAATTACTTCCATCAAAACGTGCCGGAAATAAAAAAAGGCCTGCGAGTAAGGCAATTAAAAATATGACTCGCGAATGAATAATTCTTTGCTCAGAGAAATTATTATTCATTTTATTAGTAATAGGGTTTGTAAATATATAGAGAAATATTCTTTTACTGATGTTTTTATTTTTCACATTAACTAACTGATTTAATGAAAAATAAATTTTTTTTAAAAATTTTTTTATTTTTTTGTGTCACAAATTTAATTGCTGCGACATGTATTATTGGAAAAAGAAATTACCCGAAAAAGTATCAATGAATTAAAAACAGACAGCTATGGAAACAAAGGAATTGAAAAAGAACATTGATTTTTTCGCAGCATTCGAACTGACAAATGAAGAAATGATGGTAGTTAAAGGCGGCGACATAGGTGAACCTGTACCTATTCCACCTCCCCCACCAATCAAATACTAATACAGTATTGCTGCACAAATAGAACAAACAGGCTTATATTATAAGCCATTGTTTTTTGAAAAATCTGCATGCTTTTGCATGAGAGGTGTATTAAGTTCTGTTTATTACACAGAATAACGATTTGAACAGCAAAAGCTTCTTTCTGTTAGCGGTATAAGATTGTCTGAATAGACTTAACATGCCGGTAATGGGATTAAAGGAAATTTGCAGTCATATTAAGCTGTTCAGGTAAGTGGATTATGTGTAATTTACAGGTAAACTATGCTGGTTTCTAATTTTCAGAGTTTTACCTGGAAATTATTGTAAAGCCGGAGAAAAGTGGATTGCTGTGCCATATGTCATGCAATCCGGAAGTTTTATAACTTATTTTAAGGTTATGTATATATTAAATTTTGCCCCGAATCACATAAAAATTTAACATATGAAGGCAATTGATTATTCTTACTTTATTGAAAAGTACATTACGGGTGAAATGACCCCGAAAGAAAGGCTCTGGTTTGAAAAAGAACTGGAGGACAATGAATCTCTGAAAAGGGAAATTGAACTGAGAAGAAAAACAGATCAGTTTTTATCCCGGCAGGATGTTATTAATCTGCGCAATAAACTTGCACATATCGAAAAAATCAGAAAAGAACGGGAAACAATCAAAATTTCACAGAGAAAAGTTTTGCTGCGCTCAGCGGCAGTTGCTGCATGCTTTATATTAATAGGCAGTCTTTATCTTGCCATAAATAAAACAACTTCCTCCGAATCAATTTTAAATAAGTATTTCACGGTTTATAATCCGGGAGGGACCGTACGTAATTCTGTTGCTACATTAAGTACTTATGACGTTCTGTACAAGAAGGCACTTGAATTTTATAAACAGAGTGATTATAAAAATGCTGCCGAATTATTGAAAGAATATATTACCAACCGGCCAAATCATATGGAAGCTTACCTGATATATGGTGTGGCATCAATGAAAAACAATGATTTCGAAGAAGCTGCCGGTTCATTCTTGAAAATAATAAATAACGGCAATAACCTTTACATCGATAATGCCCGCTGGTATCTTGCATTATGTTACATCAGACTCAAAAATAATGAAGCCGCCAGAAATCATTTGTCGGTTATAAAGGAATCAGGAAATATCTACAGTGCCAGAGCCGAAAAAATACTTAAACGAATCAAATAATTAAATAGCTTTTATTGGGAGACTTTTAAAAGCTATCCAGGAAAAAATAATTGAAATGAATGATTATAAGGATAAGAATTTTTGTTGCCCTGAGGAAAGGATTGAGAGAGGTAAAAAGATCGGTATGGATATTTCAACAAACATAATCAGTTGCCCAACGCTGCTGTCGGGAATGTCCCACGAGATGAGAACTTATATGAATTCAATCGTTGCATTTTCATTCCTGATGAACAGCGATAACTTTTCTCCAGAAGAAAAAAAAGAATTCAGCAATCAAATATTAAATTCCTGCGAACAATTAATATCTCTTTTTGACAATTTCTTTGATTCGGCAATCATTGATACGGGTAATTTAAAAGCCGAATTAAGGCCTTGTAATCTTGATACCCTTATTGAAGAACTAATGTCTGAAATAAGGGAGATAATGAAACGGTATGACTCTAAAAATCTGGTCCTTATTCTTGAAAATCATGTTCATGTTAAAGAAGAACTTCTCATTGATACAATTCGGGTAATGCGCGTATTGCGCAATCTTTTCCAGAACGCTGTCTGTAATACTAAATCCGGGTATATCAAGGTTGGATACAGATTTAATGAGAATGAGTTAGTTTTTTATGTTAAAGACACAGGAAACGGATTCGAGAAGAGTGCTGACTTTCTCAGTACCGACAACCTGCAGGAAGCTCTTCAGAGACACAATGATACTACTTCAGCCATAAATCTCACAGTAGCTAAAAAGATGGTCAAATTAATGGGTGGGAATATCTGGGTAGAAACAAATGGAAATTCAGGCTCGGCACTCTTCTTCAATGTTCCTGTGAAAATAGCGGAAGCCTCACAAATCAAAATTAGTCAATATACCAACACCCGGATAGCTATATGAAGAAATATTAATTCAATCAGTCTGCAATACTATCCACTTAGATGAGATCCTGCAAATGGGGTCTCATTTTTTTTATTTGTTATCACGGGTAATTCTTACTTCAGTTCTCCTGTTAAGTTTCCTTCCCTCAGGAGTCAGATTATCTGCAACAGGGAATGAAGCTCCGTATCCTTTGTAAGAAAGCCTGTCTCCACTGATACCCAGTTCGGTGAGAAAATTGACAACAGATTTCGCACGTTTTTCGGATAAAACCTGGTTGTATGCATCAGTTCCTATTGAATCGGTGTAACCGCCTATCTCAATACATATTAAAGGATTATCAATCAATAATTTATATAGTTTTTTAAGTTCAATAATTGACTCCGGTTTCAATTCCCATGAATCGAATTCATAAAACACATTTGCAAGCAATATTGATTCACCGGTTCTAATAGGAGTAAGAAAAACCTGCTTGATATATGGCTCTGCTGCTGAATGAATACCTTCGAACATGAAATTATCGGAATAAAATAAGTAGCCTTTTTTATTGACATTCAGACCATAATTGGCTCCCGATGGAAGGCAAATCAGAAAATTTCCATCATTGCCTGATTGTCCACTTGCAACTACAGTTCCGGTTTTCAGATTAACTAATTCATAATCAGCCGACAAAAGACGACCTGTTTCCTTATCCATAACCTTGCCTTTGAAATAAGAAACCGGATTGGGCCTTGCATCCTGGTGCAGTTCAAAATAATAAATATCTTTCCCGCGCTTATCATCCCTTATGGTTGAAAAATATGCTTTCGTTCCAGGGGCATCTATAATCAAACCCATTTCATCATTGTAAGTATTTATCGGATAACCCAGATTTACCGGTTTCGTCCAGGTTGTATCATCGTTCATCTTTGAATAGAAAAGATCATAACCACCCATGCCTCTATGACCGTTGGATGAAAAATACAATGTTTTTCCGTCAAAATGAATGAAAGGGGACATTTCATCACCGGACGTATTTATATTCTGTCCCAGATTTTTTGGGTTACTCCATTTACCTTCGTAATCCTTAACTGAGAACCACAGATCCATTCCCCCGACACCGCCGGGTCTGTTACTTGCAAAGAAAAGCATTTGCCCGTTTGAACTTATTGAAGGTTGTGCTTCCCAGTATCTTGAATTAACAGGAGCGCCAAGATTAATGCCTTTTGACCATTTTTTACCGTCAAAAGAAGAATAATATATATCGCATCTCCCCAATCCGTCAGGACGATTACAGGCCGTGAAATACATTCCGTTACCATCTGAAGTAACACTCTGTGCACCTTCGTTCTGAGGCGTATTAAGCGGAGCCCCTGCATTATATGCCTTGGACCACCCTTTGTCTGTTAAACGGCTTATGTAAAAATCTTCCTGATTGTTAATATTAGGTCTGCCTCCTGACCTTTCCTGCCTTGTAAACAAAAGTATGGAACCATCAACAGTAATTGACGGCCAGTATTCATCATGTGCGGTATTGACGGAATCTCCTAAATTAACCAGATGAAATGGAACAGGACTATTTACAGCTTCAATTGCAAATAAGCAATCATCTATCCCTTTCAGTGCTGAATTCCGGTTTTTTTCATTTTCAGGGTTCATCTCTATATATGCACGATAATGAACCAATGCTTTTTCATACTGGCCGGTAAGATGTTCTGCTGTAGCCAGTTCAAAAAATATATATTTATTGTATAATGAATCTATTTTAACGGCATTCTGGTAATAGGTTGCAGCTTCATTAAATCTCCTGAGCTTATAGAACATCTCGCCAAGAAGAGCATGAGCTTCATAGAAATTTTTGTCAATCTTTATTGCTTCTTTAAGGTAGCTTTCAGCACTTTCAAAAAAAAGAAATTCATAATCTCTCTTTCCCTGATTGTAAGCATTCAAAGCCCTGTTTGAACTTGTATGAAATTTCTGTGCCCGGATAAACGGAGAATTAATCAGAAACAGCAGGATAACCGGAATTAATATTCTGATTTTCATCTTTTCAAGGTATGTTCATAAACTTGTGAGTCTGAAGTGATATTCTCCACATTGGGTTTCTTTTTACATATTCAACAATTTCCGGAATAATTCTTTTATAGCTTTTCCATTCCGGTTGAAGAAACAGAATACAATCATTATCCACTTTTTTTCTGCATTCTTCTGCCCAGGAAAAATCTTCGTTATTAGCAACAATAACCTTTAACTCATTGGCTTTCTGCCATATTTCATTGAGAGGCTTTTTATTTTTTTTAGGGCTTAGACATATCCAGTCCCATATACCGGTTAAACGGTATGCTCCGGAAGTTTCCAGGAAAGTTGTTATTTTATTTTCTTTCAACCCTTTACACAATATATCCAGGTTCCACATTAAAGGTTCACCACCGGTTACAACAACAGAATCCGTGCCAGACTTTAATACATTACCTATGATTTCTGAAACAGGCACCATCGGGCTAATATCCGGATTCCAGGTAAAGGGTGAATCACACCATCTGCATCCTATGTCACATCCTCCTAACCGGATAAAATATGCAGGTTTTCCTGTATGAAAACCTTCTCCCTGAATTGAAAAAAATTCTTCAACCAGAGGCAGTAATTTACCCTCATTCCCGGAAACCTTTTGGGCACCAGTCTTCATTGATTTATTTAAGCCTCAATAATTCTTTAAATTTCGGGAAAAAATCAGTATTGTCCATTATACCGGTAAACTTTTCAGCACCGGGCCCATATGAAAAGACCGGAACCATTACAGCTGTATGTCCGGTTGAGGCATAAACGCCATTTACTGATTTTTGCTTCAAATCACCTCCTACCAAAGCCAACCCGCCAGTCTCATGATCAGCAGTTACAATAACAAGGGTGTTACCGCTTTTTTCAGCAAACTCATAGGCTTTTGCCACCGCTCTTTCCATATCAAGCACTTCCGACACATTCCAGTTCAGATCCCTTTCATGCCCTGCAAAATCAATCTGTGAGCCTTCAACCATTAAAATAAAACCTTTTTTATTCTTACTCAGTGTTTCAATTGCTTTCATTGTCATTGCCTCAAGCATTCCAAAACGGCCTTCAGTTGACTTAGCCATATGCTCGGCATCCAGGAGTCCGGCAATTTTGTTTGAGTTAGACTTCATCAAATCTTCCAGTTTAAAAATAACATCATATCCCATTTTCTTAAGATCAACGGTCAGATCCTTTCCGTCTTTTCTCTTTATAAAATGATTCGCACCCCCTCCTATGAAAACATCTGCTGTTCCTTTAAGAAAATCAAGCGCTATATCTTCATAATTCCCTCTTCCTGAGTTATGTGCAACAAAACCTGCCGGAGTTGCATGAGTAACTGCACTTGTGCTGACAACACCAGTAGAAAGCCCGTTTTTCCTGGCAAGTTCAAGAATCGACATTACTGCTGTCGAATCAGGCCCCATTCCAATCATTCCATTTTTGGTCTTTACACCACATGCTATAGCCGTTGCAGCAGCAGCCGAGTCAGTTACATAACGGTCATATGACGAGGTTTTACAATAACCAGCATATTTAAACTTCTCAACTACAAGGGTATTATCACTAACAGCAATTGCAGCCGAAACCTGCGCAGGCCCCATCCCATCTCCAATAAACAAAATTATGTTTACAGGTCTTTTCTTTAAGCCACCTTCACCAGCATAAATATTTGTTCCACTAATAATTACAAGCGTAATTACAAAAACCGAAAACATTAAAATTTTATTTTTCATATTCTTAAGTCTTTAGGATTAAACAATATATTTTAAATGATTAACAATATTTATGTGCAAACTGTTTTAAAAAAATATGTCATTCTCCGAATAATAACTTATAATCTTTTTTCTCCGCCTTTTTAACCCAATCTTCGGGTATAATTTTCCATGAATTTAATGATTCGGGTATTATTTTCTTTTTATTCTTTATGTACTCAATGATATAATACCTCAAATCTCTTACAGTCGAAAATTTCAGACGTTTATCAAGTTCTTCCCTTTTAAGGCTAACACCCTCAGTAAAATGACCTCCGCCTCCGCTTCCCCGGTAGGAATTAACCGCCACAAGATACGTATTATTATTATAAAATGGCTTTCCGTTTTGCATTCCGGTTATTTTAATTCTTTTACCGGCCGGTTTACTTACATCCACAATATATTCAATGCCTGCAGCAGAATCAAAGTTATACGACGGATATCTGAGCTGGGCTTTTCCTTTGCTTAATAATATATTCCCTTTATTATCAGTTCTGAAGTTCAGCAGATGATCATCTGAGCTTCTCATTGTGTTTAACCATCCGGCATATGAGTATTCCAGATATCTTATAATTTCAGAACCTTTTAATTCAATAGAATAGAGCATGTTCTCATACCTGTAAAGTTTAAACATATCTCCCACGGTTAGAGGTCCTTTATTTATTTTAACATCAAAAGAAAGAGGGGCCGCAAAAGAAATATCAGCTCCTGTGATTTCGAGCTGGATTTTATGAATCATATCCACAAATGCTGACGGTCCGAAAAAAGCATCCCTCGATGAAAATGTTGCAGATGATTCCCCGATCACTTCTTTAACAAACTCTTTGATTATCTTTTCCTTATCTGAAAATTTTCTGATAAACTCTTGATCTGAATTGTAATTACTTGCATCTATTAATGAACCTGAAATTTTAAGTTTCCTTCTGTCTGTACTTCCAGAAAATTCAATATCAGCTCTTGCAATTTTTTCTGCCCTGCTGCCTGCATCAAGTATTAATACAGTATCACCTTTAAAATTTGTAATTTTTCGGCATGTCTCATTGTGGTCGTGCCCTGCTATTACTATATCGAAGCCCGGCACATAATAAGCAATTGCTCCCGAACTGTTTTCATAATTTTTCCTGAAATCACCGGACTGATTCTCATTTATTCCCGTTCCTGAATGAAACAGACCTATTACAATATCGGGTTTCTGTTTTAATATCTGAGGCATCCATTTTTTTGCCGTTTCAACCATATCTTCAAACTTCATTCCGGAATAAAGGACCGGAGGAAGCCATTCGGGAACCGAAGGTGTTATCAGTCCTAAAACTGCTATCTTCAATCCATTTCTTTCCAGAATACAATAAGGTTCAAAATATGGTTCACCATTATCGGTCTTTACAGCATTTGCAGCAAGAAGAGGGAAATTATATTCACGTCTCAGACGGTCATAAACAGAATGTCCTGCTTCAATATCATGATTGCCTACACTACCTGCATCATAGCCGATGTAGTTCATTACCAGACTGTTGATGTGCGTTGAAACAGTGTCGATGTAATTGAAGAAATAAACAGCAGGTTGACCCTGTAGATTATCGCCATTATCTAGTAATATAACGTGATCCTTTTTTCTTACTCCGGAAATGTATGTTGAAATATTTGCAAGCGAGGCCTTCAGATGTTTATCTTCGATATAATCATATGGAAAAATAGTTCCGTGAAGATCGGTAGTAGCAAGAATAACTATTCTGTTTCTGCTTTCCTGCCCGCAGGAAACAGTCGACAGAATAATCAATAAACAATAAAATGCTTTTATGATTTTTTTTCCTGACATTTAATTATTTAACAATTTCAATTCTTCTTAGGATATGGTAAAACTTTTAATTATTCACAAGCTCATAACCGTCTTTTTTACCCTTTTCAAGCTGTGAAATTCCGTATTTCATCCAGTAAGGCATGGGTGCACCCTTAAGATAATGATCGAAAAACTGCATCTTTCTGATTGATAAATCTTTCCGGTTTGGTCGCTTTTCGAGATTGTGTTCTTCATCGTTATATGAGAGCATCCAGGCCGGTTTGCCCATACGCCTTAAAGAAACTATTAACTCAATGCCCTGATACCACGGTACGGCCCCGTCATTATCGTTATGCATTATCAGTAAGGGAGTATTTATATCAGGTATCCGGAAGACGGGTGAGTTTTCAATAAATTGCAATGGTTTTTCCCACAATGTTCCTCCTATTCTGCTCTGAGTCATTTCGTACTGAAACATTCTGGACATACCGGTTGCCCACCTGATACCGCCATATGCACTTATCATGTTCACAACCGGAGCTCCGGCAAATGCACATGCAAACATATTTGTACGAGTTACAAGATACGCAACCTGGTATCCTCCCCAGCTCTGACCATCCAGACCTATATGTTCTCTGTCGATAAAACCGAACCTTTCTGTCAGCGACTGGACACCGCTAACCACTGCATTATAACAGCTCTGCCCCGGATACCCGATTGTGTAAACAATATCCGGGACAAAAACCAGGTAACCATTGCTTACAGCAAAAGTACGGTTAATAGTTGAAGCACTGGGAGCCGGGGCAATATAGCTGTACATGCCGTCAGAACTCCTTTCATAAAAATAAACAATCATCGGATATTTCGCTGAGGGATCAAAATTTTCCGGTTTATAAAGAAGCCCCTGAAGTGTTTTACCTTCAAATGATGTCCATGATACCAGTTCAACTGTACCCCAGAGATATTTTGACTGTTGCGGATTGGTAACCGAAATTTTCACGGGGGATGAAAATTTCATATCACTGTAATATAGCTCAGGATAAACCTCAAAAGATCCTTTTTGCCAGAGGAGTGTATTAGTTTTTTTTGCTTTTGTTAATCCTCCGGGGAAAGAACATTTTTCCATCACAAGTTTCACCGGTATGGAAGGGCCAGGATATTTTGCCGTAAAAAAGCCAGCCTCTTTGGTATTGTTATCAAATGCCGATAAATAAAGAATCTCTTTTCTGTTAATAAATTCAGCCTCGGCATCAAGACGTACATAACGAAAAGTTATATTTTTTGACCTGCCATAACCATTTGTCAGGCAAACCGGTTTATCTATCCCCATCAGATCTGCCTTCCAGAGATCATACCTGTCGTAAACAAGAACACATCTTTCATCATCCATCCATCCGGCAATGCCATATGGCGGTGGTGGTGAAGGAATATCTGATATTTCATCATATAAAGGATAAGGAATACCGGTTGTAATAGCTTTTCTTATTCCAGTTGCAATAGAATATGAAATCCATTGTTTCTCGTCCTGACTCCAGTAAAGCACATACTTTCCACCAGGAGAAATTATTACTCTCGAGGGAGCTTTTTCAAGAAACAGAGTTCTCTCTCCCGTCTCAACATTTACAATGTAGTAATCAGCATAATTATTTGCATCCCATGACATCAGTTTCCTGTATTTCAGGTTTGAGGAACCAAGTGCTATATCGTTATTTCCCTTCTGGAGAAGTGTAATATCCGGCATTTCCTTCGTTGCAAGCTGAATCACCCTGTTTCTGTCGATATGATAAACTGCAAGCCATGCTCTTTTCTTTTCCCGGTTAAGTTGTTTCTTCTGCATCGGCTGGAGAATATCATCGTTCCACGACCAAATATCCAGTTTATATTTTTCTTCCTCCAGAAGAGTATCTGCCGGTTCTTTTAAGGGTACCGGTGCAGTACCGAAGAATAATCTTGTCCGGTCTTCAGAAAAAGAAACGGTTGTGTCTTTGCTTAATGCCCAACCATCGGGTAGACCTTGCATCTGGATCTTTACTGCAGCGCTTCCCGATTTCGAAAGAAAGAGGTCGTAAACCCTGATTTTCGAAGTATCCGCTGTATACATGAATGCGAGCAAATCACCGGTTCTGTCACACGACAGTTTTTCCAGATATCCCTTTCCACTGAAAACCAATGAAAAGGTTTCCTTTTCAGTATTGAATTGAAAAACTTTGCAGGTATCCACCTTTGAAGTATCGGGTAAAACCTGCAGAAAGCTTATCGACCGACCGTCACGGGCAACAACGTATTCCACAACGTCATTGTAAATGAATTCCTTACCTGTTACAGGATTGAAAATAACCAGATCCGAGCCTTTATGTTCAACCTTCCTGTCAGCAGGTGATTGTTGTTGCTTTTCAGGTTCCTTAACTTCGTTTTCACCTGGTTTTTCAGTTGATTTATTTTCACTTTTCTTTTCAAAAAGGAATGCCATCCATGATGTACCCGATTCAGGAACCGAATATGATTTTACTTTTTCATAATAATATTGTTTACCGGTATCCAGAAGTTTAATGACCAGATTACTTTTTGGCATCTGGTCCTGTTTGAGCTTCCTGACCTTTGCCTTCCGTGTTTCTGAATACGCAGGTTTTATTATGTATACAATATAGCGGCATCCGGGAGAAAAAGAAGCTCTGTAACCGCAAGATACCGAATCTGCTTTTCGGTTGTCAGTATTGTAAATATACAACCAGCCATCACCCTGCTGAGGATTCCTTTCCCATATAATCCATTTGCCATCTTCCGAGATAGCTCTGTTATTAATCGAGTACCATGAGTCATAAACATCATGACTCAGAGGAATTTTCTGTGCATTCAGGGCAACCTGGCATGCCAGGCAGAAAAAGATTAAAAAATTTCTGAATCGCATTTTATTCTAATGTTTATCCGGTTTAAACATATAAAAGAATTTTCAACCCACATAGTTAAAAAATTCAAATATGAGTTATTTTGCAGCGTAAAACAAAAATTATGGTTAAAACCGGATTACAAGTATTTCTGGAAAAATTTCCTCCGGAATTCCTGGGAAAGAGAGCAGGTGTGCTATGTCATGCTCCGAGCGTGGATAAAGATTTTGTACATATCACAGAACTTCTTCAAAAAGGTAGCTTTTGCAGACTGGCAGCAATATTCGGTCCGCAACATGGTTTATTCGGCCAGACGCAGGACAACATGATAGAATGGGAAGGATATGTTCATCCTGTGTTTAAAATACCGGTTTACAGTCTGTACGGGAAAGTTCGGAAGCCCGATAGAAGTATGCTGGAGAACATTGATATTTTTATTATTGACATTCAGGATGTTGGTGCAAGGTTGTATACATATGCATGGACAATGAAGCTATGCATGGAAGCATGTGCAGAACTCGGCATTACGGTTATTGTGCTCGACAGACCCAATCCAATTGCCGCTTTAGATTTTGATGGTCCTGTTCTGAAGGAAGAATACTTCACATTCGTCGGAGGGGCTTCAATACCTCTCTGCCACCGGATGACAATAGGAGAAATAGCTTTGTGGATAAAAGAGAAACATATAAAAAACTGTGATCTGCGGGTTATTAAAATGAAAAACTGGAGAAGGTCGATGATGTACAATCATACCGGATTGCCATGGATATTACCTTCCCCGAATATGCCCACCCTCAACACGGCAATTGTTTACCCGGGAATGGTTCTTTTCGAAGCGATGAATATATCAGAAGGAAGAGGCACCACAATACCATTTGAACTTTTTGGGGCACCTTTTATTGATCCGTATAAATTAATCAAACATTTGAAAGAGAAAAATATACCTGGCTGCAAATTCAGAATTCACTGTTTTATTCCAACATTTAACAAATACTCAGGTATTTTCTGCAACGGGCTTCAGATTCATGTTACAGACATTAAAAAATTTAAACCTGTCACAAAAGCAATGGAGGTAATTGATTCCATATTAAAGACTTGTGATAATGGTAAAGTAAGGTTCAACAATCCTCCTTATGAATATGAAGAAAAGTTAATGCCTTTTGATATTCTTTCAGGCGATTCGTTAATGAGGGAAACACTGGAAAAAGGAAAACCAACCATCTATGAAACTGGGCGATGGCAGGCTGAGATAGAAGAATTTAAAAATGAGTTCAGGGAAATTGCCCTGTATAGTGAATAACAGTCCGGATGAATTAATCTTTATTCAAAAAGTCCTTCATCCCTGACCAGCAGCAGTATAGCAGACTGAGGTACAACAATATACTTTTCCTTATTGAATTCAATTTCAATAGCCTGGCTCTGCATATATACTGCCTGGTCCCCTACTCTTGCCTGAAGCGGTACATATTTTGGTTCGTTCGACTTATTTTTCCAGGGCTCATCATTATCAACAATGGTAGGAATAGGATAACCCGGCCCGACTTTTAAAACATACCCTACCTGTACCTTCTCGTTTTCGTTAACTCCCGGCGGAAGGTAAAGACCGGTCTGCGTTTTGGACTGTGGAACTTTTGGTTTAATAAGTATTCTGTCACCAACCACAATCAACTTATCCAGATCTTTTTCATCAAGATTAACACCCATATTTAAACTATATAACTGCCTGCAAAGATATTAAATATATTTACTGAGTAAAAGTAATTTTGGCTGTTTTCGAATCAGAAACATTTTTTCCGTCTCAAACTATCAAAAGAAGCGACAAGTTTAAACCAGATAAATCTTAACTTTGATCAAATTTTTCAGAAATCACTAAATAATTCTGATTTTTAACAAACTAGTTTGATTATCTGTTAATTAATTAAGAATAATGAAAATTAATTTTGTTCTGGTTGAACCAAAAGTACCTGAAAACATTGGAGCGAGCGCGAGAGCAATCAAGACCATGGGCTTTGATTCGCTGGTACTTGTAAATCCATGTGAATACAAAGAGGGGAAAGCGAGGTGGATTGCACACGGATCAACTGACATTCTCGATAATGCAAAGGTTTATTATTCTCTCTCTGAGGCTCTTTCTGATTCGGATTTTGCAATTGCAACAAGCATCCGACGCCGTATGGTGAAAATTGATATCGTATGCTCACAGGACTTACCTGAATTTCTTAACTCAAAATCCGGCTTCATTAAAAATGTTTCAGTGGTATTTGGAAGAGAAGAAGCTGGACTCACAAACGATGAAATTAAACTTTGTGATATAATTTCAGCTGTTCCGATGAAAAAAAAATATCCTTCCCTGAATCTGGCTCAGGCCGTTATGATTTATGCGTATGAACTCTCAAGGTGCTACAGGGATATAAAAACCAGTGAAACTACAATTGATTACAATTCATACAGTGCAATGAAACACAAAGTAAGGCAGTTGCTTTACAAAATCGGACTTACAGAGGCCGACAACAGGTTCGGAAGGATACTTGAAAGGGTGGCTTTTTTAAGGGATGGAGATATAAATCTGGCACATACAATCTGTAATCTTATTGAAGAAAAACTTAATAATGCTTCTTAGATGAATGCAAGAGAGGATACATTTTACACAATTGAATCTGTTTCCACCGGAATATTTAAAGACCGGGGAAGCAAATTTCTAGCATTTGCCCATCCTGTAAGCTCTGTTGATGAAGCAAAGAAAATAATAGAGAACTATAAAAAAGAGTATTACGATGCAAGGCATCATTGCTATGCGTATGTAATTGGACCTGAAAAAACAATATGGAGGGTGAATGATGACGGAGAGCCATCAGGTAAAGCGGGCAAGCCAATACTGACACAGATTAATTTAAGAAACCTTACAGATGTTTTAGTTGTGGTAGTCAGATATTTTGGAGGTACATTACTGGGTACTGGTGGGCTGATTCATGCTTATAAAACAGCATCAGCAGAAGCACTTGACAATGCAAAAATTGTGGAACGGAATATTGAAACCCCCGTCATTATTCGTTTTCCTTATTCAAGACTGAATTCAATAATGAAGTTACTGAATGATACTAAAGCAACTATCAGGAAGCAGGATTTCGGGGAGCAATGTGAAATAACAGCCAGCATAAGAAAATCATTGTTTAATAAGATAATCAGGAAACTGAACGAATTCCGGGATGTCGAGATTCTGCCTTTAAGTCATGGTAGTAATGAATTTTAATAAATTTATTAACAGTATAATGGAGAGTGCCATAATTTTAGTTAATTTTATAATAGCATATTTTTGATGCTTTTTAATTCCCAACCTGATGAAAAACAAAAGCTTAGTTTCAATAGATGATCTTTCGACAGATGAAATTTTAAGTATTCTGGATCTGGCCGAGGAATTTGAAAAAAAACCTGACAGAACACTTTTGTCAGGGAAAGTGATTGCAACACTTTTCTTTGAACCATCAACCCGTACCCGATTAAGTTTTGAGAGTGCCGTTAACAGGCTTGGGGGAAGGGTAGTGGGTTTTGCCGATGCTGCAACCTCTTCTGTATCAAAAGGTGAAACACTGAAAGATACAATAAAGACTATCAGTAATTATTGTGATCTTATTGTAATGCGGCATCCTCTCGAAGGAAGTGCAAGGTATGCCAGTGAGATATCTAAAGTCCCTGTTATCAATGCAGGTGATGGTGCCAACCAGCATCCTACCCAGACTCTACTTGATCTCTATTCGATCAGAAAGACTCAGGGGAAACTCGATAATCTGAATATTTTCTTTGTAGGGGACCTAAAGTACGGAAGAACCGTTCATTCATTGATGATGGCTATGGCCAGGTGGAAAACGACCTTTAACTTTATATCTCCGGAAGAGCTGAAGATGCCTGAGGAATACAAAATGTATCTTGACAACATCGGATTAAAATATTACGAACATACCGATTTTACTGACATTATCTCAAAAGCTGATATAATTTATATGACCAGGGTACAGCGGGAACGTTTTTCGGATCCAATTGAATATGAAAAAGTTAAAAATATTTACGTACTCCGTAATTCAATGCTGCAAAACACCAAACCAAACCTGAAGATTCTTCATCCTTTGCCACGCGTGAATGAAATACATGTAGATGTAGATGAAAATCCCAGGGCGTATTATTTTGAACAGACTCTTAACGGAGTTTATGTCAGACAGGCAATATTATGTTCAATTTTAGGTGTAATTTAAATAATCAGGGCATGAAAGAACCAAAGCAACTAAGCGTCAGTGCAATACAAAATGGTACAGTGATTGACCATATTCCGGCCAGAAGTCTTTTTAAAGTAATACAGATACTTGGCCTTGATCACATTGATAATCAGATAACATTCGGAACAAACCTTGAAAGTAAGAAACTTGGCAAAAAAGCAATAATCAAAATCTCAGATAAATTTTTTGAAGATGAGGATATTAACCGTATTGCACTGGTTGCTCCTCAGGCAAAGCTTAACATTATCAGGGATTATGAGGTGGTTGAAAAAAAGGTAGTTGAAGTGCCGGACACAATAACCGGAATTGCCAGATGTATGAATCCCAAGTGCATTACGAATCATGAAATGATCAAGACACGTTTTCGGGTTATATCGAAGAAAAATGTGGCACTAAAATGCATGTACTGTGAAAAAATTACTTCACAGGAGAATCTTCAGATAATTTAGAATTTAATATTCAAAAGCATAAATTCTGCAATTTTTACCTGAGTCTTTCGTAAGATTTCACCAGTTTCTCATCATGCCTTATTCCTCTGGCGGCAAGAATTGCCAGTAAAATTAAAACAGGTGGTATCAGAATTCTGAATCCAGGAATAATACTTAGTTCCTTTACCAGTAAAACCAGATAAATTATATAAGCTTCAATTCCAGTTAATATCATAGACAGAATAGTAATTATATATACAAAAACCAGTTGTTTTTTTCTTCTTTTAAAAAGAAAAATAGCTGTTAATGACAGAATAACAATTAAAAGCATAATACTTTTTACCAGATCTTTAATAAAATTATTCAGATTAATTACAGAAAATGCATCCTCTGTGGTTCCTGATAATTTAATATTGTAAATCAATCCATCCTGGTTTGAAAATGTCAACAGGTTTCCGGAAAAATAGACAGTAGAGAGAATAAGAATAAATATTAAAAAGAGGGTTTGTATCCGTTGAATCATAAATCAATGTAATTTAACATACAAAAATATGTCTCTTTTTTGATAAGATAAAATTTACACTATCCTGTTTTTTAGGATATTTTAACATAATAGTTAAATCTCATTTTCCATAAGTGAATGATTATTGACTATTTTTGGGAAAAATAAATTTTAAATTTTTTGTCTTTTCATGAATTTATTTTGAATTTAATTTATTAATCATTAACAGAGTATTATGAATAGAGGATTAAGAGTAACCTTAACAATTATTATAATTTTACTTATTGGGGGTACAATTTTTTATCCAAAGTATAAGCCGCTTCTCTCTTCTGTGTTGAAAAAAGAGATAGCTTCCGGTCCACCAATGCGGCAGCAGCAACAACGACTGAACGTAAGTGGTTATATAATTACACCTACAAAACTAAATGAGCTTGTTAACAGCACGGGTACACTCCGTGCTGACGAGGAAGTAGATCTTACATTTGAAACTTCAGGAAAAATTGTAAGTATTAATTTTCAGGAAGGTTCCAGGGTAAAGAAGGGTGACCTGCTGGCAAAAATAAATGATAAACCTCTGCAAGCACAGCTGGAAAAACTACTTGCTCAGAGAAAACTTGCAGAACTTAAGGAATTCAGGCAGAGGAGTCTATTAAACAAGGATGCTATAAGTCAGGAAAGCTACGATCAGATACAGACAGAACTTCAGACCCTTAATGCCGATATTAATCTTGTTAATGCAAGGATTTCAGAAACTGAGCTCAGAGCTCCGTTTGATGGAATAATAGGTTTGAGGTACATTAGCGAAGGAGCCTATGCTACTCCTTCAACAAAAATTGCCAGATTAATTAAAATAAGTCCGATAAAAATTGAATTTTCCATACCGGAAAAATATGCTTCTGAAGTTAAAATTGGATCTCCTGTACGATTTAAAATCGATGGTATAAATGAAGTATTCAATGCATCAATATATGCTGTAGATCCAAAAGTAGACATCAATACCAGAACAGTCGTCCTCCGGGCTCTCTATCCTAACAGGTATGAAGAGTTAAAGCCCGGTAGATATGCAGGAATTACAATGACCCTGTCAGAAATAAATAATGCAATTGCAATTCCCTCAGAATCACTTATCGCTGAGATTGAAGGAGAAAAAGTTTTCGTTTATAGGTCCGGAAGAGCCCAATCGGTTAAAGTCAATACCGGGTTAAGGACTGAGTCTCAGATACAGATAACAAACGGACTTAAATTTGGTGACACTCTGCTCATAACAGGAATTCTTCAGCTCAGGCAGGGATTACCCGTTGTCCTCGATACGATCATAAATAGCAATTTAATTTCAAGCAATTAACAGAATATGAGTCTCTCTTCAATAAGCATAAAAAGACCTGTTCTGACAACAGTTTATGCTATAGTTATTGTACTGTTTGGCCTTGTGGGAATGACATTTCTTGGAATAAGGGAATTCCCAAGTGTTGACCCTGCCATAATTTCAGTGAATACGTCATATCCCGGTGCAAATTCTGATGTAATTGAGACACAAATCACAGAACCATTGGAACAATCTATTAATGGTATTCCAGGGATTCGTACTCTGACAAGTGTCAGTCGGCAGGGAAGCAGCATGATTACTGTTGAGTTTGAATTATCTGTTGACCTTGAGACAGCCGCAAACGATGTACGAGATAAAGTATCCCAGGCAATGCGTTTTCTGCCACGCGACTGTGATCCACCGATAGTGACAAAGGCTGATGCAGACGCTAATCCTATCTTTATGCTAACAATTGAAAGTAACAAGCGCTCGCTTCTTGAATTAAGCGAGTACGCCGACCTTACTTTCAAAGAACAGCTTCAGACAATTTCAGGAGTCAGTGCAGTTCAGATTATGGGAGAAAAGCGATATGCTATGCGTCTGTACCTTGACCCTGTAAAACTTGCAGGTTATCAATTAACTCCTATGGATGTTAGAAATGCAATCCTTCGTGAGAATGTCGAGCTTCCTTCCGGAAGTATTGAGGGAAATACCACTCAGCTAACCATCAGAACACTCGGTCTGATGACCACACCCAAAGAATTCAATGACTTGATCATTAAACAATCAGGAGATCTCATTGTAAGATTCAAAGATATCGGAAGAGCAGAACTCGGACCGGAAGACATTCGTGGTATTCTTAAAAGAGACGGCGTCCCAATGGTTGGTGTGTCAATTATCCCACAACCGGGTTCTAACCATATAGATATTGTAGACGAAGTTAATAGGAGGCTTGAATTTATCAAAAAAGATCTACCTGAAGATATAGTAATTAAAACAGGCTTTGATAACACAGAATATATAAGGTCATCCATAAAAGAAGTAAAAGATACTATTTATATCGCTTTCTCGCTGGTTGTATTGATTATTTATTTCTTCCTGCGAAGCTGGAGAGCTACTTTGATACCTATTCTGGTTATTCCGGTATCACTCATTGGAGCATTTTTCATAATGTATATTGCGGGCTTCTCAATAAATGTTCTGACTCTTCTTGCTATTGTTCTCGCTATTGGTATTGTCGTTGACGATGCAATTGTGGTGATGGAGAACATTTATGTTAAAATCGAAAATGGAATGAAGCCTTTTGAAGCAGGACTGGCAGGTTCAAAAGAAATCTACTTTGCAATTATCTCCACAACAATTACTCTTATATCTGTTTTTTTCCCTATTGTCTTTCTGAAAGGAATTACAGGCAGACTTTTCAGGGAGTTTGCAATTGTCATGGCCGGTGCAGTTGCAATATCAGCATTTCTGGCTCTTTCGCTTACACCTATGGTTTCGACCAAACTTTTAAGACGGGAAAAGACTCATGGATGGTTTTATCGTAATACAGAAGCCTTTTTTGTCAGACTCAATAATACATATAAAAAATGGCTGGATGCTTTTCTCAGAAAAAGATATTATGCAATTATAATTATCACAGTTGCACTTTGTCTTGTTTATCTTTTGTATAAAAGTATTCCGGCGGAAATGGCACCTCTTGAGGACAGATCTCAGATATCGGTAAATACCACTGCTGTCGAAGGGGCAACGTATGAGTTTATGCTTGATTATGTTGAAGATCTTGCAAAAACTATTGAAAAAAAGGTTCCTGAAAGAACTGGTTATACAATGTTTGTAAGGGGAGGGAGCATGGGTAATATAAGAATAACCCTTGTTAAGCCCAAAGAAAGAAAACGCTCTCAGCAGGAAATAGCCGATATGCTTACTGCTGAATTCAGAAAGAAAACTAAAGCTCGGGCTGCAGTTATTCAGCAGTCAACTTTTGGCGGACGGCGCGCCGGCCAGCCTGTTCAATATGTCCTACAGGCAACCCATATTGACAAACTAAGGGAAGTATTACCGGTATTTATGGCTAAGGTGATGGATAATCCCACATTCCAAATGGCCGATGTTAACCTAAAATTCACCAAACCTGAAATACGTCTTCATATTAACAGAGAAAAGGCTTCAATGCTTGGAGTATCAACTCAGGCTATAGGGCAAACCCTACAACTTGCTTTGAGCGGACAGCGCTTCGGTTATTTTTTTATGAACGGTAAACAATACCAGATTCTCGGTGATCTTGTCCGCACCGACCGCAATAAACCGCTGGATCTTAAATCACTTTATGTAAAAAACAACTACGGGGAAATGATTCAGATGGACAATCTGGTAGAACTTACTGAAGAGACAGCCCCTCCTCAACTTTACCGTTACAACAGATTTGTGTCAGCAACAATTTCAGCCGGACTTGCAAAAGGAAAAACTATAAGCCAGGGATTGGATGAAATGGATAAAATAGCGAAGGAAGTACTTGATGACACCTTCAGAACGGCACTTGCCGGAGATTCAAAAGATTTCAAAGAGAGTTCATCAAGTCTGGCATTTGCTTTTGTCTTTGCACTTATACTGATATTTCTGGTTCTTGCAGCGCAGTTCGAAAGCTTCAGGGATCCTCTTGTTGTTATGATGACAGTCCCCCTTGCGGTTACAGGAGCCCTCATTTTAATGTGGTACTTCGGAATCACTATGAATATTTTCAGCCAGATAGGAATTATAATGCTTATAGGATTGGTATCTAAAAACGGAATTCTTATTGTTGAATTTGCAAATCAGAGAAAAAATGCCGGGATGACAAAATTTGATGCTATTAAATATGCCGCTGCAGCACGTTTCAGACCCATCCTGATGACAAGCCTTGCAACTATTTTAGGTATTATGCCTCTAGCCCTTGGACTCGGGGAAGGAGCAAAGAGCCGCGTTGCAATGGGTACTGCAGTTGTAGGTGGTATGATATTTTCTACATTCCTTACTCTATTCGTGGTTCCTGCTGTTTATACATTTATTTCCAGTGATAGAAAAAAAACTGAAGATGAAACAGTTGATAATATTTAGTTTCTTAATTTCAATATTCATCGGAAAAGTAAATTCCCAGGTTGTTTACAGTCTGAAAGATTGTATAGCAATCGGGCTTGAAAACAATTTTTCTCTGATTGTTGCGAGAAACAATCAGACAATTTCGGATAATAATTTTACATTGGGTAATGCAGGTTATCTCCCATATCTGAACCTTGGCAGCAAATTCAGCGGTACATATAACGATATTGTACAAAACATGAGAGATGAAACCGAAAATGTTACAAGAGGTGCCTTAACCACATCTGCAAGTGCTTCTGCAACACTCGGTATGACTATTTTTAACGGTTTTAACGTAAGAACAACTTACAAAAAGCTTGGCGAATTAAAAGAAATTGGTGAACTTAATACACAACTTGCTATTGAAAATTATGTAGCTGACGTTGTTGCTACCTATTATAATTATATCCAACAACTTCAGCTTGCCGATAATCTGGAGTATGCTGTGGCTCTTTCACGCGAGAGACTGAGGATTGACGAAGAACGTTACATGCTTGGCACCAGTTCAAAACTTCAGGTTTTACAATCCAGAGTATATCTTAATTCAGACAGTTCCAAGCTTTCACGCCAGTATGAGACAGTGAGATCTGTCCAAATAAAACTTAATGAACTTATGGCGATAAAAGATCTCGGTATGAAATTCATTCTTCAAGATACAACTATATTTATAATTCCAGATTTGATCTATGAGAAACTTCTTGAAGAGACTCTTGCACTAAATACCGGGTTGAGGATAGCTGCAAAAAACATGCTTATATCAGAATATGATTATAAAATTATAATGGCAAAACGCTATCCATACATTGATGCCACTACAGGTTACAGTTATTCCCTTGCTGCAAGTTCACAGGCTTCATATAAAAACCAGATTACTAACGGTATTAATTATGGCCTTACATTAAGTTACAATTTATTCAATGGCTTTAATCTTACCAGACAATTGAAGAATTCAGAGCTCGATATTAAAAACAAAGAACTGAAGTATGCTGAAGTTGAACAAAGTGTGAGGGCAAGTCTTCTGAGGATTTACAATGCATATTCAAGCTATCTGAACCTAATTACACTTGAGGAACAGAACCTTGAAACGGCAACTGAAAACCTGACCATCGCAATGGAACGATACAGACTGGGAAACCTTTCAGGACTTGATCTAAGGGAAGTGCAAAAGAGTCTTCTTGATGCCCGTGAGAGACTTCTTTCAGTTGAATATCAGGCCAAACTTGCTGAAATATCTCTTCTTCAGATTTCCGGCAATATTATGAGGTATTTTCAGTAATTTCCTTATTCAATAATTGATACTTTTATTTCAGAATTTTGTCATATAGTTATATCTTTACGATTTGCTATTTAGCAGTATTTCAAATACTCTTTCAGATGAAAAAAACCGAATTGATTACAAATCCTGACGGGTCTGTTTTTCATCTTCATCTTAAGCCGGGAGATATTTCTGACCATATAATCGTTGTAGGTGATCCCGGCAGAGTGGAGATGTTCGCATCCCTTCTCAAGGATATAAGAGTAAGAAAAGAAAACAGGGAATTCCGGACAGTTACAGGAATATTTGATAACAGTGAAGTTACAATAATTTCTTCGGGAATCGGAACTGATAATATTGACATACTATTAAATGAACTGGATGCACTTGTAAATATAGATCTTGAAACAGGAGAAATCAGGGAAGAACCTTTTTCCCTCAATATAATTCGCATCGGTACTTCTGGTGGAATCAGAGCAGATGTTCCTGTGGGTTCATTTGTATTGACTGAGACTGCCATCGGTTTTGACGGACTGCTTCATTTTTATGAAGGCTACGACTGGCTGCTCGACACAACACTGGCAGATGTTCTCGCCGGGCATCTTGAATGGCCTGACACTCTCCCCTACCCTTATGCTGTAAATGCAGATAAAGAATTGATTGAATTATTTCAACATGAAAATTTTATAAAAGGGATAACTGTTTCTGCCCCTGGCTTTTACGGCCCACAGGGAAGGAAGATTCGTCTCGAGACTTTCGATAATGAAATAAATAGCAAGCTTGCATCATTTTCATTCAGAGGTCGCACCATAAGCAATTACGAGATGGAAAGTTCAGCATTATATGGGCTTTCAGGGTTGCTGGGACACAAAGCCGTTACTGTCTGTGCAATTATTGGTAACCGGATGACGGGTGATTTTATTTACGATTACAAACCGATTATTATGGATCTGGCAATAAGAGTGCTTAATTTAATATCGGGTAAAATTGCTGAGTTGTAAAAAATAATTAATTTTAAGCAGCTAAAAAAATAAAAGATATGTCTGATAAAGAAATCAAACCAATCGAAACAAGTAAAGAAATTAAACCATCCGAAATAAGGAATGATGAAATAGATTTACTGGATCTTTTTAACCGGATGGGCAGATGGTTTGGCAGAATATTTAGAGGTATATGGAAAGCCTTTCTGGTTACATTTTTCTTTCTTCTGAAAAGATGGTTCTGGCTTGGACTCAGTCTTGCAGTCGGCATCGGAGGCTCATACCTTCTGAAATATTCATCAGAAAAGTTTTACAACTCCGAAATGACAGTAAGAAGCAATGTTGCAGGCAATGCTGATATCATTGCATATGTTAATAAGCTCCACACATTCTGTAAAGAAAAGAATTTCAGTGAGCTAGCATCAGCTCTTTCACTAGATGAAAGCAAGGTTAAATATGTTAAAGATATTGAAGCTTTCTGGGTTGTTGATCTTGGCAAAGATTACATTCCTGATTTTGTTGATTATAAAAGAAAACATAATCCTCTTGATACAATCAACGTATATATGCAGGACCGATTTGTTGTTCGTGTAAAGACCGCAATTCCTCAGGAGCTTGGCGAAATAAGGAACGGGATTATTTCTTACATTGAAAAAAATCAGTTTTTTCAGCAACAGAATGAACTAAGGAGAAGGCAGAATGAGGCTCTGCTTGCCCGTTTTGATTATGAAATTGAATCACTCGACAGTCTGCAGAAAGTGAAATATTTCGAGGAATCACGGCGTTTAATTCCGAAGGAAGGCGGGCAGATGGTATTTCTTCAGGAATACAAAACGCAATTACTGCATGATGATATTTATAACATGTACCTCAGGCGTCAGGAAGTTGAACGGCAGTTAACAATTTATTCAGGCATTGTGACTGTTCTGAGTGAGTTTACACCTCCGGCAAAACCGGTTAACAGGGCGTTATACTACGGGCGGTATCTGATTCCTTCCCTTTTAGCTCTTACGATTCTTTTGCTGATAATAGCAGACAACAGGGAAAGACTTAAGCAGGCATATATGAAATATTAATAAAAAAGGGAGAGGCAAATTACCGTCTCCCTTTTTTATTTGAAAGTTTTTAAAGTTTTCTTTTACTTTTTAATCTCTATTTTGAATCCCAGCAGAACTGTAAAAATAACTCCAAGAAATATTAGTGATAATATAATAAATTTATTTCCGATTGATCGTAATAAATAAACCAGAATGATTAACAGGATATTGCTTGTAATGAGAATTAATGTAGCTTTAAGGTGATTACCGGTCAATTTCAGCAATTTATGATGAATATGATTTCTATCTGCAGTATATATTGCTTTCCCGTTCAATATTCTTATGATGCTAACTCTTATACTGTCAAAAACAGGGATGAAAAGTATTGCGAATGACATTGCCGGTGAAATCGGAAGTGCCTTTTGTGAGTTGTCTGATTCCGAAGGCATTTCAATAAGATAAATAGTGAATACAGCCAGGAGAAAACCTATTATCATTGAGCCTGTATCTCCCAGGAAAATTTTGTTTTTTCGGCTTAAAGCATTAAAATAAAAGAATGCAAGTAATGATCCGGCAAGTGCAAAGCATATGACAGCATAGGAAAAATGGTTATAATTCAGAAACAGAATGCCGAATACTGTTGATGCCATTATTCCAATACCTGAAGCTAATCCGTCTATTCCATCGATAAAATTTATACTGTTTATAAGTCCTGTTACCAGTAGCAGCGATAAAATAACGCTGGGAATATAGCTAATTTCATCGATACCGAAGATACCGTAGCAGCAGCTTACTCTGATATTTCCAGGGACTATAATGACAAAAGCTGCAAGAATCTGACCGATGGCTTTTTTCAAAGGTGTAAGAGATACAATATCATCTTTAAGACCTATAAAAAAGAGTACCAGCATTCCTGCGATAATATATTTCAGTTCACTGGCAGTAACAAGGTCTGTAAAAAGAACTGATGAAAGAATTACACCGCCGAAGATCATTGCGCCGCCAAGGCGCGGTACAGGGTTTGAATGTGAGGAACGGTCACCCGGCAAATCATAAAGATTTTTCTCTTTTGCAAGTCTGTTAACTGCGGGAATTCCAATCCATGTTGTTAAGAATGCAAAAATGAATCCTGAAATGAGTAAAATAGGAGAATTATATAAAACCGGAATAAAATCTGATATGCTTTTCACGGGTTAATTATAATTTTTTTACTATCACAAAAATTATTATTTGTAAAGGTAATAAGATTTTATCTGGGTTAAAATACAATTTTCATGAATTTTTATTCGCAGGAGGGATAACCAGTATGCAGTAAAACAGAGTGAAAAACATTATCCCCCATTGTCTGACAAACATTGATTCGAACATAAGGAAGAATGACACCATAATGACAAAAGCAGTCGCAAGCTGGGGATATTTTAAACGTTTTCTGAAAATTAACGGATTTAGAAGCATCCATAGGAGGGAGAGTGTGCCCGGTATTCCGAAAGTCATTTGAGTTTCAAGGAACTGGTTATGGGCATTAAGTCTTAGTCGGGCTTCTTCCTCCCAGCCGTTTTTAAGGTATTCTTCAACCATTCTGTCCTCTACCCTGCCAATTCCATGTCCGAACAATGGTTTTTCCTTTATCAGCTGGAAAGCGCAATACCATTCACGTGTTCGCTGGTCGAGGTTTTTCCAGTCAACATTTTCCTGTGAGATACCTAATTTAATCTGATTGATAAAAATGTTAATTCGTGAAATTTCTTTTGCTATTTCGAATGATACAGAAATCAGAGTAACAGATATTACAGCAATAGTGAAGTATTTAAAAAGATTACTGCTTATTTTTCTGCCAATATAAAACACAAGGAATGACAGCAGTAAAATCAACCACATGATAATTCCAGCCTTGGAGGCAAGAAAAAATATTGTAACTGAAAGTATGGTAAAAATCAATATCAATAATAATTTATTTATTTTATCATAAAAAAAATAAACAGTCAATAACATTGCCCATACTATTTTCATTGATAAATAGGTAGGGTGTTCAAATATTGAAAAGCCAGTAGATGTATATTGAATATAATTCTGATTTATCCAGAAGAGGACATTAATATTATCAGGTTTATTTCTCATTACTTTAACAGCGAGAAATGCTAATAAAGATATTGAAATAATAATTATACCCAATACATAACCCGTAAAAGCTTTAATAAATCTTTTGTTTTTATTCTGTAAAATAACAGGTAATCCGAAAAGTGGAGTAGAAAAAAAAATAAGGCGTTTAATTACTATTAAAAATGATGCTTTAAAAATGATTGCTTCAACAAGATGTAACAAGAAATATATGACCGGTGGAAATATTAAGAACCAATTTTTTATTAAATAATCCCAAGTTTTATTAAAAAAAATAATCCAAAAAATAAAACCTATAAAAAGGAAAAGACCTAAAGAATAAAGCGATACTATTTGAGAAAAAGACACTGTGAATAAAGTCAATACTAAACTAAAACTGGAAACATTTTCAAAAAAATTTTTCTCTTTAAAAAAATAATTAAAAAGCATATAAAGTAATAAAATATCACTATTATCCGAATAATAATTTAGATTATTGATTTGTATTCATAAATGTTTGATTATCAAGTGTCATATTTTTCATTTAAAAACTGACCCCCGGCATATTAAAGGATAATTGTAAG
>Ga0067045_1002700_pt1 | contig 56971 bp, 56 predicted proteins | sample TerdegcTABiofilm_FD_59184 | JGI IMG/M metagenome (GOLD analysis project Ga0067045, IMG submission 59184) | Combined Assembly of (Gp0054472, Gp0054536) Wastewater bioreactor microbial communities from Singapore -Terephthalate degrading...
ATCTATTATTTGGCTATTTTTCATCCCTAAATTATCTAATATTGGTTTTGGGATATCACTTTGAGAAATTAACTTTAATGTTAAAGCATCTTCTAAATCCCTTCCGACATAGGCTATTTTATCCGACATACGAACAATACAACCTTCAAAAGTGGAAGGATAATTTTGAAGTGGTAGATTAGAAGTTGCATCAGCTTCTATATCATTAATTTTTTTGTTTGGATAGATTGATTTTTCNAATTTTTCACCGCAGTGATATAAAATTCCATCTAAAACNGCATAGGTAAGATTCAAACCTTTCCCATAATTTGTNAGTTTAGTTANNACTCTAAANGAATATTTNTCATGTGTAAAAGATTTGTCTTTTAATATCTTTTCAGCAATAATTTTTTCACCAAGATGTCCAAATGGTGGATGACCAATATCATGTCCAAGACCAATAGCCCATGTGAGTTCAGTATCAAGTTTCAACGCTTTTGCAATTGTTGAAGCTATTGAAGCCACATGAAGGCTATGTTCCATTCTGGTACAGATATGGTCATTTCTTGGTGAAAAAAATACCTGGGTTTTGCCTCTTAATCTTCTAAATGGGTAGGAGTGTAAAATAGCAGTTAAATCTCTAAAGTATGAACCGCGAACATCTTCTACCCTTTCGAATTTTCTTTTTGTTAAGACTTGATCAGAATAAAAGTTTGTGAAAAGATATTCATTCACTTTCTCTGAACTCAATTTTTACTCCAAATTAGAAAAGTGATCCTATCGAAAAAATATCATTTATTATTACAACTATCATTAAAATAAGTAATAAGAAGAATCCAACACTTTGAATTTTTGAAATTAACTTTGGATTTAGTTTTTTTCGACTTATTAGTTCAAAAAGAAAAAATAAAATATATGATCCATCAGTTGCTGGAATAGGTAGAAGATTTGTTAAACCTAAAACTAAAGTTATTAAAGCGAAAAATTCTAAAATATTTTTCATTCCTGTTTTTGCAACTTGAGATGAAAGATAAATTATCTTTATAGGACCAGCAACAGATTGACCGACATTAACTTTACCAGAAAAAAGTAATGGTATGCTTTTGATAGTTATAGAAAGAGTTTCATAGCTTCTGGGGAAAGCTAAAATTAAAGATTTAAAAAATGGAAGACCATCAATCTTTCTTTTCTCTACGTAAAATGAAAAACCCAAGTTAAATTTCTTATCTGCAAATACCTTTTTTGATACATAGGTATTATCAGTTTTTAAAAAAACAAATTCAAGATTTTCATACAGATGATTTTCAATAAAATTTGGTATATCTGAAGTAGAAATAACTTCAACTTTATCACCATTTTCTGCAATAATATAAACCAACTTGTCGTTTTTTTGAAGATTTAAGTCTTTAAAAACAGAATTACTGCTTATAGAATCAATAACAGGTGGAAGATACTGATAAATTCCTATAATCGATCTTCCTGTAGATCTTTCAACATCAGGTATTATTTTAAATTCCAAAGGATTTCCATCTCTTAATACCTTTATGTGAAGTTCTTTTCCCATTGCTTGACCAACAATCATTTGAATATCTGAAAATGATTCTATCTTTTTATTATTTATTTCTGTTATTATATCAAAAGAACGAAGGCCAGCTTTATAAGCTGGTGCAGATTCAAGTTCTTCAGTAATATAGATTTGAGGTGCAACAAAAGCCTCTACTGTAGGCATAGTTCCAGCGATGGCTATAAGAAGTACACCAAAAAGAAGGCTAAAAAGAACACCACCAGCAACAGCTAATAATCTAGGAAGTGGTTTCTTGGAATAAAAATCATCTTCTGATGGCACATAATCATCTGTGATCTGTTCTCCAGCCATTTGGCAAAAACCACCAAATGGGAAAATACCTATCTGATAAGTAGTATCTCCAACTTTTTTTTCCCATATTGGTTTGCCCCATCCGATTGAAAATCTTACAACCTTTATTTTAGCAAGTTTAGCAAAGATAAAATGTCCAAATTCATGAACAAGTACAAGAGTGAGAAAACCAATTATTGCTATTATATAATAAATTATTACCACATTTCCTCCATAAGTTTTTTTTCTTTTAGGTAATTTAAGATATCCTTAAAAACATACTCTGTAAAATTGGTAAAATTGACAAAATCATCCTTAATTGAAAACGAAAATTTATTGGAATTTTCTTCTAACTTTCTTAGAATAGGATTTTTATCCTCTTTAAATAAAATTGAATAAGAATCAATTAAGAGTTTTCTTAACTTAAAAAAATTAATCTTTTTTGAAAAAAGTAAATCTTGAAAGTAAGAATTTAGAAAGATAATTGTAGTACCTTGGATAAATTCCTTTTTATAATTGTGCATAAAAAGTTTCAAAAATGGGTATGTTTTTTCAATTTCACCATTTAATTCGAATTTAATTGATTTGTTAAGTATTTGAGAAGATCTATATGAAGTATTTATACCAATTTTATTTAAAAATTTATTGATAGGAAGAAGCATATCAGGGTGACTAGCTGCGACATAGTAATAGTTGCTTAAATCTTGAATAATAGCATGGATTTGTGATTTGGAATCAATTAAAATAGAAATTTTATCCTTTGATATATCGAAAAGAGCTTGAACTTCGATAAATTCAAATGCTTTATTAATCCCTGAAGAGGAATCTATAGTAATTCTTTTTCCCATATCCCAGTTAGGGTGTTTTATTATTTCATCTAAAGAAAGATCTTCTATCTCTTCTTCCTTCTTTCCTAAGACTTTCCCACCAGAACCAGTTATAAAAATTCTTTCGATTTTATCTTTAGGACAAGCTTTTAGAAGTTCATAAATAGCATGATGTTCACTGTCTAAAGGAAAAACAAGATCACTTTTAAAATCCTTAAATAATTCGTGCGAAATAATAATAGATTCTTTATTTGCACAACCAGAAAAAATATTAAAATGTTGTGATAAAAAAGTTGGAATAATGCCATTTATCCCAATTATTCCATTTAATATATAATGCTTGTTTTTATCCACTTGACTGTAAATATCATAAAGTTCTTCAAATGAAGAGATAATATCGACTTTTTGTCGTAAACTTAAAGGTAAGCTATTGAATACTTGTTCTTTATAGTATTCAGGAACAAAAAGATACTTTGCCCTATATTTTTCCTCTAAATCAATTAGTTTTTTTATTTGATTATAACCAGATAACAAAAAAATTTCAGGTTTATTTTTATTCTGTAGTTTGTCCATTAAACTTAGAATAAATGAACCTATTGAACCAGTAGAACCAAATATCGAAAGATTAACATTATCCATTACAAAATTTATTTTATATTATTCTTGAATAATAACAATAAAAACGAAAAATAAAATGGAAAGGCAAATAGAATCGAATCAATTGAATCCAAAATACCTCCAAATCCTTTTAAGTAATTTGAAGAATCTTTAACACCACAAAATCTTTTAAAGGCAGATTCAAAAAGATCTCCCATAATCGAAAAAATATTTGTAAAAAATATTAAGATAAAGATAATAAATTTATTTGAAAAAGGAAATACAAAAAATTTTGGAAATAATAAGAATAATAAAAATGGTAAAAAACTTCCAAAAAAAATTGCACCAAAAAAACCTTTTGTCGATTTGTTTGGTGAAACTTCAAGGTTCAAAGGTTTTCTAGGTAACCAATAAAGACCAATAAGATAACCAAAAATATTTGAACTCCATACAATTAGAAGGAAAAAAAGTAATAAATTTGAAGCAAAACTAAAAGAAGAGTAAAAAATTAAAATTGAGGAAAGAGATAATGCAACATAGACAAGTCCAAATAAATGTAAAAAAAGTGCAATTGCTTGTGATGAAATATTTTTTTTGAAAATATAGAAGAAACTTGTTGCAAGGAAAATNGTTATCAATAATAAGATAAATAACTCAAAGTTTATGATTAAATTAGAATAAATGAAAAAAAGGATTAAAACTAATAATGATTGAATTATAAATAAGGGTAAATTTAAANAAATTTGCTTATTTTTAAGGCATGAAGTGAATTCCAAGCAAATCAATATTATCAATAATAAAATAAGAATTGAAATTGATAGATAATATTTTAAAGGTGAAAAAATCAAAAATAAAACAACTGGTACTGCTAAAATGATAAATATTATTCTTCTAAAAAGTTCTTCTTTTGCCATGATTTACCATCTATTTATCTGTTATTCTTTTATTTTGCCAAATCTTCTATCTCTTTTATAAAATGATTCAATTGCCTTAACAAAGTGTGATTTTGTATATTCAGGCCAGAGTTGTGGCTCAAAATATAATTCTGTATATGCTATCTGATACAGCAAAAAGTTAGATATTCTCATCTCACCTGAAGTCCTTATCAATAGATCTGGATCAGGAAAATTTTTAGTTAATAAAAAGGAAGAAAAAGTTAAATTTTGATCTTCATCCTTGATATTTTTTTTAGATAATTCTTGAGCAAAATAAATTGCAGCATTATTGATTTCTTCTCTTGATGAGTAGTTAAAAAAGAAAAGAAGATTAAAAGTATCGTTTTCTTTCGTTATATTTTCAAGCTCATTTAGAATATGATTTGTCTTTGTTGGTAAGGTCGATTTATCTCCAATATGAATAAATCTTATCTTGTTTGACATTAATTTATTGATTTGATCTTGATAGTATCTTTCAATAAGTGAAAAGATAAAATCAACTTCATTTTTAGGTCTATTCCAATTTTCTTTAGAAAATGCGAAGAATGAACCATATTTAATATTATATTCTTTGCACCAATTGCAAACCTCTTCTATTTTATTCATGCCAGCTTCATGGCCAAAAAACCTAGGTTTGCCATGCTTTTTAGCCCATCTTCCATTACCATCCATTATAAATGCTATATGTTGTAAGCTCATCGTAACTATTAAATCGTCATTATATCTTTTTCTTTTTCCTTGAACATTTCGTCGATTTTTTTTATCGCTTTATCTGTGAATTCCTGAATCTTCTTTTCTCCTTCATCATATTCATCTTCACTTATATCACCATCTTTTTCCATTTTTTTCAGTTTTTCTATAAAATCTCTACGAATATTTCTTATTGCAACTTTTCCTTCCTCGGATTTCTGTTTTATAAGTTTGACGAGATCTTTTCTTGTTTCTTCAGTAAGCTGAGGTAGTATTAGTTTAATTATTCTTCCATCATTTTGTGGATTTAGGTTTAAATTTTCCTTCAAAATTCCTTTTTCTATAACAGCTAAAGTCTTTGGTTCCCATGGAGAAATAACAATTGTTCTCGCATCTGGTGTTGAAATCGAAGCTATGTTTTTAAGAAGAACAACTTTTTGATCCACTTCAATTTTAACATTTTCTACCATTGCTGGTGATGCTTTAGCACCTCTAACTTTCTTAAATTCATCTTCCAGAACCAATATGGGTTTCACCATAGCTTTTTTGACTTCTTGGTAAATATTATCTAATGCCAGGGACATATATCCTCCTGATATATTAAAGTTCCGACTCTTTTTTTCTCGATTAAAAGTGAGTATATAGATTTTTCATCGAATAGATCAAGGACAACCACAGGGATTTTGGTTTGTTTACATATATCTATTGCGGTAAGGTCCATAATTTCGAATTTTTCTTTTAAAAATTGATCATAAGTAAGAAAATCAAATTTTTTTGCATTAGGATTCTTCTTAGGATCATCTGAATATACCCCATCGACTTTGGTCGCTTTTATAAGTATATCTGAATTTGTTTCAGCAGCTCTNANAGCAGCTGCACTATCTGTTGTAAAATATGGATTCCCTGTGCCTGCNGTAAAAATAGCTATCTGTTCATCTTTTATGGCTTTTTGATATTCTTGATAAGAAAAATATGAAACAAGTCGTGGAATATCTATAGCAGAGAAAATTTTAGAAGGTAAATTGCAGGAGGAGAAAACTTCTTCTATTGCAAGACCATTCATAGTAGTAGCAAGCATACCGATGTAATGGGCTTTGTAATCTTTAAATCCATTTCTAATAAGGTCCTTCCCTCTAAAAAGATTCCCACCACCAATAACTATGCCAATTTCAATTTTATGTTCATAAATTTTTCTTATAAGATTAGCAAGCCATTTTATCTTATTGTAATCTATGGGATAATTTTCCGAAGAAATTGCTTCTCCAGTTATCTTTATAAGAACACGCATTAGTTGGATCCAATATTTGTGAATTTGAAAACTTTAGCTTTTATTTTAATGTTAAACTTCTTTTCTGCGTTTGATAAAATTTCACCAACTTTTTTGGATTCATCCCTTACATAAGGGCATTCTAAAAAGACTTTATCGGTAAAAGATTTTTTTGCTTTACCTTGAATAATACCTTGAAGGACATGCTGTGGTTTATTTGCAAATGCTGGATCTGCTAAAACCTGTTTTTCAACAATTTTGATCTCTTCATCCAATTTTTCCTTTGGTATATCGTTCATAGAGTAATACTCTGGTTTGTAGAATTGGACTGAAACAACGATGGAAAATAAAATATCTTTTAATTCATCACTCTCTGGCATTGGTTTGTCAAGTTCAAACTGAACAATAGCGGCATTTTTCCCCATCTGAACATATGGAAAAACTGGTGTTTTATCATCTCCTTCAATCAAAATAATATCTGAAATTTTTATGTTTTCATTGAATTTTAATACAGCAGAAGTCCTAAGTTGCTCTATTTCACTATCTATTGATTCAACATTTTTAATTTTTTTCTCAAATAATTTTTTAGCAATATCTTTTGCAAAATTTCTAAAATCCTCTGAATTTGCAACAAAATCTGTTTCACATTCAATTTTAGCAAGTATTCCAGAATATTTATCTTGATAAATTGCAACTCTTCCTTCAGATACAGCTCTATCTGCTTTTTTAACTGCTTTAGCTAGCCCTCTTTCTCTAAGAACTTGGATGGCTTTCTCAAAATCACCATTTGCTTCCTCAAGTGCTACTCTACAATCACCAATGCCTGCACCTGTCATCTCTCTTAATTTTTTAATATCATCTTTGTTTATGTTCATATATAACTCCTTAAAAAAATACGAAAATTATTAAATAATATCTATTCACCTAAAAAAATTGAAAAAAAACAATTGAAAAATAAAAGTTAAAAATTTAACTAAAATAAATAAAAAGTTTTAAAACATTTCGTCTTTATTATCCGATGAGTCATTTTCTTCTTGATCTTCTTCAGAAGAAGATGATGTGTCCCCAGAATTCTCATTTTTTATATTACTGGTGCTAATTTCTTCTGAACTTGATATATTTTGGTCTTTTCTTAGATTTCTTCCTTCAGCTATAGCTCTTTCAACCATTTCGCAGAAAACACTAACTGCTCTTATTGCATCATCATTTCCAGGAATTGGAAAATCTACTAATTCTGGATCTGAATTTGTGTCAACGACAGCAACAATTGGAATATTCATCCTTTTGGCTTCAAGTATGGCATTTTGTTCATATACTGTATCTATGATAAATAAGAGTCCTGGAAGTTTATGTTGGATCTTAATAAGTCCACCAACATTTTTTCTTAATTTTTCTAATACTTTTCTTTTTCTAGAAATCTCGGCTTTAGAAAATCCAGGGAAATTATTCTTTTCTAGTTCTTCAAGATCTAGAAGTTTCTGAATAGATTTTTTAACTATCTCATGATTTGTTAATGTTCCACCAAGCCATCTATTAGCTACATATGGAGAATCACTTTTAGTTGCATATTCAATAATTGATTCCCTAGCCTGTTTTTTAGTTCCAACAAAAAGAACATCGTAACCTCTAAAAACTGTTTCTCTTATTTTTTCATAAGCAGCATCTGCAAGAACAGAAGTTTTTTGTAAATCAATTATATGGATACCATTTCTTTTTGCATAAATATATGGAGCCATTTTTGGATTCCATCTTTTTGTTTCATGACCAAAATGTGCACCAGCTTCAAGAAGCGTTTTAATAGGTAGTACTGACAATCGTAACCTCCTCTTTTGAATAACAAATAAATCTATTATAGTATTTTAAAAATTTTTCAACTGGAAATCCAATGACATTTGTAATTGAACCGTCAACCCTTTTAACAAGGGCCGAACCAGCTCCTTGGATCTTATAAGCACCAGCAGCATCATATGGTTCAACAGTATTTATATAATTTTTTAAGAGATTATCAGATAAAAAATTAAAGTATACATTTGTTTTTTCATGAAATAAATAATATTTATTTTTCAAAAATAAACAAACACCAGAATAAACTGTATGTTTTTTCCCATTTAATTCTTTTAAAATAAAAAATGCATCATCTTTTGATTTCGGTTTTGGGTAAATTTTGCTACTTTTATAGACAATAGTATCTGCTGTGACGATAAAATAATTAGACCATGTTAAGGATAAATTTATATTGTTTTGAGAATTTAAATATTCAATTATGGAATTCATTTTTAATTTTGCATTTTCTAAAACTGTTTTTTTAGGATCATTAAAATTCTTTTCTAGACAATTAGGCTCAATTATTTGAAATTTATCAAAAAGAATTGAAAACAATATTTTTCTTCTCTCTGAAGATGAGCCTAGGATAATATTAATATCGTTACTTCTTATCATTAATGTCTTCTTGTTGTATTTTTTATTTCTTCAATTATTGGTATTGCTTCTTTAGAAACTAAAAATTCGTATGTAGCTAAAGGAACAATTTTTTTTATTTCATCGAATTTGTCTTCTCTAATATATTGCCTGACTGTTGACGCGGAAATAGCTTTATCATTAAATTTTTTTCTTTCAAGGATAGTAAATTCTATACCATATTTTGGTAATAGTTTTTGCATGGTTTCATTATATTTTGAAGTAACTTGACAATAAGGTTCTTCACCAACAAATCTTTTATTTATAGCTAAAACAGGTGCTATTTTATTACCAAAAATCGCGACATCTAATTCAGCATGAACTTGATCTTTAGGTAAATCTTTTAAAAAGTAATCTGGAAAGGTAGCTGCAGAGATTATATATTGCGAAGAAGGAAGAATAGTAATATTGTCAAGGTGTTTTGTGGCTTTTTTGACTATTTCAAATCTATACTTAAAAGGGAAATATGAAAGTTCTTCTTCTAAAATGAAAATAAAAAGATGTTCAGAGATTTCTGCAACTTTTTCAATTAAGTAAAGATGTCCATTAGTCATTGGGTTACAGTTCACTATTATAGATGATGCAGCCTTATATTTTAGGGAATTTCTAATTGATTTTAAGTTTAATAAATAATCATTAAAGTCTGGCTTACCTCTTTCTAACAAGGCAACATCTATGGTTTTTTCTATTAAACTAAAACCAAAAGATGAAAAAATATCTATATTTTTTGGATTTGTATATACCAGGAAATTTGAATAATTTTTTAATTTTATCTCTTCAAAAGCCCAAGTTAGTAATTTACCAGTGATATTTTCACCTTGATAATCAGGGTCAATAGCAAGACCTTTAATTATATTCCTGTAAAAACCAATAATACCAGCTATTTTACCAAGATCAGAAGTTAAAATTAATACCTTATCAATTGGTAGTTTAACATCGAGATTGTATTTATGCCATAGGTTTTTTAACAAATTTGGAATTGAACTTTTCCCCTCTAAATTATAAATATCTTCTTTAAAAAAAAGCATATTTATATCCCTTTAATTTTGGATTTCTTTTAGTAGCTTAGTAATCTCACTTCTATCAAAATATTCTATAGGTCTTAAGGCAATAAAATCTCTAGCAAGTTCACTCAAAACACCAATTGAAAAAAGATATCCTTTGACTGCTTGTTTTTCTTTCATTTTTAAGTGAAACTCCTTCACAACAATCTCACCCACTTTATCGGTGCTCCTAATGAACCTAAATAAAATTAATACAACTTTTGAGCCTTTAGATTTTGAAATCAAAAAATCTGTGGTTTTATCATCTATAGCTTCTGTTTCTAATAAATTATATTGACCTAGAATAATACTTATCATTTTTTGAGATATCTTATCTGCATCTTTCTGATTAGCAAGGCTATATTGTCTTATTCTTTCATCTGAAGTCAAAGATGAAAAAGTGTTTATTTTTTCGGCTACATCTTTATATTTAGGATCAACATTATAGATTTTATCCCAAAATACTACAGCCTCATTTATTTTATTTAAGTTTACATTGATTTGAGCTAACTGATATAATGAAGATAGATATATTTCCTTAGGACAATCCCTAGCTTGAGTAGCTTTTAAATAATAAGCAAAAGAAGTAGTGAAATCCTGTTTTGAAAAATAGTATTCTCCAAGAGTAAATAAACATTCAGCTCTTAATTTGGGATTTTGTATTCCAATTTTTAAATATTTTTCAGCTTCTTCATTTAGTCCTAATTTATAAAGAATTAATCCAAAATAGGCAATTGCTTCAATATCATTTGGAAATTTTTGAACATAACTTGATAATATTTTTTGAGCTTCAGAAAGTTTATTTAAGAGATATGAGTTTATAGCAAATATTTTCACAAATTCTTTATCAAATTTGGCATTTTCTTTATTTGCATAGCATTTCTTAAAGAATACATCAGCTTTATCATATTGTTCTAAATAGTGATAAACTAATGATAATAATTTTAATATTTCTATATCATTTGGGTTTAAGCCATTTGCAGTTAAAAGATACTTCAACGCAAGTTGATACTTTTTCAAATTTTTTGCACAAAATCCAGCAAGATAAAGTATTTCATATTGCTTCCAGTTTTGTAATGCAGATGGCAAAGAAAGTGCTTTTTCAAGATAGGTTAAAGCCTCTTTGTAATGTTTGTTTTTAATATATAGTAAGGATAAGTTTTTTATAGCTTCCCAATTTTCTGGATCTTCTTTTAATATTTCTTGCAATCTTTTTTCTGCTATCTTATCTTCACCTTTTAATAACTCATTTTCTGCTTTAGCCAACTGCATCCTTTTTTTTAAGTATCTCAAAAGTATAAGAATTAGAGAAATAATGACTAGAATTGTAACAATGGTTAAAACAACTATAAGGGACACAATTCCCCCTTTTGAATGTAAAATCAAATCAAAATAAATATAATTCTTTTATGAACTATTTCAATATATTTGAAAATTAAAAAAATATAATAGCTTGAAAAACTTTACTTTTAAAGTATAATAAAAGTTAGAAGTATGGCAAAGAAAAATTCCATAATTATAATAATGATACTCATAATCCCTTTATCTGTTATATCAATTTATCTTATAAACCATCAATTGTATCAGCTAGATTTTTTATCAAATTTAGATAAAGGTGAAAGTAAAAGTAATGAAATTAAAAACAGTAAAGATTATGATAATTTTATTTTAAGTGAAATAAATCTTACTGACTTTAGTAAACCTTTAGATTATCCTCTTTCTGATTATAGAATTTTCCCTTATACTATTGTTTGGAAAGATACATTATCCAATATTGCTTGCAAATTTGAGTTAACTAAAGATGAAATTGCTATTTTGGTTTATTTAAATAAAATTAAAGATAAAAACTTAATAATAGCTGGGCAGACTTTACTTATAGCAAAAAGAAAAAAATAAAATATTAAATAAATTGATTAATTCCAATCTCAAATAACTTTTGCGCAGAGGATTTATCGTAATACCGATTATATATGTCAATGGAAAGTAAAAATTCTAAAAGAGATAAAAACTTTTTTTTGCCGAAATTTTCTATTTTCTTTAAGTCGTATTGAAGTCTATAAGGGTTGTATTGAAAATTTATCTTATTAAAAAAGCTTAAAATATTATTTTTATCAAAATTAGAAAGATAACTTTTCTCTGAAATTATAGAAGATAAAATTGTCAAAATCTTTACTTCCTTTAAAAAAGGCTGAAGAAAGCTATTAAAATCATTCTCACTTTCTATGAATTGGATATATTGATAAAAAAAGGAATATTTATCTTTTTGGAAAAAGCTGTTAGTTATATTAAAGATAGTAAAATTTGATGAAAAAGATAAAAACTTAATTGAAATTTCTTTTGTAACTATATTACTCTTTATTTTATTAAGATAAATTAATATATCTTCCAAGACCTTTTCAAGAGAACTAGATATATTATTAAAATAACTATTAAATAACTCTTCTACACTATTATTTTCAAATTTTATATTGTTTTTAACGAAAAAATCTTTTATAAATTCAGAAGAAGTTAAGTTTTTTGGGAATTGAATTATAGAAGTATCAGTATCTTCTGAAAGATTTTTCTCATCTGTAAAAATAAATAAGTATAAATCAGAGGGGAAAACTAATTTCTTTAGACTGCTTAAATTAGAGGAAAAATTATAGATAAATATTGCTATAGTCTGGCTAAATAAACCGAAATTATTTATATATTCTGTTAGTTTTTTAACATTTATATCATCATAAATTCTATGAAATTCTATTTTATCTCTATAATTTTCTCTCAGTGTTCCTACAATACTTGAAATAATACTGTTTTGTAAATCCTCAGGGAAATTGTTCAATAAGGTAATTTTTTTTATTTTGGAAATTTTATTCTTTATTATTTCATCAAAAATCATCAAAATCTATCCCATATTTTTTTAATTTTTTATAGAGGTTTGTTCTTTCTATATTAAGTGATTGGGCTGTTTTGGTGATGTTGTAATTAAATTTTTTAAGACGATTTAATATTATCTCTTTTTCAAACTGCTCTCTTAAAGTTTTAAGATCTTCAGCATTATCAAGGTCATACTCTTTTTTGTAACCTTTTTCAATAACCTCTTCTACAAATTCCTTACTAATATATTCAGATGGGGTTAAAATATTTATTCTATCTATTATATTTTTTAATTGTCGAATATTTCCAGGCCATGGATAATTTTTTAAATACTCGATAGAATCTGGATCAAAACTTTTAATTCTCAAATCCCCACTATTTTTTATCTTTGAGATAAAATACTCTATTAACAAAGGGATATCTTCCCTTCTTTCTCTAAGAGGTGGTAAAAATATTGGTATGACATTTAATCGGTAGTAAAGGTCTTCTCTAAAATTCCCATTCTTAATTGCTTCTTCCAAATTCTTATTTGTTGCTGCAATAATTCTGACATCAGAAGAAATAATCTCAATACCACCAATTCTGTTAAATTTTCCATCCTGGATGACCCTAAGAAGCTTAGATTGAAGATCTAAAGGCATATCACCTATTTCATCTAAAAATAAGGTACCTTTATTAGCGATTTCAAAAAGCCCTTTTTTTTGGCTAAAAGCATTTGTGAATGCACCTTTTTCATAACCAAATAGTTCCGATTCAATTAAATTTGATGGAATAGCTGCGCAATTAATTTCTACGAAATTACAGTTCGCTCGATTAGAATTTATATGAATAAGCCGAGCTACAAGTTCTTTACCAGTACCATTTTCACCATAAATGATTACTTTTGAATCAGATTTACCAACCAATTTAATTAAGTCTTTAATCTTTTTTATCTGTGAAGACTCGCCAATGAACTGGTCAGTCATGAAATTTAAGTTTTTTAAAGTCAAATTTTCATTTTTTAAAGAATAAACATAGTTAACCTTTTTTATTGTTTGCAATATAAGATCAATTTTTAATGGTTTTGTTAAAAAATCAAAAGCCCCTAGTTTAGTAGCCTTTACAGCTAAATCTATTGTACCATGACCACTAATAATTATAACCTCGACTTCTGGATATGTTTTTTTTAACTTTTCTAAAATAACTATACCATTTTCATTTTCTAAAATAATATCTAAAAACACACAGAATACTTTATAGATTTTCATCGCTGTAAAAAGTTCTTCACTTGTAGATACCGTTATTACTTTATTTCCTTCATCTTCAAGTATTTCTTTCATTAATGTGCGAATATCATATTCATCATCACAGACAATTATATATTCATTTTCCATATTTCCTCTTCAATGAATTGGTTTTGTTAATATATTTGCTTAAAGTAAGGGAGTTGAATTAAGAAAGTTGCTCCTTTATAATTTAAATTATCTAATTTACCATTACCAATAAATTCTATATTTCCATTCATGCTTTCAACTATTGATCTTACGATGGCAAGTCCAAAACCACTTCCATTTTCTTTAGTAGTGTAATAAGGTTCAAATATCTTATTAGGATCTATTTCTTTTATCCCAGAACCTGAATCAGTATATATAATCTTAAAATACTTTTCATCTTCAATTTTTGAGGCAATAAAAATCCCACATTTTTGATCCACCTCAATTTTAGAGGCTTCATATGAATTGATGATAAGATTATTAAAAAGAGACTCCAACTCATCTTTTTGTGCAAATAAATATATAGGTTCTGTAGGAATTTCAACTTTTAGTTCAATCCAGTCAGAGTTCCAAAAATTTTCGATGTTCTTTAAAAACTCATTTATTGAAATATATAACTTATTTTCATTATTTTTTTCACTAATTGAATAAAACTTGTTTATACTATTTCTTATAGATTCAACATTTTCTTGAATTACCTTTAATTTTGAAGTGAGGTATAAACGATAATTATCTTGATAAGGGTATTTTTTCTCAATAAGCTCACATGAAAGAACTATTGGTGTCAAAGGATTTTTTATCTCATGGGCAAATCTTGAGGTGACTTTGGCAAGTATTTCAAATCTTTCTTGATATTTTAACAGTAATGTTCTTTGTTCAAGTTGTTTTTGCATTCTATTGAATTGAATAATTAAGAAAGAAAGTTCGTCAAATCTTTTTTTAGTAAGTGGAATAGGAGCATAAATGTTAGAAGAAACTTTTTTAAATTGATCAACAAGTAATTCTAAAGGTTTTGTTAAATTAGAAATATATTTAAAAAGATAAAAAACTTGAAATAATAAGAAAGGAATAATGATAAAAAAAATCGAAAGAAGAATAATAAGTGGTGCATTCTTCTTTTGACTATATATTTTCTTATATTGGGTTATTAATTCGAATAAATTATTTTTAGAGTTTATAATTTCTTGAGGAACCTGGTAGATAAATGAAAAATTATTGTGATTAAATACAAAGTAACCTTTATTATTTTTTTCTGTAAAAGTGATTTTATCTATTTCAGTTAATAAAATTTCATTAACAAAATCTTTATCTACATTTGAGATAAATGTTTGATCACGAAATTGTAAAAATTGTATTAGGGGATCTTCCATCAATATTTTTATGGCTTTATTATAATCATCATCGATTAATTTATTTAAATTGTTTCTATATTCATTAATATTATCGATTGTATTTAAGTAATTCTCCTCAATAAGAAAATTAAAATTATCATATACTTTAGTAATAGATGGCGAAAACTCAACTAAAGAAAATACTAAAATAACCAAAATCAAAATAGAAATAATATTTACTATTAAATAGGAGGTAATCTTAAATTTCAAGATTTCTCCAAAGATTCTTTTCTTATATTTAATAAATTGATTAAATAGTATAGCTGAAAAGATATTTAATAAGATCAATTCCGCTAAACCAAATATTACAACAATAGGATTTAATATTATCATTGAAGGGATTTTTAAAAGATAAAAAAGTAGGATAATGATAGAGTTAAAAATTAATAAAAATAAGGTTATTAGAAATCTGTTATTTTTGATTTTCATATGATACTATATTACTTATGAGATTTGCAATTTTCATATTATAAGGATTATAAAATAAAAATAGAAAAAATAGTGCTGGAGAAATTGGAGCCAATGAATTTATTGTAATATCTGAAGAACAAAAATAATTTCCAGTCTTGTCAAGTTGAAAGATATTTTCTATTTTCATGTTGTTTATTAATTTCAATATCTCTATTATTGAACTACTCTCATAATATTCCTTAGATGAATATAGTGTGAAAATTTTTTTTTCATTTTTATAACTTAAATAGTACTGATATTTTACTTGCATAACTTTTTGATCCTGAGATAACAAAGTAGTTGAAATCTTTTTAATCAATAAAATATCGTACACTATTTCAGCTTGATTATTGAAATATAGCAAATCTATAAAAGATTGTGAAAAGTTGAAATTTAAAATGTACGAACAAGAAATGGTATTTTTCTCAAGAAATATAAGAAAAATATTTTTAGATTCTGCACTTAAAAAAAATATTACAGACAAAGAAAAGATTAAAATGATAAGTAGCAGTTTTATCTTTAATTTTAACATAATAATTTTATCTGAAATTATAAATAAAATAAAGACCTATACTATCTTGAGTTATGATTGGTGAAATCTGGAAATCTAAGTTATAGTAGTCTGAATAATATTTATAGGAATTTATAGCACCTTTATAAGCAAAATATGCTGATATTATTCTATTTAATACATAAATAGATACATATGAAACAAAGAATATTTTTTCATTATCATTCAGAGAAGACCAATTTATATCAAAAGGTTCTGAAACATCAGGTTCCGTAAAAAACTTAGAATAGATAGCGATATATAAAACTAACTTTTGGGTAAAATCAATTAACATAAAAATAGAACCTTTAAAATAATCTTTTATATAAAACTGTCCAAGTCCTGGATATGTCCAGCTTAAAAGAGATGCAATAAAAGGAGAAGGGGGGATAGACTTGATTTTCTCAGAATTAATAGAATTGTATTTTTCACTTGTAATGGCACTATCTATTACTGAAGCAACATGTACAGCTAAAAATAATGTACCCCACAAAGTCAAATTGAAGTAATCTTCTTGATCTGGATTCAAAGGTGGTATAAAGGTAAAAGTAAAAGGCCAAGTGTAATTTATTTTAACAACTGAGGCTAAACCATAAAATGAAATCAAATATTCAAGACCAAGATAAATTATTCCTTTAAAAATATTTTCTGAATATATTAATCCAGCTCCAGGTATGTACCATGATAACATGGCAGCAAACAGTGGATCTTTCTTTTCTAAAAAAGTATTTTCTTGAGCAAATAGATTGCTACTTAATAATACTAGGCAGATGAAGAAAATTATTATTTTTATTTTCATAATATTTCCTTAATTTTATGTATTTATATAATTCACTATAGGAAATTTCATATCGTATAAATATTTTAGATTAATAATTAAAGAAAATCAAATTTAATTTATAATCAAATCTGAAAATTATTTTCAATAAGATTCGCAATTTCATTGATTGCTATATCTTCTTCATCACCATCGGCAATAATTGTAATTTGCGACCCATAAGTAAGAGCTAGCATCATTATACTCATTATAGATTTTGCATCTATTTCTACATTATCTCTTCTAATTTTTATGGTTGTATTTTCATAAGAAGAAGCTTTTTGAACAAGTATAGCAGCTGGTCTGGCGTGGATTCCATCATCTAACTTAATTGTAACAGACTTTTCTTTCATTTTGTATTCCCATAATTACTAATAAAATAAAATTTTCTTATTAACTAAACTATCTTTTTCTTTTGTCAAATAAAAGAAAATAATAAATAATATAGTTTTATTTGTTATTATAGTTTTATTTTTTTTTCAGATTTCATCCATTTTATAAGAATGTTGTTGAAAGATTGAGCGGAATTGATTCCAGCTCTTTTTAACCTTAAATTCAAAGCGGAAGTTTCTATAATCGCTGGTATATTTCTTCCAGGACGAACTGGAATAATTAAAACAGGTACTTTTATGCCTAAAATAGATTCATATTTATCTATAAGACCAAGTCTATCGTATTTTCTTGACTGATCCCAATCTTCTAGTATTATTTTTGCATCAATTCTCTTTTTTTCTCTAACTGCAGCAACTCCAAAAAGTTGAACAACATTTATTATCCCAACTCCACGAACTTCCATAAAGTGAGGGGCTATCTCAGAACCTGTTCCAAAAAGAAAATTTCCAGACATTTTTTTAATGACCACCATATCATCTGAGATTAATCTATGACCTCTTTTTATAAGATCTAAAGCCGCTTCTGATTTGCCTATGCCAGATTCACCAGTTATTAAAAGGCCAACGCCATATACTTCAACAAGATCTCCATGAACAGTTATTGACGGTGCAAACTTATCTTCTAAAAAAATAGTCAATAATTTTTTGAGAACTGAAGCCTGCTCTGAAATTCTAATAATTGGAATATGATAAGTTTGACATAAAGTTATTAATAATAGAGGGGGTTCTATTAATTCTGGAAGAACAATTATAGCGGGGCAAAAGTTAGAAAAAACATACCTTATGTTTTCTTCTAGTTTTTTTGAATCTTCTTTTTCAAGTCTATTGAAAAGATTAAATGAATTTGAACTAAAGAAGTAGAGCATCCCTTTTTCAATAAGTTCAAGATCTTTATGAAATATAATAGAAGGTTCAGCGACAGTATCAGATAGGATAAAGTTTTTACTGCCAGCTGAACCTGTAAAAATTTTGAATGTTAATAGATTATGTTTTTCAAAAAATTGATGTAAAAAATCAAAAACAGTCAATCTCATATTGTTATTTGGTCACTATATTTAATAAAATAGGCTTTTCAGGGTTTTGCAATAATATACAAGAATAATCATTTGTATCAGCATTAATAAAAAAATAATATGGTTCTGAACCAATAGATTTAATTGCTTCTTCGATAGATTTAGTCGATAAATTTATCTTAATTCTATCTTTATGATCTATCTTATTAAATCCAACTTTTTCAACTTTATGAATTACTAAATCATCAAAATTATCGAATTTTTCAACTAAGAGAAAATCTTTATCTGACAATTTTATCATTAGTGAAGGTAAAATATCGTTAGATTCAAGTTCATAATTATAGAAAAATACAAAATCTAGTTTCTTCTTTGGGTGTAATATGTGTATGGCATCTATTGAGGACATAGGTTTTTTATTGATCTGATTAAAATCAATTGTTTGNATAGGGATTTTCATATTTTCTTTTGATTCAAAAATCTCNGCNACCTTTCTTAAGGGNTCCTGTTGTTTATGGTCAACTACTTTGGCTTTTAATTTAGATATATTTTTCTCTACTCTATCAAATAGATCATCAATTGCTCTGTACATATCAGTGTCTCTTGAGGAAAAGAAAAGGGTCTTCCATTTTTGCAAATTCAAACTCCATTTCTACTTGATGAACATATGAAGAATCGATTGAGAAATAGACATTAACTTTTCCAATNAGATGTTGGTATTGATCGATTCTTGAAAGTTTTTTCTCAAAATAATTTTTAATAGAATCAGTGATTTCAACATGATGTGAATTGTAAGAAATATCCATAATACCTCCCAAGTTATTAAAAATTAGAAAACAAAAATTAACTTTTTTTTGCTACCCCCTTTCTTAATTGTTTTGATGGAATACCTGCAATATCTCTATATTTTGAACAAGTTCTTCTAGATATATGATAACCTTTTTTAATTAAAATTTCAACAATCTCTTCATCTGAATAAGGGTTATCTTTTGATTCATTATCGATGATTTCTTTTATTGCATTAATGACCTGAATACGAGATTGATTGTTTGAAGATGCGTTTTTCCCTTGTTTTTTGGAATAAGATGCTGAGAAAAAATATTTTAAAGAATATATACCGAATGGAGTATCTATATATTTATTATTAACAATCCTTGATAATGTCGATTCAGAAAGATTTATTTTTTTTGCAAAATCCTTCTGAGATATAGGCTGAATATATTTTTCTCCTTTAAGGAAAAATTCCTGTTGAAGAATGATAAAAAATTTCATGAAAGTCTCAAAAGTAGATTTCCTTAAATTTAATGCATTTTTCAAATTTTTAGCATCATTCAATAGTTTTTTTATATCTGGATCTGAATCTATAATCTGATACTTATATACATTAAACTTAAAAGGTTCTATAATTTTAAATGAAATTTTATCATCTTTGACTGTTATAATAGCATCTGGTATAATATAATTACTATTTTCTTGAATTATAGCTGCTGGTATCTGAACTATTTCAGTCATTAATTTCATAATTTTTTCAATCTCATCATCGTTAAAACCAGCTTTTTTTAATTTATTAAAATTCTTATATAATACCTCTTCATAATGATCAAATAGTACATCAAATAAAAATAATGAATCTTTATTGTCTGAAAGCCAAATTTGCGTTAAGACCATTTCTTTTAAGCTTTCTGAGGCATAACCTTTTGTGTCAATTGATGAAATGCAAACTTTCCCATTTTCAAGTAAATGAAAAGGTATATCCAAATCTTTAGAAATATCTGTTAATTTTTGAGTCAACATTCCATTTTTTGTTAGATATGGTACCAAAAAAAGAGCATAGTTCTTTTCATCTTCTGAAATTTCATAAAAAGAAAGCTCATTTTGGAAATAATCATAAATACTATCGTATTGATGATCGGTTTTTTCTATTAAGTCTGTTGTTGATATTAAGTTGTTATTGAAACTTGGAAAATATTTAACAATTTCTTCATAATTTTCTTCATACTCTATGAACGGATTTTCTTCTGATTTTTCTTTTAAAAATTGCTCAAGTTCAATGGCATTCATAGAAATCAATTTCATCTCAAGAATTAATGAAGGAAGCAAAATCTGTTTCTGTTCTAATCTATTTTCAAAACTGAAGTTACTCATAGTTCAAAATCTTTACCAAGGTAAATATTTCTGGCTTCTTCACTTGAAATCAAAGTTTGGGTATCTCCTTCTATCAAAATTTTTCCATGATTTATTATATAACTTCTTTCAGTAATTTTCAAAGTATCTCTTACATTGTGATCAGTTATTATAATTCCAATCCCTTTTGCTTGTATTTTTGAAATTATTAATTGCAATTCATTTATTGCAATTGGATCGACACCAGCGAAAGGTTCATCTAACAAAAGGAAATCAGGTTCATTAACAAGAGTTCGTGCTATTTCAACTCTTCTTCTTTCTCCTCCAGAGAGAGTATAACCTTTTTGTTTTCTCAATTCCCATAAAGAAAATTCTTTTAATATCATTTCACATTGATCTTTTCTTTGTTTTGAAGTCAAAGATTCTTTTAATTCTAATATGGCAAGAATATTCTCTTCAACAGTCATATTTCTAAAAATAGATGCCTGTTGGGGAAGATATCCCATACCAAGACGAGATCTTTTATGCATAGGATATTTGGTAATTTCTTTATCTTTCAAATAGATTTTACCTGAATTTGGTTTTAAAAAACCAACAATCATATAAAAAATTGTACTTTTACCAGCTCCATTTGGACCAAGAAGTCCAATAATTTCTCCTTTTTTAATATACAAAGAAACATTATTAACTGCTAATTTTTTACCAAAACTTTTTGATAAATTTTCAATTCTTAATTCCATTTTTTCTCCTATTGTGGTTTATCTTTAATTTTATACTATTTTATATTTAATAATATCACTTAAATCAATAATTCCAGCTAAAGAATTGTCTCTATTTAAAACAATTAACTGTCTTATTTTTAGTTCTTCCATTTGGTTAATAGCGGTGATGATCAATTCATCTTTAAAGATAGTGTGTGGAGTCTTGATCATGACATCTTTAGCTTCTAACTCAAGTAAGTTTTCATGTTTTAGTAATAGTCGTTTAAGATCTCCATCGGTAATAATACCAGTGACTTTTCCTCTTTCACCCCAAAAAACACAAATACCCATATTTGGCGGTGGTATCGAAACAATTTCTTTTAATGCATCTTTAATTTTAGATGAATCGGGCAAAAATGCAAATTTACCAACAGGTGTCATAATTTCTTCAACTTTTTTAAGCTTTTTCCCAAGATTTCCACCAGGATGAAATTGGGCGAATTGCTCCTTTTTGAAACTTCTTTTATTCATAAGAGCGATAGCAAGACAGTCTCCTAAAACTAGAGTAGATGTTGTTGAAGTTGTTGGAGCAAGATTCAATGGACATGCCTCAGCTGTTTTTGGTATTTTAAGTATAACACTTGCAAGAGAAGCAAGTTGAGATTTTTCATTTGTGGTAATTGCAATTATCGGTACTTTAAGTCTTTTAGGATATTCTAATGCAACTAAAAGCTCTGATGATTCACCCTCCTTCGAAATCGCAATTATAACATCATTTTCATCAATTACACCAATATCTCCATGCATAGCATCATTTGGATTTACAAAGAAAGAAGGTGTTCCAGTAGAAGATAGTGTCGCAGAAATTTTATTACCAATATGACCAGATTTTCCTACACCCATTACTATTGTTTTACCTTTGCAATTATATATCAGCTCGACAGCTTTTTTTATCGACTCATCTAAAAGATCAGATAGTAATTTTAATCCCTCAATTTCTTTCTTTATGACTTCTTTACAGATTTGTATTTCTTCACTCATTATGTTTCCTATTTTTTTTATTAAAAAATTATTAATTTTCAATAAATGTATTTTCTCTTAAAAATTTACATAGAGGAATAAGCTTTTTTAATAAAATATATAAATCATCAAGCAATATTAAGTTTGAAGAATCAGATTTCGCCTCTTGTCTTGAGTAATGAGTTTCGAAAAAGAAAATATCAAAAAACGCAGCTGCAGCTGTAAAAGCAAGATTGTCACAAAACTGAGGTTCTCCAGAACTTTGATTTGTCGCACCTGGGAGTTGAAGTGAATGGGTAGCATCAAAACATACTGGTGCCATCTTCTTTAATAAAGGGACATACTTAAAATCATTTATCAACCTATTATAACCAAAAAATGTACCTCTTTCAGTTATAAAATAATTATTGTTGCCACATTCTTCAACCTTTTTAACCACATGTTCCATCTCCCATGGTGAAAGAAATTGTCCCTTTTTCAAATTAATGGTTTTTCCTGTTTTTGAAGCAGCTTCAACAAGGTCTGTTTGACGGACAAGAAAAGCAGGTATTTGTATTATATCCACAACTTGAGAAACTTCAGATGCTTGAGAGGGTTCGTGTATATCAGTCAAAACAGGAATAGAAAACTTATTCTTAACTTTTTCTAAAATTTTTAAACCTTCTTTTATTCCAACTCCACGAAAAGAGTTTATCGAAGTGCGATTAGCCTTATCAAAAGAAGCCTTAAATATTAAACTAAAATCCAATTCATCAGAAAATTGTTTAACTTTTTCAGCAATATGTAGAGTTTGTTCCTCACTTTCAATCACACATGGACCTAAGATGAATGGTGGCATAAGTTTTTCGCCAGCAGAAATATTCTGAGTTAGTTTTATTTTTTTTGAATATACTATCATATGTATCCTATTTTTTTTAAATTAACAAAAAAGGGATAAATGACAACACCCAAATTAATCTAAAATTTGGTAATCTTTCAAAAGTACAATATAAAAATTCTTTTTATTTCCATAGAATATTAACTTTAAAAAATAAGGTTCCACTGAAGAAAAAAGGTATAAAATCCTAAATTTACTAATTTTTAAGATGTCTTTATTTACAATCTCACATAAAATAGATGAATTATAAGAGAATTCATTTAAATATTTATTATCTAAATCTAATAAAAGTTCATCAAATGAATTAATTTTATTGAAAATAATATTTACAGGAATTTTATAGTTGTTTTGTAAAAATCCCATGATTATATCTATGTTTTGATTAGTCTCATAACATTTGTTTGCGATAAATATTCTTAATGCTAAAGGTAAAATATCTACTAAAATTAGATTACTTTCTGGCAGTTTTAGTTTTTTCTCCTCTTTAATTTTATCATTAAAAAGCCTTTGAAAAAGATAATAATTATTCATATAAATTATTTTTTCTGTCTCAGATTTTTCTTTATTATAGGTTTCTTTATATAAAATCTGCAAATTATCTGAAAAAATTGATTTTGAGTAGAATTCTTTATGAAAAACCTCACTATATATTTTATTGTTTTTTAAGTCATAAAACAAATTTTCTTGATATTCTTCTAATTCAAAGTTGTTTTTTTCATATTTTATTAAATTATAAGTAAGAATTTGCTTTCTTTTTATTGTATCCATAAAATTATTCTTGATTGAGATTATCTTATCTAATGTCCAAAAACTTGAAACTTCAGAATAAATAATATAGGAAAAATATATTGAACATAATAGATATACAAAAACGAAAATTATGATTTTAATATTTTTCATTATATTTAATTTAATTTACAATATATTTTTCATTTTACACTTATAAAATTAAACATATCAAATGATTTTTATTCATTTTCATTATAGCTCATTTTCTTGACTTTTTAAATCTTAAAGTAAATATTTCTTTGGAAGGAATTTATATGTCAAAAAATCCAAATGAAAACTATTCTTTAATAGGTGAAAATTCTTTTTTCTCTGGCGATGTTCATCTTACTGGCCAACTTAGAGTAGAAGGTAAATATGAAGGTTCAATGTTATATATTGAACATCTTACCGTAGGCAAAAATGGAAAAGTTAAAAGCAATGTTTTCGCAGATATTATTATTGTTGAAGGATTAATTATTGGTAATATTGAAGCTAAGACAAGAGTTATGTTAATGCCAACAGCATCAATTTACGGAGATATAAAAACCCCAGAATTAATCATTCAAAATGGGGTGATATTAGAGGGAAGATGTATTATTTCTCCAAATTTATCTAAGAATGTAAAAGAGATTATTGAAAAAAGGTATAATGAATAACCCGATAATAATTTCATTCGGTGATCCAGGAAGTATTAATTCAGAAATTCTTGTTAAATCTTTTCCTTTTTTTGAATCAAAAAAAAGTGATATCATTATCATTGGATCTTCAAAATCATTAAATGAAGAAATAAAAAAAAATAGTAATTTTAATTTTAAAAATAGGATAATATTTAAAATTTCAAAGATTTTAGATGAGTTTGATTTGAAATTAGAAAAAAAATTAATAAGAAAAAACAAAGAGAGCTTATTTGCTAAATTAGCAGATGAAATATATCAGATTTATTTAACTCTCTTAAAAGAAAAAGAAAACAATAATGAAAATTTAATTATTTTTTTTGATCCATTCGAATCTTTAAATTACAAAGTTAAGGAAGTCGATTTTGCAAATGGCTTTCTTTCTTATTTATACCTTACAATTGGTTGTAAGTTGATAGAACTTCTAAGATATAATGCTTATTTATTGACTCTTCCATTGAATAAAAAATCAGTTTCTTTATATGATAAAAATTTTAAAGGACATACTGATTTTCTTATACAAAGATACAATCTTTCAAATGCAAGGATGCTGATGCATTCAGACAAATTATCAATTCTTATGGAAACTAATCATGTACCAATATTAAACTTAAAAAAATACCTAAATGAGAAACATTTTTTTGAAACTTTAAACTGCGCGAAAGAAGCAATAATAAAATTAAAGTTAGAGCCAATTATATATGTATTAGGCTTAAATCCTCATAAATCAGATGATTCTTTGATAGGAAATGATGAAGAGAAATGGATTATCCCTCAAATTTCAAAATTCAATAAGATTGAAAATGGTAAAACAATTGCTGAAGGGCCATATTCATCTGATTCTATCTTTACTGAAAAATCATTAATTAACAAAAAACAAGGGATATTTATAGCTTGGTACCATGATCAAGGCTTGATACCTTTTAAGATGCTTGCAAAAGAAAATGGAGCAAATATTACAATTGGATTACCATTTTTCAGAATTTCCCCTGATCATGGAACTGGTTTTGACATTGCTGGGAAAAATATTGCAGATCCTTCATCTTTGATTTTTTGTCTTAACACTATCTATAAAATGGAGGAAAGGTGAAAGTTAATTTATATTATCTTAAAGAAAAAATAGCTGGGATTTTAGAAAATTTCTTTTTGTCATCATTTTCATATAATTTCAACAAAAATGAAATAATTTCTAGTATAACAGAATCGAAAGATTTCAAAAATGGTGACTTTTGCATTCCATTATTTTTATTTGCAAAAAAATTAGACATAAATCCTGCAAATCTTTCGAAATCATTAGAAAATTACTTTAAAAGCAATATCAAAGGCATAGAATTTGAAGAACTTCAGTCAATTAATGAAATTCAAATAAATAAAGAAAAAGATAAAGAAATAAAAACAAATCAAGAAAAAGGTAGTATCGAATTTCACCTTATCTCACAATTCATTGAAAAGATTGAATCAAGTGGACCATATTTGAATTTTTGGGTCAATAAAAAATATATATTAAACATGCTTCTAACTTTAAAAGAAGAAGATATCTTTTTGGAGAAGTCTTTAAAAGGTCATAATGTAGTTATTGATTATTCTTCCTGCAATATTGCAAAGCCTTATGGTATTGGCCATATAATGAGCACAGCGATTGGAGAAAGTCTGAAAAGATGTTATGAGTATTTAGGCGCCAATGTTTATGGAATAAATTATATAGGCGATTGGGGAACTCAATTTGGAAAAGTTTTGTTGGCTTATCAAATGTGGGGAGATGAAAAAAAGTTAGAAGAAGATGGGGTTTATTATCTTTATGATCTCTATGTTAAATTTCATTCTGAAGAAGAAAAAGATCCAGAACTATTGGAAAAAGCTAAAAATGTTTTCCAAAAACTTGAAGATAAAGATCCATATTATTATGGGTTATGGGAAAGGTTTAGAAAGATCTCTTTAAAAAATTTTGATAGATATTATAAGCTATTTGGAAATACTTTTACATTTATAGAAGGTGAATCAAAGTATAGTAAAAAAAATATTGAAGAAATAATAAGAATATTAGATTTAAATCAGATATTACTTGATTCTGAAGGAGCTAAGGTGGTTTTTTTGGATGATATCTATCCCAATGAGAATATACCACCTTGCATAATAAAAAAAAGTGATGGAACTACTACCTATGCGTTGAGAGATATAGCAGCAGTTTTAGATAGATGGCAGAGATTTCATTTTAACGAAGCCCTTTATGTTATAAATATAGGTCAACAGCTTCATATAAAGCAATTTAAGGGAGTTTTAAAAAAATTAAATTTTACATTTGCTGATTCTATAATTCATGTACCTTTTGGAACCATGACTTTTTCTGGACAAAAGATGCAAACTAGAAAAGGAACAATTTTGTTTTTACAGGATATATATAATGAAGTTTACAGTCAGGCACTAAGTTTGACAAAAGAGAAAAACATTTCAAAAGATGCTGAAGATACGGCTAGTAAATTGGCTGTGGCAGCTATCTTGTTTTCAATATTAAGGAATCAAAGAATCAAAGATATAGACTTCGATTTTAGTAAAGTTTTGAGTTTTGAAGGTGATACTGCTGCCTATCTTCAATATACATGCGTAAGAATTAAAAGTATCTTAAATAAGGCACCTATAGATTTAAAAGAAATGCAAGACTTAAGAAATATCTATAAAGAAAATGATGAATTATCAAATTCTAACTTTGGTGAAATATTTTATAGGAAGTTTTTAGTTGATGATGATAAAAGTGCAAGAGAAATAGTCGATCAGATTCTTTTTGAAATATTTAAGTTTGATGAAGTGATTAGAAATGTGGTAAAAGAAAAAGAGCCTTATTTATTATCCAGATATTTGCTAAAAATAGCGATGTTCTTTAATCAGTTTTATTCAAAGATTAAGGTTTTAGAAGGTAATAAAGAGGATATTGCATTGAAACTTGTATTTATAAGTGAGATAGAAAAAATTATAGAAAAAGGGCTTTTTTTATTAGGGATACAGGTACCATCATCACTTTAAATGGCAAGTATTATTTATGCTTTTAATTTTTATTTCTTTTTCATAATCAATAGTTGAAATACTAGCATTATCAATATGGAATTTATGCAAATTTTGTATATTAATATCGAGTATTTTTGCAATCAAAACTTTTATAGCAACTCCATGAGACACAATTATAATGTTAGAATTTGAATTGTGATTGGATATTATTTCATTAAATTTTCTATATACTCTTTTTTGAACCTGACCATAAGATTCACCTTCAGGTATTGGTGTATTTTCTTTATCATCTTCCCACTTATTTAAAAAGTCCTTATATTCAATTTTTATATCTTCCCAATAATATCCTTCCCATACACCAAAATTAATCTCTTGAAAATCTTCTACTATTTTTACTTTTTTATTTAATTTTTTACCTATTATTTCGGCTGTTTCATATGCTCTTGTAAGATTAGATGAATAAATTGCATCTATCGTATTTGCTTCAAAGTTATTTTTTTCAAAATAAGAAGCTAAAAGATACGCTTGATTGATACCTGTATCATTTAGAGGTACATCCCTTTTTCCTTGAACCCTGAAATCTATATTCCATTTTGTTTCTCCATGTCTAATAAGATATATAAACATAACCTAAACCTCAAAAAAATTTGATAAAATTATTAATAAAAATAGAATAGATTTAAAATACTGCGATTTTATTTTTTGAAATATACTACTATTTGAACCCCATTTTGTAGCATTCCGAAAGAAAATGACCATGAGTATAAATTCCCTTTTACATCGTAGGTGTTTGCATTCATAACAGGTGGGTCTATTCTTATAATAATTTTCATAATAATCTCTTCTTTTTTATTAGCAGGAAATATTGAGTTTCTATTATGGATTTTCCACATAAAAAAAGAATCATTTAATGTTATTTCATTATTAGTAGATAGATCTATCTTATAAAGTCCATTTACAGGGGTGACTTCAAGTATCTGTTCCATAGAAAAAATGTCCTGCATTCCTTGGCTTATAATGAAATCATCGTCAAGACCTAAAAGTGCCAAAAATTGTTTCGCTCCAAGCTCAGCATACTCATTGTAAGAACTAAATACCTGAATTTTGCTGCAATAAAAATTAAAATCTGAATCTATAATAAAATATGAATTTACACTGCAAGATAAAAGTATAATAAAAAAAAGAAGAAGAATGCAGCAGATAAAAATCTTCTTTATTTTAGTATTCATTGTATACTTAATATAATTTTCCCTTTATTGTTTTACATAAGAATAATATATTCAATATTAAGTAAAGTCAAGTAATCATATTTTCAATGTTGAAAATCTAAAATTTCAAATTATAAATTATGGAAATGAAACTCAATAATCAATTTAATATTTTTGTAATTATTTTCTTTTTACTTATTTTTATAAATGTTATCATCACTTTTTTAATATATTACAAAAGGAAGAAAGAAAATAAAAATAATATTTTTTTAGAGTATTGTCAACTTATGATTACTTTAATTAATTTTTTGATTGCCTTGAAAATTAATGAAAAAATATATCTCATTATATTTATTTTTATTGCTATAATTATTTTAATAATGAGACAAATGAAGAAGGTTAAAAATCAAGTTTAAGAAATTAAATAGTTATTATTAATAAATATTATTAGAAGAATAAATATTACTTAAAAGGAATTAATATGGAAGAAAAGTTTGAAGTAAATGATAAAATAATTCATGACTTTATAACAAGTAGAGAAAATTTGAACAAAATTGTTTTAAGCCATGCAGATAATGTGATAAAAAGATTTTATAGCCTTGATTCTCAAGTATATAGGGACTCTATTCTAAGTTCAAAAATTAAAGAAATGCTAGGTCTTGTTTCTTCTCTTGTTTTAAGGTGTGATGATTGTGTTAAATATCATTTAAATCAATGTTTTGAAAGAAAAGTTACCACTGGTGAAATTGTAGAAGTTTTATCTGTTGGGTTAGTAGTTGGTGGTTCTATAGTAATACCTCATCTTAGAAGAGCCATGGAATTCTGGGTGGCATTAGAAAAAAGAAGATTTAATTCTATATATCAAAAAATAGAAGAAGAGATTGAAAAAAAAAGGGAAGATTTTAAGGTCAATAAAATTGAAGTCAGAGAAAATTTGCTAAGATACATATGCGAATTATGTAGTAATAATATTCCCTATTATAATTGGTTTGGTTTTTATTTGGTTAACAACAAAGAGGATAATTTTCTCTATTTAGGTCCTTATGTTGGAGAAGCTACCACCCATATAAAAATCCCTTTTGGTAAAGGAATATGCGGGCAAGCTGCACAGAAAAAAAATACAATTGTTGTGGATGATGTGTCTGGTGAAAATAACTATCTTGCATGTAGTATAAAAGTTAAATCTGAGCTAGTAACCCCAATTTTAAGAGGAGATTTGGTTTTAGGGGAAATAGATATAGACTCACACCAACTAAATGCTTTTTCAGAACTTGACAAGGAATTTATAGAAAAATTAGCAAATCTGATTGAACCAATTCTATAAATAATAAATGAAAAAATATCAGAGGAACTAAATGAATAAAGAAATAGAAATGAGGATTAAAAGATTAAGGGAAAGATATAAAGAGTTTGGAGAAAGATATGGTAAAAATAGGTTTAACCTTGATAAATTTGAACAAAGATACCAGGAGGCTTTAAGAAGTAGATATAGTCTAGAAATTTTCTTATCAGCAGAGGAAGAGGCTTTAACTCAACTTTATCAGGAAACCATAAATCCAAAGGTTGAAAATGAGAAAGATAAGTATGAATCTTCATTTTTAAAAAAAGTAGATAAAATATTGGAAGATTATGATGATAGAATAAAAATTTATCCTTATATAGATTTTCATCCAGATGCCAATGAAGATTTAAAGTATTTATATGGAGCAATTAAGCAGTTTTATTTTTATGTATTTCCACTTTTAGAGATTATTTTTGGTTCAAGGGAACTGGGAACGAATGTCATAAAAGATTTTTCGGTTTTTTATGGTTTTATAGATTATTATGGAAGGGAAACTCAAAATGGATACTCAAGGAGAATTGAGGATCATATTATAAAGTTGAAACATTATTCAACAAAAGAAGTAGAACAGGACTATAGAAACATAATGATAGAATCTGCTCAATATTTTAATAAACTCCAAATTTTTTTAAAAAAATATAAGTCAAATATAAATTTGGAAAAAGAATTAAATGTTTCAGTTGACTTATTTGGCAAAGAGAAAGCCTCATATAATGAGGTAATTGATTATACTATTAGCTGGATTGATGTTCTTTTTTATAATTTTAGAATTAAATCATTTATTTAAATTTAATAAACTTTTTATTACATAAGAAATTTAGTCTTCTTGACATTTTTTTTATAACCTATAATTTATTTCCACTCTTATCCTGTAAAATATTACAGGATCAAAAGGCCATAGGAGGATTTATGCAAAAAAAATATGAACTTTTAATTATTTTTTCTACAAAAGAAAAAAAAGAAGTCAGTTTGATGAAAAACTCAGCAAAAGAGAAAATTGAAGCCCATAATTTTACAATTCTTTCTGAACTTGAAATGGGTAACAGGAATCTTGCTTATCCAATTAATAAGCAAAAAGAAGGATACTATCAAATCTTTTACATCAGTCCTAAAAATGAAATCCCTGAAGTTAACGAACTATTAAAAGATTTAAGAAGAGATCCGGATATTCTAAGAGCTCTTGTTTTTGTTTATGATGAAAAAAGGATTGAAAGAATTAAACAAAAAGAAGAAGATTTTAAGAGAAGAAAGATTGAGCTTGAAAACAAGAAAAGAATGCAGGCTGAACAATCTTCAAAACAACCTATCACAGAAGAAGCATTTGAAAATCCTGAAATGAAAGAAGAAGGAAAAGATGAGTAACGATATTAATAAGATAATTATTTCAGGTCGTTTGACTAGAGATCCAATTAGAACCGAGGTAATGACTCAAAATGGTCCCACTATAATTTTAAAATTTTCCATAGCAAATCAGACTTATAAATCAAATGAAGGATCTTTTTTTGATTGCAATTTTTGGGGAAAAAGAGCAGAGTATTTCTCTAATAAATTGTCCAAAGGTGCTCTAGTGTTGATCGAAGGTGAATTGAAGCAAGATAGATGGAAAGACAAAAACACTTCAGAGAACAGATCGAAGATAGTGATAAATGTTTTAAATCTATTCTTATTGAATTTTGAAAGAAGTACTTCTTTCAAAGAAAATGAATATAATAATAAAGAGATCTACAATAACGAAAAAAAAACAAATAACTCTTATGATAACGATAAGGATGATTTGCCAATTAAAAGTGCAGATGAGATAGATGGAGAAAGTTTGAATAGTTTGAGCAATTTTAATACTTTTAATGACATTGATGAACCCTTCGATATGGATAACTATGAAGATGAAAATAACAAATATTACAGGTAAAGGAGATATGTATGGATAAATATAATAATGATATGTCAAAAAATAATTCAAAAAGAAGACATATGTTTAGAAAAAAAGTATGTGTCTTTTGTAAAGAAGGTATTTATTCAATAGATTATAAAGATATTTCGTTCTTACAGAGATTCACAATGCCAGTAGGTAAGATTCTACCAAGAAGAATAACTGGTACCTGTGCAAAACATCAAAGAATGGTTTCTGCCGCAATAAAAAAAGCAAGAATGGCTGCTTTACTTCCTTATAAAAATATTGAATAGGATTTTCTGGTGCCAAAAAAACAGGTAATTTATTTAGCCTTAATATCTCTTTTATTTTCTATTATTTTCCCTTTTTTTGCCATTGCTCCAATAGTATATTTTATCTTGTCAAAAAACAATCTTATAAATTGGCTTATTTTCTTATCTATTTTTTGCTTTGGCTTATTTATTATATATTTTATCGGATGGTTCAATTCTTCGTTATCTATTGGGGCTACTGCATTAAATTACCTTTTTAACCTTATTCAATTTTTGTTATTACCATTTTTGTTTGCTATTGTTTACTACCTTTTTATTCTTGCTTATAAAAGATATAATTCATCATTAATATTATTTATTGTTATTTCAGCGATACCTTTTGCTGTTCTAATTATTTTATCTTTAATCTTTTTAAAATCAAAAGGCTTTTCTTTCATCCAATTTGCTCCCTCTTTTGAGAAAATGCTTGGTGAAAATTATAGAGAGTACAATCTAGAAGCCTTTTTTCAAAATATTATCAATAAAGAAATACCTAAAAGTATATCAGTTATTTCAATAAGTCTATCTTTATTTGTTGAACAGCAACTTGTATCTTTAGCAAAAAAAAGTGAAATATTAAACAACATTATTAAACCATTAGATTCGACGAAGTTGGGTAAAATTTTTTCCTGGGTAACTATTATTACGATTTACAGTTTATTAGCGATAAAATTCATATTGAAAATAAACAATTTCTCTGTTGAGATTGCTTTATTTAATATTTTTTATTTACTTACATCAATACATTTTATTAATGGTCTTGGCGTGATAGTTTTTTATTATAAAAGAAAAATAAAACCAATAATTGATAATCAGATAATTGTACAGTTGAAAACTAGACCTTTTATATTTTTATTGACTATTATGGCTCTTTTTTTAATAGTTTTAATACTAATTCCTTTTGTTATTTATATTTACTTTGTCATAGCATTTATTAGTGCTATCGATACAATTTATCCACTGAGAAAAGAAAATAATTAAACAATTATTCAGGAGGACATAAAATGGAAGTTGTTTTATTAAAAGATGTAGAAAATTTAGGTTTAGAAGGTGAAATTAAAAAAGTCAAAAAAGGATATGCTCGTAATTTTCTTTTCCCTAGAAAATTAGCGGTAGAAGCTACTGAATCTACTATGAAAAATCTTGCATTAAGATTAAAGTCACTTGAAGAATCTAGAAAAAGAAAGATCGCAACTGCTTCTGAAAAGAAAAAATTACTCGAATCATTAGTCCTTGAAATTACTGCGAAAGCTGGTGAAAAAGGTAAGTTGTTTGGTTCTATTACGACTTCGCAGGTTGCAGAGAAATTAGCAGAAGCTGGATTTAATGAATTTGATAAAAAGCATATCAGAATTCCTCATATAAAGGAAGTAGGAACATATACCGCATCAGTTAAAGTTATTGAATCGATCTATGCAAATGTAAAAATTAATATAATTGCTGAAAAAGAAGAAGAAAAAACAGAATTTAAAAGACCTTCAAAAAGAAATTTTAAAGGCAAAAAGCCTTCTAAAAACGATTCAGAATTGAAAGAAGATGAAAATAACGATTTGCAGAATGAGTAATGATTAATATTTCGAAAATTCCACCCCAGAGTCTGGAAGCTGAGAAAGCGACACTGGGGTGTCTTTTACTTAATAGTGAACTACTTGAAACCTCTTGGGTTTTATCTGAAGATGATTTCAGTATTCCTGCTCACAGATTTATATATAGAGCAATTCAAAATTTAATTCAAAAGAATCAGCCAGTAGATATATTAACCGTCGTAGAACAATTGAAAGTAGACGATCAGATTGAAAAAGTTGGTGGTGCAACTTATATATCTCAGTTACCTGAGTTGGTCCCCACAACTGCGAATTATAGTAGTTATGTTTCAATAGTTAGAGAATTTGCGCTAAGAAGAAAATTGATAGAAGTTGCTAATAATATAATAGGCCAATCATATGATAGTAATATTGAAATCAAAGAGATTATAGATAAGGTTGAACAAGAGATATTAAAAGTTACTGCTTTTGATTATAAAGAGAATTTTCTAATTTTAAAAGACATTATTTTAGAAATATTAAATGACCTCGAAATGAGGAAAAAAACTGATACCATATATTCTGGAATTCCAACGGGTTATCATTATCTAGATGAGATAACTTCTGGTTTTGATAAAGGTGATTTAATTGTTATTGCAGCAAGACCATCTATGGGTAAGACTACTTTCGCTTTAAACCTCGCCCTAAATATGGCTATGGATTATAATAAGACCGTGGGTTTTTTCTCTCTAGAGATGTCAGCTAAGATGTTGGGTTATAAAATTATATCTAGGATTGCGCAAATACCCGTAAATGATATAAGAAGGGGAAATATCCCAATATCAAATATTCAAAAATTAGTCGATGCAGTATCCTTGATATTTGAAAAGAAGATTATCTTTGATGAAGCAGAATCGGTAACCATATTTGATATAAAGCAAAGTGCTAGAAGATTAAAAACGAAATATGGGCTCGATGTCATTTTTGTGGATTATCTCCAATTAATTTCACCTCCTGCTGGAACTAAGATTGAAAATAGAGTTCAGATTGTTTCTGATATTTCAAAAGGTTTAAAACAACTCGCAAGAGAACTAGGGATTCCTGTAATAGCTTGCGCACAGCTCTCAAGAGCTCCAGAAAAAAGAGAAAACAAGAGACCACAACTTTCAGATTTGAGAGAATCTGGTTCGATAGAGCAGGATGCAGATTTTGTTGGTTTTTTATACAGAGAGGATTATTATAAAACAAAAGAAGAATCTAAAGATAATGATCAAAGAGGAGTAACCGAATTTATTATTGGTAAACAGAGGTTAGGAAGAAGAGGGGATATTATAAAATTTAATTTTATTGAAGAGTACTCTCTTTTTAAAGAACTGGAAAACCAAGATTTATGAGCAATAAAAAACCAATTAAATTTAACTACATTTTTGTTTATTCTATCTTATATTCAATTATTTTTATTTTTCTTTTCTTCGCATATAGAGAGCAATTTTCTATACATACTAAAAATATTATAGTGATAATAAATCTTACTATTATTTTTGGTCTTTTAAATTTGGAGTTTATTAGGAAAAAGGCTTACTATACTTATAAATTATTCCTTAAAACAGGTTCTAAAATTTATTTTTATTCTTTAATATTACTTTTATCTAGTTGGTTATTTATAATAATTGGAAATAAATTTTCAGTGGAAAAAAAACTTTTTTATCCTTTTGTCCTTATAATTACTCAAATTGAAATATTTATATATATCTTTCTATTTATAAGATTTTATTCTCAATATGTAGAATCAGCCAGACTTGATGCACCACATTATGTAGTAATTGGATTTGTTAGTTTAATTATTATTGGTGCTTTTTTGTTATTTGAACCTATTTCTCAGAAAAAGGAAGTCTCCTTTATTGATGCTCTTTTTACCTCAACTTCTGCTGTCTGCGTAACTGGTCTCACTGTAAATACAATAACCGAGGCTTTTACTTCAGTAGGTTTAGCAATAATATTGCTTCTTATACAGTTTGGTGGATTGGGAATAATGATATTATATGCCTCTTTTATTTTATTCTTTATAGGTAATCTTTCATTAAAAGGTTTTGAAATAACAATAAAGACAACGGAGATATCGGGGAAGTATAATTCTTTTCAAAGAACAATATTCTTTATTCTTATTTATACTTTTGTAATCGAATTTTTTGGAGCGATTCTTTTAACTATAAGATTTAGTTTTTTAGGGTTTCCATTTAAGAAAGCCATAATTTTAGGAGCATTTCATTCAATATCCGCATTTTGTAATGCTGGTTTCAGCCTTTTTCCAAATTCTTTAATCAATTTTAGGGGTGATATACCAATAAACCTTATTGTAATATCTTTAATAACTTTAGGTGGTATTGGTTTTGTAGTAAATTATGATATTTTTAGGCTCTTAATAAACAAAATAGGAAAAAATAAAAAAAATATATCATTAAATATTCAATCTAAAATGGTTCTTAAAATTTATTTTTTACTTAATATTATAGGAGCAGCTTTATTTTTTTTAATTGAAAATAAAGGGGTGTTAAAGGATTTTCTCCCCCATGAAAAGATTTTTGCTAGTTTATTCCAAGTAGTTACAGCAAGAACCGCAGGTTTTAATACTGTTGATATTTCCTCTCTTTCAAATCTATCAAAGACTCTACTGGAAATTTTAATGATAATAGGCGCATCTTCTGGTTCAACTGGTGGAGGAATTAAAGTGACAACTTTTTTTATTTTAATTTATACAATTACCTCTTTTATAAAGGAAAAGGAAAGTGTCACCATATATAATCATAGAATTTCAAATTATCAGGTCATAAAAAGCTTTTCATTATTTACTGTATATTTGTTTGTTATATTATTTTCATTTTCTATACTACTATTATTTGATAAAAATAATCCACAAAGTTTGCTTTTTGAGACAATATCTGCTTTAGGAACTGTTGGACTTTCTACTGGAATAACCTCATCACTATCAGATATTTCTAAAATAATATTGACATTAGTAATGTTTATTGGTAGAGTGGGACCTTTAACAGTATTTACAGCTTTAAGTCTCACTAAAAAACATGAACCTATAAATTATCCAGAAACCGAAATAATGATTGGTTAATAGTTAATAACGATAATTAATAATATATTAAGATAGTTAAATTGATTTTGAATACTTAAAGAAAAAATTGAGGTATTATCTTATGAAAATATTGATTATTGGTCTTGGAACATTTGGTAAATCTCTATTTGATGAATTAAAAAAAGATGGGACTTCTGAAATCGTAATATTGGATAAAGATGAAAATTTAATAGAGATAAATAAAGAAGGAACATCTTTGGCTATTGCTGGCAATAGCATGAACATAGAAACTCTTCAAAGACTCCCTACCGATATTGATGTTGCAATTTGTTGTATTGGTTCAGATATGTCAGCCTCTTTGATAACCTGCTTAAACTTAAAAGAGCTTCAAATGAATAGAATTATTGCAAGATCATCATCTTCGTATCATTCTCAAATTTTGAAAGCTATTGGAATAGATAAAGATGATATCATTTTCCCAGAGGAAGAGATAGGAATAAGGCTTGGTAGAAGATTACTTCATAGGCATGTTTTTAATAATATTATTCTTGCTGGTAATCATGTTTTATCTGAAATTAAAATTAAGAATCAATTTGTAGGAATGAAATTAAAAGATTTACATTTGAGAGAAAGATTTAAAATAAATGTTGTAGCTATAAAATATAAGGAAAAAGAGATTTCAGATGATGGTGAAAACACTTATATTGAGAGGATTTTAGATGTCCCTGACCCTGATTATATCTTTACTCCTGAAACTACATTAGTAGTTGTAGGAGAAGAAAGCGCCATTGAAAGATTCAAGGAAGAGTTGTAACATTATCATAAGAAAACTAATAGATAAAACTTAAAACAATGATAAAATTAAAAAATTAAAGTTAAAATTAGGTTCAATAGGAATAGCAAAATGAATAATCATCAAAAAGTTTTGATAATAACTACTGGTGGAACCATAGCAATGGCAAAAGGTCCAGATGGTGGTGATGTCCCTTCTTTAAATGGAGATTTACTCGTGAATCAGATACCAAAGCACTTTTTACCTACAACAGTCGAAGTGTATGAATATTCAAATAAACCATCTCCTCATATAACCATGGATGACATGGTAAACTTATCATTAATAATTAAAGAAAAAAAAGATAACTATGATGGATTTGTTATCACACATGGTACTGATGTACTTGAAGAAACAGCATTTTTCCTTGATGTGGTTTTACCTTCATCCATAAAAGTCGCAATAACCGCTTCAATGAGAGCTAATGATGATATCGGAGTGGATGGTCCAAGGAATTTATTATCCGCTATCAAAACTATTTTATCACCTGAATCAAATGGTTATGGTGTTATGGTAGTAATTAATGATGAAATACATGACCCTTATACAGTTACTAAAACATATACCTCAAATGTTGCTACATTTCAGTCACCTGGATTTGGTATGCTTGGAATTGTTGATGATGATAAGGAGTTTTTTGCAAGAACTAAGAAAAAAAGAGTTGTTATTGAATCAGAAAAATATGAGAAAGATGTGATTCTTTATAAAACCTATGTAGGTGATGACGGACAACTTCTTGAAATAATAGTTAAAAATATTCAATTTAACGGAATTGTAATAGAAGGATTTGGCCGTGGAAATGTTCCACCAAAAGTGGGAGAAATTTTAATAGAACTTGCTAAAAAAGGATTGCCGGTTGTCTTATCTACAAGGTGCCATCTCGGAAGAACATTAGGAGTATATGGTTATGAAGGCGGTGGTAAATTTTTAGAAGACAAAGGAATTATTCTTTCTAAGGATTTAAAACCTCATAAGGCTTTGATACTATTAAAATTACTTTTAGGCAATCAATGTCATATTGAAAAAATAAGAGGAATTTTTGATAATTTTTAATTTTTAATTAAAAGTAGTTGTAAAAAAGTTTATTTTAATTATTATATCAATGTCGGAGCGTAGCGCAGTTGGCTAGCGCACTACCTTGGGGTGGTAGGGGTCGCTGGTTCAAGTCCAGTCGCTCCGATTTTTTAATTTTAATTTATTATTTGAATTAAAATCTTTTTTGAATAAATTTTTCATTGAATATTTCTTTGGAGTATGTTTTGAATAACATAACAGATAAACTTTATGAAATTGATAAAATTAAGAATGGCTCTATTAATGATAAAAAAATAATTCGTAAAACAACAAATGATTTATATACAGAAAAAGCTAAGAAAATAATTAAAGAAATTTCAAATAAATTTAAAAAAAACTCAAAAACAATAGCCATTTTCTTGATTGGATCTTATGCTAAAGGTAATCAAAACTCAAAAAGTGATATAGATTTATATATAGTACAAAAAAACATAAGAGATAATGTCGAATTTTTTTATTATAAAAATTTCCCTATACAAATTCAATTTAGAAATCTGAATTCATTTAAAAAGAAGATAAAAAAACGAACAAGAAGTGAACCTATTGGCTCATATGCAAAAATAATTTACATAAAGAAAGAAAATTCTAAGGAAATAAATTATTATCTTTCGATTTCTAATAAACTGAAAGAACTAGGCCCAATAAAGGTTTCTGATGGTGAAAAAAAGCAGATTCTGATTTGTCTGTCAAATGATGTTGATTCGATTACTGGATATATTGAGAAAAAAGATTTTGTTTCAGCCAAAGTTCAAATTATTCAAATTTTAATTAAGGCATTAAATATATTCTATGATTCAAAATGTTATTTTTGGCCAGGAGAAAAACATCTCTTTCAAGATTTAGAAGAAAAAGATAAAGATTTATATAAAGCTGTATCTCAAGCTATATGCGGTTCAGATATAATCGATTCTTTTTCAAAAGGTAAACAAATATGCGAAAAAATATTAGAAGAATCAGGGGTAGTAATAAAATCATATAAGATTTATTTTGATTAAAATAAGTATATAATTTGGAGNTTAAATATATTCCAATATGAAAAATATATTGATATTAAATAAATAAATNAGAAAAGGAGTTGCTAATGATTATCGGTCAAATTTTATTAGTCTTATTCTATCTTATTGTTCCCTTNNTATTTCTGATTTTGGAGAAAAAAGTTGTCTTAATTCAGAGGATAAATCCCATAGTCATTCTTTATATTATAGGTATAATAATAGGTAATATTAAAATAATACCAGATTCGTTTTTTGATCTTCAAGATATATTTAGTTCAATATCAATTTTATTTGCAATTCCTTTAATTTTGTTATCATTAAATATATACTCTTGGAAAAGATGTGCAAAAAGTGCATTAATATCTTTTTTAGCAATAATTATAGCAGATATTTTGGCTATTTTAATTGGTTATATTATCTTTAAAAATAAAATAGAAGATGCATCTAAAATAGGAGGGCTTCTTGTAGGGGTTTATACTGGCGGAACTCCAAATCTTGCATCATTAAAAATTGCTTTATCTGTTCCTGCTTCAACCTATATTTCAGTGCATACATCAGATATAGTTGTATCATCCTTTTATCTTCTTTTTATAATAACAATAGCAAAGAAATTGTTTGGTAAATTTTTACCAGCCTTTAGCAGAACAGAAAAAACAACTGAAATTTCAAAGGAAGAAGAAAAAAAATATGAAGGGATTTTAACAAAAGAAAATGTTATCTCTTTTATTAAACTTATTGTCATAGATATTGTGATCTTTATTTTAAGTTATGGTTTATCGATGCTTTTTAATAAAAATACTCAAACTATTATTGTAATACTTGCTGTTACCACTTTTGGAGTTATGGCCTCTTTAATAAAACCATTTCAAAAAATTAAAAATAGTTTTGCAATAGGGCAATATTTCATAATGGTTTTCTGCCTTGTAGTTGGTTCAATGGCTAATCTTCAAAAATTGATAATGGGAAGTCATATAATTTTCTTTTTTGTTACAATTGCTGTTTTTGGTTCTCTTTTGATTCATTTTATTTTAAGTATATTTTTGAAAATTGATGTTGATACTATGATTATCACATCTGTTTCTGCTATATTTTCACCGCCATTTGTCCCTCTTGTGGCGACATCTATAAAAAATAAAGAAGTTATTCTTTCTGGTATGATTACAGGTCTTATAGGTTATGCTGTAGGGAATTATCTGGGTGTGATTTTAAGTTACATACTTTCATTAATATAGAAATTTGAATACTATAATAAGACTTGATAATTATAGTAAGCCATGGAGAATAAAAGTAATCTAGGGAGTTTATATGATACGTGTTAGAATTGTTGAAAACAATAGTGATAGAAAGGATTTTGTTAAATTTCAATTTGATTTATATAAAAAAAATAAATATTGGGTTCCTCCTTTTTTTAATGATGAATTGAATTCAATAAATCCAGAAAAAAATAAGGCATTTGCTTTTAGTGATGCACAATTTTTTCTTTTTGAAAAAGATGGAAAAATGGTTGGTAGAGTTGGTATGATTATTACAAAAAACAATGAAAAAGAAAAGGATTATACCAAAATCTCAAGATTTGAATGTGTAGAAGATTATGAAGTGGCTAAATTTATTTTTGATTTTTCGAAAAATTGGGCAAATGATAGAGGCAAAAAATATCTTCATGGACCTTTAGGTTTTACAAATTTCGATACTCAAGGACTTCTGATAGAAGGTTTTGATAAAATTCCGACTGTGGCATCGGTCTATAATTTCGAGTATTATAAAGATTTTTATGAAAGATATGGATTTAAAAAAGAGATAGATTGGGTTGAATATGAACTTAAAGTCCCAGATAGAATACCTGAAAAAGCTATAAAAATATCTCAGATAGTTAAAGAAAGATACAATGTTAGAATTTTAGATTTTAAAAGTAAAAAGGATCTATTAAGATATGCAAAACAAGTTTTTGATCTAATAAATATTGCTTATATTGATTTGTTTTCTGCTGTAGAACTTACTGAAGAATTAATCAATCATTATATTAATTCATATATAAAGCAGATTGAACCCGAGCTTGTAAAGGTCGCCGTTGATAAAAATGACAATGTCATAGGTTTTGTAATTTCCATGCCATCTTTATCTTATGCTATGCAAAAAGCTAAAGGAAGACTATTCCCTTTTGGATTTATCCATCTTTTAAAAGCGATGAAAAAATATAATAAACTAGATTTATATCTTGGAGCAGTTCATCCACAATATCAGGGTAAAGGAATCCCAGCTATTTTAATGGTTGAAATGACAAAAACAGCAATAGAAAAGAGGATTAAAACAGTAGAAACAAATAGTGAATTGGAGACAAATTCTAAAGTTCAAGGAAATTGGGATTATTTTGATTCGACCTTGATAAAAAGAAAAAGATCCTACATTTTAGAAATTTAATTTTATTAAAATTATAAAAATGGGAAATTATATCAAAAAATTATTCGATTATTTTTCTTCCTTCAATAGAACAGTCTGGCTTTTGGTTTTTGCAACTTTTCTTGAATCTTTTGGAAGGTTTTTAGTAATACCCTATCTTTCAATCTATCTATCTAAAAAAGGTGTCTCATTACCATCCATCGGTGCAGTTATAGGCATAGGACCTCTTGCAGCTGTCATTTTTAGTATGATTGGTGGACATTTGTCAGATACTCTTGGTAGAAAACCAGTTCAGATAATAGGAGTAGTTTTAAGTGGAGTTTCATTTCTCGGATTTGCCTTATCAGGCACAAATTTAATACTTCTGGCAATATTCAATTTTTTGACGACAATGACAAGAACTTTCTATAGACCAGCGGTAAATGCAGCGATTGCAGATGTCACTTCTGCAAACAAAAGATCTGAGGCGATGAGTTTGTCTAGGGTTTCATTAAACCTAGCATATGGACTTGCCCCAATAGTTGGAGTATATCTTGCCAATCAGGACAAACCATATGGATTTATTATTGGTGCGGTACTTTCTTTAATCGTAGCTTTATTTATAGCCATAATGGTTCCAGAGACATCAATAGGGTTAAAAAAAGAGAAACAGTCTAATGAAACAAAATTTAACTACAAATCAATCTTACAAGATAGAGCATTTTTACTATGGACTTTTGCAAATATGTTAATGGTGGGAGTATATAGTTATATCTCTTCTTTTTTACCAATAGANATAACGAAGAAAAATATCGGACTTTCAATTTATGGAATATTACTTTCNATAAATGCCTTTGTTTGTACTTTATTTCAAATTCCTGTGTCNATTATATTTGGAAATAAAAATATGGGTAAAGTTGCCTTCTTCTCTATGATTGGATATATAGTGGGGTTTTTCCTTTTTGGATTCTCTAAAATCCCTTTTCTTTTAATGATAGGGATGTTTATTTTAAGTACTGGAGAAATTATTCATGCAGCTGTTAATGTTAGATTTATTCCAGAAATCGCACCAAAAGGCTTGATTGGAAGATATATGGGATTAAGCGGCTTTCAAGAGCTAGGTCCATTTATTTTCAGTATTTTTGGTGGATTTTTAATAAATAATTATGGTGGTAAAGCTCTTTTCACACTAGCTGCTATTTCTTCTTTTTTTGCGGGAATATTGAAATATTTGGCTGATAAATTGAATCAGAAAAATAAAGGTATGGTATAATAATGATGCCAAGAAAATAGAAAACATAAAAAAATAAAGCTCAAAATATTGAGTTTTAAAAGAAAAATAGATATAAAAAATTAAAATATCAAAATAATGGTATTAGGAGAAAATATGCAAAGAGAAATCACGGAAAGTATCCCTTTACATGATGAAAATGGTCATATAACAAAAGAGGGTTGGGCAAGAAAACCATTATGGCAATATGATAGAACAAAAATCAAAGCTCCGAAGTGGAAGATTAAAGAGTGGGATTATTATGCAGCTATTTCACAGGATAATGGTTTTGGTGTAGCCTTAACTATAAGTGATATGGGTTATATTGGTTTCTCATCAATAACTTTTTTTGATTTTACTAATAAGTATTATAATCCAGTAGACTCACTTTTTTTCTTTCCAATGGGGAATTTAAATCTTCCATCAAAAAGTGATGAAGGATTGATAAGATATGATGATAAAAAGATGAAAATAGAATTTGAAACAAAAGAAATTCCAAATGATAAGATTGAACGGAAGATAAGATTTAATTCTTCGTCATTGGAAGATTTTCATAAAAATAAAGGAATCGAAGGAGAGTTAACTTTTATTCAACCAAAAAGTGATGATACAATATGTATAGCGACATCTTGGAAAGAAAATAGAAGAGCCTTTTATTACAATCAAAAGATTAATTGCATGACAGTAAAAGGACAGATTAAGGTTGGTAGTAAAATTTATAATTTCAATGAAAGTAGAGATCTTGCAGTTTTAGACTGGGGAAGAGGTGTCTGGACTTATAAAAACAGGTGGTTTTGGAGTTCTTTATCTTCATATGTTGATGATAAAAGATTTGGTTGGAATCTTGGTTATGGATTTTCAGATAGAAGTTCTGCAAGTGAAAATGCAATCTTCTTTGATGGTAATCTATATAAACTTGATAATGTTGAATTTATATATGATCCTAATAATTATTTAAAAAACTGGAAGATTATTGATAATGAAGGAAAAATTGATATCGATTTCTTACCGATAATAGATAGAAATTCAAATTCCGATTTTATAATAATAAAATCAATCCAGCATCAGGTTTTTGGATATTTTAGTGGGACTATTAAATTGGAGGAAAATAAAATTATAAAATTCAATAATCTTTTAGGTTTTGCTGAAGATGTTTTTAATGCATGGTAATATATTAATCAAAGAAAATTATAATTAACAGTGAAATTTTCCTAAGGTTAAAGGAAGTGGAATATGAAAAAATATTTCAAATTATTAATTTTCCTTTCGATTTTTGCTATTTTACATTTTGCATATGATCTCTTTGGTACTTGGATATTAAAAATCTTTTCTGGAACGGACGAATCTGTTTTTTCTCACTTAAAAATAGCTTTCTGGTCTTATTTTTTTACTATACTTATAGATTATTTTTACTTTCAAGCTAGAAAAAAGGAATTTTCTATATATTCAAATCTACTTATAAACTTAATCTTACCTTGGTTCATTGTTATTATTTGGTACATTGTTCCAGCTATTTATGGGAAAATTGAATCGGAATTGTATGAAATTTTATGGGCATTTTTTGTTCTTATTTTATCTGGTATTTTTTCTTTAAGTATCGAAAAAGATTTATTAAAATCGAAATATAGTATTTTAAGCAAAATATCTATCATTATTCTTTTTTTACTTTCTATATTTTTCTATACTTATTTTACTTTTTCAAAACCTTGGGTAGATCTTTTTCAAATTCCATAATTTTTTGAAATTAAATTTTTATTAAAAATTAATAGTAAATTTTTTTTATCTATTTATCAAATAATTTTTTAATTGTTTATTTTTCAAAAATTGCTACAAATGATAACTAAATAGAAGAAGATGTACGATTGATATTATATGGAATTTAAGGAGCTTTAATATGGCTAATGAAAATCAATTACAAGAAAAGATTTCTATTATTGAAATGAAAAGGCATTCTTTATCTCATATCCTTGCAATGGCTGTTCAAACGATATGGGAGGATGCCAAACTTGCCATTGGTCCTGCAATTGAAAATGGATTTTATTATGATTTTGATATAAATACAACAATCTCTGAAGAAGATTTAACTAAAATAGAAGAAATTATGAAAAATCTAATAAAAAAGGATTTAAAATTTACTCAAAAGAAGATGAAGATAGATGATGCAAAAAGCTTATTTGCAAAAAAAGGCGAGATTTACAAGGTGGAACTGATTTCTGAGCTTGCTGAAAGAGGAGAAAAAGAGGTATCAATATATGAAACTGGCAATTGGCTAGATCTCTGCATTGGTCCTCATGTTAGTTCAACTTCAGAGATAAATATAGATGGATTTAAACTTGATAGGGTCTCTGGAGCATACTGGAGAGGAGATGAAAAAAACAAGATGCTTCAAAGAGTATATGGATTGTATTTTGATAGTAAAAAAGAACTTGATGATTTTATTAATTGGAGAGCGGAAGCCATTAAAAGGGATCACAGAAAAATTGGTAAAGAACTCGATCTTTTTTCAGTTCATGAGGAAGCTGGAGCAGGTCTTGTATACTGGCATCCAAATGGAGCAAGGATGAGGTATCTTGTTGAAAATTTCTGGAAAAAAAGACATCTTGAAAATGGTTATGATTTCTTATATACTCCACACATAGGTAAATCCTGGCTTTGGGAAAAATCAGGTCATCTTTCTTTTTATAAGGAAAATATGTATAGTCCAATGAAAATAGATGAGGATGATTATTATATAAAACCTATGAACTGCCCCTTTCACATAATGATTTATAAATCCAATGAGCATTCATATAGGGATTTGCCTTTGAGATGGGCGGAACTTGGAACTGTTTATAGATATGAAATGTCAGGAGTCCTTCATGGACTTTTAAGAGTTAGAGGTTTTACCCAAGATGATGCACATATAATATGTACACAACAGCAGATGGAATCTGAAATAATAGAAGTTCTTAGATTCTCACTTTCCATTTTAAGAGCGTTTGGTTTTAATGAGATAAAGGCTTATCTATCAACTAAACCATCTAAAAGTATAGGAACGGAAGATCAGTGGGAAAAAGCAACAGTTTCACTTAAGAAAGCTATCGATATAGAACAGTTAGATTTCGAAATAGATGAAGGTGGTGGTGCATTTTATGGACCTAAAATTGACTTAAAAATAAAGGATGCATTAAATCGTGAATGGCAACTTTCTACTATACAGTTTGATTTTAATCTTCCTGAAAGATTTGATATGTATTATAAAGATTCAGATGGGACTGAAAAAAGACCTTTTATGATACATAGAGCTCTTTTGGGTTCTCTGGAAAGATTTTTTGGCATTTTAATAGAGCATTATGCGGGGAAATTTCCTACATGGTTATCACCTATAAATGTAATGCTGATTCCTGTAGCAGATAGACATATTGATTATGCGTATCAAATTGCTCAAAAACTGAAGTCTAAAGAATTTTTTGTAAAAATTGATAGTCAAAATGATACTGTTGGTAAAAAAATATTCAGAGCTCATGCTGAAAAAATTCCTTATGCAGTTGTTTTTGGTGATAAAGAATTGCAAAACAATTCTGTAACAGTAAAAAATAGAGATACTCAAAAACAAACTAATTATTCAGTTGATCAATTTATACAGCAGCTTTGCATTGAAAGGGATAGTTATAGTAATACCCTAAACCTTTAATTTTTACTTGTAATTTATTTTTTTTCTTACTATTTTTGATTTTTCATTAAAAATTCTCTGGAGGCAACAATGAAAAATTTAATCATTGTTGATGCCCATTCTTTTATCTATAAGTTCTATTTTTCAGTAGGTAAAAAACCTTTAATAACGACTAAGAACGAAGATGTAACAATCTTACATATGTTCTTAACAAAGCTTATTTCTATAGAAAAAAATTATAATCCAACTCATATGGTTATCTGTTTTGATGAAAAAGGTCCGACTTTTAGAAATGAAATATACGAAAATTACAAGGCTAATAGAGACAAATCTCCAGAAGAGATAAATAGACAAACACCAATTTTAAAAAATTTGCTTACCGAACTTGGTTATAAAGTTTTATCAGAACCTGGGTTTGAAGCTGATGATTTCATTTCTGCTTCTAGCTTAGCTGCATCTAAGAAAGGATTTGAAGTGAAGATATTTTCTCAGGATAAGGATTTGCTACAACTTGTAGATGAGGGTGTCGTTGTTGTTTCTATGAAAAAAGCTGGTGAAGGCGATATTATTTATGATGAAAAACAGGTAGAACTAGATTGGGGGATAAAACCGAGCCAGATGGTAGATTTGTTATCCTTAATGGGAGATAGTTCAGATAATGTGCCAGGTGTGAAAGGGATAGGTGAGAAAACGGCATTGCAGTTAATACAAAAGTATGGAAGTTGTGAACAACTATTAAAGTATTTACATACTGTAAGCTCGGAGTCTATCAGAAATAAAATAAAAGATGGGATAGAATCGTTAAAACTTTCAAAAATTCTAGTGGATTTGAAAAACTCGCCAAAAACAATAGAACTTTCAGAAAAACTTAAACCTGAAGAATGGGTTTTACCAAAGGTAAAGAATCAATCAGGCATCGAACTATTAAAAAAATATGAATTAAAACAATTATATGAGTTTTTTAGTGGACAGATTTTCGAAGGTCCCCATGAATATACTTCAATAGATAGTTCCAATTATTTTCTTGTTGATGATAAAATCAAACTTGAAAAACTTTTCAATTATCTTGAAAATTTTGAAATAATTTGCATCGATACTGAAACTACTGGGATAGATCTTGATAATTTGGATATATTAGGGGTTTCTTTTTCTTGTGAAGAAAATGTCGCTTATTATGTTGATATTAGAGATGAAATTTTACGTCAAATATTTTTCACAAAACTTAAAAATCATCTTATAAGTAAAAAAAAGTTTATTGGTCATAACTTAAAGTTTGATTATAAAGTATTAAGAAAATTTGGAGTAACTTTACAACCTATTCATTTTGACACGATAATTGCCGCTATGCTTTGTGGAATGGAAGGGGAAAAACTTTCGATGGATGATCTAGCAAAAAAATATTTAAGATATCTCACTATTCACTATGAAGATTTAGTTAAAGATAAGAAAAAAACATTAAATGATTATCCAATAGAAGATGTTAAAAATTACTCCTGTGAAGATGCAGATATTACATTTCGCTTGTTCAATTTTTATAGACCAAAAATAGAAGAAAATAATTTTAATCGTCTTTTTTATGATATAGAGATACCACTTCTTCCTATACTCGCCGAGATGGAACTAGATGGAATATTGGTAGATAGATCATATTTTGAAAGCTTAGATAAAGAAGTTTCAGATAGACTTTACAAAATTAAAGGGGAGATTTTTGAACTTGCAGGGAAAAATTTTCTAATTAATTCGCCAAAGCAGCTTGCACAGGTGCTTTTTGAAGATTTGAAAATTCCACCAGTAAAAAAGACCAAGACTGGACTTTCAACAGATGAACAAGTTTTGGATACTCTTGCAGATATGGATTACCCTATAGCTCAAAAACTTGTTGAATATAGAAAACTAGATAAACTTAGAGGAACATATATACTTCCAACTTTAAGTTACATAAAAAAGGATGGAAGGATTCATACAAATTATAAACAAGCTTTTGTATCTACTGGAAGGCTTTCAAGTGTTGAACCAAACTTACAGAATATCCCAGCCTTTACAGAAATGGGAATAAATATAAGAAGAGGTTTTATATCAGCCCCAGGCTATCTACTTCTTTCCTTCGATTATTCACAGATAGAACTGAGAGTTCTTGCATATTTTTCTGGCGATAAAAACTTGATTCAAGCCTTTTCAAATGGAGTTGATATTCATTCAAGTACCGCATCTATTCTTTTTAAAAAAGATATTTCTTGTGTTTCTCAAATTGAAAGGAAGATAGCTAAAACGATTAATTTTGGTGTAATTTATGGGCTTTCTGCCTTTGGATTGAAGCAACAACTTGGTATATCACAATCAGAAGCTCAATCTTTTATAACAAATTATTTTGCTAATTTCCCTACAATAAAAGATTATATAAATAGTTACATGAGCCTTTGTGAGCAAAGAGGATATGCTGACACATATTTTGGAAGGAAAAGATATATACCACAGCTTAAATCTGCCAACAAAACAGATAAAGATGCTGCAAAAAGAGCGGCATTAAACACTCAAATTCAAGGAACTGCTGCTGAAATAATGAAAAAAGGGATGATAGATGTGGTTTCTGTTTTAAATTCTACATATAAAGAAGAAAAAAGAGAAAAGGTAAGACTTCTTTTACAGGTCCATGATGAACTAATCTTTGAAGTAAGGGAAGATTTAATTGAGCCTGTTACAAAAAAAATAAAATATGCATTGGAATCAGTAATGCAAGATGAGAAAAACTGGAATATTCCACTGGAAGTGAATTCTTCCTATGGAAAAAGTTGGGATTTGCTAAAGTAATACAGTAAAGAATATATTTTTGGGGGTGTTAAATGAAGGTTTACATTTCTTTTGATTTTGAAGGGATTGGTGGGGTTGCTTTCTGGAAAGAGACAGAGCAAGATGCAAGATGGAATAATATAGCAACAAAACAATTGAAGGCTTTTATAGATGGTATTTTCTCGAAAAATCCAGATGCGCAGATAGTTGTTTCAGATTCCCATGGGTATGGAGAATCGATAATATGGGAAAATCTTGAAAATGTTAAAATTGTAAGAGGTTGGCCAAGAGTTTTTTATATGGTAGAAGGTTTAGATGAAACTTTTACAGATCTTGTCCTCTTTGGTTACCATAGTTCTATAGGTGGGGAAGGGATGATGGATCATACTTATTCTTCAAGTTCTATTTATAGTATTAAAATGAATGGTGAATATCTTGATGAAGCAAGGATTAACGCGTACTTCGCATCAGAGCTAAATCTACCTCTTTCATTTATATATGGTGATAGACAGGCTATTGAAAATTCTCCATCTTACCCTGAAATAGACCACTGCATATCTAAAGATGCAATATCAAGATTTTGTGGTTTGATGAGACCAGAAAAACAGCTTCTTGATGAACTTTACTTAAAAGGACAGAACCTTGGCAAAAATAAAAAAATTGTAAAACCTCAGGTAAAAAAAGACGGTAAGATTTATCCTTTATTTGTCGAGATGGAATTTACCGATACTGTAAGAGCTAAACTTGCCTCAATTTTACCAGAAGTTAAATTAGTTACACCTCGTAAAGCAATTTTTGAATGTGAAAATGTTGGTATTTTTTATAGATTACTAAATGCAATAACAATAATATGTGCAGCAGCAAAAACAGTTCATTAAATTTTAAAAAGGGACATATTTTCTTTTTACTTTTATCTTTTTTACTTTTGTCATTTATTGGTTTTGAAGAGCAAAATTATACTCTTAGTCTAACTTTTGCTGGAGACGCAATCCCTCATTATATGATCAGATCGATAATTGATTACAAAGGGGAAAAGGGTATATTTGAAGCTTTTTATTTTTTAAGAAAATACTTAAAATCAGATATAAGTTTTTTCAATCTTGAAACCACTATTACAGATAAACCAAAACCTGTTCGGTCATATCACTTCTCGGTAGAACCAATTTTTTTAACTGCTATTTTAAAAACTGGATTCACACATTACACAGTCGCAAATAATCATAGCCTTGATTTTGGAAAAGGTGGATTTGAAGAAACACTAAACTTTATTGATAAAGACAAATGTACTGGTTTTTCAGAGGATGGTAAAATCTCTTATCTTTTAATAAACATTAATGGTTTTAAAATCGCTTTTTTTTCTTTTACAACTTTATCAAATTATCAAGTTGACCCAATACTTAAATACAAACCTGTTTATATTGAAAACTGTTTTACAAATAAATCCCTTTTAGAATTGATAGAAGAACTGGATAAAGAAGCTGATCTTTTAATTACAGGAATTCATTGGGGAAATGAATATCAATTTTATCCGGATCAGAACCAAAAGAAGATTGCAAGATTTTTAATTGATAAGGGAGTCGATATTATCTGGGGAACTCATCCACATGTAATTCAACCATTTGAGATATATAATAACAAATTAATATTGTATTCCTGTGGGAATCTTATTTCAGGTCAAGCATATAATGTGCTCTCAAAAGAAAAAACAGACTTTCATGAAAATTATTTTTATACAAGAGCAATACCTATAATAAAGGTTTACTTAAATAAAGAAAAGCAAATTTTTAAAATCGAACTTATACCATTTTTTCAGATCAATAACTATTTTATAAGAAAAAAAGATGAATCCTATTTTACGACTTTACTTCCAACTAAATATTTTATTAAAAATATTGAAAACTACCAAACTATGTTTATAAATTTTCTTCAAAATGATGAAGATCTAATAGGTGGTCAAGATTTTCAAAACAAAGGTGAGATTATTTACTTTATAGATTATATAAAGAAAAATTTGCTAGATAAAAATTGTATTAAAAACATGATTTTATCAAACAATGCTCAATACAACAATTTTTTTAGTCTATATTTAAACGATAATAATCAAAAAATAGATAATAAATTGTTTCAAAAGATAGAAGAAACAGATTATTCTTATATTTTTATAAGGTAAAAAATTAACTTATTAAGGTAGATTTTTAATTAATAAAAATGAAAAACTATGATGTTATAATTATCGGAGCCGGGCCAGCTGGAGTTTTCTGTGCTATTTCATTGAAAGAAAAAAACTTAAAATTAAAGATCGCAATAATTGAAAAAGGGAAACCTCTTATAAAACTTGTCCAAAGTGGTGGTGGAAGGTGCAATCTTTCAAACAAGAAAGCAAATGCAAAAAACTGTATTCCTTACTATCCAAGAGGTTCTAGATTTATTTCCCATTTATTTTACCAATATGATGTCGAATGCTTTTGTAAATGGCTTTCTCAAAATAAGATTGATGTAAAAATTGAGCAAGAAGAAAAAATCTTTTTAAAAAGTGATGATTCAAAGCAACTTGAAACTGTTTTTATGCAAAAATTAAGAAATTATAACATCGATTTAATAAAAGGAGAGTTTATAGATTTTAAAATTAACTTAAAAAACGATTCTATAGATGAAAATCGATTTGAAGTTGTGTTAAAAGAAAATGTAAAGGGAAATTTCGGTAAAGAATCTGAAGAAAAGATAGAAAAACAGAGCTTTTATTCAAATTTTTTAGTTATATCAAGCGGCTCAAATAGAGAAGTCTTAAAAAAGATAGAAAGTAAAGGAATTATAACTCATGATTTTATCCCATCTTTATATGGTTTTAAGATAAAAGAGATAGAAGAGGCAAAGCTTGCAGGAATTACTCTAAAAGATATAAGTGTCTATCTTGAACCCCAATCTAAAGATGAAAAAGGAAATATCAATATAGAAGTGAATAATGGTGATGAAATAAGAAAGATGAAAAAAAGGAAATCCCAAAAGGTTAATGGGGATTTACTATTTACTCATGAAGGATTAAGTGGACCAGCTATTTTAAAATTGAGTTCTTATTATGCAATTGATTTATATAATAGTAATTTTAAAGGGATTTTACATATTGATTTTTACCCTAATAAAACATTTGAAGAACTTGAAAAAGAAATGCTAGATAAATGTCATAAAGGGGCAAAGATAATAAAAAATATTTATAATGAAATGTATATTGCTGAAAATCTTTGGGGGTTTTTGCTTGAAAAGGTCGAGATTTGCAAGGATATTTTGGCTAATCAAATAAAAAAAGAACAGATTAAAAGATTGATTAAAATTCTTAAAGACTTTAAAGTTGAAGTAAATGACAAATCGATGAATAAAGAAGAGTTTGTAAGTGCAGGTGGTATTGATTTAGATGAGATAGATAAACAATGTAAATCTAAAAAGATAAACAGACTTTACTTCATTGGTGAAATATTAAACATAGATGGAATAACTGGAGGGTATAATTTACAGTCTTGCTGGACAACTTCTTATGTCTGTGCAGATTCTATTGCAAAACTTTCTTGTCAAAATCCGAAATAATTTTTTCTAGGGAAGATCCATATATTTTTTCTGCATTACCATAACTCATATCTTTTAACAGTTCATTAAATTTCTGAATTCCACCTACTTCAATTAAATACTTAACAAAAGCAGCTGAAATTGATGGTTTGACTTGACTGGGCATTGCATTCCAATCCAACCATAATTTTTTAATTGTAAAAGACAATATATTTTGGTTTTTAATTACTTCTTTTGCTTCTTTATATAAATCTGAATTATATTTTTCGATATAGTATCCAAATCCCTCAAAAATTATAGGAGAAACTATTGGATCTAATGGGAAATATCTGTTATAAACTACGATTTTTGCGATAGATCTTGCTATTGAATCCTTATAATTTAAGTGAGATACAAGATAAACATAGTTTTCATAAGGTATATTTTCACCAATTATGATTGGACCAGTTTCCCAGCTTTGCCATAAAAAAATATTTATCCTCTTCCTTGATTCATATGGCACTATTGTTTTGACTAGTTTTAAAGATTCCTCAGCATTTTGTAAAAATGATTTTACATCAAGACCAACAGCTGGCTGCATAAAGATTGAAAAATCATTTGAAAAAGTGTTTTTCCAATCTTCGAAGAAGACAGAAAGACCATAAATTGAAATCCTTTTTCTAGCAAAAGCCACAGAATCTTTTTCGATATTTAAGTCAACACAAAATTGAAGTACCCTTTTGGCTTCAATTGGTTGATTTGTCATATAAAATGCTACACCTTGATATGCAAGAGCCCAAGATTTTATCTTTGTGAAATTAGGGTCATTTTTAATTGCCTTTTCAAGGTAAGGTATTGCAACAACATATTGTTTTAAATCAACATAGATCCTTCCAATGATAAGATTAATCTCAGGATGTTCAGGACTTTTTGAAAGAAGACTTATAGCTAGTCCAAGAGCTTGATTTAGCTCTCCTTTATAATAAAGTTCCCATATAGGAGGTATCTTTTCTTCAACAGATTGATCTATATTTTGCATGGAAAGAAAGATTAGAAGTGATATTAATAAAATTATTGTAAAAAATGATAATTTTTTCATAGATATCTCCAAAATTGCAAAATTAATACAAAAAAAATATAATCCAGATATAACTTTTAGTCAAATTATTGAACATCAAAATACAAAAATAGTATATTTATAATTCGTAATTAAAAAAGGGAAACTTGACATTAAATCTTTATTTTTTAAATTAAGTTAAATTATATTAAAATGCGGAACTTAAATATTTTTTTGCCGGTGTAGCTCAGTGGTAGAGCATCTGATTCGTAATCAGCAGGTCAAGGGTTCAAATCCCTTCATCGGCTTAAATTATCCTTATAATTTTCAATCATTCTAATATTATGATATCACTTAAATGTGGCTACTCTATTAAAATTTTTAGAGAACTGTAATTTTTAGGAGGATTTGTGAATAAAGAAGATAGATATTTTTCACTGTTGAAAAAGCAATTTCCTTCTATCGATTCTGCAATAACAGAAATTATAAATCTTGAAGCAATTAGAAATTTACCAAAAGGGACCGAACATTTTATTTCAGATATTCATGGTGAGTATAAGGCATTTGATCATATTTTGAGAACAGCTTCAGGTGTAATAAAGAAAAAGGTTGAGGAGACATTTAATCAAAAACTTAGCAAGGAAGAAAAAGATGAAATTTCAATTTTAATTTCATATCCAGAAGAAAAACTTGAACTAATAAAAGATAAAGTTAATGATTCTTATTTGATTGAAAAGTTGGAACAACTTTTATCTGTTTGCAGGGTTGTGACTTCAAAATATACAAGATCTAAAGTTAGAAAAGCCTTACCTAATGACTTTGGTTATGTTATAGAGGAACTTTTACATGAAATGGAAGGTAACTTAAATAAAAAAGCGTACCATAATAGCATTATAAGAACAATAATTAGAAAAAAGGAAGGTGAAAGATTTATCATCTCAATCGCTAAATTTATACAGAAAATGGTTGTGGATAGAATACATATATTAGGTGATATATTTGACAGAGGTCCAGGTGCTGATATTATCCTTGATAACCTTATTAAGTATCAAAATGTAGATTTTGTATGGGGAAATCATGATATCTTATGGCTTGGAGCAGCTTGCGGTAACCTAGCATGTATAGCAAATTGTATAAGAATATCTTTAAGATATGCAAATCATGAAATGTTAAGGGAAGGATATGGAATAGATATCTCCCCGCTAGCTTCATTGGCATATGAAAAATATTTTGATTGTGCAAATCCTATATTTGAACCTAAAATTTCAAAGGATGAGATTTCTACTAAGGAATTTAAGCTGATGACGGCGATGCATAAAGCTATAACTGTCATTCAGTTAAAGCTCGAAGCGCAAATCATAAAAAGAAATCCAGACTTTGCAATGCAAGATAGGTCTATATTAAATGGGATAGATTTTGAAAATGGAGTTTATTTTAAAGATTTTAATAAAAATGAAAAACAAAAAATAGAGGTAAAAGAAGAGATAAGATCAAAAATCAATGAAAAAGAAGGTTGTAAATCTTATAAACTTCTTGATAGTATATTTCCTACAATAAACCCTAATAATCCATTTGAATTAGATGAAGATGAAGAATTTGTCATGAAAAATCTATCTGTTTCCTTTTTAAATAGTGAAAAACTTCAAAAACATGCAAATTTTCTTATGGAAAAAGGAAGGATGTATCTAATTTACAATGGCAACCTTTTATTTCACGGATGCATTCCACTTGATGAAAATGGTGATTTTTCATCTTTTATTTTTGAAAAAGAAAGATACTCGGGCAAAGCTCTTTTAGATTACTTTGAAAGAAAGGTAAGAACTGCTTTTTATTCGAGAAATATGAATAATCAAATAATAAATAATGCCAAAAAATTTAATCAACTTGATGAAATTGAAACAAATTTGACGAAAGATGGCAATCTTTTTTCGAATGATATTTTTTGGTTTCTTTGGTGTGGTAAAGATTCCCCTCTTTTTGGTAAAAAGAAGATGGCTACTTTTGAAAGATATTTTATAGAAGATAAAGAGACTCATGAAGAACCAAAAAACCATTACTATTTTTATAGAGATAAAGTAGAAATAGCTGAAAAAATATTAAATGAGTTTTCAATAGAAGATGGGATTATTGTAAATGGACATGTTCCAGTGAAAGTCAAAAAGGGTGAAAGTCCTATAAAAGCAGAAGGTAAATTACTTGTTATAGATGGAGGAATGGCAAAAGCTTATCAAAAAGAAACTGGAATTGCTGGTTATACATTGATTTATAGTTCAAATCATCTTTTACTGGCTCAGCATTCTCCACTTATTGATGAAAAAAATATTGTAAAAAATAATCTTGATTTAGTCCCAAATCTTATAAGTATTAAAGAATTTAAAAATCCAGTATTAATAAAGGATACAGATATCGGTAAGGAGCTTCAAATGCAAATCCTAGCCTTAGAAGATCTCATTGAATATTATAAGAAAACTGCAAGACTTTAGCTTATTGGTTAA
>Ga0067045_1002826_pt1 | contig 56892 bp, 43 predicted proteins | sample TerdegcTABiofilm_FD_59184 | JGI IMG/M metagenome (GOLD analysis project Ga0067045, IMG submission 59184) | Combined Assembly of (Gp0054472, Gp0054536) Wastewater bioreactor microbial communities from Singapore -Terephthalate degrading...
CATATTCTCCATCAGCGCTGAACTGGATTATGCCTTGTATTGGCACCTCGCGAATGAATGCACCCGTAATTGCATCTACTTCTGTGCATTTTATGTCTGCTTTGTGCCACCCTATCTCCTCACCTGTGAACGATACCAATATTGTCTGTCCATCAGGTGAATATACTGCATTACGGATATTGTAAGTATATCCAGGAGAAAGACGAATTGGTCCCCGAAGCCACACTACTTCGTCATTAGGGGTCTGTCCCCACATCTGTGGCGCCCCGCCGATAAATAGAGCAATGAATAGCGTCAAGATTGCTATTCCCTTGCTACAATGGAACCGTACGTATTCTCCTTTTTCCCTCTCGGGGAAACACGTGCAAGCAGCCGGTCCCACTGCCTTTGCACCCACGGAGATTGATTTTTGAATCATTCCAAAATTCCTTATATTTGTTTATAATTTAGCCTGTATCGAGCCTTTTTATTTTCATCATACTTTTTAACAATTTGTTAAAATAACAAAAATAAATTACAAAAATAAAATGAAATTCCACAATTCCCCCTTAAAAAAGGGGGTAGGGGGATGTAGGGGCAATTCATGAATTGCCCCTACACTTTTGAACCTGCGACTTAAATCGTAGGTTCAATAAAATTCCAAATTCTGAATTATTAAATTTCAAATTTTGCATATTTATGTAACTATAAGACAATAAAAAATCGATTTTGTTACACTTTTTTTGAAAAAAAATGGAAAAATATTTGGCAAAGTAGAGACGCAAAATTTTGCGTCTCTACATATTGTAGGGGCAATTCATGAATTGCCCCTCTGTGTGATCCGTTGTAATGTACATAGGTTATACAACAGAGGGCTTCAGCCCTCTGCGGGACATCCCCCAGCCCCCTTTGATAAGGGGGAATTGAGACATCTCCCTGCCCCCTTTGATAAGGGGGAATTTGCACTGTAGAGACGCAAAATTTTGCGTCTCTACATATTGTAGGGGCAATTCATGAATTGCCCCTACACTTTTGAACCCCTATAAGACAATAAAAAATCGAAAAAGTTACAATTTTTTTGGAAAATAATGAAAAAATTTACAGTATTTTGATTTAATTTATAACATTTTGTTAAATTTGAAAAAAAATTATAGTCTAAAACAAAAAAGTAAGTAAATATTATAAATATTTTATAAATAACGGTGTATATGAAAAATGAATAAAAATATTAATGTCTCTGAAATAATGAGCAAGAATGTCTTTACGGTTGATATTAACGATCCTGTGATTAAAGCTGATGAAATTTTCCAAGTTGAAAAGATCCACAATCTCCCTGTATTAGAAGATGACAAATTTGTGGGGATTATTTGCAGAAGCAAATTGGAGGAGTATAAGCTTCGCCATCTATATGATTTTAATGAAAAGGAAGAAGAAATTGAAGCAAATACAATAAGCGAATACGAGCATTTAATCAATAAAGATTTGCATTTTCTATATCCCGAGGATACAATACAAAAAGCTGTGGAATTAATGACAAAATATCGTTATGAATGCTTGCCCGTGGTAGATTGGGATAAGCACCTTATTGGAATTTTATCATATTATGACATTTTGCTTTATTTAAACAAGTATTTCAAAGAAGGAAATGTAATTAGCTAAATTTTTTAACTATGTATTCAAAACTTTATTCTGCTTCCGTCTATGGAATCAATGCTTTTATAAATGAAATAGAAACACATATCGATACGGGACTGCCTGCGTTTCAAGTTGTGGGATTGCCCGATACTGCTGTGAAGGAATCGCGCGAGAGAGTAGCCGCAGCATTTAAAAATATGGAATTGCAATTTCCCACAAAGAAAATAACTGTCAATCTTGCGCCTGCAAATATACGCAAAGAAGGTAGCGGTTTTGATTTTCCAATTGCGTTAGGGATACTTGCAGCGACTTATGAATTTGATGCAACAAAATATGAGAATACTTTATTTATTGGTGAGCTTGCGCTTGAAGGATCGCTTCGTCCTATTCACGGGGTGCTTGCTATAACATTGCGAGCAAAACAAGAAGGATTTAGCCGCATATTAGTTCCAAAGGAAAATGCTCGGGAAGCCGCTTTGGTCAATGATATTGAAGTAATTCCAATTTCAAATCTTTCGGAAGCACTCAAATATCTGCAAGAAGAAATTGAAATCACACCCGAAATTGTAGATGTAAATCAATTATTTAGTGACGGACAGGTAAATCATCAAATTGATATGGCAGATGTTAAGGGGCAGGAAAATGCAAAGCGAGCTTTGGAAATTGCGGCCGCTGGTGGACATAATATATTAATGATTGGACCGCCTGGCTCTGGCAAGACAATGCTCGCAAAGCGAATTCCAACATTACTTCCTCAATTAACATTGGATGAAGCATTGGAAACCACAAAAATTCATTCAATTGCAGGAATTTTACCATCGGATGTGCCATTGTTGACATCGCGGCCTTTCCGTTCACCACATCATACAATATCGGATGCAGCACTTGTTGGCGGTGGCGTTGGCAATATCCGTCCAGGTGAGATTTCACTTGCTCATCATGGTGTTTTATTCCTTGATGAATTGCCTGAATTTGCCCGCAATGTTCTTGAAGTTTTGAGGCAACCTTTAGAAGATGGTAGTATTACAATTTCACGCACAAAGCAAACGGATGTTTATCCTGCGAATTTTATGCTTGTTTGCTCGATGAATCCTTGCCCTTGCGGTCATTATGGCGATCCAACCCACGCTTGCACTTGCTCATCAACAGCAATTCAAAAATATGTTAGCAAAATATCGGGTCCCTTACTGGATAGAATTGATATTCATATTGTTGTGCCAGCGGTGAATTATTCTGATATATCATCGAAAAAAGCAGGTGAAACATCTGAGGCAATCCGTCAACGTGTTTTAAAAGCTCGAGAAATACAACTTCAAAGGTTTAAAAATCATAAAAATGTATTTACAAATTCCGATATGACTTCCAAAATGATTCGTAAATATTGCGAATTGGATAGTGCATCGCAAAATTTGTTGAAATTGGCAATGGAAAGGCTGGGGCTTTCAGCGCGTGCCTACGACAGAATTCTGAAAGTTGCCCGCACTATTGCAGATTTGGAGCAAAAAGATAGCATTGAACCCGCTCACATTAGCGAGGCAATTCAATATCGCACACTCGACCGTGATTATTGGAATTTGCATTAAGCCATTTTTGCCACATAGTTCGGTGAAATAGATCCCTGTTTCCGCAGGAATGACAGATGAAAAAAGGAGTTCAATATTCATTATAAAATGTAAATTTTATAATTTTGAACTATTATATTTTGTGAAATTGATAAAAAAGTTAATAATATTATTCATTTTTTTACTGCCTAGTTTTCTTTTTTCCCAGGACATTGGCAAAATTTACTCAATTAGTTATCCCGCTGATACAGTTGTAAATTTTGGACCTTGCTATGTGGGGGATTCACTTATTGAGGCATTTCATATAGAAAATTTAACAAATAATAACTTTATAATTTATGAAGTTATACCAACATTTGGTATTTTGCGTGATCCAAATGAAACGTTTGTGGATGAATTTCGTTCATTTAAAAATATATCACCTCGCTTTCCGATAAATATGGCGGCAAAAGCAAACACGACACTATTGATTCAATATAATGCTTACACAGATTTATTTACATATCCTTTGGGATGGTACCATACATTTATGCAGGTTGGCTTTTCAAAAATAACAGATACAAGTCTTGTTTATGGCAAAATGTTTTTTTTAAAAGCAAAAAAAACAAATAAAGCTATTGATGGATATGAGGATTTACTAAATTTCGACTCAGTTTATATTAATTCTACTGTAAAGGAAAGCTTGACGTGGCGTGTGAAATCTGTGCTAAAAGATTCCGTATCACTTATAGACCAGAAATTTACACTTTTATCTCCACAACTGACAACCGATGAATTTTTCCCTCATTTTTATTCAATAAATCCCGTTTTTAGATATAAAGGTGAATCTTTAACGTGGCAATTTGAATATGCACCACTTGATATGGGGGTTGATAGCGGACGTGTAGAATTAGCATATAAACCTTTTATTGATACTTATCCCGATTCAATTCAGAAGGCGATTTGCAAACTGCAAGGAGTTGGTGTCAAACAAGATATAAGACTTAATTATGCAAATTATGATTTTCGAAATGATACTATATTTCTCGGCAATATTCAAACCAATAAGTTATTGAAAATAAATGCACAAATAAAAAATTATGGAAACATTCCATTTAATAGCACTGATGAACAAATAACTAAGGAATATTTGAATATCAGCTCGCAAATCCTTAGAAAAATTAAAGATAATCCTTCAAGTATTGCACAAAATGGGACAGCAGATTTTTCTTTTGAAATAAAAATTAATAATATCGGAAATTTTGTTTTTCGATACGAAATTACAAGCGACATATCTCAAAGAAATATTAAATATGCACCCGCGAGTGCAAATAAAATCGTATTTTATATAGTTGGAAAAGCAATAGAGCCGTTGATTGCCGTTTCATCGATTCTAATTCAGTTTCCAACGATTTATCAATACTTGCCATATTGCGAATCCATAAGCGATACAACTTTATACATTCATAATCTGGGAAATGATACTTTACATATTTCGCAGATACTTATTGAAAACGATATGCCGAAATTTACTTTTACAACTGATAAAACAGAGCTTTCAATATCTCCAAAAAGTAAAGATAGTATTATAATTACATTTTCACCAATATTATCAAAAGTTTTCACTGCGGATTTGCTTCTGATTAGCAATTCCGAAAATAAAATTGATACTACAAAAATTGGATTGATGGGGTCATCGGTTGCGCCCACAGCGACATCAATTTCTATAGGTGATTATAAAAGTATGCCAGGTTCGATTATAGAAATACCAATTATGGTGGATTCAAATATTGTGTATTCATCAAATTTTAGCGATACAATTTATTATAATCGTTCAATTTTGCAATATGTTGGATATAAAAATCAAGGCACTGCTAGTCAGGAACCAATTGAAAAGATATTAATTAACGAGGATTCAAGCGGTTATTTAGCAATTTTTATAAAAAAGCCCCCTACATCACGTTTTTATGATAATAAAGTGTTAATTAAATTACAATTTAAAATATATCTTGGGAATGCACCTTCAACATTAATTAGTTTTTTAAATCCAAGATTTGGAAATCAATATTGCGATTATGCCTTGCGTATTCCAAAAGAAAATATAAAAAACGGTTATTTTGAAATTGATTCTGTTGGTGGCATTAATATGAAAGCATATCCAATTGTCAAGCCGGCAGTCCAAATAAAATCATTATCCCCTAATCCTGTGAAAGATAAAATCGATATTCAATTATGGTGCGAGGGTACAACTAATTTGAAACTAGATATTTATGATTATTATGGTAATATAATTTTGCAAAATGATTATGGCAAAATCGAAGCGGGTGATTATAATATATCACAAGATTTTGCAATGGAGCCAACAGGTATGTATTTAATTGTGCTTTATTCAAATTCCAAACCTATTTATCAAAGATTTATAAAATACTGAGTAAATTGAAAAGATTATCCTTAACATTTTTAATAATATTGAGTTCTATCGAATTGCATAGCCAAGGCTTTGATTGGGAATATTCAGCACGATTACCTTACAAAATTCCCCGAGCATTTATAGGCGCGGGATATACTTTTAGCTACAATAATAATTTTGGCGATTTCTCTTTTTTTGAGAATAATGTTTATTCATTAAATTTCAAAAAAGGAAATGGATATGTAAATCAGCTAAACGTATCATTTCAATATTGGGAGAAACCCATAATTGCAGTATTTGGCAATGTCTTTTATCGCTCATTGAAAACGGATTTTTCTCAAGATATGACTTATCCCCGTTCAAATGGTGCGGATAACTGGTTTGCTACATATCGCACAAATATGAATTCAAGTAGAGATTATCTAGGGATATCAATAGGTGGAAAATACCGCATATTAAATTCCTATTTTTCGGTGGGCGCTCAAATTACCTCACTATTTCTATTATCATCATCTGCAATTGCAACCGAAGAAATTCTATCGCCTGATTTTGAACATTATATTGATGGCAGTACAAAACGAGACATAAAATATCTGCAACTTCCTGATTTCAAAAATTTTAATGTTCTGCCTGAGTTATTTCTTGCTTATGATTATAGCATAGCAAAAGGATTATTCATTCAATCAAGTTTAAGAATGCAAATCCCAATATTTAATTCCACAAGTACCGATAAATTTTACGATTTACCCGTCGGGATTGAACTTACTGTATTTAAGAATTTAAATATACTTAATTAAGATTTCTACCGTGACAATTTTTATATTTCTTACCACTTCCGCAAGGGCATAGGTCATTCCGACCAATTTTAGCATGGTCACGTTTATATGTTTCTACAGCAACAGCTCGGGCGCCTTCTTGTTCTTCAACTTGTGGAGCTGAGGCAGACGCAGTGACCAAACTCAATGCTGCTTCATCTCTACCATATTTCATACCTTGTCCAGACAAATTATTTGAGCGAACAGCGGGAATATTTCTTGCTCGGCGGCTTTGAGAGCGCGCGACCTCCGCTTCTTGAACTTGCACAATTTGTGGGAAGAATTTAAATGCAACAGAAACCGCTTCAAGATTTATATCGTGAATTAATTCTACAAATTGTCTGAATGCTTCTTGTTTATACTCAAGCAATGGATCTTTTTGCCCATAAGAACGTAAGTAGATACCTTCCTTAATTTCATCCATCATTCGCAAATGTTCTTTCCACTTATCATCGATAGTTTGAAGTACTGCATATTTTTCCAATTGCATCATATATTCTTTGCCAAGCATTTGCTCTTTACGGTTATAAAAATCTTCAGCAGAATTAAGTATTATTTTGACGCAATCTTCCATTTTCATTTCGGTGAAATCTTCTTCCTTTAGTTGAATTTCGCAAAGCAGAACCGAGCGAATTTTATTCTTCAATCCTTGCAAATCGTGAGTTGGATGGAATTCCTCATACCATTCTTCAGCAAGTTCTTCAACATATTCAAAAAGTTCGCCTTTCAATCTATCGCCACGCAGCGCAGCACGTCGTCGAGTGTATATAACTTCACGTTGCTGATTCATAACGTCATCATATTCAAGCAAATGCTTGCGAATTGAGAAGTTGTTTTCTTCGACTTTCTTTTGGGCATTTTCGACAGTTTTTGTAATCAAGGGATGCTGAATTGGTTCGCCTTCAGGCATTTTGAAAGAATTCATCAATTTTGCAATACGCTCCGCAGCAAATAAACGCATCAAATTATCTTCGAGAGAAATAAAGAATTGTGTTGTTCCTGGATCACCTTGACGCCCTGCACGACCACGTAATTGCCTATCAATACGGCGTGCTTCGTGCCGTTCGGAACCGATTATTGCAAGTCCGCCATTTTTCTTTACATCTTCATCAAGTTTTATATCAGTGCCACGACCTGCCATATTAGTTGCAATTGTGACCGTACCCTTTGTTCCCGCATTTTTGATAATTTCTGCTTCACGCTCGTGGTTTTTGGCATTTAAAACACTGTGTTTTATTTTTTGACGAGTTAGCATTTTGCTAAGGATTTCAGAAACTTCAACTGAAGTAGTTCCGACAAGTACAGCTCTTCCTTCGGCAATAATCTTTTTAATCTCTTCAATTATTGCATTGTATTTTTCGCGCTTTGTACGATAAATTAAATCATCGCGGTCTTCCCTGATAATAGGTTTATTTGTTGGTATGACAATTACATCCAAATTATAAATTTTTTGGAATTCTGCTGCTTCTGTTTCGGCAGTTCCTGTCATACCTGCTAATTTTTTATATAAACGGAAGTAATTTTGCAATGTAATAGTTGCAAGCGTTTGAGTATCACGCTCAACCTTAACGTGTTCCTTTGCTTCAATTGCCTGGTGCAAACCCTCAGAATAGCGCCTCCCCTCAAGTATACGCCCTGTAAATTCATCAACAATTTGAACCTTTCCATCTTGTACAACATAATCCACATCTTTTTCATAGAGAGAATATGCCATAAGCAATTGAGAAATAGTATGAATTTTATCACTTCGTTCAGCAAAAAGCAAATGCACTTCATCGATTTTCCTTTGCTTCTCAGCGGGTGTCAAAGTTGTATCGCCCTCGATTTTGCTTAGTTCAGCTGCAATATCGGGAATGACATACATATCAGGATCCTCGTCGCCTATGACAAGCATTGCCCTACCTTTATCTGTGATGTCAATTTGATGATTTTTTTCATCAACGACATAATAAAGCTCATCATTTATTTCGCCCATTCGCTTATTTTGCTCTCGCATATAAAATAGTTCGGTCTCTTGCATAAATTTGAGATTATCGCCTTCTTGCAATAATTTTCGCAGTCTTTTATGCTTTGGTAATCCGTGATGAGCGCGTACCAGCAATATGCCCGCTTGTTCTCTATCCTCTTTTTTATCAGATTGGAGCAAACGCTCTGCTTGCATTGTAATTTGATTAACAAGGCTTATTTGTGCATCCACTAAGCGTTTCACTCGGGGGTTCATCTCATCAAATTTCTGGTCTTGACTTCCTACGGGTCCAGAAATAATCAATGGTGTTCTTGCTTCATCAATCAACACATTATCTACTTCATCGACAATTGCATACCAATGTGGTCGCTGGACAATTTGGTCCATATCCACAACCATATTATCACGTAAATAGTCAAAACCAAATTCAGAGTTAGTACCGTAGATTATATCAAGATTATAGATACGCTTTCGCTCTTCTGTATCCATATTTGTTTGTAACGAACCAACTGTGACGCCTAGGAAATCATACACCGGCTTCATCCATTCGCTGTCACGACGTGCAAGATAATCATTAACTGTAACAAGATGAACGCCTTTGCCCGCAAGTGCATTTAAATAAAGTGGCATAACAGCAACTAAAGTTTTGCCCTCGCCTGTTGCCATTTCCGCAATATTTCCTTGATGTAGGGCAACTGCTCCCATCAACTGTACATCATAAGGGATCATATCCCATATTGCAGAATGTCCTGTGTATTCATAATGATATTGTTGCTCGACAAGGCGTTTGCAAGCTTGCTTAACGACAGCAAAAGCTTCGGGGAGAATTTCCTCTAGAATTTCCTCTACACGTTCGAAAATTTCTTTGTCTAATTTTTTAATTTGGTCATTTAGTTCAATTATTTCATCTGATGAAAGATCGCTTTCACGCAATTGAGCCAAAAGTTTTTCCTTTTCATCTTCCAAATCGGCAACTGCTTCTCGAATTTTTTGCTTGAATTCGGGTGTTTTATTTTTTAATTCTTCATCAGATAATGAATCTAATTGCTCATAATATCTATTAATTTCCTCAACAATGGGAATTAATTTCTGAATATCTTTTTCTTTTTTATTAGGTAAGATTTTCTTTAAAAAATCAAGCATTTTATTATCTATTTCATAAATTATTTGAATTGACGAATATGTATTATAGTAATTGATAAATAAACAATTCAAATAAGAAATAATATAATTTACACAATTCTATTCATTTTTTTGTAATTTTGTAATATTTTTTTCTACAATTTTTCAAATTCATTAGGTATAATATGAATGAAGGAACTCTAATCCAGATAATTGGTCCAGTAGTCGATGTTCAATTTAGCGAGGGCAATATTCCATCTGTATATAACGCATTGGAGATTCCTCGCACGCTGCCCGATGGAACCGAGCAGACATTAGTTTGTGAAGTTCAGCAAGATTTGGGCGAGAATAGAGTACGTGCTGTTGCAATGGATACAACCGATGGGTTGGTTCGTGGTATGAAAGTATTTGATACAGGCGGACCAATATCGGTGCCTGTCGGCACAGAATTATTAGGCAGAATGATGAATATAACAGGCAAACCTATTGACGGGAAAGGCGAAATAAAAGCTAAAACAACCTATCCTATTCACCGTCCCGCCCCCGAATTTGAAGAATTAAGTACAAAAAAGGAAATGTTTGAAACAGGTATTAAAGTTATAGATTTAATTCAGCCATTCACAAAAGGTGGGAAAACGGGACTATTTGGTGGAGCAGGAGTTGGCAAAACGGTTATTATTCAGGAATTGATTCATAATATTGCTAAGTTCCATGAGGGATATTCCTGCTTTGGAGGAGTAGGGGAGCGCACACGTGAGGGAAATGATTTATATTTGGAAATGACACATTCAGGAGTTCTTGAGAAAACAGTATTGGTATTTGGCCAAATGAATGAACCCCCAGGGGCAAGATCAAGAGTAGGATTGACCGCTTTGACTACTGCGGAGTATTTGAGGGATGAGGGTGGCCGTGATGTGCTATTATTTATTGATAATATTTTTAGATTTATTCAAGCTGGCTCTGAAGTTTCTGCATTGCTTGGTAGATTGCCATCTGCTGTAGGTTATCAACCAACTTTATCGACTGAGCTTGGCGAGTTGGAAGAGCGTATCACATCCACAAAACGTGGCTCTATTACTTCTGTGCAAGCTGTTTATGTTCCCGCAGATGATTTAACTGACCCTGCACCTGCAAACACATTTACTCACCTTGATGCAAAAACTGTGCTTTCTCGCCAAATTGCTGAGCTTGGACTTTATCCTGCTGTGGATCCATTGGATTCTACTTCTCGAATTATGGATCCCTTGATTATTGGTGAAGATCATTATAATACAGCAACTGAATGCGTGCAAATTTTGCAACAATATAAAAATTTGCAAGATATTATCAATATTCTTGGTATGGATGAGCTTTCTGATGAAGATAAGCTTGCAGTTTATAGAGCAAGAAAGATTCAAAGATTTTTCTCTCAACCATTCTTTGTTGCAGAGCAATTCACTGGTTATGAAGGAAGGTATGTAAAAATTGCTGATACAATTGCAGGATTCCGTGCTATACTTGATGGCAAAACTGATGATATACCTGAAGATTTATTTACTTATGCGGGCACAATTGACGAAGTTTTTGATAGATATAAAAATCAAAATTAATTATGAGCGATAAATTATTAGATGTTGAAATTGTATCGCCGGAAAAATATATATATCGTGGCAAAGCACAAGCCGTGTTTGTCCCAGGAAGCCTTGCTCCATTTGAGATACTTTATGACCATGCTCCAATTTTTTCATTGCTGGATCCAGGTATTATTAAAATAGTGGATGACACGGGAAATTCCTTACTTTATGCTATTAGAAGTGGATTTGTTGAGGTAATGAATAATTCTATTTCTATAGTTGCAGAAAGAATTGCATCAAAAGAAGAAATTAATAGCACTGAAATAAACAAAATTCTTGAGCAATTAAGCTCATTAAAAAATCAATCTAATTTTGAAAAGCAAGAGAATATCCAAAAAGATATTCTGTATGAACAAAGTAAATTAAAAGTTTTGAATTCATAAAAATAGATGTTTATAGATAAAATTATTAGTGAAGCATTAACTTACGATGACGTTTTGATACTACCACGTCATAGCGAGGTATTGCCAAGAGAAGTAAATATAGAAACATATTTAACTAAAGATATAAAACTTAATATTCCTATTATTTCTGCTGCAATGGATACAGTAACTGAGTCCAGTATGGCTCAAGCAATAGCAAAGGAAGGTGGATTGGGCGTAATTCATAAAAATATGACCATCGAACGCCAAGCCGAAGAAGTTTCAATAGTCAAACGTTCTGAAAGTGGAATGATCAGCAAACCAATTACTCTTTCACCTGATAATACTGTTGGCGATGCAATAAATCAAATGAATAAATATAAAATTTCGGGCATCCCAATAATAGATGAAAAAGGCAAATTGGTGGGAATTATTACAAATCGGGATTTGCGTTTTAATCCTGACTATAACATACCATTAGCTGATGTAATGACAAAAGATAATCTGATTACTGCACCTGTTGGCACTACACTTGAGGAAGCAGAAGTAATATTGCAACGACATAGGATTGAAAAATTGCCAATTGTCGATAGAAGGCATATATTGCGAGGGTTGATAACGTTCAAAGATATTCAAAAGAAAAAGCAATTTCCAAATGCAGCAAAAGATAGTGAAGGACATTTGCGGGTTGGTGCTGCCGTTGGTATTGCTGCAAATACAATGGACAGAGTCGATGCTTTAATTGAAGCGAATGTCGATATAATATTTATTGATACAGCTCATGGCGATTCCCTTGGCGTGATTCAAATGTTAAAGCAAATTAAGAAATCTCATCCACATTTGCCTGTAATTGCGGGGAATATAGCAACAGCTGAAGCAGCAGAGAATTTAATAGCAGCGGGCGCAGATGGATTAAAGGTTGGAATTGGTCCAGGTTCAATATGCACTACGCGAGTTGTCACCGGAATTGGTGTTCCGCAATTAAGCGCCGTTATGAATGTAGCGGAAGTTGCATCAAAGAAAGGCATACCAATTATTGCGGATGGTGGAATTAAGCAAACAGGCGATATAGCAAAAGCTATAGTTGGCGGTGCTGATACTGTAATGATTGGCAATATGCTTGCAGGTCATGAAGAAAGTCCAGGCGAAAAGATAATTCTTGAGCGACGCGCATATAAAATTTATCGGGGAATGGGTTCAACTGATGCAATGCGCCAAGGCTCAGCAGATAGATATTTTCAAGATGTTGAAGCAGAAATTTCAAAATTTGTACCTGAAGGAATTGAGGGTCGTGTGCCATATAAAGGGAATGTGTCGGAAACTATTTTTCAATTAACGGGTGGATTGCGTGCAGCAATGGGCTATACAGGCTCTCACAACATCCAAGAATTAAAACAGAATGGCAGATTTATTAAGGTATCTCACGCAAGTGTAATTGAATCTCATCCACATAATGTTGTTATTACTAAAGAATCGCCCAATTATTTCGTATAAAGGAATAAAATAGTTTTTTAATGTATTATAAATAAAGGATTTATATGTCAAAGTCCTATACTGATAAATCTTTAAATTCTCCTGGAAATAACTCGTTTGAGTCAATTCCAAAGCCAAAGCGTCCATATCATAGACATAATGACGCCCAAAAAAATATACCTGTTCTCTCTGATAAAATTAAATTTAGATTAGAACAGATCCGCTTTGCACTTGAAACTGAAAAAGCACAGGGTATTTATGTTTGTTATCTTCCAAATATTCATTATTTGACAAATTTTTCGGGATCTTCTGCACATCTTTTTATTATGCAAGATGAAATCCACTTTATTACAGATGACAGATACGAAGAACAAATTAAAACCGAACTTTATCCTCTTCCAAATTTGCATACTCATATTACACGAGATTTATGGAATTATGTTCTTGAATCAAAAATTCTGCAAAATATAGATACATTAGCCTTTGAAGCAGATAGATTATCTTATTTCGAAGCTGTGGAGACACGAAATAGATTACGCCCTTTAAAATTCAAACCCACCCCAGGCTTAGTAGAACCATTTATGCAATCTAAATCCCCAGAGGAAATCCAAAATATCAAAAAAGCTTGCCAAATTAGCGATGCAGTATTTAATCAAATTCTCAATATTATCAAGCCCGGTATGAGTGAACACGATGTCGCAGTTGAAATTGCGTATCGTGGTCGTTTGCTTGGTGCTGAAGATGACGCATTNAATATAATTGTCACAAGTGGCGAGCGTGGTGCATTGGTNCACGGAGCACCAACAAATAAANGGATTCGTAANGGAGATATTGTTTTNATGGATTATGGGTTTAAAGTTAATGGCTTTTGCTCNGATATAACTCGAACAATTTGCGTGGGTGCTAAACCTACTAAGTANCAACAATCAATTTATAAAATGCTTCGCGAAGCAGAAGTCCAAGCAATTAATAGCATTCTCCCTGCTGTTAATGGTAAATATTTGGATAATATTGCTCGGAAAATCATAGCTGATGCAGGACTTGGTGATAATTTCAAACATTCCCTCGGGCACGGTATTGGATTATTAGAACACGAGGACCCAGTAATTACTTTCCGTAAAGATGATCAAATATTGCCTGAGGATTCTGTTGTTGCTATTGAGCCAGGTGTTTATTTGCCCGGGAAATTCGGTATGCGTGTCGAAGACGATGTCCACGTTACTGCAAGTGGTCCTGAATGGCTTACAAATGCTCCGGATGAACTAATATGGGTAGAATAAGAATATAATAATTCTCTAAATTTGAAATAAATATTGAAATTTCACAAAATATTGCCTTTGTGTACTTTTCCAAATATGTTTATTATAATTATTGTAATCATTATAATAATTATAATCTAAAGTTGAGCCAATATAAAATATCGAAAAAGGATTGAGTTTGTAATATATCAGCGGTTCGATATCAAATCTATCGGAGAAGTGGTCATATTGTGCCACTAAGCGAATGAATAATTCACGTGTGAACTGATATGTAAATTTTGTTCGTAATATATATCCGTTAAAAATCACAGTATTAGTTAGAGGATCTTTCAAAGCTGAAAACGAATAGTTTGGGTCTATGAAAAATCTCTTGAATAATTTGAGCGACATTCCGCAACCGATATTATTTCCCTTACCTAAAATTGGCTTATCCAAATTTCTCGCAATCATACGTCCTGATTCTATGTTAAAATATAATGAAATTAAATCTGTAAAATTAGAATTAATGCTAATTCCACCTCTTTTAATTCCTGGGAAATCAATACCTTCAAATCTTTCCCTGCTCCAAAGATACCACAAAGTAAGATATGTCTGAGCTTTGAATTGAATATAAAGACTTGGGGAAATCCATTGGTCTTTCCTAATTCCGTCGAAATTCCAAACCCTTGCGACCTCTATTGATGGTATTATAATATCAAAATACTTAGAATTTGAATAAAATGTATAATCAGTATAAAAACGACTTTGTCTATAATTATTTTTAGGCATAAGCCCAACATCCGCACGGAATGTAGGGTTAATTTCTTCATAAGATAATGTAAGGTCCCAGTATTTTGCATCTCTTGAAAATGCAGCATTCATTGCTCGACCCCAGGATGAACAATTTTCGAATATTTTAGGTTGTTTCCCATCCTGACTAATCTGCCCGTTTAGAACTGAATCGTTAATATTCGATGTGTAGCTATTGGCATATTGAAATTTGAAATAATAATTATCTACAAATCGCAGCGACCCATCAAGGCTTAGCAAAGTCCCGGAGCCATTATCTTCAAAACGTCTATCAGTGACTATTGCTCCGATATATGAATTTTCATAAATTGTCTGCTTATACCGTAAAATATTAACTAGACTTTTACCTGCTCCTCCATATAACGAAAAACTATGCTCCTCTTGTGGAACAATCAATGGTGAATGTTCATCATAAGCTGAAATTATTGCTAAACTTGATTTATTAAATCTTCCCGTAACACGTGCGCCATAAAGTGGGTCATTTATAGAACGAGTATAAATCGTATTAAAGCGCGATTGCAGTAAATCCCCGGCCTCCTGAAAGAATGGGCGCTTTTCATCATAATATAATGCAAATGTAGAATTGACATCAATTTGCTGCACATCAGATTCCACTTGGCTAAAATCTGGATTTATTGTTGCTTCTGCTGTTAAAGAGGGTGAAAATGAATATCTTATGCCAAGAGATGGGTCAATTTTGACTTTTCCCTCGACAAAATGCTGATTTGATGAATTTGCATTAGATAAATATCCAGACTGATGTGCAATAAGTGATGGAAGCAATTCTAATCGATTGATGGATTTCACATTTTTTATTCCTGTTAAATAGCCAAATTGGCACGGCAAGCAAGGATTATTTTGACTTATTGCTGCCCAACTATATTGCCTGCGTGTGTCTGAGGAATGATTTCGCCAAAATGTTGCTCGCCAAACCTGCTCTGGTTTATTTGGAAATCTTAAGCTGCTGAATGGTATAGCCACCTCTACCTGATATCCAGAATCTGTAAGCATCCCTTTTGAATAAAAAATAAAATCAAAACTAATATCCTCGCCTGATGGAGACCATCGTGCATCGGCTTGTATGCCTAGTGGATTCACAAATATTTCATAAGCCCATTCGGCATTTCCATAAGTATCAAGTATTATTGCAACAATATCGTCGTTAAAACAGGCATCCCGATCAGTAAAGGAATATCTTACTTTTTTGGGGTTGTCATAGCAAATAAATGCAAAATATACATATTCATTATTATATACAGCAAGCACTTTTGTATCAACTTTAGGTTTTATTCTATCACCAGGGCTTGCTTCGGAAAAATTGCTTGCAATATTTGCAATTTTCCACCCCTCATCATCTAACTTTCCATCAATTTTAATATTACCATTATAGTAAGGAATATCAAGCATTGGTAAATAGTTAGGGGTAAAGGATGATGTATCATTATTTGCTATTACGCGGGTTGTGGCTATAATTATAAAAATAATTAATAAGAATAAGAAGTCAAATTTTTGTAATGTTCGTAGATATGAAATCATAGAAATGAATATTTTAATATTTATTATTACGAAAATAATAAGAAAACGTTACAATTTAGATGTAGGGGCAATTCATGAATTGCCCCTACAAATATGTAGAGACGCAAAATTTTGCGTCTTTACAAGCTTAATTTATAGGTTTAATTTTTCATTTTCCCAAGCAAAGCAGCTCCTATTACACCTGTCTTTTCAATAAAATGCGCGCGCAATATTTTGATATTTGGAGAAACAGTTGGAATGCTACGTTCTTGCGCTGTTTTAAGCGCCTCATTAAACATTATATCAGTAGAGCGCGATATGCCTCCACCAATTATAAAAGTTGTAATATCTAAGAGATTAGAAACAGTTGATATCGCGAACCCCAAATAACGGCCCACAATTTTCATTGTAATAATACTAAGCCTATCACCTTGGTCAGCTAACCGTGAGAAATGCGGCACATCAAATTGATTATATTTTACGATAGGTGAATCAGGATATTTATTTGCAAGATTTTTTGCTATTTGAATAATACCATCCTTTCCAATATATGATTCTAAAACACCTGTTCTATAATAGTGTTCGGGATTTAACTTTTCAAATGGATTAATTAGGATATGGCCAACCTCACCTGCTGAGCCGTGGTCCCCATAAAATATTTTACGTTTTATAACAATTGCACCTCCTACACCTGTCCCAAGTGTTATGTAAATAAAATTATCTAACTCCTTGCCTGCACCTATCAGCAATTCAGCAAGTGCTCCGCAATTCGCATCATTATCAAAAGCAATTTTCCGATGGGATTTGCTTTCAAATTCGCTTTTAAAATTGAAATTTTTGAAATCAGGAATATTTGGTGAATCTATAATAGTGCCATCCTTTGAAATCATTCCCGGGCATCCAATACCAATGGATTTAAATTTGCCATATTGATTTTCAAGCGTTTTGATTTCTTCTATCAAATAATTTAATAAATTATCGGGAGATGAAAAGCGGGAAATTTTAAATGTATTATCAAAAATCAAATTATTATTCTCATCAAGAATTCCATACTTCAGATTTGTAGCGCCTATATCAATCCCAAGGTAAAGCATAATCAAGGTTATTTTTCTTTTTTTGAACGAATTCGAGCCTATATTCTTCTGATATTTTCCCATTTTTTTTCAGACGATCCTCAATCATTTTATAATAATCAGGATGTAATTCGCAGGATATAAAATTACGTTTTAAGTTTCTACATAATATAATTTCAGAGCCGCTTCCACCAAATAAAATAAATACATCATCATTTTCCATTGTAGATGCCTTGATTAGCATCTCAACTAACTTAAGTGGAATCTGGCAGGAATGAAATGTTTTATCTTTACTTACATTTTTTACTAAGTCAAAATAAAACCAAGAATATGGCATTCTGCCTGTATGCCCTTCAGCAATTCTTTTTTTAATTCGTTTGTCAGTTGGATTTTGGTAAGGTACAGCAACATTATCTTTATAAAAATGATTATCTTTTGATTTTGTAGCGTGAAGAATAGAACGGTGGGCGGTTGTAAAATGTCGGGGACTTTGACCAATATTTGTATTGTACACCCAAACATAATCTTGTACATCATAAGCATTTTCATCTAAATATCTTACGCGTAAGTAAGCATTTTGCTTAGGATAATTAATCATAAAAAGATTCCCTGTTGATTTCAGTACCCGCATACTTTCTTTTGCTAATTGAATATACCAGTCAATATAGTCGTTCCACTTTTGAGTGTAATGTTTGCCTGCGTAATTGATACCAACATTATAATCAGGATCGCCATACACAACATCAATGCTATTATCGGGCAATTGCTTAAGAATTTCTAAAACATCGTTATTAAACACTTTATTTCTATATTCTTCAAGCATAATTAAATATTTATTTTTTATATAAAATTATAATTCAAAAGACGTAATGTTAGTAAATTAGTTGATAACTTGATGACTTAATAAATTTTATACTTGTAATATCATATGGATTGTCAAATGTATATTTCCATAAATTTATAAATGTAGATTTATTTTCTACAGTTTTAACAACATAAATACCATATATATTCTTTATTTTGCCTTGTATTCCAGAAAATTGATTTGCATTATAATAATATAAAAAAGGGTGATAAATTTGATAAATTGCAAAATTATCAGGACTACCATTTTTACCCTCGAATACGCCTATTATACCATTCATTTCTATAGTTAAGTCTATCTCAATTTGAATTCTCTCAAGATGAACTTGCAAATCTTTACCAAAATAATAATCGAAATTTGTTTTTGTTCGATGAGGAAAATATGTTTTAGGCCTTTGCGAAATGTCTATATCATCAAATTCTGTATCTTTTCCAAATAAAAATTGATGTAGGATTCGTTGATTATTTGCAACTGAAAGAATATTGCTTTCGCTACTATTATATTCATTAAGTAAGCTTTTTTTATATTTCCATTCAATTTTTTCTTGTAATGGTTCAAATGTGTGATAAACTAGATCTACTCCTTTAATAAATTTGTGCTTTCCATTTCCGAGATGTATAATCGCAATATCGTTTTCAAGGAAATATTGAGGTAATTTGCTTTTATTATCAATTTTTGTCGCATCAAAGGGATTGCCAAATCCTATAGCTTGCGATACGTCCTTGACCAAATTATTATCAAATATAAAATCATTCCGCTGCTTACAAATATTATATAATTCTAATAAAACATCGGACTTTTTGCTCATTTTTTAGCATATTTATTATTTTATGATCTGTATATTCCGCGCTCCGACCTCTGGATAAAATCAATAATATATTGGACATTTGGGCTTGGTGTATGATCTTCAAGATATTTTTTTATACCATCAGTATTATTATAACCCGAATTGAAAATGAATTTATAGAAATTGCTTATCTCATTTATTTCTTCATTAGTAAATCCGCGCCTTCTTAAGCCTATCAAATTTACTCCTTTGAAACCCACATCAGGAGAGGAAACAATCGAAAAAGGAGGAACATCTTTTACAATTTTTGTATCAGCACCGACAAATGAATATTTGCCAACGGTGCAAAATTGATGGACTTTTGTATAAGCGCCAAGATTTGCCCAATCTTCAATATGAACGTGTCCAGCTATTTGTGAAACATTTGCAAAAACGATATTATTCCCAAGCTTGCAATCGTGAGCTATATGGCAAAATTCCATAATAAGATTATTATTTCCAATTACGGTTTTACCTGTGGCTTCTGTTCCTCGATTTATTGCTGTATATTCGCGAATCGTATTATTATCGCCAATTTCGACATAAGTTATCGTATCCTTAAATTTTAAATCCTGAGGTTCGGTTGCAATAACAACATAAGGATATATCTTATTATTTTCCCCTATTCGAGCATAATTATGTATATAAACTGATGACATAATTTCAGTATTATCGCCAATTTCGACATCGTTATCAATAATTGAAAAAGGACCTATATTGACATTGACTCCAAGATTTGCATTTGGGGAGACAATTGCGGTTGGATGTATAAATACTTCATTCATAATATCTTACCTATCTACTATAGTACATTGGAATTCAGCTTCTGCTGCGATTTTGCCATCGACATAAGCAAGAGCTTTAAAGAAATACATATTTAATTTATGGTTTACTATTTTCACGTCAAGAACAAGTTGGTCGCCAGGAACAACCGATTTCCGAAATTTTGCATTATTAATTCCGATGAAAAGGGCTAATTTAGAATGTGGATTATCTAATTTATGGAATAATAAAGCGCCACCCGCCTGTGCCATTGACTCAATTAGCAGCACCCCTGGCATAACGGGACGATTTGGAAAATGCCCTTGGAAAAATTCTTCATTAATTGTTAAGTTTTTTAATGCAATTATTCTATCGTTTTGTTGGTCATATTCTAATATTCTATCAATCAAAAGAAAGGGATAGCGGTGTGGCATAATATCAAGTACGCCTTCTATTGAAATTGTGCTTGGAGTAGTCCGTTGTGGTTTGATTTTATCTAGCTTCTTTTTTTCCAAATATGCTTTGCGTAGCATTTTACTAAATTCATAATTGCTTGCGTGTCCTGGCCTTGCTGCCAGAATTTGTCCCTTGATTGGTACGCCAACGAGTGTCAAATCGCCAATCATATCAAGCACTTTATGTCGAGCAGGTTCATTTGGAAAACGTAATGGTGAATCATTTAAATAACCATTTTTGCCTACAAAAGGCACCTCGGGTAAATTGAGCATTTTGGCAAGATTTTGCAATTCTCCTTCCTCTACCTCTTTATCAACAATTACGAGTGCCGATTGTAAGCTCCCGCCACGAATCAACCCTTGTTGATATAGAATTTCCACTTCATTTAGGAAGCAGAATGTTCGAGCTGGTGCAAACTCTGTTATAAATTCTTTATCTAAATCAAATAAACCTGAATGCTGGCTGCCAAGCGCGGGATTAAAATAATCAATCATAACAGTAATTCGATAGTCGTTTAATGGCAATCCTACAATTTCAACCTGATTTTTTTCATTTTTATAATCGAATGTTTCTTCTATTGAGAAATATTCACGCTCAGCGTCCTGCTCTTCAATGCCTGCTTCAAGTAAGGCATTGACATAATCAATAGAACTTCCATCGAAAACAGGTGGTTCATTTGCTGAAAGCTCGATTATACAATTATCAATACGTAATCCTGCAAGAGCTGCAAGTACGTGTTCTACTGTATGGACTTCTACATTGCCAATACCAAGAGTAGTACCTCGCGATAAATCAACAACATAATCGACAAGAGCAGGAATTTCGATTTTTTCTGCAAGATCAGACCGAATAAAGCTATATCCATGATTAGGTGGAGCTGGATGAAATGTAATTGTAGAGTGATTGCCTGTATGAAGCCCTATACCTGTAAGAGAAGTAGATTTCTGTATTGTTCTTTGTTTTTCCATTGAAAATAATATAATTTGCAAAATTATGAAAAAAAAGGCAAATTAAGGTTTTTACAATAGTAAATTGTAAATTTAAAAAATATCGTTAAATTAGTATTATTTAAAAAAATATATGCAGTATATTAATAGTCAACTTGTCAATGAATTCTTTCGTGGCTTCCATATTCAGAGATGGAACGACCGCGTGAGGCCTATGGATCTAATTGAAATTGATAAGCATAGTCATAAGATGTTAATTGCTTTTATTATTGCAAAATATGAAGAAGATAGAGGCAATGTAATTGATTGGAATAAGATAATTAATGATAGCATTTATGAATTGCTCAGGCGAATTGTCATTTCTGATATTAAGTCTCCAATTTATCAAGAAATTAGAAAAAATAAAGAAGTATTCCAAAAGCTAAATGAATATATTTTTTCCACACTTGAGCCAATTCTTAATAATTTGCAAATTAAAGACGAATTCAAATTATTTCTTTTTGAGCAAAAAGACCTATCGGATTTGAATTTTCGAGTTATGGAGGCTGCGCATATATACGCATCACTTTGGGAATTCCAAATTATTGAAACAGCAAATCCAAAAAATTACCAAAATGAAAAAATCCTTACAGATCTTAATAATCGCATTTCTCCATATCAAGATTTAGCAGGAATTGATAAGCTATTGAATCATCATACTATTAAGAATTTTGTTGATTTATTTGGTTCCTTACGGTTTCAGCTACGTTGGGCGCAAATTCCACGTTTGCCGAAAACATCTGTGCTTGGTCATTCCTTGCTTGTGGCAATTTTGTCATTTTTGTTCGCACGAGAAAACAATGCATCACCAAAGCGATTGTATAATGCTTTTTGGGGCGGGCTATTCCACGATTTGCCTGAAGCAGCAACACGCGATATTATTTCACCAGTTAAAACTTCATCGGCTGAACTTGATAATTTGATAAAATCAATCGAAACTGATCTTGCTGAAAATGAAATTTATCCATTGCTGGAGCCCTCGTGGGTCGATGAAATTAAATATTTCGTAGAAAATGAATTTGCTAATAAAATTATAAATAATTCAAATCAAATTGAATTTATATCAAGTACAGAAGAAATGAATTCAAAATATAATTACGATAGCCTCTCACCTTATGATGGACAGCTCATTCGCGCTGCTGATAGACTTGCAGCATTTTTAGAAGCATACCATTCCTGCAATGTTGGTATAAGTCCTGAGGAACTAAAGATTGCAGGTAAAAAAATAAAAGAAGAGAATATTGATAAAGTATTTGGTAATGTCATTTTGCGCGAGATTTATTCAAGCTATTAATCTATAAATATTTATGAATAAATCTTTATAATATCATCAATTGATTTAATTTCATTTGCGATAGCTGTCAAAGTATCCTCGCTATCAGATTCTAATACTAATTTGCAATATAAATTTGACTTTTCCAGACGAAAATCAAAATTTGTAATTAATATATTATTATATTTCATAATTGCAGACTCAATATCTTTAATGATCATTATATCATCTTTTGCAACAAATTCAATTTGTTTAGCTTTGGAATCAATTGCAAGCGAAGGCAAAATTTGGAGTATTTCATCTTCCTTATTCATTTTACTTAAAGAACCTGAAGAATCTTGCGTAAATTTTTCATTTTCTTTTGAAGTTTGAACATCTTCAGAGCTTGTAGGTTTTCTCTTTAATGCCTTATGAGTATTAGGCAAAAATTCTGAAATATAATTAATAAATGCATCAAGGTCAATTTTATCTTCTGCAATCGCTATATAGAAATCAGTAATAGTTGTATAATTATTTAAAGAAAAATTGCTATTCAGAAAAGCTTCTAACTGATTATCATCAATTCGTTTCTTATATTTGCGCAGTGTTTCTTTCCATTTAAGTATACCTGCTTGTTTTTTCTGCTTCCTTTCCTCTTTCAAAAATTTAGAGATTTCATTTCTTGCACGGCTTGTTACAACATAATTGAGCCATTCCTCTGTTGGTTTAATATTATTTGATGTAATAATTTCAACTTGGTCGCCATTTTTCAGATGATAATCGATTTCTGTAATTTTCCCATTCACCTTTGCTGCAACAAAATGATTACCAATATCTGTATGAATTGTATAAGCAAAGTCGAGTGGAGTGGAATTAACTGGTAAGGTAATGAAATCATTCATCGGTGTATAAACATAAATTTCATCAGCAAAAAGATTTGCGCGCACCTCATCAAGGAGTACTTGACTATTTTCATTTTCAGGATTTTCAAAAATTTCTCTAACAATTGAAAGCCAACGTTGAATTTGGTCTGCTTCAAGAATTGAGGATTTGTCTAAAGACGGTTTGTAACGAAAGTGCGCTGCAACACCACGCTCAGAATATTCATGCATTTTTCTTGTGCGAATTTGTATCTCAACAATTCGCTTGTCCAATCCATTAACAGCAACATGAATTGATTGATAGCCATTCTTTTTTGGTGTAGAGATGTAATCTTTAAATGTATCACAAACAGGTGGGTAAATGCTTGCTGTCAATCCATATACATAAAAGCACATATTAGGATCATCTGTGTCTAGAATAATTCGAATTGCAAACAAATCAAACAATTCATCAATATTTTTCTGACGTAATAGCATTTTGTTATATATTGAATAAATGTGCTTTGCTCTGCCTGTTATTTCAAATTTAATATTATTTCTCTTTAGGAATTCATCTTTACTCAATTTTTCTTTTAATGGTTGGATGAACCTTTCTATATATTTTTCTCGCTCTTCATAGCTTGTTTGTAAATAATTATCAATTTCAGCATATTCTTTTGGATGTAATACTGCAAAAGATAAATCATCTAATTCCCATTTTAAGTTTCTAATACCCAGACGATTAGCAAACGGTGTATATATTTCTAAAGTTTCACGAGCAAGTCTAATTTGCTCGCGCTCGGGCAAATATTTTACATTGCGCATATTTTCCAGTACATCAGCAAGTTTGATAAGAATTATGCGGAAATCACCAGCGAGCGCAATCAAAAATTTTCTATAATTTTCAATTTGAGCGGGTTCGTTTAATGAGTCAATATCTACATCGCGAATTTTATGCAAGCCATCAACAATTTCATATACTGCATCCCCAAAGTCCATTTTAAAAAAGTTGATATCGTATTTATCATCTTGTTCCCATATATCGTGCAATAATGCTGCTATCACAGATTCTTCATCAAGTGGTAATTCCCTTGCAACAATAAGGGCAACAGACAAAGGATGTGTATATGCTGGCATCCCATTTATTGCTATGCTATTTTTTTGGGCATCATATAATATCTCAAATGCTCTTCGGATTTTCCGTGCATCAAATCTCTTGATATTTGATTTACATTCATTTAGCAATACATCCAAATCCTCCTGCATATTAAGCCCTCGAATTGTATTGGATATATTTTTTTTATAAAATAGATTTGAATTTAAATTTGCCATTTTTTAATCATTTTAAATATTAATTAATTTATTACCACCCATTAATGCCAATTGACCACACGCTGCTTCTATATCGCTCCCGTAAGTTTTACGGATTAATACAGGTATATTTTCATTTCTTAATTTTTGAGCAAATTTCTCCATTTTTTCTTTATTTGCTGGATTTAATGACAAAATGTCATTATTATTCTGTATTGCAAAGCCTATATCGTTAAATTTAATTATATTTATTCGGGATGGCACCCTTCGAGCAATATGTGCCAATGCCTTTAAATCTTCATCTGTATTATTATAATTATCAAATAAAATATACTCGTAAGTAATCGGCATCTTTGTTGCTCTATAATAATATTCAACGGCATCCATCAAATCAGCAATTGGATATTTTTCGTTAAGTGGTATAATTTGCGAACGCTTCTTATCAATTGCTGAATGAAGGGAAATTGCCAATTTTGTTGGTTTATCGATTTTTGCAAGGTCACGTATCCTGGGGGCAATTCCTACTGTGGAAATTGTTATATGTTTCCGCGATATTAATTCATATTCAGGGTTTGTCAATATCTCAAGCGATTTTCTTAGTTCCTTGAAATTTTGTAATGGCTCACCCATTCCCATAAAGACTAAATTTGTAATTTTTGTTTCCAAATATCGTTCAACTGCAAATACTTGCTCAATTATTTCGGATGCTTTTAAATTTCGTTTTAATCCCATTTTTCCTGTTGCACAAAATGAGCAATTTAGACCACACCCAACTTGTGAGGAAACGCATAGCGTTTGACGCAACATTTCACCTTTCCCTTCATCATACCAAGGCATAAGCACAGCTTCTATTAAATTATTATCCTCTAATGAAAATAAGAACTTAATTGAGCCATCATTTGAATAATGTGCATCTTTTATTTCGATAGATTTAATAATATAATTTTCATTTAGCTTATTTATCAATGGCTTGGGAATTGTCGAAATATTTGAAAAATCAGCGACTTTATTTTTAAAAATTGCTCTTTGAATTTGATTAAATCTAAATAGTGGCTCCCCGGAATCTGCAAGAAATTCCTTTAATTCAACGTCGCTAATATCTTTTATATTTCTTTTCAATTATTATTTGATGATTTATGTTAAAATAAACGAATAAGTTTATTAAAATTTTATATCGAAAAATAAATGAAATTATTAAAATAAAATGTGCTATTTAACTATACCAATATATAGATAGCATATACCGTGAGTGAGTTTTTTGCAATAAATATCAGAAAATTTATCAGTTTCTTGCATAATTTTTACAAATTTGTCGCCTGCGGGAAAACGTTGAGTTGTATTTGGCAAATATGTGTATGCAGATTTATTTTTTGCAATCATTTTGCCAATTGTGGGAATGAATTTATTATAAAAATTATATGGAATTTTGAACCAATCATCAGGCTGCCCAAATTCAAGCACAAGCACTTTGCCTCCAGGCTTGACAACACGTGCCATCTCACTTAATCCTTTTTTTGGATTATCTACATTGCGGATACCAAAAGAAATGCTTGCAAGGTCGAAATATTTATCGGGGTAATTTAATGCCATTACATCGCCCGTTTCAAATTTTATTTTTTTGCCTTCCGTTGCTGCTTTTTGCTTTGCAATCGCCATCATATCTTCATTAAAATCCATCCCGATAACCTCGCTCTGCCCATTTAGCCGATTTGCAAATGCAATGGCAAGGTCCCCCGTTCCTGTTGCACAATCCAAAATTTTCATTCCATCCTGCAAATTTGCTTTATCTGCTGCAACTTTTCGCCACCTATGATGTATCCCAAACGAAAGAATTGAATTCATTCTATCATAATCATTTGCTATGCGGGAAAACATTTTTTTTACTGCTTCGCTCATTTTTATTTATTTTTCAATATTATCATATAATTAACGTTTAAATAATATTTAAATTGAAATATTATGAAAGTTGGGAACATACAAATTGATTCAATCGATACAGGACAATTCGTTTTAGATGGCGGTTCAATGTTTGGTGTTATTCCGAAGACCCTATGGTCTAAAGTATATCATCCAGGTGATGAAAGAAATCGTATTCCGCTTGCTGCGCGACCACTTTTGCTTCAATTCGATAATTATAAAATACTTATTGATACAGGAAATGGAATAAAATACGATGAAAAAAAGATAGATATTTATAATTTTGATATTGATAAATCAAATCCTGATAATTACTTGAAGCGGTTTAGCTTGACACGCAGCGATATCACTCACGTTATTCTAACTCATTTGCATTTCGACCATTGCGGTGGAGCTACAATTTTGCATAATGGCAAGCTTGAGCCTACTTTCCCAAATGCAAAATATTACGTTCAGAAAGAGCAATTTGAACACGCACTTAATCCAACCGAAAAAGATGCGGGTTCATTTTTCAAAGATAATTATGTGCCTCTACAAGAATTTGGAATGCTTGAATTATTGGAAGGTGATGGCGAACTATTTCCTAATATTTCAATAATCACGACAAAAGGACACACACCATCAATGCAAATGGTTAAAATAACCAGTTTCGATGAAACTTTCCTATATGTTTCCGACTTAATTCCGACTAGCAGCTATCTTCGATATACTTATATCCCCGCATTTGATAATCATCCATTAATTACACTCGAAGAAAAGAAGAAATTCTTACCTAAAATTTTTGATGAGGGTTGGATAGTTGTTCTTGAACACGATATGAAATATCAAGCTTGCACAATAAAGCCCGATGATAAAGGCAAAGGCTTTGTCGTGGATAAAGAAGTAGTGATAACTGAATAGGAAAAGCATATATATGATAAATGAAATTTCTATAAGAACGCATTCGCACACCGATATTATTGATATTACCCAATATGTGCAAAATGTTGTAGCGTCAGCAAATATCAAAGAAGGGACTTGTATAATTTATGTTCCGCATACAACTTGCGGCATATTTATTAATGAAGATGCAGACCCATCGGTTGTTCAGGATATTGAGAATACTCTCGAGCGACTTGTGCCGTGGCAAGCTCACTATTCGCATATTGAGGGGAATTCAGCTGCTCATATAAAATCGGTTTTGGTTGGTACTCATCAAATTGTGATGATTGAAAATAATCATCTTTTGCTTGGCACCTGGCAAGGTATATTCTTAGCAGAATTCGATGGACCCCGCACACGGAGAGTGATTGTCAAAATAATAAGTGATAAAATTTAGCGATTTTTCAGAAATTCTGTTATAGCGTTTAACTTATTTTCATTTAAAGGACTTGCATTTCCAATTAATTTTGTTAAAAATGTAAGATGTGCTGCATATTCAATAATTTCTGTGCGATTATATGCTTCAAATAAATTATCACCCATTGTAATAACTCCATGATTTGCAAGAATCAGCACATTTGCATCAGCAGCTGATTTGCCGACAAGATCAGCAAGTTGCACCGACCCCATTCGTGCATATTCAACATAAGCTGGCTCGCCGACTACTGCATAAATCTCACCTGTGAGATGAGTATTAATTTTTTCTTTTGTCGCAGAGTATGCAGAAGCAAAAATCGGATGGGAATGGATTATTGCTTGCACCTCGGGCCGCGATTTATACACAGCAATATGCATTTGCGATTCCATACTCAATTTCAAATTGCTTGATTGATTTTCTAGAGGTATCAAATTCCCCTCAAAATCCGCTAGGCAAATATCTTCATTTTGCAGATTGCCCTTATCAGTTCCCGATGGTGTAATAAGCATCAGCTCATTATCCACACGCAGGCTAATATTTCCACCTGATGAGCTAATCAATTGCTTATCATACAATCGCTTAGCAAAATAAATGAGATTGGAGATTTGAAGATTAACATTCATATTGTTCAAAGAATTTCCCAATTATTTTACAAATTTAATAAAAAATTTTAGTAAGAGCTTAAGAATTTGAAAAATGTGTCTCAAAATATTTCAAAAATTTTTTTAAATATAAGTATTTATTTGTAATTTTGGAAAAATAATTAATATAAAAATGAAATACTTAATTTACTCTTTAATAATTTTTTTCTTAGTAATTAATGTATCTTTAGCACAGATGCAATATGATACTTTATCAGATATAGAAACCCTAACTTCAAGAAGTATTTATGTGCAAATTATCCAGAACAATGGACAAAGTAACTATGGAAAAATTATTGAACAGGATGATAAATCAATATCAATTCTACTGAAGGATGAGACTCAAGTTAAATATATGAAGTCAAGTATTAAACAGATTGTTCCGCTTGAAGTAAGAGTTACAACAAAGGATGGTATTGCTTTTCAGGGCTATTGTACTAAGGAAAATAATGATGAGATGTGGATAACAAGCTCTAATGCTACAGAATATAAAATAAAGAAATCTCAGATAAAGTCAACCCTAATATTAAAAAAGGGAGAAGATCGATTCAATCCTTATGATATTATAGATCAAATGTCAGGTTCTGAAATTTCAACGGTTCCACAATCACCTAAAATAATTAATAACAAACACAACGAATATCCTATGTTCGGGGCTACATTAGGTTTACCCAGTTTAATCAATTTAATTGCTGGGTATAGATATGATAAATTCGGAGCAATTGGGGAATTCGGTTTTATACCTTATAATATCTTTGGGTTTCAAATTGAAGCCTTATATAATTTGAATACATCACGTCATTTTGAACATAATATAGGTCTTAGTCTAGGATTTATAGATTTTTTATTTGATAAATATAAAGTTTGGGGATATTTGGAACTATTATACAATCTAAATATTTATGGATTCTTTCTTGAAGGAGGTATGTCAATTGGTTCAGGGTGTTTTACAAATCCTCACTTTATGGTTCAATTTGGTTATGTATATAGATTTAATAAATAACCTACTCATTCTCTTCCACGTTTTCCTTATGAAAATACTCCCAAATCGCTTCTGCGGTTTTTTCATTTACTACTTCCTTTAATTCTTCTTTTGTGGCATCATAAACGCGCTTGACTGAACCAAAATGCTGTAATAATTGCTCAGCACGTTTCTTTCCAATTCCAGGAATTGCCATTAATTCTGTTTGCAATGTGCGTTTTTCTCTCAATTTCCTATGATACGTTATTGCAAAACGATGTGCTTCGTCCCGAATATGCTGTAATAATATCAAACTTGATGATGATTTTGGCAATTGAATTGATTCGCTTTGTCCCGGAATAAATATTTCCTCCAATCTTTTTGCTAAGCCAATAATAGGCACTTTATCGGCAATTTGCAATTCTTCAAGCACTTCGTAAGCAATATTGAGTTGTCCCTTGCCACCATCAATAACAATCAAATCAGGCAGTTGCTTATTTTCGTTCATAACTCGCGTATATCGGCGCGTTACTGCCTCCTTCATTGCTGCAAAATCATCATTTCGCAGAACCGTTTCATTTTTAAATTTGCGATACTCAGATTTTTTGGGTTTGCCACCTTCAAACACAACCATTGATGACACAAGGTCAGTGCCTTGAATATGGGAATTATCAAAGCATTCGATATGCATTGGCGGGCGTTTCAATCGCAGATCCCTTTGCAAGGATTGGACAGCACGCGGTATAATTTTTTCACGCATTTCTATTGCATTTAAATATTCAATCAAGATTTGCTCAGCATTGGAATTTGCCATTTGCACAAGCTTAGCCTTTTCTCCTGATTGCGGTATACTGATTGTGAGAGAATGATTAAAACGTTTGCTTAACCAATCTGTAAGATATTCCAAATCAAGGGGTTCAGTAGGTAAAAATATTTCCTTTGGCAAAAAATCACGTTCCAAATACCAGGATTCGAGTGTGCGCTGCAAAATTTCCGAATTTTCAGAATTCTGTGCATCTTTAATAATAAAATGCTTGCGTCCAATCAGTTTCCCCTCACGAACGATAAACACGACCGAGCAAGCAAATTCATTGCTGCGAAACAATCCAAACACATCTCTATCAATCAAATCAGATGATACAATTTTCTGCTTATTTGCAAAATCGTGCAGTTTATTCAATCGGTCACGAACAGCTGCTGCTTCCTCGTATTTCATTTGTTCAGATAAGCTATCCATTTCGTCTTGCATCTGTTTTTCTAAATCTTTCGTGCGGCCATTAAGAATTTGTATAGCTTTTTTTATATTGTTGCTATATTGCTCTTTGGAAACATAGCCAACGCAGGGTCCCTCGCATTTATGGATATGATAATCTAAGCAAAGGCGAAATTTATTTTTTGCAATCGATTCCTCTGTTAAATTAAGCTGACAAGAACGCACAAAGAACATACTACGTATAAACCTAAGCAAAGCTTTCATTGTGCTAACATCAGAATAAGGACCAAAGTATATTGAGCCATCACGCACAACACGCCGCGTGGAAAAAATACGTGGGAATTCCTCATTTGTTATGCGAATATATGGATATGTTTTGTCGTCACGTAGCATGATATTATATTTAGGCTTATGTCTTTTGATTAGAGTATCTTCCAAAATAAACGCCTCATCTTCGGTATCGACAATAATATATTCCAAATCATAAATATGAGAAACCATTGCGCGAGTCTTAGCATCCACCAATCTGCCTTCTTGGAAATATGAGCGGACACGGTTGCGCAAATTTTTTGCTTTGCCAACATAAATAATCCGATTTGATGAATCCTTAAACATATACACTCCAGGTTTTGTAGGCAATTGAGTTAATTTATTCTCAAGATCTGGATTAAGATCCTTGCTCAGTTGCAATTGCTCGGAGCTATATGGTATAATTTGCGGTGTATCCATAATTATATATTGGAATTTACAAAAATATTGACGTAGTCATTACAAATGTAGTGAATTATCGATAGATAAGAAGATAGATTTTTCACCACGCTCAAAATTAAATTTTTAACCACGACTTTCTGCCATTGGATCCAGGGATTGGGGCTAGTGATTTATTTTGTAAGACGACAGAAAAGGCTTCTATATACATCACAACAGAGGGCTTTAGCCTTCTGCATATTGAACAAGGGGTAGCCATTCCTTGTTCAGATCATTGCCACCCCTTGTTCAGATCATTGTAACCCTAAGACTTTCAGTCATAGGTTCAATGTTGTCTGGGATTAATATTAAAATATTCATATTTTTACAGCTCGCACTATCAAGCGAGGCATTGAATTTGCCTCGTGTTGCAATTCTACAATTTGCAACCCTGCTGATTGAAGATGCTTTTGCAATGACATATCGTCAAATCCATTGTAATGATAATCATAATCATTTGCTTGCTTACCAAAAATATATTGATTTGCTTCGCTGATTGGCAAATTGCCGCTGTAATAATCATTTAGGATTCTCTTTAAATCGGGGACTGACAGAATCATCGATCCTCCTTTTTTGAGAACTCGCACCCATTCTTTTAACACTGCATCAGTCTCGCGATGTGAATATACTTGCAATAAATCAATTGCTAATATCATATCAGCTGATTCATTTGAATATGGTAATTGCCTTACATCGCATTGAATTTCTTTTGAGCTTTGGGGTTGAGCATCAAGATTTTCAAATCCATCTAAAACAACTCCTTGACTTCCTAAATGAAGCATTAATGGCTTATAAATTATTGAATTATGATTATTATCAATAGGATCTTCCATTTCAACATATTTTTTATTAAATGAATTTGAAGTATTTGAGATTTGATTTATTTCTTTATAATTATCTTCATTAACAGTGGGTTGCAACTCTTTGCTATAGCTATTAAAACGCAGCTCGATTTCTCGTCTATCCATTGGGATATTATTTACAATATTTCGATATAACGATGAAATATGCGAAATATAATCTTGAAAAGTAAATGAAAGATGTAGATTATCTTTAAAATTTTCAAGGATTTGAGGATTAATTAATATCTGCTGAATCTTTTCTGCCAAACTCGCAGGATTATCATATTGATACAGCAGACCATTAACACCATCCTGAACGAAATCGGGAATACCGCCAATATTTGCGCCAATTATAGGTAACCCCATTGCAATGGATTCGGGAGCTGTGAGCGGTCCACCTTCCTCCCATATACTCGGAATAATTATTGCATCAATTTCTTTTGCTATATTGACTAAATCATTTTCTGTGTATGCTCCTTTATATATCACTTTTGAATTCGGGAAAGATTTTGATAAGGCATTGATTAGATCAGGACTTCCCATACCATATAAATAGAATTCCACGGGTTCATTTTTTAACATTTCAGATGCTTGATAAATAATGTGTATCCCTTTATGAATCAATATCGAACCTATAAAACCAAAACGTATTGGATTATGCAAAGGATGCCGATGATCCGTTCTTGTTAATTCATCACAAATTTTTGAAACTTGATTTACAACATAAATATTGTCGCTCTGTTCAGAAAATTCTGCAAGAATATTGGCTACAGCCTGAGAAATTGCAAGAACATAATCAATCTGATTTGCAAGCAAATTGCGTGCTGATTGCCTACGTATTTTATAATCTGTAATTAAATCGGGATGTTTTTTTGGTAAAATAGAATTCTCGAAGAAATCTATATTTTTCCATTTTTTAAATTGATTCTCCATATCGAACATATAAAGTTCAGGGTCAATCAAATGATAATTATGCGGTGTAAATAATGTAGGAATATTTCGCGATTTTGCTACTTCTGCAATAGCAAATGAAAGACCGAGGAAATTATGAAAATGTACGACATTTGGGTTCTCTTTATCAAGGACATAATTGAATAATTCAACGACCTTATCATCCCGAACTTCCCTACGAGGATTTGATTCATCATAAAAGACTGTTGGTCGATTATATACACCATAAAGATGAATGCCATTAAAATTCTTTTCTTCTAAGTAATAGGGGTCATTATTAGTTGGATGCTTACCTGCAGCATAAAATACAGCAACATCAAACCCCGATTTGCTTAATTCGATGGCAATTGAGCGTGGCAATTGAGTACCACCACCTTCCTCGTCCCATCCATACATTGTAAAGAGAATTTTTATATTTTTATTAATATCACTTAGATTATTTGACTTCTCGACTACAACATAATTTGGTTTATAATCATCTTGTAAAATATTCAAATAATCATTATCCGCAAATTCATTTGTATAATTATTTTCATTAATATTATTGATAGCTGTAATATTCTCCTCTAACTCAGAATATTTAACAAATTTTTCAAGAATTCTTTCTGGTCCTGAAAGTGGTTTGCGTAAATATGTAAGGTCGAAGTTTTGTTTTTCGAGTTGGTCTAAAATACCAGATAAATAATTATAATTATGGAGGAAGTAGGCAGCATTTTTCATTTGTTCTTTAAATTCTTCTAATTCTAGAATTGATTTATCAGGTAATGTTATATAAGATTCTTCAACCTTAATTTTAAGTTTATTATCAATTTCTGATAAAAGTCGTGTCATATTAATGGCGTCATCAGCCATAGAAGTATGTCTGAAACGCATCTCAGCAATTCCTGATGCATCAAGTGCATTAATACCAAACACATTTTTCTCAGAATACAATGTATGTGGATATTTCATCAAAAATTTCAAGACATTTCGACCATTCATTTTTTGCCGTTTTACAAATCCTGGAACATCTATCCAATGATAATGTGTTGATTTAGATTCAGGTTCAAAGTATACATTATATCCCATCATCTGCAATCTATAACCAAGTTCAGTATCCTCCATCATTGGCTCAGAAAAATTTTCATCAAATAAGCCTGCTTCAATTATTGCAGTTGTTTTAAGCGAAATATTACAAGTCCAAAAATATTTATAATCAAATGGTTTGTTTGGTTCGAGTAAATTATAAGAAAATATAACATTAGTATTTTGTGTTAGCCACACAAATGGGCGCTCAATAAATTCTTCTGAATAATCGAATTTACCAATAACAGCAACTTTTTGCCCGTTATATTTTGTAAGATGAGACATATAGTGTGCTTCAAGATTATATGGATCCATTATTGCATCATCATTCAAAATCAAAGAATATTCTCCTTTTGCAAATAGTATTCCCTTATTTCGAGCAGGACCGGGTCCGCTATTTTTTTGTTTTATGTATGTTAATTTAAAAGTATTTGGGAAATTACGTGTTTTCTCTTCGGTATCATCCGTAGACCCATCATCAATGACAATTACCTCAAATTTGTTATGGGGAAATGTTTGTTTATTAATTGCATCCAAACACATCATAAGCACATCTGAGCGATTAAATGTTGGAATAATAATGGAAAATACATATTCTTCAGATTGATATTGTGGATAATTTGCTAATTGCTTGATTTTTTGTGATATTACATTTTGTTCATTTCTTATTTCATTGGGCATTTTAAAATCGGGAATTTCGTTTTTTCCTTCAATTAATAATACAAAAGCATCGATTGATTTCTCAAAAGAAAAAGATCGCTGTTGATGTAGATAACCTAATTCACCTAAATCATTGGCAATTTGAGGATTATCTAGTAATGCACGTACATATTTCGGAAAATCCTTCAACTCAGCAATTATTCCTCCTGCTTCATCAAGTGCAGAATTACAATATGGTGTTGCGATCCAAGGAGTTTTGAAATGCATTGCTTGTAGCAAAACCAGCTGTCCAGCGCTTTCACCAAGTGACGGAATAAGCAGTATATCTGCTTCCTTTATTGCTTCATTAACTTCATCAGGAGACAGCTCAGGTATAATTGTAATTCTATCGTCATAGCGGGCAATTTCATTACAATAATCAAAATATTCTTCTTTACCTGAAATTTTATTTCCAATAATTACAATATCGAAATCACCTGGTTCATTGATAAATGTTTTAATAAGAGATGCTGTATTACTCCCAGAAACGAAATTACTATTAACGAGTGCAAAATGTTTGTGTTGAAGATTGTATTTTGTTTTAAAATTATCTTTAATAAGTATTTGATTATTTAATTCTTGAACAAAAATAACGGGTGAAATAAAATGAACATTATTTAGACTTGAATCTTCTATATTTAGATTATTAAATGAGATAATTGAATCTACTTTTTCTAGTAAATATGAGATTTTAGGATTAATATTAGCTTTTTCAAATAAATCTTTGAAATTATTCGGGATTAATAAAAGATTGGAATATTTGTTGTGAATATGCTCGAGTGCTTTGCCAATCCAATCATCAAGTTGAGAGAAAATAATAATTGCTGTATAATTAGCATTTTCCATAAAATTAGCAAGCCGATAAATTTCACGTAGTGTTTTTTTGCTATTAATATTTTCATTGATATCAAAATGAAATGTATTAATCCCGTCAAATAATTGTGAAGAGCTAGTTACAATATCAATAGAATATTCTTTTGTTTGAAGTAGGGAAATAACACCCTTCCGAATTATTGAATTTTCATAGGATGATGTGTTAATATTATCCAAAATTAATAATACATCTTTTCCCGTTTTAGGTTTGTTAATTAATAGATTGTTTTCTGCTGTAATTCTATCCAAATCCAATAATCTCGGTATTTGCAGATTGATCTCCTCCTCTTCAAGAATATGCTTTAGATACTCATATTGTTGCTGAGTTTTTTTATCTGTGATTGTGCTATAGTTATTTTCGATTTGTTTAATTGTGTTTTGTAATTTTTGTAATTCCTCTTGCAAAAGTTGAATTTTATTTGCTTTATCTTCCGACGGTACAATTGAATTACTCAACTCCAGAAAATGTTTAGTATTTACAATACTATTATAATACACAAATTGATTAGTCAATTCTTCAAGTGCTTGAACTAAACTTTGCTCAAAATTATCTTCCCAATCATATTGATAAAATATCTTATCAATTGTTAAATGTTGAAAAATATCTTTAATAGATTGGCGCTCATAATGTTTGTCAATATTCACCGTCATTTTCCCGCTGATATTCGAATCGTGGAAATATTCGACATAACCAAATTCATTAATTGATTTGAGCTTATATTTTTGAGAAACAAGCAAACGTGAAATAAACTCATAATCCTGCCCTCGCTTATAATGAATATTGAAATCACCGATTTCGTTAAATATTTTCTTTTTTATTAATAAACCGCCAATGTATAAGGCAATACCATGCACTATTTGATAATAAATTGATTTATATTCTTGATTATACCAATCCAAGCTAACTCGTGAGCCAATTTCATTAGTTTCACTATCAATAGTTATTAAATTACAATAAAATACATCTACATCGGGGTAGTTATTCATTGTTTCGATGTATTTTTCTAATAAATACGGAGATAATTCATCATCACTATCAAGCCATAGTATATATTCCCCGTTTGCTTCCTCGATTGCTCGATTGCGTGTTTGCGGAATACCTGAATGTTCCTTGCGGATATATCTAATTTTTGATGAATTAAATGATTTAACGACATTTTCTGTATTATCAGTTGAACCATCATCGACAATTACAACTTCATATTTCTCATAAGTTTGCGCCAATGCAGAACTGATACTCATTGATAAAAATTCAGCACGATTATACGTTGGAATACATATAGATATAAACGGCTCATTATCAAAGTGCTTGCGTTGGTGATTAATAGATTGTTCGATTAATTCCTTAATTTTTGGTAAAATAACCTTTGACGAATAACGTTGCTCAACAAATTCTCGGTATTCATAAGAATCATAATCATTGCTTTCTATCATTGCTACGGCTTCGTCGATAGTATGATAACGATACTTATCAGGATAAATATCAAGTCCAAATCCATCATAAAGCACAGGCTTAATTCCGCTCATCATTGCTTCCATAATTCCCATACCTTGCGATTCTATCGTTGCTGTCGAAAGCAATATTGATTTATCTTGCAACCAACTATTTACGTCATTGATAATGCCTTGATAAATAAAATTATTTGTCAATCCTTTTTCTCTTATTTGTTCCTTGACTTTTTGATAAAGTTCATTATCCTGCACGCGTCCAATCATATATACTTTATATTCAGGATCTTTTATGACAAGTCTTTCCAAAATATCTACCATTAGTAATGGGTTTTTGTCTTTATGAAATCGAGAGATATATGCTATGTTTTTGCCTTTTTTCCTTTCGATAAATTGAATAGAATTTCCTACAGGGTTTGAAACTATATTGACTTTTGTCTTGTTCTCGATATTAATGTCAACATATTTTTTAAATTCCTCAAGAAATAAATCGCCAACAAAAATTAGCTCATCTATATTGTTGAAATTAATTTTTTTAATATCATCTTGATATATCTCATATTTATGAACACGATTGATAATTGGGCAGAATTTTGGCAAATTACTTGCTTCCACAATCGGTCCATTTCCCCAATCGAACCAAGCTAAATCAGAATTTTTTAGTATTGTTAACATACGGATAGGATTGTTTCCTTCCCAGAGATATTTTTTTGCCGCATAACCCTGCTCTACCATATATCTAATAAAAGGATTTAAGAAATGGAAATGATTGTTATCACCTGCGAAAAATGATAATTGCTTTTTCTTGCTTTTCTCATCTTCGCTTGGTTTATGAATAAATGAATATGTTGGTGTAGCATTGAACTTAGCAAACACTTCATAATCAAATTGAGCTAAAAATGCTGAAACATTGTCAAACTCATGCTTTTCAGCACATTCAATATATATTTTTGGATGAAATTTATTAATCAAGTTAGTTGCACCCTTTAGAACATCAAGTTCCATACCTTCAACATCAATCTTGATTAAATCAAGTCGTTTCAAATTATTGTCAAAATACTCATCTAAAGTAATAACTTCCGTATTACCGTTTATTGTTTCTTTGAATGTTGCCATTCCGAGATTATTTTGATTTGGTATAGAAATAGTACCTGTGGAATGCCTTGAGCCAACAGCATAAGGGATTGGGATAATCCTATTTTCAAGATGATTTATTTCAATATTCTTTTTCAATATATCAAATGTATATTGAAATGGCTCAAATGAATACACCTTTTCGGGATTGCAGAATTTGCCAATAAACAAGGAATGATTTCCAATATTTGCCCCGACATCAATTACTACATCTCCTGGCAATAAAGATTCAAAAATATCCTTAAGCATCTCATATTCATAAAAAGTACGTGTATTAATAATTGTTTTCTGAATATGATCTTCTGGATTTGGTAAATAAAAATTCACTGAATCATACAGAACTTTGAATTGATAAATGCTGTTGTCCATATCAATAATTTATTATAAATATTAAAATTTAAAATTATATAAAAAAATTATACCAAATTAATGAATTTCAATTTATTTATAAATAAATTACTTTCCATACCTTGCCAACCCTTATAATTTCGCATTGTAATTAAATAGTGAGTATTTAAAAATGTGGATTGAAATATTTAAAACGGGTTTGCATACCGATTCAAATGGTCAAACTCAAGAATTTACAGCTGAGGATTTGGATAAAATTGTCCAAACCTATAATACACGAATAAAAGAAGATGCTTCAAACGCTGCCCCTGTCGTCAAAGGGCATCCCGAAAGCAATGCACCATCCTATGGCTGGGTAGCACAGCTTGCCCGGCGTGGCACAACATTGCTTGCAAATCTTAAGGATCTATCTCAGGATTTAGTTGAGGATATTCGCCAAAAGCGTTTTCAAAAAGTTTCTATTTCGCTTTATCCAAATCTGATGCTCAGGCATATCGGAATGCTCGGTGCCGCAACACCAGCTGTGAAAGGCTTGAAACCTATTGAATTTACCGACGATTTCTCGGAATTTCCCGATGAAAATGAAATAGATTATATTTCTGAATTTCAAAGTGAATTGCAAACATTGAAAAATGAAAATTCTATTTTAAAAACAAAGCTAATAGAATACGAAGAGCAAATCGCTACAGCAAATTTTAAAGAATTCTCTGAAAAAATCTTTCAGAAAGGCAAATTACCAAGCAATTTAAAACCGCAATTGATTGATTTGCTTTCTGCAATTCATTATATCGATAATCAAGGAAATTTAACACAAAAATTAATTGATTTCATTGAAAAAATAACCACAATCGCACCTCTTGGAGAATTTGCACGTAGAGATAATGCTGTTGCATATAATTTTCAAGAAAAATTCGGAGGGAAAATGATTAATCCTGAACGTAAGGAAATGGATGAAGAAATTCAAAAATTGATTTCTACAAATCCAAATTTGAGTTATGAAGAAGCATTTAACTATATAATTAACAATTAAGGAGAAAATAATATGGCAGAATCACGCATTGACCAGCTTCGTATGGTCGATCCAGTATTAACAAATATAGCACAAGGCTATACACCAACAAATTTTATTGGGGATAAATTATTCCCAATCGTTAAGGTTTCTGCACAAAAAGGTAAAGTGCCTAAATTCGGCAAAGATTCATTTGTTGTACGTAATTCTGAACGAGCAATTAGAAGCAATTCTAATAGAATTCCAACAAGCGATTATGACACAATAGAATTTACTTTGCGGGAAAGGGACCTTGAGGTTGCAATGGATTATATTGAAGAAATGGAAACTTATGATGCACTGAAATATGAACAAAAACTTACAACTGATTTGCTTAATTTGCTTGCATTGGAGAGAGAGAAGGTAATTGCTGATTTCGTGCAGAATCCACTAAATTTTGATGCATCATCAAAAAAGATCTTAGCGGAAGGAGAATCATTTAATAATGGCGGAGCAAATCCACTTACTATAATAACTGAAGCCATTGAGCAACTAAGACAAAACATTGGAAGAAGCCCTAATATTATTGTAATGGGAATGGATACATATCAAGCTATACTAACAAATTCAATTATTATTTCTTATTTGATGAATTCAGGATTATTGAAATTATCTTATGAAATGCTGCAAAAATACTTTGGGATTGATAATATTGTTGTTGGTACGGGGGTGTATTCGGAAGATGGAAGGCTATTTAAAGATATATGGCAAAATAATGTAATAATTGCTTATGTAGATCAATCTGAGAAATCTCGTAGGACACAATATAATCCAAGCTATGGCTATACGTTTCAAAGAGAGGGTATGCCTGAAATCGATTCATATTACGAAAATGGGGGAAAAATAAAGATAATTCGAGCCACAGATAATTGGGAAATTAAAGCAGTAGCTCCCGAAGCTGCATTTTTAATTAATAATACAATTCAAAATTTAGAGGTATAAATGTCAACATCAGCATTAACTTATCAACCTATTTTAAGGCTCACTATAAGAGCCGGACAAGATATAACAGCATATCATTTTGTGAATTTTGAGGGAAATATTTGCGACTTAGGCGAACAATCGCTTGGGGTTGCAGATTATGACGCAATTAGCGGCGAAAATATATCAGTTATAACGCTTGGTACAGCAATTGTGAAAGCCCGCGAAGATATTGAAAATGGACAATATATTTCATCAGATGAACTTGGCAATGCAAAAGGATTTCTTACGGGCGAAAAAATTTGTGGCAAAGCAATTGGAGCTTCAAGCAATGGATTTGTAAAAGTATTATTAATGCAAAATTAAAGGCGACACAGTGTGGGCAAATATTAAAAATATTATTTTGCGAAATTCTGTTCTGCTTTTGCTTGGCATATTTGCATTATCTCTGTTAAGTCCAAATGCAGCAGAAATTAAGACATTGCTATTTCTGATTGTTTTAGAATCGCTTGCCATAGCATTATCAAGTTTGTCATCATTTATTTTTACTAAGTTGGATTTTATAAAAAGTGAATCGACAAATGTGTTATCCGCAATTTTTCTCTCGGTACATTTGCTGATTGGATTTGGTGTATTGGGGATATATTTCACGTTTTATTAATATAGAAATATGAAAAAAATAGTATTAATATTCCTTTTGCCTATTACATTGTATTCTCAGTGTAAATATGAATTACCTGCAAATAGCCAATTGCTTGATAAATCTATGCAAATTGCAATTGCACAAGTTGGGACAATCGAAAAATCAAATCGCAACGATGGTGCGGTGGAAAAATATTGGCGAGCTGTGGGGCTGACCGTACCAAGTCCATATTGTGCTGCGGGTGTTTACTTTTGCTTTGCTGAAGGATGCAAACAATTGAATTTGCCAATTTCACATATTCCAATTCCAAGGACGGGACTTGCTCAAGCTATATATAATTATGCAAAATCTAATGGGAAAAAGCAAATTTACAAAGCTAAAATTCACAACTTGATTGTTTGGCGAAAAGGACAATCGACGTTTGGCCATATCGAACGAATTATCAATGTGCAAGAAGCAGGATGGGTGCATACTGTGGCATTTAATGTAAAAAATGAAGCAACAGGCAAAGAAGGCGTATTTATTAAAAAACGCAATATTTATCATCCAATTAGCAGATTGAAAGTGCTTGGATTAGTCGGATTTAATGCAATTGATTGATGACAAACAAAGATAAAATATTGTCAATTATGATTTTGCTTAATCTGCTTTTCTTGATATTGTTAATTTTCAGTCATAAACATAACGAGCCAATTATTCAGGAAAAGCAGATTAGGGATACAATTTTGCAGGTGATTCCTGCCGAACCTATTATCATTGAAAAAACAATAGCAAAAATAACATACATTCGGGATACAATAATTCAGACGCAACCATTTGTTGCACAATTAGATACGGTAATTAAATATGATACAATTCGGATGGGATACCAATTTCCTGAGAATTATTTTTCTCTTGAATATCGCAAACATCCCGATACATTGAAAACAGAAATCATTACTCGAACAATAGAAAAGAAACCGAAGTGGTGGGAAGAACCTGCTTATTTTATTGGTGGATTTATTCTTGGATATTTTATAAAAAAATAAGGTGAAAAATTGATACCAAACTCATTATTAACTAACGAGTTAGTGACCCGCGATAATGCGCTAACATTTCAGCGATTTATTGGGATGCTTCCCAATCCTGATAAAGTTATTATGCAAAATGGTGGTGTCGGGAAAATATTTCCTGAGCTAAAAAATGACCCACATATTTGGTCATGTATGCAATCCCGAAAATCGGGAATTCTTGCTCAAGATTGGGAGATACAAGATAAGGATGCAAACTCAGGTGTGGCAAATTTTGTGAAAGGAGTATTTAAAAAAATTGATGTATTTACATTAATTAGTAATATCTTGGAAGCTGTATTTACAGGAATGCAAATACTTGAAATAATTTGGAAATATGATGCAGATGGGCATATTATTCCCCAAGATATTATTGCAAAACCATTGGAGTGGTTTTATTTTGATGAAAATAATAATTTAAAATTTAGAAAACAAGGCGAAACACACGGCGAGGCTTTACCAGATTACAAATTTTTAATGCCACGATATTTTCCGACATTCAATAATCCCTATGGTGAGGCGTTGCTTTCCAAATGCTATTGGCCTGCAACAATTAAAAATCTTGGATTTCGATTTTGGATGAATTTTTTAGAAAAGTATGGTTTGCCAATTATAATTGGGCAATATACATATTCCCCAACAGCAGAGGAATTGCAAAGCCTTAGCGATAGATTGAAGGAACTTGTCGAATCTCAAGCAATTGCAACACCAAATGATATAAATATTGATATTCGCGATATTGGGCAATCGAAATCTGTGGATCTGTATGAACATCTAATAAAAATGGCAAATTCAGAAATATCTAAAGTGCTACTTTCTGAAACATTGACAACAGAAATTGAACGAGGCTCTTATGCGGCGGCAGCTACGCATTATAAAGTTCGTGAAGATGTGATAATGGGTGATAGAATATTAGTAGAAAATACAATTAATATATTATGTAATTATATTACTGAATTAAATTTTCCTGCAAAGCAATCGCCTATTTTTAAATTCAGAACACAAAGGAATTTGGAATTTGACATAGAAAATGATGTAAAGCTTGCATCTATTGATAATTTCAATTTCACAAAAGAATATTTTATGAAAAAATATGACTTAAATGAAAATGAATTTTTTATAAAAAATATTTAATTTTTTTGAATAAAAAGCAAATAAATACGTTTACATTAAAAAAATTATTTTGAAATTAATATAGAGAAAGAATAATGAATGTTTGTGTTATAATTCCAGCTGGAGGAAAGGGCGAGAGATTTGGTAGCGAGACCCCAAAGCAATTTATTGATTTAAAAGGGAAACCTGTAATAGTACATACAATAGAAAATTTTAATGAAATTGATGACGTGAAATCGATTGTGATTGCAGTGCATTCGGAATGGTTTACATTTACAAAAGAATTAGTGCAATCATATAAATTAGAGAAAGTCAAAGACATAGTTGTTGGTGGCAAGGAGCGTCAAGATTCGATATATAATGCACTTCATTCAAAAGCGACTTTAGATGCCGATATAGTATTGATACACGATTCAGTTAGACCATTTATTTCACAACAATCAATTAAGAAGATAATCACCGCAGCGGATGATTTTGGAGCAGTAATACTTGGTACAACACCAAAAGATCCCGTTAAAGAAATTGATTATAAGGGAGAAGTTATCCGAACATTGCAACGCGGAAAGCTATCAATTTCACAAACGCCTCAGGCATTTTGGCGGGATATAATAATGAATTCTTATGAAAAAGCCAGAGAAGTCAATTATGTAGGTGCTGACAGCTCGCAATTAGTAGAATTTGCAGGTTATAAAGTATCTGTGATTGAAGGTGAAGATACAAACATAAAAATTACAACACCACTCGATTTAAAAATTGCTGAGCTAATACTTGAAGAAAAGACAAAAGAAGTCTTGGTTTAAATTGACTGCAAATCTTGCTATTGCATCTTCCCGATATTGAACATATAGTTGAATCCAAGCCCAAGCGATGCTGGCCTTGGGCTGTAGGAATCAGAAGCACCGCTTCCCATTGGGTCATTACGCTGAAAATTTTTTATTGACCCTGTAAAAGAGTAGTTCCCTTCAAAGAAAAGAACAATCCTGCCTGTTTCATTTGCGTATAACAAAATTTCATAGCCTAAGTTTATTGCAATTAATGTATTTAATATAGATTTTGAAAGATCAGCATCTTCCTTTTTCCCCGCAAGTGGAATATCGAAATTCACCCCTACTAAAAAGCCTGAAATATTAAGACTTGGATTAATTTGAAAATAATTAATATAAAAATTTTGATTAGCGCATAAATTACAATTAAATTTTTGGACATACGAGTGCGTTGCATAACCCAAGTCAAGCTGAGCACCTAATTTTGTATCTTTTACCAATGGATAATAGAATGACACTCCAAAATCGGGCAAATTGTTAAAACCTATATCGTTTTTAATTCCTCTCGGTGTCGAATTTGCATTTACACCTGCCGAATAGCTAATGTATGCTCCCAGGCTCATTGGGAAATTTTGAGCATACATTTGGGTGGCTATCAAAAAAGTCGTTACCAAAATCATAATTTTGTATTTCATCTTTTTTCTGAGTTTGTTTATGAATGCAAATGCAAATTATGAAAAAAATATAAAAAATACATATATATTTTTGGATTTGGATGGAACAATTACCCAAAATGATTTAACTGATGTGATTTTTAAGAAATACGGCGATTTCGATGGAACTTTGGCAAAATTGATTAATAAAGAAATTTCAATATTTGATTATTGGAGAGAATTTGCAAAAGCTTTGCCTGAGGATTTCTTAGAAATTGGATTAAATGAAATAATCGAAAGCGAGCAAATTGACCCGTATTTTATTTCATTTATTGAATTCTGCCAAAATAATAATTTACCCGTTGCAATAATAACAGATAATTTCGATTTAATTATTGATAAATATTTAAAAGCAAAATTGCCTGAAAATATTTATAAAGATAAAATTCAAACTAATATATATTGCAATCGATTATTAAAAACCGAAAATGGATTTATGGCTCAATTTCCTTATGCAAGTGAAAATTGCCAATGTCTTTCAGCTGTATGCAAAATGAACGTAATTTTAACATCGACACCTGATGATTCAATTGTGATATACGCTGGCGATGGGTTTTCTGATTTTTGCGCTGCGAGGGTTTCGGATATTATTTTTGCAAAAAAGACACTTGCAAAATATTGTAGTGAGAAACGAATTCCGCATTATACATATAAATCTTTTTTTGATATTGAAAGAATTTTAAGCAAATTATTAAATCAATCTATATTACGTCAACGTTATCAAGCCCATTTGAATAGAAAGGAAGCTTATGAAATTGAATAATTTAAGGATATAATTATGAAATATGTAAAAATATTCGTCATACTAATGATTTTACTTATTGGATGCACAAAAAATAAATCAGAGGAAAGAATGCAATACAATAAACTTACACCCGAAGAAGAGAGGGTAATAATTCATAAAGGCACTGAAGCCCCTTTTACAGGAAAATATTATAAGAATTTCGAGAGTGGTGTATACACTTGTAAGCGTTGCAATGCACCACTTTATTATTCAAAAGATAAATTCGATTCAGAGTGTGGATGGCCTAGCTTTGATGATGAAATACCCGGTGCAATTAAAAGAGAGCCCGATCGTGATGGGGTACGAACAGAAATACTATGCGCTAATTGCGGGGCACACCTTGGACATATTTTTGAAGGAGAAGGACTTACTCCAAAAAATGTTCGGCATTGTGTAAATTCAATTTCTCTCAATTTTGTTCCAGCAAGCGATATAAAATATGAGCAAGCAGTTTTTGCAGGTGGCTGCTTTTGGGGAGTAGAATATTTATTTCAAAAGTTAAATGGTGTCATTTCGACTACCGTTGGATATACGGGTGGAACGCTAGAAAATCCCACTTATGAGCAAGTATGCACAGGTACTACAGGACACCTTGAAGCATTGATGGTGATTTATGACCCGAAGATTATCTCATATCGCGATTTAGCTAAATATTTCTTTGAAATACACGATTTTACTCAAGTTGATAGACAAGGACCTGACATTGGAAAACAATACAGTTCAGCCATTTTTTATGTTGATGATATACAAAAGGAAATCGCTCAGGATTTAATTAATCAACTGACACAAAAAAATTATAAAGTTGCTACAAAATTAGAAAAATTTGATAAATTCTGGCCTGCAGAGGAATATCACCAAAATTATTATAAGAAAAATGGAAATATTCCATATTGCCATTTCTATCAAAAGAAATTTTAGGAAAAACTATTAATTACCTTTCTTAAAAGTAGCATTTTAAAAAATCCTTATCTTTATTTGAAATTTGTTATTTATTTTTACATTAATTAAAAATGACAAGTTCCAAAAGAATATTATTTATATTAATTTTATTATTATCTCATATATTTATATCGCCATTTCTATTTGTGGCAGAGGCTTATAATAATGAATTCGTAAAAGTGGATAATAATAATGATATAATGAGCAAGGATGCTCATTCCACAAATGATTATTCATATTTGAAATTGAACACAGACATAAATCTTTTCGATAATGTATTTTTATATGCCGATAGTATAGCTCAGCGGAGATTTAGCTCATATCATAATATCAATTATTTAAGTATTAATTATTATGGCGTGCCAATTTATTCTGATTTTGATGGAAATTATAATTTGAATTTTTTTCATCCAAAATTTTTACAATCGATTTTTGAAAATCAAAACACTCTATCAATTCCCTATGATAGAGACGCTGATTTGAATGATACACTTTCAACAGTAATCCAGCTTTTCTCAGGAATAAAAAACTCAAAGTTTGATGTAAATCATCTTGGTGCAAAGAATCATTTTTTCTGGGGTATAAATCCTGTATTCGAAAGCTCAACAGGGTATTTCTATTCAAATAAAAACACAAAGAATCCTTTTGATTTGATTAAAGTTAAGAATTCGGGGTATCAAAATATATCGGTTTATGCCAATGCGGGTTATAGTAATGAGAAAGCGGGAATTTCGCTTGAGGGTTACTTTTCAAATGCGGATTTATCGATTCCAAACAAACTTAATGAAAATAATATTACATTTTATTTCAATGATTATAATTTATTTATGGGCAAATTGAATTTTTTCGACAATTTTCAATCATATCTCACTATCTCGGGCAATGTGTTTTATAAATATGCGTACCGTAATCAATTGATGCATTATGATTCAGCGGATATTTCGATTGATAATACAAAATTGCAAATATCAGAGTATCTTTATGGAGCAAATATTTTAGTGGAATTCCCTACATTTTTTAAAGAAAATACCAAAATGTCGCTTTATTATGCTCAAGGTGTAAATATTGATTTTGATTTGAAAATGCAATATAATTTGAGACTGGAGGATGAAAATTTGGTTTTAACGCTTTATCAGGATATTTATAAGGGTAGTAGATTTAATTCAAATATTGAATTTCAATATTTTCAAAATAATATAAATCAATCTGAGCTGGGTGAAATCCCGGCTAATAAACGTGGTTGGAATTTATATTTTAATAATCAATATAATTTATCAGAACTTGACGCAATTTCTTTAGATTTCAATAAATTCAATAATGTGCCATTTAATTCGCAATATTTCAATATTTATCCACGACAAATTGCAAATCCAAATTTAAAAATTGAGAACAATTATATTATTGATATATTTTATAAAAGAAAAATATTATCAAATTTTGTGGGGAATATTGGACTTACAATGTCGATGAACGATAATTTGATTTGCAATGTGCCAATTGCTGCTGATACATTTCAATTCCAAAATACAAATTCCATAGCAAATATGGGGGTAAAATCACAATTGAAATATAATAATCATAATTTTTCGGTATGTGGCAATATTGAATACGTATTTTCAAAATTTGATGACAATATTCAGAAAATCCAACCTAATATAATTTATCCAAAGTTCAATTTTGAGCTATATGGCGTTTATAAATTCGATTTTGGACTAAATGCTCGGTTAAATTTTGTTTATATGACAGGAGTTAATTCGTATAATTCCACTACAAAGCAAATTGAGACAACAAAAAATGTATTTTTGACAAATTTATATTTTGAGCAAGTATTTGATAAAGATAAAATTTATATAATTGTAAATAATTTGACAAACGAGATTTATTATAATTATTTTGATTTGCCGAATTCAGGCGTCAATTTTTTAATGGGTGTTTTATTAACATTTTGAATTGAATTGGACCAAAAGCAAGAATACGAAACGCAATATATAAAGGGAGTTGGACCGCAAAAGGCAAAAGTGCTTGCTGCAGCAGGTCTTAAAACCCTCGAAGATTTAATTTATTATTTCCCTTATGCTTATTTTGACCGGCGAAGTGTGAAACGTATTGATGAACTTTATCACACGCTATTTACAGAAGAAACAAGCAATAAATACGAATCAGCCTCATTTAAGCAAATCAAATTACATCGTGAATATACAATTGTTGGAAAAATCGTAAAAAAGACAAAGCGAGTTATATCAGGCAATAGGCAAATGCTTATAATCGAAATAACTGACGAAAGCCGGGCAAGGGCAAATATTATATTTTTCAATCGAATTGAATATTATTATAAATTCTATAATGATGGCGATTATGTTGCAATTAGTGGTTATCCAGATATTGGGAGATATAATGAAATAAACTTTGTGCATCCTGAAATTGAGAATATTGATATTGAAGATGTAGAGTTTTATCAGCAGGGTGGAATTTTGCCAAAATACACAATGCCCGAGATATTTGTAAAGGCAAAAATTTCTCAAAAGCAATTGAGGAAAATAATAACAAATGCATTAGATAAGATTGGCAACACAATAGAAGAAACTTTGCCTGATTACATTTTGCAAAATTTCAATTTTCCGCCAAAGATGAAAGCAATCAAAAATATGCATTTCCCTGATAATTTTGAATTGCTTGAAATCTCGCGGGAGCGATTTAAATTTGAAGAAATGCTAATGTTTTTTCTCGCAATATTTTCATTAAGGCAAGCGCAAATCAAATCGCAAAAAGGATTGATTATTCCACGAAATAGTCCAAATGTTAAGCAATTATACAAGCAATTACCATTCAAATTAACAAATGACCAAATCAAAGCATTGCAAGATATAATGAATGATTTCAATTCAGGCATTCCAATGAATAGATTGCTCCAAGGGGATGTCGGATCTGGCAAGACTATTGTTGCTCTAATTGCAATGCTTGCAGTGATTGATGCGGGCTATCAGGTTGTGCTTATGGCGCCGACGGAAATTCTTGCTCAACAGCATTATAATACAATAAGTAATTATTTGAAAGATTTTGATATAAAAATAACTCTTCTGCTGGGAGGATTGCGTGCAAATCATCGCGATGAGATATTATGCTCAATTGCTGATGGAAACTCGCAAATAATTATCGGCACTCACGCTCTTATTCAGGATGATATTGCTTTTCGCAATCTTGGATTTATTGTAATTGATGAACAGCATAGATTTGGCGTCACTCAAAAAGCAGAATTAATTGAATTGGCAAAGAAATCTCATACGGAACTGGAAATTTTCCCGCATACTTTATTTATGTCGGCAACTCCAATTCCGCGTACATTGAGTATGACTTTATATGGTGATTTGGATGTGTCGGTGATTCGAGAAATGCCAAAAAATCGCAAGCCAATTCAAACAAAAGTAGTGTTTGACGAAAATCGAAATAGTGTATATGAATTCACCCGCCAGCAGATTAAAATGGGCAGGCAAGCTTATATTGTTTATCCTCTGGTGGAAAAATCGGAAAAGTTAAATTATAAATCTGCAATTGAACATTATGAATATATTAAAAAGATATTTAAAGAATTTAATGTCGGATTATTGCACGGACAAATGCCACCTTCAGAAAAAGATGAGGTGATGTATAAATTTTTGAATAAGGAATTCGATATACTTGTAGCAACAACGGTTGTTGAGGTGGGAATTGATGTGCCAAATGCAACGGTAATGATAATCGAGGATGCGGAGAAATTTGGTTTATCACAATTGCATCAATTACGTGGCCGTGTTGGCAGGAGTCAATATCAATCGTACTGTATATTATTCACAAAAAGCAATTTCCAGTATAAGATAAAATCAAAACGTATTGATCCAAACGAGCGAATTGCAGCAATTAAGCGATTGCGAACAATGGAGGAGACAACCGATGGATTTAAAATTGCAGAAGTAGATTTGGAAATTCGCGGTCCAGGGGATATTCTTGGCACTCGACAATCTGGATTGCCAGCATTTAAATTTATCAATCTCATTGAAGATATTGAAATTATAACAAAAGCTCGGGAATTTGCCCAAGGAATTTTAACTAATGACCCGAAGCTAAACAAAATTGAAAATGTTGTTTTAAAACAAAGCTTAAAGAAATATCTATCTAATGATTTCGATTTCTATGGAATTGCTTAAAAAAGTTATTTTGTTTAATTTTTCGTCTATTAATAATTGAAAGAAAGGAGGTATTTATAAATATGGATAATATAAGATTAAAAGGAATTAGGCATTCGAATAATCCTCCAAAGGATTTATCTGATACATATTTAAAAAATGCTACCTTACATAATATGGAGAATGAAAATACAAATGAAAATGAAATTAAAGAGGGAGAAATGATTGATTTTCAAAAAGAAAACAAAAGTGAAGAAGAAATAATACAATCTCAAATATCAGCAGATGATTTAATTCAGGAAAACGAGAATCTAATAGAAGAAAATGAGAAATTAAAAAAAGAAAATGAGGAATTACGCGATCAATTATTGAGGAAGGTTGCAGAATTTGAGAATTTTCGCAAACGAACATTAAAGGAAAAAGAAGATTTAATACAATTTGGAAATACGCAGCTTCTATGTGAAATTTTAGAATTAATTGATAATATCGAAAAGGCTTATGATTCTGCAAAAAATAATCAGAGTTATGAAGCTTTATTGCGTGGATTAGAATTAATAAATCAGCAAGCAAATAAACTTCTTCAAGATTTTGATGTTTCACCAATTCCTATAAATATTGGTGATGATTTCGATGTCAATACTCAGGATGCATTGATGACAGTGCCATCCGATATACCTGCGGGGAAAGTAGCACTTATTTTGCAAAAAGGTTATAAAATAAAAGATAAAATATTACGGCATGCAAAAGTTGCAGTCTCTCAGGGCACTGATAATGCATAGTTAAATTCAACAAAGAGATTAAGTCCTCTGTTGCGAGGCGAGCATAATAGAAAGAATATATTTCAACACAGGGCTTCAGCCCTGTGCAAAGAACTAAATAATAATTAAAGTGAAAATAAAATAAAAATGGATAAAAGAGATTATTACGAAATATTGGGAGTGAGCCGCGGTGCAAGCTTGGAAGAAATAAAAACAGCATATCGCAAATTAGCGATGCAATATCATCCTGACCGTAATCCCGGCAATAAAGATGCAGAAGAAAAATTCAAAGAAGCGGCCGAAGCTTATGAAGTGCTTAGCGACACAGATAAACGTACAAAATATGATAGATATGGATTTGATGGTGTTCGCGGTGTTCAATCTCAAGGCTTTAATGATATATCGGATATATTCTCGCATTTTAGCGATATATTTGGGGGAGGGATATTTGATGATTTCTTTGGATTTGAATCTCGACGAGGTGCGCGTCATTCTTACCAACGGAAACCAATTAGCGAGAAAGGCGCAGATTTGAAAATTCGTTTGCCTTTGACTCTTGGTGAAATCTATTCCGGCACCACTTTGAAAGTATCAGTCCATAAATATGTTACTTGCGAGGAATGCGATGGGACAGGTTCAAGAGGTGGAGAGGGTTATCAAATTTGCTCAACTTGCAATGGATTGGGGGAAATTAAGCAAACTACTCGAACATTCTTAGGCCAGTTTACAAATATTGTTACTTGCCCTAATTGTGATGGTACCGGCTATGTAATAAAGAACAAATGTCCAAAATGCAAAGGCGAGGGACGTTACGATAGCGAGGAGATTGTCACCGTAAATGTTCCTGCCGGTGTCGAAGAAGGAAATTATGTACGGTTATCGGGAAAAGGTCACGTCGGTAGACGAGGTGGCGATTATGGCGATTTGTTAGTAATTTTTGAAGAAAAGCCCCATCCATTTTATAAACGCGTTGGGAATGATATTCATTATAATTTAAAAATTCCATTTACACTTGCGACTCTTGGCGGAAAAATTGAAGTTCCAACTTTTGAAGGATCTAAAAGCATCGATATTCCACCCGGAACTCAGCAAGGTGATAAAATTGTCCTAAAAGAATTTGGTATTCCAAATCTTTATGATAAATCTCGAGGCAATTTTATTGTTAATATTGAAATTATTATTCCTAAAAAGATTAATTCAACCGAGAAGGAATTGCTAAAGCAACTCTCTCAACAAGAGCATTTTGCAATTGCTTCCACTACTGACGAAGATAAGACAACAACTCAATCAAATCGCAAAGATAAAAAATCAAAAGACATCTTTGATAAAGTCAAAGATGTCTTCCAATAATATAAATTTATGGGAAAAATAAATCTTTGGATTAAAACGCATTTAAAATTAACGAATTCTGAGATTCAATTTGCTATAATTATATTAATTGGCTCTCTGGTTGGTCTTATCTCAGATTCTTATAAAAATGCAGAATCAAAAGATGTAATTTTATCAAATGTTATTCAAATTGACAGTCTTGAGCCTGTTGAAGCAATGAATTCTTCAGCTAAACCTGATATTCAAGGTGCAGACTCATCCTCAAAAGATACTACCATTCCTCAAAATATCGCATCGAATAAATTCACAACGAAAATTACACCTCAAGAAGCGCAATTACCAAATTTTAGAAAAATTAATATAAATAAAGCAGATAAGAAAGAATTAATGCGATTGCCTGGTATTGGCGAGGCAACTGCTCAAAAAATATTAGATTATCGTGCCACATCTAGGTTCAATTCTATTGATGATATTCTGAATATTAAAGGAATTGGACCCGCAAAATTTGCTAAGCTAAAACCGTTAATAGAGGTTAAATAGAAATTGGTTTACCCCATTTCCCATCGAATGCAATTTCATTCAGTGGTTTACGTGAGCGTGGCGTTTCATCCTTTTCTAAAAAAGTTTTATCTGCCTTTTGATAATTCCCTAAATAACCTGCTGCAATTATTGTAATAGGAAGCCATCCATCGGGTATATTGAATTCCTTAATAATATAATCTTTGTCGAATTTTGCCATTTGCCGAGTATAAATATTTAGCTCCAATGCTTGCAGGCATAAATGTTCAGCAGCTGCACCTGTATCATAAAAAGGAGTTAAATATAACTCATCATTTTCAAGATATTCTTTTTTGGCAACCATAATAAAATAAATCGGTGCTGAGCCTGCCCACTCTTTATTGCTATCGCTAAGGCTTTGAAATGCTTTATTATAAGCTTCAGGATTAGTAAATTTATCGCAAACTATTATGCCATAAGGTTGTCTATTTTTTGCTGATGGAGCCCATCCTGCCGCTTCGATAATTGTTAATATGTCTGTTTTTGATATTTGCTTATCAGGGTCAAAAACGTGGGGACTCCAACGATTTGCTATCAATTCGTTGATTTTAAATTGTGTTTGTGCTTTTCTATCTTTCATTTTATCATTAACTTAATTTATAATATTTAATTATATCTTTTCAAATTTATTATCTTCTACCCAGCCTTGACTACCGTTTGCAATGCGGATTTTGCTCCAATTTGCGACTTTGTCCAATACCTCGATTTCTGTGCCTTCGTGCAAAATGAATAAATCGGTGGCTGTTTGGTCAGGTGAACTTTTAATATAAGCACTTGCAGAAATTATTACACCTTCCTTATCGCTTGTTCGATATGAGTTGCTCTGAAATGCAAGCAATACAAATGCTATCATTATAATAAGCGATGCAATACCTGTGAAAAATGATAATTTCTTTGTGCTTGATTTTCTTGCGTAAATATAAATTGTCAGCAATCCAAATCCAATAAATGAAAATATTATGGCAAATATTGCGAAAGTCTCCGGGCTTTGCGATTTTGAAATATCCTCAATCCATTTGCTTAAAAAGAATTTAGGAAGTGGTTGAATTCTATCAACGGTTTTTAATTTTGCCAGCTGCAAATTCAAATTGATATCATCATCATTTGGGTTGAGACGCTTTGCTTTATTATAATATAAAATTGCCTTGCCAATATTATTATTGCGGTAATAAGCATTCGCGAGATTATAGTAAATATTTGCCGATATATTACCTTGCTTTATCAGTTGCTCATATTTTTCGATTGCCTTTGTATAATCCTTTTGCGAATAATATGCATTAGCTTCATTAAAAATTTGGTGTGGATTTGTTTCTGCAAATAAAAATGAATTGGAAAATATTATAAAAAATATAAAAATTGCAGTCTTTTTCATTTTATCTCCTCTTCTAAATGCGTTATTACATCAATTGCCTTTTGATAAATCGATTGCAAATTGCCATCTAATTGCGACGGAGCAAAGCGTGCATACTCGCATTCATCCAGGACCTTAATTAGTTCAGTTATCAATTGGTCTTGAACATTTTTGTTTTTCATAATGCTTTCGATATTCTCGCGTGTCAAATTTGCAATTGGAATTGAGAGCTTATTTGCAGCAAATCCCCAGATGGCTTTGGATACTTCCTCGATAAATTTTTGTAAATCGTGTAATTGCAAATATTTTTCTGCTTCTTTCAATTGCTTTTCTGCAATTTTCCGTGCTTGACGGCGGCGCAATTCATTCTGATTATTTATCAATTGCTGTTTTTCATTTTTGAAATATATTGCCGCAAGCCAAGCAAACAGAGGCAAAAGCAAAAGTATATAGAACCAAATTGATGGAAAGAAATTTGCTTTTCCATTCTCTATTTTACCAATCGAGGTTTTTATATATTGAATATCTTGATTAAGCAATTTCACATCTTCTTTATTTGTACCATTTACAGAATAATTTGCTGTTGTTCCTTGCGTTATTTCAAGCGATTGTTCAGCTGTTGTAATGGTTTTATATTGTTTTGAATTTATATCAAAATATGAAAAATCAATTGGAGGAATTTTATAAGTGCCTGGTGTTTGCGGAATAATGATATATTCAAAAATCAAATCGCCTCCGACATTATTGTCCCCTAATTTTGTATTGTTTACAATTTTAGGGTCATATACTTCAAATGAAGGGGGCAGATCAAGTTTCGGAGGTTGAATTAATTGAAAATTACCTTTCCCAGATATTTTTAATCGATATGTAATTGCCTCACCTGTTTTTGCTTTATTACGATCCACCCAGGAATTTGCCGAAAAACTTCCCACGGCACCCGTAAAAGAAGCAGGTGCATTTTTTGGTAAGTCTTTAACATTTATTGAAATAGAGGGCGATACGACAGTTGTCTGAAATTCCCTGTATGATGTATTAAAAAACGGGTCATTGAAAAAATTATCGAAAAAATCTGCAAATGGGTCGCGACTTCGTTTTTGCTTTTGGTCCTGCACTTGCAAGCGGACTGAAACATTAAATTCATAAGAATCTACGCTCAATTTTCCACTTTGCTGTGGAAAAAGAATTGCTTTTTTAACTACAGCTGTACGATATGTTTTTCCATTAATTGTCTCAAATTTATATTGAATTTGTCCGAGGTCAAAATCCTGTGTCCAGAATCCATTCAATTGTGGTGATTTCTTTATGCCAATTTGCGTGACAGCAAGCTCGGGATGCATATAAATTTTATATGTTGCCAATATTGGCTCACCAATATATGCATTTGTTTTATCAGTAGTTACTTTAATTTCAATATTCTTGTTAATAATGTCAGCAGCTTGCTTTTGCAATTGTGTTTCTGCATCTTTTTCTTGCTTCATTTGATTTAGCTTTGCCTGACTTGGTTTTGCAACAACTACTTCAATAGTATTTGACAAGATTTCATTGCCATGCGATGTTAATTTAGCAGGCCCAATTTTAAACTTTCCTTCTTTTACCGCTTGTAAAACATAGCTAAATGTAAGACTGCGCGACATTTTGCCATTAATTATTTGAATGCTTTGCGATTGAGAGGGACCACCTAAAACTTTAAAATCGGCAAAACTTGGTGCCTTG